>Ga0302326_10004025_pt1 | contig 34269 bp, 24 predicted proteins | sample Palsa_T0_3_FD_202264 | JGI IMG/M metagenome (GOLD analysis project Ga0302326, IMG submission 202264) | Peat permafrost microbial communities from Stordalen Mire near Abisko, Sweden - Palsa_T0_3 | ecosystem: Environmental > Terrestrial > Soil > Palsa > Peat permafrost | place: Sweden: Abisko...
TGGCTCGCCACCGAGTGGCGTCGAGCGAACGCGCACGGTGTTCTTGTCTCGCGCTCGCTCGACCTCGACGAGATGGCCCCCCGCGAGCATGCTCACCACCTCGACGTTGCGCTTCGAGCGCGGCGTGCCCGGTAGGGCGAGCGTCGCCAAGTCGCGGGGCACTTCGTCGGTCGGCACGAGGGCGTCACCGACGAGCTTCGTGTAGTGGTGGTCGTAGCCGAGGACGAGGAAGCCGCCGCGGGCGTCATCCATGCAGTGCCACGCGCCAATCGAAGGTGACGGAATCGGCTTCCACGTCGCGCCGTCATCATGGGTGACATAGAGGCGCTGCGGGACGCGAATGAGCACGCCGTTGCCGTCGCGGTCGATGTCCAAGCTCGCGACGTGCCCGAAGAGCTTCGCGCCCGCATATTCGAGGAGCTTCCAGCTGGCGCCCGAATCCGCCGTGCGAAGAGCGCGACCGTCCGATAGCCGGACGAATGCCGTGTTGCGGCCCGTCGACACACCCCATATCTCGGCGGAGTCCCCGAAGGCGTGCTTGTGCGTCTCGAAGGGCCCGAGCGGCTCGCGTGCGACGTACGCGTCGGCCTCGTCGGAGATGAAGACGTAGTGCTGCTGGTCGTCGCGGATGATGCCGAGGATGCGATCCGGGATGAGCGACTCTGCATCGACTGCCTTGCCGTCGCGGATGATCTCGCGCCGACCCTGATCGCCGACGAGGAGCATCGAGCCGTCGCCGAGATCGAGCTTGTCGTTGACGCCGCTCGCGGGCGTTGGGAAAAACCAATGCGCCGCCGTGTGTGGCGGCGGATGAGGGGACTTCTGCGCGACGGGCTGCGGCGGCGTCGAGACGACTCTGTTCTCTCCTCCGCACGCCGCACAAACGAATAGCCCGCACCAAAACCATGCCCCGCGTCGCGCCATGTTTCCTTCTTACACCGCCACCAATGTCGTGGTCGTGGTTTGATGGGGCGGCGACATGATCGACTTCGCGCAGCTCCAGCCAGGATTCGTCTTTGCGGGTCGCTACCGCATCGAGTCGCTCCTCAGCACCGGAGGCATGGGTGCGGTGTACGTCGTGCGCCACCTGGAGACAGACGCAAAGCTCGCCCTCAAGGTGATGCGTCCGGAGATCGTGGAGAACGCCGATGCGCGACGCCGCTTCGCGCAGGAAGCTCGCGTCGCCTCCATGATCGAGAGCACGCACGTCGTCGCAGTCACCGACGCAGGCGTCGACGATCAGCTCGGGGTCCCGTTCCTCGTGATGGAGCTCCTTCAGGGCCGTGAGCTCGGTGACGAGCTCGCTGCGCGTGGTCGCATCCCGCCCGCGGAGGTCGTCGCTTGGCTCGCGCAAGTCGCTCGCGCGCTCGACAAGGCCCACGCGAAGGGGATCGTTCACCGCGATCTCAAGCCTGAGAACTTGTTCATGGTTCGGACGGACGAGGAGCCCGACAAGATCAAGATCCTCGACTTCGGCATCGCGAAGTTCCTCCAAGGCTCCGGGTCACACACGACGGCCGCGAGCGGCACGCCGCTCTACATGGCTCCGGAGCAGACGGCGCAGGGCAATCTGATCGGGCCCGCGACCGATACTTGGGCGCTCGGTCTCATCGCCTACACGCTGCTCGTCGGGCAGCCGTATTGGCAAGCGGAGACGATCTACCAGCTCTTTGGCGAGGTCCTCTCTCTCAACCGCGAAGCGCCGAGCGCACGTGCCGTGAAGCACGGAGCCGCGCTTCCCGCGGCGTTCGACGCCTGGCTTCTCAAGGCGATCGCCCCTGACCCGCAGCACAGGTGGCAACGCGCGAGCGAAGCGATCACCGCCCTCGGAGCCGCGCTTGCTGGAACGGCAGCCGCGACGATCGGTATGGCCGACACGTTCCATGCTTCCCAGGGTGAGATCCCCGCGAGTGCCACCACTGGCGCGCCGAAGAGCGAGCGGTCAAAGGGACTTCGCATTGGGGCCATCATCGGTATCGCGGGCCTTGGTGCCACCATCGCTGCGGGGTTGGGATTTCAATATTGGCGAACCCCCGTGCCCATCGCGCACCCCGCACCTAGTGTGCCGCCCGAACAAGACGCGTCGCATGCGACTTCGAAACTGCGCGACACCATCGATGCATCGAACCCGATGATTCCACGCGGTGCGATTGCCGTTCAGCGCCACGAGGTCACCCGTGAGGAGTACGCGGTGTACCTCGCGTCGCTCGGCAGCGCGGACCGCGCCCCAGCTACGCCGTTCGACGCCTGGACGACGGATGCGGACATCGCGAGCCTCAAGGCGCCCGTGACGTGGGTCACGCAAGCGCAGTCGATGGGGTTCTGTCACGCCATCGAAGCGCGACTGCCGACCTCGCCAGAATGGAGTGACTTCGCGCGTCCGACTCCGAGTGCATGGGCGTCGCCCTCCACGGGCTATGCGATCGGTCAAGTCGTGTCGGCGACGGCGTTGCCCGAAAGCGTCCAGCACACCGGAGACATCATCGAGGGCGTCTACGATCTCGTCGGCAACGTGAAGGAGTGGACAGACACGACGAAAGATGGTCTTGGCGTCGTTCGTGGTGAGGACTTCGGGACCCCATCCGAAAGTGCGGCCACCGCACTCTCGCAGATCACGCAGAAGCAAGTCGGCGACGATCCGAAGCGCGCGAGGACGTTCTCGGGCCCACGTCTTGGGTTCCGTTGTGTACGATGACGACCATGTGGCGAGCGTGGTGTTTCGTCATCGTGGTGTGCGCCACGATGTGGACGTCGCGCGTTGCGTGGGCTGCGAGCGAGTTTCAGTGCGCTGACGGTCGGCCGAACGTGTCTTCGGCACGCTGCGATTGCCCCGCAGGCAAGCACGAGATCACTCGCGACGACATCTCGCATTGTGTGCCCGATCCTCCGATCCCTCCTCAAGGGGGAGTTGGCGCGTGCGGTGCTGGCATGGCCAAGGTGGGCGGGGCGTGCGTTCGCTGCCCGCTCGGGACTCATGCGGCAGGGAGTCAGTGCGCCCTCGACGTCAAGCCGAAGGGCACCTCACCGGAGCGCTACTGTCTCGTCGATCCCAAGGGCAACTCGCTCGGGTGCTTCGCCGAGAGCAAAGTGTGCGGCGCTGCCGAGGCCGACTACGCGCAGAAGCAACAGAACCCGCCCCACTGCCAAAGGCGGGACGAGGTCGCGTGCTTCGTTCAGTCGACTGGTATCGAGACGTGCGAGCTCACACTCGACGCGTGCCACGAGAAGATGTTCGAGGCCGGTCGCTACACCAAGAACGTACGCGATTGCGCGATCCAAAACGCCCAAGTGGGCATCCCGACGAACGTGCCACGCTGGGTTCCACCGAATGCTCGCTACTGCCCAACGGACGCTTCCGGGCGCCCCTACACGCACCTTGGTTGCTCCCTCTTTCGCGATGAATGCGAGGCCTGGCCGCAGCTCGGCAGCTTGCACTTGACCTGCCAGCTCACCGATCCCGTCTACTGCCTCGACGCCTTCAACGGCGAGAGCTGCTACGGCTCGCGAGACGGCTGCAAGATCGTTCAGGACGCGTACACGAAGGGAAACCTCAAGGTGTTCGCCGGGTGCGGCGCGCAAGGAACCGGCAACAAGGAACGCGGCGCCACGCAGTCTGCGCCGACGACGGCGCAAACATGCATCTACCTCGACAGCAACGAGAACGCGTGCTTCGACTACCGTGCGCAGTGCGAAGACTACGCGCGAAGCGCTCATGAGCGTCAACTGACCGCCGAATGCCGAGACGTGTCATCGAAGTACTGCTTCGAAGCCGACAAGGACCGTCTCGAGTGTCACAGCTCGCTCGCCGACTGCAAGGCCTACGAGTGGCTGGCAGAAAAACGAGAGGCGCCGCCCATCGGAGGTTGCAGCGAGGAAACGGCGGGCCAGCCGCACGCGCACGTGCCGATCGACCCCATCGCTCTCGATCGATACTGCCTGGTTCAGAAGATTGCCGGGCACGACACGTATGGATGCGACTTCCTGACGCTTGGGGCGTGTGAGCAGGCAGCGGCGGCGTTGCTCCGAACGCCGATGGTGCGCTTTCCCATGGCGTGCGAGCACCATCCCGCCGTCGCCTGCTACACGCACACGGTGCTGATGGGGAAGCAACAGGAGAGCTGCGCCGCCACCATGAAGGCATGCGAGGAAAGGACATCGTCACCGGCCATCCGCCTCGTTACACCGTGCGCGCTGCAAGGCACACCTGGGACGATCGAGGCGTTCGTCATTCCCGGCGCACAACCCCACGATCCACCTCCTTCCGTGTCGACGAAGCCCGGCGGGTGCGGCTGCCACGTTGTCGGCTCGCCCACCGACACGCGTGGCCTCGTGGTCGCCGGCCTCGGCGTCTTCGTGATGGTCCTCAGCCGCGGCGCGAGAGCGCGGGGAACGCGACCGTGTGGACGCGCTCGGTGTCGGCGTCGACGAGAAGGACTCCATCGACGTCGAACGCCACCTCGTACTCGAGGAGCTGGCGCCGCGTCGCAGCAGTGTCGATGCGCGGAGCGAGAGCGCCCGTCTTCACCTCGGCGACGAAACGTGCGCCGTTCTTGCTGACGAGATAGTCGGCGCGAAGCCCCATCGAGACCGTGACGCCGTCGATCTCGACGGCGTGCTCGATCGCCACCTGTGCACCGAGGATGGCGTACCCACGGGCACGGAGGATGGAGGCGCCCTCCCGTTCACCCGCCACCGCGCGCGTGCTCCTTGCGTGGGCGCGCATCCCGCGCAGCCACGCGCGGACCATCGCGACGACCACGACGAGCGTTGCCAGCGCGATCGCCAGCCACAAGACGGCCTCGAGCTGCGGAGCCACGTCCACGCCTTACCGTCCGCCGTCGCGGGGTGGACGGCCAACTTCCTGACAGGCGAGACTCAGGCTAGAGCGCGTGTGAGGTCGGCGACGAGATCTTCGGGCTCCTCGATGCCGACGGCCAGACGGACGAGGCCGTCGTCGATGCCGACGGCCGCACGCTCCTCGCTCGACATCTCGTAGTAGCTCATGATGGCGGGCTGCTCGACGAGCGTGTCGACGCCACCGAAGCTCGGCGCAATACGCGCGAGCTCCATCCTATCGACGAGACCGCGAGCGGCATCGAGACCGCCCTTGACGATGAAGCTGACGACACCTCCGAACCCCGTCATCTGCGCGCGGGCAGTCTCGTGATCGGGATGCGACGGAAGGCCTGGGTAGAAGACGCGCGTGATTGCGGAGTGGCCCTCGAGGTACCGGGCGATTGCGAGGGCGCTCTCGTTTTGCTTTCGAACGCGGAGCGCGAGCGTCTTCAAACCCCGGCCCACGAGGAAGGCGGCGTGAGGATCGGCGACGTTGCCCAGCACGCCGCGGAGATCGCGCACGAGCGAGCAGAGCGGCTGCGTCCCGCACACGACTCCCGCGAGGACGTCGTGATGACCACCGAGATACTTGGTCGCGCTGTGCACGACGAGGTCGATGCCGAAGCCCGCGGGACGGCAGTTGACGGGCGTGGCGAACGTGGCGTCGACCAGCGTCTTGAGACCGCGCTTTTGCTTGCACGCGAGCACGAGCTTTTCGAGGTCGATGCAGCGCAGATACGGGTTCGTCGGGGACTCGCTCATGACGAGACGCGTCTCGGGGCGCAGCGCGTGTGCGATGGCGGCGACATCGACCGCGGGCACGATGGTGTGCGACACACCGAACCGCGCGAGCGTTCCCTCGACGAGCTCGCGCGTCATCCGGTAGCAGTCACCGAAGAGGATGACGTGCTCACCGTGCTTCAGCAGCGCCATCGCTGCCGTGGAGATGGCGGCCATGCCGCTCGAGAAGAGGACCGCGTCCTCGGTGCCCTCGAGCGCGGCCAGGCGCTCTTCTACCGCGCGCGATGTCGGGTTTCCGTAGCGGCCGTATTCCTCGCGATGGGGGCGTTCGTGGGTCCCCTCCGTGTGGCGGACGATCTCCGCGGAGCTCTCGAACGTGTATGTGGCGCTCGCGACGATCGGCGAGGGCACCGCGTCGAACGCCTTCGTCTTCGGCTCGCCCGCGTGGACGGCGTCCGTCGACGAGATGTTCTTCTTAGCCATGCGAACCGAGCGCAGCGTGGACGCGATCGGAGATGACCTTCACCGCGCCATCGAGCGGGACGATCTCGGCCTTCTTGGGATCACGCTCGGTGCGAGGCTTGAGCTCGACGCCACCGCTCGCGAGGCCCTTGCTGCCGATGGTGACGCGAAGGGGGATGCCGAAGAGATCGGCGTCCTTGAACTTCACGCCAGGGCGCTCGTCGCGATCGTCCCAGAGCACCTCGATGCCCGCGGCCAGGAGGCCCTCGTAGATCGTCTTCGCGGCAGCGATCACGGCGGCGTCGTTGCCTAGGCTCGCGAGGTGGACGTGATAAGGAGCGACGCTCATCGGCCAGACGATGCCGTCTTGGTCGTTGTGCTGCTCGATGGTCGTCGCGACGAGGCGTGAGACGCCGATGCCGTAGCAGCCCATGACGAGCGGCTTCTGCTGCTGCTGCTCGTCGAGGAAGGTGGCGCCCATCTTCGCGGAGTAGTGCGTGCCGAGGACGAAGATGTGGCCGGCTTCGATGCCGCGATAGGCTTGTAGACGGCCCCCGTCGCAACGCGGGCAGAGATCGCCGCTCTGGGCGAGGCGTAGGTCGACGACCTGGGCGTCGAAGTCGCGGCCGTGGTTGACGTTCGCGAGGTGGTAGTCAGTCTCGTTGGCGCCAGTGACGCCGTTGCGGACGAGCGCGGCGGCACGGTCGATGAGGATCTTGCCCTTGAAGCCGATGGGGCCCGCGAAGCCGACCTCGGCTCCCGTGGCGGCTTTGACGTCGGCCTCGCTCGCCATGTGGACCTCGGCGACTCCGAGCGCGCGCGCGAGCTTGACCTCGTTGAGCTCATGATCGCCCCGCACGAGGACCATGACGACCTCTTTCGAGCCGCCGGCCAAGTAGAGGAGCGACTTGAACATGTCGCTGGGCTTCACCTGGAGGAACTTCGAGACCTCCTCGATGGTGCGGTGGGCGGGGGTGTGGATGCGGATCATGTGCATCGTCGTGGTCATCGCGCGGCGGCCTGGATCGACGACCTTCACCTCGGCGACCTCGACGTTGGCGGCGTAGTCACACTTGTCACATGCGACGATGGCGTCCTCCCCCGAGTCGACGAGCGCTTGGAACTCCGCGCTGGTGTTGCCGCCCATCGCGCCGCTGTCGGCCGCGACCATGCGAACGCGCAAACCCATGCGCTCGAAGATGCGTGTGTAGGCGACGCGCATCTTCTCGTAGCTCTCGAGCGCCTTCGCCTCGCTCACGTCGAACGAGTAGGCGTCCTTCATCAGAAACTCGCGGCAACGGAGAAGCCCGGCGCGGGGGCGGGGCTCGTCGCGGAACTTCGTCTGGATTTGGTAGAGGTTCTTCGGCATGTCGCGATACGAGCGGATCTCGCGGCGCGCGATGTCGGTCACGATCTCTTCGTGGGTGGGCGCGAGGTTGTAGTCGCCGCCCTTGCGGTCCTTCAGGCGGAAGAGGACGTCGCCGTAGAGCTCCCAGCGGTTGGTCTCCTTGTAGTACTCGCCGGGGAGGAGCACCGGCATGAGGATCTCGAGGGCTTCCGCGCGGTCCATCTCCTCGCGCACGATGCGCTCGACCTTGCGGAGGACACGCAGCCCCAGCGGGAGAAAGTCGTAGATGCCGGCACCGACGCGCCGAATGTAGCCGGCGCGCAAAAGGAGCGCGTGGCTCACGCTCGTGGCGTCCTGCGGGGCTTCCTTGAGCGTGGGAACGAGAGCGCGGGTGACGAGCATACGGACGTTGAAATAGCACGGCTCGTGCGGAAGAGTCTGCCTGTGGTGCTGAGCCGGTACGTGCGACGCCTCTTGGGGCCGACAGCGCTCGCCCACGTGGTCCCCGCGATCGCGTGGGCGTGCGCCGCGAGCATCCTCTACCCACGCGCGCCGGTGGTCATCCTCGTGGGGTGCCTCGTGCTCGTCCTTGGGACCGTCGCGTTCGTGCCACGCACCCACGCCTATCTGCGCGGTGGTCGCCAAACGCGGCTCGAGGTCGCGCTCGTCGACACGCCTTACTTCGCGCATTGGGTCGCGGGGTTTTTCTCCATCCCCATCGCCGTCCTCGCCGTGACGGTCGAGCTCGTCGTTCGCGCCGTGCGCCATGACCTCGCGTTCCCCAAGGCGGCGTTCATCGGGTCTTACGCGCTCGCGCTCGGCATCGCGACGTACGGTGCGGTCGTTCGGCGGCGCGTCGTCCAGATCCGGCGCATCGACGTCCCCATGGATGGTCTCGCCGAGAGCTTCGATGGGTATCGCATCGTTCAGCTCTCGGACATGCACATCGGCGCCTTCACGCCTCGGGCATGGGGCATGCGCTGGGCGCGCGCTGCGAACGCGCTCGATCCCGATCTCGTCGTCGTCACGGGTGACATGGTGGCAAACGGCACGACGTTCCACGAGGACATCGCCGACGTCGTCGGCGCCCTCCGCGGCAAGGACGGCGTCGTCGTGTCGATGGGCAACCACGACTACTTTGGTGACGCCGAGCCCCTCATCGCGATGCTGCGCGCGCGCGGTGTGCGCGTCCTCCGAAACGAGAGCGAGCACATCGTGCGAGGACCCGACCACATCGTCCTCGCCGCCATCGACGATCGCTGGTCGAGGCGCGCCAACCTCGACGACGCCCTCCGCGCGTGGTCACCCGATGAGCCAATCGTCCTCCTCGCGCACGATCCCGTCGACTTCCCAAGAGCCGCCGCACGCGGCGTTGACCTCGTCTTGAGCGGTCACACCCACGGTGGCCAGATCGCGCTCCCCTTCTTCGCCCGCAACGTCAACCTCAGCCGCTTCTCACACGAGCACACCCTCGGCCTCTACACCCATGGCCGCAGCAGCCTCATCGTCCACCCAGGCCTCGGGACCAGCGGGCCCCCCGTCCGCATCGGCGCCGCTCCCGCGCTCGTCGAGATCAGGCTTTCCCCTTCGAGACGAGCGAGCCCCACGTATCACGGAGGGTGATGGTGCGGTTGAAGACGAGTGCGGCGCGGTTCGAGGAGTCGTCGACGGCGAAGTAGCCGAGGCGCTCGAATTGCACGCGGTCTCCGGGGTTGCTGGTCTCGAGGCTGGGCTCGACCTTGCAGTGTGCGAGGACCTCGAGGGAGTGTGGGTTGAGGGCCGTGAGGAAGTCGTCCGTGTGGGTTGGGTTCTCGACCGTGAAGAGGCGGTCGTAGAGGCGGACCTCGGCGTCCTTGGCGTGCTCCTTCGAGACCCAGTGGATGGTGCCTTTGATCTTGCGGCCGTCCTTCGGTTGGCCGCCGACCGCGTCGGGATCGTAGGTGCAGACGAGCTTCGTGATCGCGCCGCTCGCGTCTTTGACGACGTCCTTGCACTTGATGATGGTCGCCCAGCGAAGGCGGACCTCGGCGCCGGGGGCGAGCCTGAAGAACTTCTTCGGCGGGGTCTCCATGAAGTCGTCGTGCTCGATGTAGATGTGTTTCGAGAGCGGGACTTTGCGCGTGCCTGCTTCGGGCTTCTCGGGATCGTAGGGCGCGTCGATCCACTCGACCTTGCCCTCGGGGAAGTTCTCGATCTCCACTTCGAGCGGGTGGAGGACTGCCATCACGCGGGGGGACGTCGCGTTGAGATCTTCACGAAGGGTGTGCTCGAAGAGCGCGATGTCGACGACGCTGTCCCGCGTCGAGACGCCGACGCGCTCGCAGAACTTTCGAATCGCGCTCGCTGGTACGCCGCGTCTGCGGAGCCCCGCGAGCGTCGGCATGCGCGGATCGTCCCAGCCGTCGACGTGCTTCTCCTCGACGAGCTGCTTCAGCTTGCGCTTCGAGAACATCGTGTACGTGACGATGAGCTTGGCGAACTCGATTTGCTGCGGGTGATTGGGCGTCTCGCACGCGTCGAGAAACCAGTGGTAGAGCGGACGGTGGTTGACGAACTCGAGCGTGCACACGCTGTGGGTCACGCCTTCGATGGCGTCCGAGAGCCCGTGCGCGAAGTCGTACATGGGGTAGATCGACCACGCGTCTTTCGTCCGATGGTGGCGCGCGTGGCGGATGCGATACATGAGCGGATCGCGGAGCTTCACGTCGGTCGAGGCCATGTCGATCTTGGCGCGTAAGACATGGGCGCCATCTTCGAACTCGCCCTTCTTCATGCGGCGGAGAAGATCGAGGCTCTCTTCGACGGGGCGGGTGCGAAAGGGGGACGCCTTGCCCGGCTCGTGGAAGCTTCCCCTTCCCTCTTTGATCTGCTCGTCGGTCTGGCTGTCGACGTATGCGAGGCCTTTCTGCACGAGCTGCTCGGCGTAGGCGTAGAGCTTCTCGAAGTAGTCCGACGCGTAGTACTCGCGCGCGGCCCAATCGAAGCCGAGCCAGCGGACGTCGTTCTTGATGGAGTCGACGTATTCGACGTCTTCGGTCTCGGGGTTCGTGTCATCGAAGCGCAGGTTGCATTGGCCGTCGGGCGCGAGCGCGGCGAGGCCGAAGTTGAGGCAGATCGACTTCGCGTGACCGAGGTGGAGGTAACCGTTCGGCTCGGGCGGGAAGCGCGTCATCAGACGCCCGCCGTGGGCACCCTTCGCGAGGTCGGCTTTGACGATGTCCTCGATGAAGTTGCCCGGTTGATCGTCCATCGTTGGGGTGTAACACGAGAGAACGGGAATTTTGGTAGGAGCAGCGGATGGCTGGTGTTTGTTTTACGGACGCGGAGGATGAGCTGCTTCGGGGTGGGTGGCCGCGGCAGGTGCGGTTGGTTGATGGGCATCCGCATGACAAGAACCCGACGAAGTCGGCGCTTGCTTGGGTCGCTTCGTGGCATGCGAAGTACTTCTCGGATTGGCCGCGGGAGGTGGCGTATCGCGCGCTTCGTGCGGGGCCGGCCTTTCGGACCCCGAAGGCGACCGTCTCGCGTGTGAAGCTCGGCAAGGGCCACATCGCGATGATCTCGAAGAGCGGGGCGATGCCAAGCGCCGACGTGAAGACGGCGATCACGAAGGCCGTCGCTGCGTTCGATGCGACCGCGGTCGAGAGCCGGATGCTCGATTGGATCTACATCGCCGAAGCCGTGATCGGCTCGGACGACACGCTCGAGGCCATCGCCGACGGGTTCGAGCGCGCGAGCACGAAGCTTCCAGGCAAGGGGATGCGACCGAGCGTGTACTTCAAGAAGGCGATGGCGGGTGCCGTCGGCTTCTTGCTGCTGCGGGCATCGAAGGATCGTGCGAAGAAGCTCACCGAGCGGCTCGCAGCGCAGCACGATCGCTTCGCGACTGCAGCCAAGACGGACAGACGCTGGCGCTGGTGCGCGGAGCACTTCGACATGTCGCTCAACGGTGCGACCGGTGTGAAGCGCGCGTGGCCGGGTCGCAAGAGCACCATCATCGCCGAGTATGCGCACGACGATCCCGACTACGTTCGTGAGTGCGTTGCCGAGAACCCGACCGCGCCCATGTCGGTGAGGCTCGTCGCCATCGCCGGCGCGGACGTGATGAAGGGCCTCGCGAAGAGACGGTGGTACGCCGCCGAGCTTCCGTCCGTGATGCGTGACTTCGGAATGGTCCGCACGCCCGAGACCGTGGAGCTTGCGCTGTCCCTCGTCGGCAAAAGCGCAGCGAAGGACGCTCCCATCAAGTGGCTCGCCGAGCACGCGGATTACGCGAGGCCGATGGTGGAGCGCGCAGCGAAGGCGGGTAACGCGTCCGCCAAAGCTGCGCTCGGCTCCATGTGAGCAACGGCTCACCCTCATTTCGTCGTTGTCGTATTCACCGCTCCGTTCGTGGGTGCGTTCACCGTGTTGACCGTCCCGTGGATGCCCGCCTTCTCCCGCTTGCCCAGCGTGCCGCGAGCTTCGCGCGTGGCGCGGAGCTTTTGGACCTTGACCGTCTGCTGCTCGGTCGTGAGCGCGCGGCGCGGCTTCTTCGGTGCGATGCCGAAGTCGGCGAGCGTGGGGCTCGAGGGACCATAGAACGCGATGAGCCATGCCTTGTAGGCCGCGCGGATCGGCGCGGTCGTTTGCTCGGACTGCTCGGCCTTCACGAGTGACGCGTGGGCCGTCAGCTTGTCGGCGTCGCTTTGGTCATGGGCGTCGATGTTGCGCTGGAACGCCGCGTCGAGCGCGGTAGCGGTGAAGCTATAGCCGCCGAACGCGAGCGTCTTGTTCGCGGCGAAGTTCTTGTTGGTGCCTGCTTGAAACTTGCTGTCGATGCTTTGATTCACGAGCCTTGCCATGATGGCCTCCTTGATGACTGGACCCCATCGCAACGGACATGCCAGCGCGGCTCGCCCGCAAGTGCTTGATCCGTGGTGCCGCGCGGTCCGGGTTCGTCCGGATTCGTCCGGGTTCGTCCAAATGAAGCTCGGATCATCACGACTGAAGCTCAATCCGGACCATCCGAGCCTCGGATGGTCGCGGCACGGCTTCAGACGCAAGGATCCGAGCTTCGGATCGGCTCGGCAGAGCCTCAGAAACGCGTGACAGAGCTTCAGAACCGATGATCCGAGCTTCAGATTGACCCGTCAGAGCTTCAGACGTCACCATCCGAGCTTCAGAGTCGAGGAGCAGAGCCGCAATCGTGATGCACCGACCTCCACCCCAGCGCGAATCACCAACCGAGGACGAAGCTCTCGGCCAGGCCCGGCGTTCGCGAATGGCGCCGGGCCTCGTCGTCGTCTTCGACGGCGGAAGCCCGACGCTACGTGCCCACTCCCTCACGCGCGAGGTCACTCGCATCGGGCGAGGCGCACCTTGTGATCTTCTCATCGACGACGTGTCGGCCTCACGCGTGCACGCCGAGGTCTCCGTCTCGCCCGGCGGAGTCGTCATCCGCGATCTCGGCAGCCGCAATGGCACGTACGTCGACGGCGAACGGGTCCACGGGACCCTCGAGTACGCGTCCCCCCGCGTCATGCGCATCGGAGGGACCGTGATGTTCTTCACGAGCGACGTGTCCGCGTACGAGGACGCGCACGTTCGTGTGGAGAACGGCGTCGTCCTCGGCCTCGCCATGCAGCGCGCGTACGAGAGGCTCAAGGCCGCGGGCGATGATGGCCGAACGTGCCTCATCTCGGGCGAGAGCGGCACGGGCAAAGAGCACTGCGCGCACCGCTACTACGCGAGTCGCGGCATGGGAGAGATGGTCATCGTCAACTGCGCCGCCATCCCGAAGGACCTCGCAGAGGCAGCGTTCTTCGGTGCGAAGAAGGGCTCCCACTCGGGCGCGGCCTTCGACGTCGAAGGTCACTTCGAAGCGGCCGACCGCGGCGTGCTCTTCCTCGACGAGGTTGGGACGCTCGATCTCGCGATCCAAGCGAAGCTCCTTCGCGCGGTCGAGACCAAACACTTTACGCCCGTCGGAAGCACGAAGTCGCGCCTCGTGAACGTCGCGGTGTGCGCCGCGACGAACGCCGATCTCGAGGACGACGTCGCGCGTGGCACGTTCCGAATGGACCTCTATCAGAGGCTCAAGCTCACGAGCGTCGCCGTCCCTCCGCTCCGCGAGAGACCCGAAGAGATCGGCTACCTCGTCGAGATGGCCACGAGCCGCGTCGCGGGCGCAAAGGCGACGGGGGCGCTCGTCGAAGAGTGTCTCCTTCGCGCATGGCGCGACACCAACGCCCGGGGCCTCTTTTCGGCAGTCGAGAACGCCGCGAGAGCCGCGCGGGGTGAGGGGAGAGACCAGGTGCTCGCGGCCGATCTCGACAAACGCGCGCGCTCGGACGCGTGGCCGGACCAAGCAGTCGCGCCGGCCGTGCCACCACCCGTGACGGAGGTGCTCTCCGACAAAGAGCGCAAGGCGAAAGCGCTCGTGGAGGCTTATGGTGAATTGGGCAACGTCGATCGTGCCGCGGAAAAGGCCGGCGTGGGGCGTACGACGGCGTATGCCATCTTGAACGAGCGCGGCATCAAGCCCCGCAAGTGATCACCATGGCGAACAAACACTATACGGCGCGTTGTCACTGCGGGCGGCTCACCTTCTCGTTCCATTGCGAAGAGATCACGACCGGCTGCCGCTGCAATTGCTCCATCTGCATTCGAAAAGGCTCGGTCATGTCGAGCGCGTACATACCCGCGCGCGACTTCACGCCCATCGCCGACATGAACGACGTCATCGACTACCGCTGGAACGACCGGGTCGTCGGCCACGTCTTCTGCAAGACGTGCGGCATCTACCCGTACCACGGTGATGCGGAGATGGGTTACCGCGTGAACCTCGGCTGCGTGACGGGGCTCGACCCGTTTGCGCTGGAGCTCCGCGTGATCGACGGTCGCTCGATGCCGGTCGCCGACGCGGTGCAGGTTCCGTGATGACGCTCACGGACGCGCAGCGATGGATCCTCGCGCTCGGCGCAGTGCTGAACGCGGTGAACGACGACGACAGCGTGCACCTCGGCGGGGCGGAAAGGCCATCAGGCTCGGCCGGCGCGGCGAGCGCGCTACGTGTTTGGAACATCCACACCCCCGAGCAGGCCATTGCGCGACTCGAGAAGCTCGTCGGCGAGGACGGTGAAAGCGCCGCCTGGGATCTCGGACGTGCCATCAACGTCGCCGGGTGGAGCTACGCCGCCTATCTATTCGACGAGTCCACCGCGTGGGGATGGATGCTGCGCGCCGCCGACAAGGTCCAGAGCGCGTACTCGTCATGGTCCGATTACGGCGACGGCTACCTCCACGGCAGGGACGCGTGGCGAAAGGGGCGACCGCCGAATGCCGACGACAAGGCGCAGCGCGCGATCGTCCGCCGCTTGCTCTCCGGCGCGGACAGTCCGTGGGTTCTCCTTCCATGGAAGACGTCGCTCGACGGCGCTCCTCCACCGGTGGCCACGCGAAGGACGCTCACCGCGGATCCGTCGTCGCTCGCCAAAGTCCTCGAGCAAGCGGCCGAGAACGATCGCATCGTCCTCTCCGCGGGCCGGTACAAGGACGCGCTGGTGATCGACAAGGCCATCGAAATCATCGGCAAGAACGCACAAGACGTCATCATCGAGAGCGACAAGGGGCCTCTCGCTAGCGTCGACGAGGTCGGCGTACGGCTCGTCGGCCTCACTCTCCGGACGACCAAACCGAAGGGCAAGAAGGAAGGCAGCGCGGCGGTTCATTCCTCTGGCGGATTCCTGCGAATGGAGAGGTGCACCATCACGGGAGCGACCTTCGGCATCGATCTTCTCGACGAAGACGCCGAGGTCTACCTCGAAGGCTCGCGCGTCGTGTCGTGCGCCAGCGTGGGCGTCATCGTGGAGGGCGGCGTCTTCGTCGCGCGCGACACGGCATTCGAGAAAAACGGTGTCGCGAATCTCCAGATTGGAGGCCCATCGCAGGCGGTCGTGCTGCGTGGACGCGTCCTTGATTCGCCCGGATCAGGCCTCCAAGTGCACGACTCGGCTCGCGTCACGCTCGAAGGGTGCGAGGTCGAGCGGAGCGCCGCAGCGGGAGTCGTCGTTACGGGCGACGCGCAGATCACCCTCGTGGACTGCAAGCTCCGCGACAACGACACGGCACACCTCTGGCTCGGATCCAGCGGCGACGCGACCGCAACGAACGTCGAAGTGAGCGGCGGTGGTGGATACGGCATTCAAGTGACGAACGGCGCCGATGGGAGCTTCACGAGCTGCACCATCCACGACACGGGTAGCGACGCAGTCATCGTCCACGCGTCGGCCCGGGGCTGGTTCCGAAGCTGTACGATGACGAAAGCGGCCGGCGCCGGCGTGCGGGTGCTCACGGAGTCGAACCCCACGTTCACGAGGTGCCACATCGCCAAGAACGCCGATGGGGTGGTCATCGCACGAGCGGGCAAAGGGCGCTTCTTGCGATGTGAGATCGTGTCGAACGAGGGCGCAGGAGCCTCTGTGGAAGGCCGTGGCTCTACGCCGCTCTTCGCGCGCTGTCACGTCCAGGGCAACGGCACCAAGGACGTCGTGTGCGACAAGAAGTCGAAGCCCGTGCTCGAGGACTGCGCCGTCGGCAGTGAGGTTACCCAAGCCGCGGCGCCGCTGCGAAGCGAGCTAGGACGCAAGCTCGCAGACATCAATGGTGTGCTCGACCGCGTGAATCCCGACGCTCGCGACGCTTTGCGCGCTGGAGCTTCGGACCAGACGCTCGAGAAGCTCGCAAAGGCCGTGTTCGGTGGCAAGCCCGTGCCGGACGAGCTCGCGACGTTCTTCCGATGGCATGACGGAGAGTCGATCGCCGTCGCGCTTCACGCCGATGACAATCGCACGCCCATGTCGGTCGACGAGGCCATCGACACATGGCGGATGCTCTGCGACCCAAAAGAGGACGTGAAAAAGCCGTGGTCGAACGCGTGGCTTCCGGTCTTCACGAATGGCGCCGGAGACTACGTGTGCTTCGTGACGTCGGGCAAAGGCGCGGGATCCCTGGTCGAGTATTGGCACACGGACACCGACCGAACGACGGCATACGCGAGCTTCGATGCCTGGGCAGACACATTGCTCCTACGTCGTCCGACATCGGCGCCACCATGACTTCTTCACACTCGGCGACCGCCGTAGCGCGAGCGCGAGCAAACACACGTGCGTAAGATGTCGTTCCATGACCCTTCGGGATGACGCATTCGCGGCCACCGTGGCTCCGCACGACACAGTGGCAGACGGGCTATCGAGCACCCTCGCGGCGGACGGGAACGGCGTCGCGCCCCTCACGAGCACCATCAAGTCAACGACGCGATCTGCCGTGCTTCCACGCATCGACGGAGGCAACGTTCCGGCGGATGCTGGTGAACGTTACGCGAAGAAGCGCGTCCTCGGCGTTGGCGGGATGGGCGAAGTCGTCCTCGCCGAGGATCGTGACATCGGCCGTGACGTGGCGCTCAAATATCTGACGGCGCCCTCCCACGACAAGGCCGCCCTCGCGCGCTTCACCGACGAGATCCGCGTCGTCGGATCCCTCGAGCACCCGAACATCGTCCCCATCCACGACGTCGGCGTCGACGAGAACGACCGTTACTATTTCGTGATGAAGCACGTCGAGGGCGAGACGCTCGAGCAGATCATCGAGAAGCTCGTCGCCGGCGATTCGCGGTACCTCGCGCGCTACACCTTCACCGCGCGCGTGCAGATCTTCATCGCGCTCCTACGCGCGCTCGAGTTCGCCCATTCCCGCGGGTACGTCCATCGCGACATCAAGCCTGCCAACGTCATGATCGGCCGCTACGGCGAGGTCGTGCTCATGGATTGGGGCGTGGCCAAGCGCTGGAAAGAGGCCGAGAACGTCGAGGCCGAGGCTCACGACGACGACGCGAGCAAACCCGCGCGCGAGCGGCTCTTCACGACGCGTCGCGGTGCCATCGTCGGCACGCCCGCGTACATGTCGCCCGAGCAAGCGCGTGGCGACGTCGAGGCGATCGACGAGCGCAGCGACGTCTACTGCGCCTCGGTGCTCTTCTACGAGCTCATCACGTTGCGCTACTACCTCGGCGCGCCCGAGACGCTCTCGGCCGTCTTGAACGCCATCCAGAACGACGCGCCGGACTTCAACTTCCACTCGATGGGCGGTCCCCAGGGAAGCCCCGCTGCGGAGCTCGGGCACTTCGTCAAGAAGGGGCTGCAGAAGGATCCGGCTGCGCGCTATCAGACCGTGACCGCGATGATCGATCTCCTCGAAGCCACGCTCGATGGCCGCGTGAAGGTGCAGTGTCCGTTCACGTTGCAGAAGCGCATGACACGCGAGCTCTCACGCTTGGCAGACAGGCACCCCATCGCGTTGATGTACACGCTTCTGTTCGGCACCCTCGGCTCGGTCGCCCTCGTTGCGTGGGCCCTCGTCGTCACCCTCCACGCGCGTTAGCTCCGTGTGCGGCGGTCGGTCTTCTTGCGAGCGCGCGCTTGCTTGTCGTGCAATCGACGCTCGACGCTCGCGCGGCTCGGACGCGTCTTTCGACGCGGCTTGGGTCGCTCGAGGGCTCGCAAGACGAGCGCGCGAACCTTGCCTCGGGCATCTTCGATGTTGCGATGTTGGTCGCGCGTGAGCTGGCTCACGACGAGCAAGCGACCCTCCGCGTCGAGCGACCCCATGACGAGCCCATCGAGGCGCCTGCGTGCTTCGCCATCGATGCCTACGACCCCGCGCAAATCGACGTGAAGCTCGACCTTGCTCGCGACCTTGTTGACGTTTTGCCCACCAGGCCCGCTCGCCCGCACGGCATGCATCGTGATGGCCCACGCGAGGACGATGGTTTGATCTCGAACGACGATGGGCTCCACGGTTCTATCGGAGGGACATATTTCCGCTACCCTCTCCGCAATGCAACGCCTGCTTTCGCTCACGCTCTTGATTGCGTGCGGCACGTCGTCGCCGCCGGTGCAAACCACGCCGCAGGGCACGGTCACTACGACGGCGGAAGTGCCGCCGACCGTCGCCAGCGCGAGCGCCAGCACGGCAGTGCCGCCGCCTCCCTCGCCCGTGTGGATCGAGGACGACTACGCGCGGGCGCTCGCTGCGGCCAAGCGCTCGAACGCGCCGCTCCTCGTCGATGCGTCCGCAGTGTGGTGCCACACGTGCAAGGCGATGCGCGCATTCGTGCTCGAGGATGCGTCGCTTCCGACGGGGTTCGTGCGCTTCTCGTTCGACGTCGAGAAGGAGCAGAACGCCGATGCGTCGGCGGCGTTTCCGACTCACGTCTTGCCCACGTTCTTCGTCGTCGATCCGTCCGATGCGTCGATTCAAGGCCGATGGGAAGGCGCAGGCAGCGTCCAGCAGATGCGGGCGTTCATGACGGATGGCGCGCGGGCCGTCGCGCTCGCGCACTCGAGCGATCTGCGCAAAGACGATCCACTCGCGATGCTCCTCGCGGGTCATCGCGCGGCGCTCAAGAACGACGCGACCGAAGCCGAGAAGCAATTCGCCGCCGCGCTCGCCGCCGGCCCACAAGGTTGGGAGCACGCTGTGGAGGCCATGCTCGGTCTCGTCAAAGCTCAGCGTCATCGAACGGGAGGAGGTGGGTGCGCGGAGACCGTGGAGAAGGCGCTCACGGAGACGCCTTCGCGGTTGGGCCGAACGTCGCTCACGGCCGACTACGCTTCCGAAGCCCTCGATTGCGTCGAGGGGAGTCATGACGCGCGCGCCAAGCACGTGCGCGAGCTCGTCGCCAAGAGCGTCGCTGATCTCGCCCGCGACCCGAGCACGCCACTGTCACCCGATGATCGCGCCGACGCCTGGAAGACCGTCTGGGACGCGCGTCAGGCCCTCGGGGATCACGCCGGCGCGCTCGACGCTGCGCGCGCGCGCCTCGACGTCATCATGAAGGCCGTCGCCGCACGCCCCGAACCAGAGATCACGACGACGTTCGACGGCGCCCGCATGGAGACCCTCGAGTTCCTCGGTCGTGGCGAAGAGGCTGCGCAGTTTCTCGCCGCCCAGGAGAAGGCCCTCCCGAGCGACTACAACCCCGCCCATCGCCTCGCGCACGTCTACTTCAAGCTCGGCAAGAACGCGGATGCGCTCGCCGCGATCGACCGCGCCATTGGCAAAGGCTACGGAGCCCGCAAGGGCCTCATGCTCCGCCTCAAGGCCGACATCCTCGTCGCGATGGGCAAGCGAGCGGAGGCTCGCGCGGCCCTCGAGCAGCAGCTCGCCCTCTACCAGTCCCTCCCCGACGCGCAGAAGAAGCCCGGGTACGAGAAGTCGGTGCAGGAGCAGATCGACAAGCTGAAATGACCCAGGACGCCACCTTCGACGTCGTTGCCCAAGATGGGCGCGAGATCTCCGCCGACCCGAGCGCGGCAGGCGAGAAGACCTTCGGCCGGCAGGACGAGGTGCAGGCGCTCGCGCGCACCCTCGCGAGCGGGCGTAGTGCGGTGCTCGTCGGGTCGAGCGGTGTCGGCAAGACCGCCGTCGTCCAGAAGCTCCTCTCGTACCTGCGTGACGGCCGGTTGCCCGAGCTCGTAGAGACGAAGATCTACGAGATCTCGACCGTGGGTCTCTGCGCCGACACGCGCTTCACGGGCCAGCAAGAAGGTCGCATCCGCTCGCTCCTCGCGCACGCGTCGCGCAAGCGCCTCCACTACGTCCCCGACGTGTGGAACCTCCCGTACGCCGGCTCGTACAGCACGAACCCGCGCGGCATCTACGACTTGATGCGTCCGGGCATCGAGCAAGGCAGGCTCGTCATCTTCGGCGAAGTGACGCCCGGCCGCTGGGACAAGCTCGCACGCGAGCATCCCATCCTCTTGCGGGACTTCGTCGCCCTCGCCGTCCCCGAGCCCAGCGAAGAAGAGACGCGCGATCTCCTGATGCGCGTCGCGGCCGACATCTCACCCGCTTTCGAGAAGCAGGCCATCGACCGCGTCTTCTCGCTCGCGAAGAAGTTCATCCCGACGCAGAGCTTCCCCGGCAAGGGCGTCGAGCTCCTCAGGCGTGTCGCGCAAGAAGCTCGCGCCCCCGACATGACGCACGGTCCTGTTGCCCTCCCAGCACGTACGGGTCCCATCGACGCTTCTTTCGTCGAAGAGGTCTTCGCCAAACACACGTCTTTGCCGATGCACATGCTCTCGGCGGCCGTGCGCATGTCGTACGAGGAGATGCACCGCTTCCTCGCCGAACGCGTGCTCGGCCAGAAGGAAGCGGTCAGCGCCGTCGCCGATTCGCTCGCCCTCTACAAGACTGGCCTCAACGATCCCGACCGGCCCGCAGGCGTGCTCCTCTTCGTCGGCCCGACAGGCGTTGGCAAGACCGAGCTCGCGAAGGCCACCGCCGAGTTCCTCTTCGGCGGCCAGAAGATGCTGCGCGTCGACGTGAGCGAGTACAAAGACTTCCACTCGTTCGAGAAGCTCATCGGCGATCCGAAGCAGAACAAGACCGGCATCCTCACCGACTACGTGCGAAAGAATCCCTTCTCGGTCGTCTTGCTCGACGAGTTCGAGAAGGGTCACGCAAACCTCGCCGACCTGATGCTTCAGGTATTCGACGACGGCCGTTTGACCGACGCCTTCGGCGATACGGTCGACTTCCGTCACACCATCATCATCCTCACGTCGAACGTCGGCACGAACATGCGCGAGCTTGGGTCGTCGATCGGCTTCTCTGGCTTCGCCCGCGACGGTGGCCCGAAGGACATCGTGCGGGACGTCCGTCGCACGCTCGAGCACGCTTATCGACCAGAGTTCTTGAACCGCATCGACAAGATCCTCGTCTTCGAGCCGCTCGAGAAGGCCGACATGCGGCGCATCGCCCAGCGCGAGCTCGGCAAGGTCTACCGGCGCGAAGGTCTCCTCGACCGCGATCTCCTGCTCGAGGTCGACGACGGAGTCATCGATCTCCTGCTCGACCGCGGCTTCGATCCCAAATACGGCGCGCGACCGCTGAAGCGCGCCATGGAGGAGCTCTTGGTCCTTCCACTCGCGCGTGCCGTGCTCGGTGCTTCTGCGCAGCGCTATCAACTGCTGCGTGTCGCACGCAAAGGCGACGGCGTCGCCCTGAGCTTCGAGGACACCGATACCTCGCGCAAGCTCCAGAGCCTCGAGCGCCGCACCCGCGCGACCGACGGCGAAGGTCAGGTGGTCCGCAAGTCCCTCGCCGAGGTGAAGACCGAGCTTCGCGCCATCTACGACCGCCTCGCTCGCCTCGAAGAGAAGGCCGACATCGCCGCGATGCACAAGGAGCTCGAGACGATGGAGGAGAAGACCAAGAGCCCCGCCTTCTGGGACGAGGCCTTCGGGAAAGGCGGGGACGTCTACCGTCGTCACCGTCTCACCGTCGAGCTCAGGCGCCTCGAGGATCTCCGGCAGCGTACGGATTTGCTCCACGAGAACGTCGAGGCGTCCTTCCTCGATCCCCGCGGCGAGCGTGATCCCGCCGATCTCGTGGGCAAGTACGTTCGCCTCGAACGCGCCCTCGCGCGCGCCGAACGCGAGATCGTCCACTTCGACGAGACCGATCGCGGCGACGCTCACATCGTCGTGCGCCCCGTCGGTGGCAAAGAGGGCGCGACCGTGTGGGCGAAGGAGCTCGCGCAGATGTACGCCTCCTGGGCCGAGGAACGAAAGTACGACGTCGAGCTGTCCCCGTCCGCACACCCTGAGATCGTCGTGAAGGGTCCCTACGCCTACGGTTACCTCAAGGGCGAGCAAGGTGGTCATCGCCTCATCGCGGCCCCGAAAGGCAAAGACCACAAACGGGGCGACACGTTCCTCGCCCGCGTGGAGGTGCGACCCTCCGGAAAGACCGCCGCGCCCGGCTCGACGCGCAAGCATAGAGACGACGAGCCGCCCATTCGCACCTACGACCAGCTCCACTCCCGAGGCGTCCGCGATCGTCGCACGGGCGCGGCCGACGGCGACGTGAAGCGCGTCCTTTCAGGAAAGATCGACGCATTTCTCGAGGCCACGCTCGAGATGGAGAAGTAGCGTCGGCCTCGTTCACGGTATGATGGGCGGATGTGTCGGCGCGTTTGGACGACGATCGTCGCGCTCGTCATCGCGGCGTGTGGCCTTCCCGAAGACGGCACCGCGCCGCTCGGTGATGCGGCTCCGGACGTCATCGTGCCCGCCGTAGACGCCAGTGCAGATGGCGCACCACCGCTCGATGCGAGCGGCTCGGATGTCGCGGTACCGGACGCGGGTAACGACGCTCCCCTCGTCACGGCAGGCTTCGCGCTCGACTTCGACGGGGGCAACTACGTCGCGATCGGTCCCTTCACGATCCCTTCGGACTTCACGATCGAAGCGTGGGTTCAGCCGACGAGCACTGCCAACGAGACCTACATCATCGCCGAGGATCGCGACGGTCAGGGTGACGGGCAATTCCGCTTGGGCATCGCGGCGGGAAAGCTCTTCTTCATGATGACCGACGGCGGAGGAAGCTCGCACGGGCTCTACGCTGGCGGCTACTCGCTCATGAGCCCGCAGACGATTCCGACCGGTATGTGGTCGCACGTCGCGGTGTCGAAGAGCGGGGCCGCGTTCGAGCTCGTGGTCGACGGCGTGTCGGCGGCGACGTTCACGAGCTCAGCTCCGACCATCGTCTATGGTGGGCCGGCGGTCGTCCTCCGCATCGCGGCCCGCGTCGGGTCCGACGGTACGAGCGCAGAGGGCACGTTCGACGGCACGATCGACGAAGTGCGCTTTTGGGATCTGGCGCGCTCCGATGCCGCGATCGCATCGACGATGAGCATGGAGATCCCAAAAGCGAGCGCCGGGTTGATGGCGTACTGGCGCTTCGACGAGGGCATGGGCACGACCACCGCAGATCAGGAAGGCGCCTACCCCGGCACGCTCGTCAGCTCGCCGCTTTGGGTCGTTTCGACGGCTTTCTAGAACGTCTCGAGGACCTTCTTCTCTTGCGTCGAGTCGAGCACGACGTGGCACCGCGAGCAGACGTAGTCGACGCGCGTTGGATACGGCGTCGCCCCCATGCACAGGAGCACCCACTTGGGCGCCGAGAAGTGAAGCCGCGGACCGACGAGTGGGTGGGCGAGCGAAAACCCGCACCGGCAGCGTTCGGGAAACTTCTTCTGCGCCACGATGCGTGGCTTAGGCTACACAAGGTGGCTCGGTGAGCGCCACCTTCACGCTTCTGCTCGAGATCGGGTGCGAGGAGCTGCCATCGTCGTTCGTCGACGCGGCGCTCGACGCGATGCCCGATCTCGCCCGCACGCGTCTCTCCGCGCTGCGCATCACGCACGACGAGGTGCGCTCGTTCGGCACGCCGCGGAGGCTCACGCTCGCAGTGCACGACGTCGCCGCTCGCCAAAGTGATCTCGACGAAGAGGTCGTCGGGCCGCCCGAGACCGCCGCGTACAAGGACGGCAAACCCACGAAGGCCGCGGAGAGCTTTGCGCAGAAGCTCGGCGTTCAATTGGACGCGCTCGTCGTCAGGGACGTCACGACGCAGAAGAAACCCGGGCGCTATGTGGTCGGCCGGCGCGTCGAGCATGGCCGTGCGTCGGTCGAGCTCCTCGGCCCCATGCTCGCAGAGCTCTGCGGCGCCATTCCGTTCAAGAAGTCGATGCGGTGGGCAGACTACGACACGCCGTTCGGGCGCCCGGTCCAATGGATCGTCGCGCTCGCGGATGGCAGCGTCATCGATTTCGAGTTCGCGCACGTCCGCAGCGGGCGTCGTTCGCGCGGTCACCGCTTCCTCTCCCCCGCCACGTTCGACGTGGGTCACGCCTCGGGCTACGTCGAGCAACTTCGCCTCGCGCACGTGCTCGTCGACCGCGAGGAGCGTGAGCGCACGATGATGATGCGCGTGAACGACGCCGCGCGCGCCCTTGGCGGCGTACCCGATCCAGATGCAGCCCTCGTGCGCGAGAACGCCTCCCTCGTCGAAGAGCCTCATGTCGTCGCAGGCGCGTTCGACGCAGCGTTCCTCGAGCTCCCGACGACGGTCATCCGTGCCGTTGCACGGGGTCACCAGAAGTACTTCGTGGTCCAACACTCCGAAGACCTCGCTAGCGAGCTCCTTCCCCACTACCTCGCCGTAGCCAACACCGCGAAGAACCCGGCGAACGTACGCAAGGGAAACGATCGCGCGATGCGCGCCCGACTCGCCGACGCCCGCTTCTTCTTCGAGGAGGACAAGAAGGTGTCGCTCGACGCCCGGGCGGCGAAGCTCGCGGGCATCGTCTTTCACACACGCCTCGGCACCATCGCCGACAAGGTCCAGCGCATCGAGAAGCTCACCGTGCACATCGCCGGCGTCGTCGGTCTCGGAGAAGCCGACACCGCTCTCGCGCTCCGCGCTGCCCGACTCTGCAAGAGCGATCTCGTCACGCTGATGGTCGGCGAGTTCCCCGAGCTCCAGGGCATGATGGGCCACGCCTACGCGCTCGCCTCGAACGAGCCCGTTCGTGTCGCGGAGGCGATTCGCGATCACTACTGCCCCATCGGCTTCGATGGCGCGGTCGCCGCAGACGACGTCGCTCGTGTGGTGGCCATCGCCGACCGCATCGACACCCTCGTCTCGGGTTTCGCCGTCGGACTGCAACCCACGGGCACCGCGGACCCCTTCGCCCTCCGCCGCGCATGCATCGGCATCCTGCGCACGCTATTGGATACACCCGCTCCTTGGGCGCGCCTTCATTTCGGCGAGCTCGTGTCGTTTGCCTACGGTCTCGTCAGCGACAAGAAGCTCGACCTCGGCCTCGCGGAGACGCACGCTGCGCTCGAGGCGTTCAGCACCGAGCGTCTCCGTGGTCTCGTCGAATCACGCACGAGCCGCTCCGCCGCTTCGGCCGTGCTCGCGGGATTTGCCTGGGTCTCCGGCAAGCGTGCCGTGCCCGTCGACCACCCAGCGTTCGTTCTCGCCAAGGCTCGCGCGCTTCAACGCACGCTCGACGAGAAGGCGCCGTGGCTCGACAAGGCTCGCACCGTTGGCAAGAGGCTCAGCGGCATCAGCAAGGACGCCGCGCCCGAGCTCGTCGCGAGAGCGTTCTTCACCAAGCAGACGGACGCCGCGATCGTCGACGTCATCGAGGAGCTCGACGAGAAAACACGCGAGCTCGTGAGCGAGCACGTCGTGGGAGAAGCCCTCTTCACGATGGGTGAGCTCGCCGAGCAAGTCGACCGCATCTTCGTCGAAACGCTCGTGAACGATCCCGCCGATCCAAAGACCCCAGAACGCCTTCGTCTCTTGTCGTACGGCGCCTCGTGCATGCTGCGCATCGCAGACTTCACGAAGCTGAGCTGACGCAAAGTACGTGTACGCATGTGCGTTCATGTAGTATGAGTGAACGCGCGTTGACGTTGATGGCTCTTCGCCTGCAATGTCATGCACTTAGTCGTGGCACCTTGTTTGCTGAAGGACGTATTCGATGCGTTGGACCTTTTTTTCCCCGTTCATGGCTTCATTCGCCATTGCGTGCGCCGTTGCGCCCACACCCGAGGCGAATGGGTACAACGTGGAGCTGTTTTTCCAGGGCGCATCGCTCGGCACCGCCCTCCCCGTCAACACTCCGGCCCTCGTGACAGTACGCCGCATCGAGCAGCAGACGGATCTCTGCGCCACCCAAAGCGCCGACTGCGATCCCACGACCGACACCCCCATCACACTCGTCACGGCATCCTGCGATGAGCTCTGTACGGTGATCCCCGCGCCGACGCAGAATGGCGTCGTGACCCTTCAAGCGACCGCCACGCTCCCTGGCAGCACGACGCTGCGCGTCCACGTCCGCAGCGAGGTCGACGGCTCCGAGTGGGATGATGGCTACCCCCTCACCTTCCGTGATGAGTCGCACACCGACGCGCTGCATGCGTCACAGCTCGTCATCGATCATTGATCGAGAATCGCGGAGTGGGGAGCCAGCGGTGATTCTCGCAAAAGGGCAAGGCGCGAGCCCCGGCCGCGCCACGGGCACCCTTGCACTGTCGTCCCAGGCCGTGAGCGATCTCACGGCGCGCGGCACACCTGCCATCTACGTGCGCAACGAGATGGATGCCGAGGACGTCTCGACGATTCGAGCGTGTGTCGGCATCGTGATCGCCCGCGGCGGGATCACCGCCGACGGAGCGATCGCTGCTCGCTCGCTCGGCAAGCCATGCATCGTCGGCTGCAGCACGCTCATCGTGACTGCGACCGAGATCCGCGCTGGAGACGTGCGTCTCTTCGCGGGCGCGTCCATCACCATCGACGGCACGACTGGCGACATCATCAAGCCTTGATTCGCTCGAAACAGGCGAACTCGACGTCGGTAGCCGTCTCGGCACGCCGACGCGAGACCTCCCGCCACACACTCCAATCGATGGGCGGGAAGAGCGTGTCGCCATCGACGTCGCGGTGGACGAACGTGACGATCATCTTCGTCGCGATGGGCAGCGCGAGCGCGTAGATCTGCGCGCCGCCGAGAACGCGAGGCTCAGCATCGGTCTCGTACGCGAGCACGAGCGCGGCTTCGAGGGTGGGTGCCGTCTCTGCGCCTTCGCGACGGAGCGTCGGATCACGCGTCACGATGATGTTGCGGCGCTTCGGGAGCGGCTTGCCCACCGAGTCGTACGTCGTTCGGCCCATGACGACGGCGTGATCAATCGTGACGTTCTTGAAATGGCGTAGGTCCTCCGGAATGTGCCATGGCAAAGCCCCTGCCTTCCCGATGACGCGCGCGTCGCTCATCGCGAAGACGAGACAGAGCGGCTTCATCAGACCGCGACCGGCGCGGAGATCGCAGGATGAGGATCGTACCCTTCCAGCGTGAAGTCCTCGAATCCGAACGCAAAGAGATCTTCGACGGCGGTGTTGATGCGCATCGTCGGCAGCGCGCGCGGCTGTCGCCCGAGCTGCAGCTTCGCCTGCTCGAAGTGGTTCTTGTAGAGATGCGCATCGCCGAACGAATGTACGAGCTCGCGTGCGCGCATGCCCGATACCTGCGCGATCATCATCGTGAGCAGCGCGTAGCTCGCGATGTTGAACGGCACGCCGAGAAAGACGTCCGCGCTCCTTTGGTAGAGATGGCAGCTGAGATCCGGTACCGCGCCTTGGGTCGGCGTCACGTACAGCTGAAAGAGTGTGTGGCAGGGCGGCAGCGCGACCTCGTCGGCTTCTTTGGGATTCCAGCCCGTGATGACGTGGCGGCGTGAGTATGGCTTCTCGCGGAGATCGACGAGCAAGCGGGCGATTTGATCGACGCCATCGTTCTCCCACGTGCCGTCGGGTCGCGCCGTAGCGCCGAAGTTACGCCACTGATGGCCGTACACGGGGCCGAGGTCCCCTGCGCTTCGTCCGAATCGGGCGGTCTGCTCCGCCGTTGCCCATTCGTCCCAGATCGTGACCTTCGCCGCGTGAAGTGAATCGACACGCGTCTCTCCTCGCAAGAACCACAAGAGCTCGTGGATGATCGAACGGAGGTGCACCTTCTTGGTCGTCACGAGCGGAAACGTGGTCCCGAGATCGAAGCGCATCTGATGCCCGAACACGCCGCGTGTGCCGGTGCCCGTGCGATCGGGTCGGTCGACCCCTTCATCGAGGACCCGCTGCAAGAGCTCCAGATACTGCTTCATCGACTCGTCCGACTACTTGGGCTTGCGCGTGACGACGATGTGACCGTGGTGGTCCTTGTCGGGATAACCGTAGCGAAACGTGATGTCGGTGTGAGGGTTCGCGGTGAAGAGGTTCCGAAGGTCCGTGGCGTTCTTGACGTCGACGGTGCCGAAGGGCTCGGGCCACGTGTACGTGCCGTAGGTGTCCTGCACGAAGCCCATCTTCTTCGCATAAGTGGGCGCGAACCCAGTCGAGTCGCTGATCATCCAGTCGGTGTGCGTCGCGAGGTAGTTGCGAATGATGGAGAAGTCGTCTGACCAAAGCAGGTGGCTCGCGGCCTTCGTCATCGCGGCAATCTTCCCGTCCCCCTCGAGCTGCTTCAAGAGCTGCGGGCTCTGCTTCATGTGCGTGTCATCGAGGTTGTACGCCACGTGCCTGAGAATGCGCGTGACATGGACCGCGTCGGCTACCGTCGAACGATACCGAAGCTCCATGTTGGAGAAGAAGGCGTCGTCGATCTCGGCGCGCGTCTTCTTGTTCGCCTTCAGGGCGGCATCGGCCCCATCGATCTCGGCCTGCTCGAAGTAATGAAGCGACCCGTCGGCCGTGAACCTGAAGTACCGCAAGCTCGTCGGCTCGTAACCGTGTACCGCAAGCGCGACGAGATCGAAGACAATCTCACCGGGCAGCACGCTCTTGCTGCCGATGTCGAGGTTGTCGGTGCGCGAGTGGGCCTTCTCGAAGAGCTTGCCGAGGACCATGCGGTAACGCGCGAGCTCGGGCGCGAGCCGGCCCTTCGGAATCGAGTCGACCTTGCGTACGTCGGCGGCGACCTCGAGTGAGATGGTCGTGATCTTCGTGCCGTTCGGATACGTGGCGAGCGCGCCGAGCAAGTCGCCCCCACCGAAGGGATAAACGACGGTCTTGGGTGTGTCCGCGGGGACGAGCTTGGCGATGAACGGCATGGCGACGTCCATCCAAGACTTCTTGTACTCGGCGATCATCGCCGTGAGCTCTTTGCAGTGGGCGTCGACGACGGCCGCGTCGAACCCGTCAGGCACGGGGCTCGAGGTGTTGCCACAAGCAGCGATGCGAAAGAGGGTCTTCGCTTCCGCGGCGTAGTCCACACCCGCAAGGACCTCGGGTGGGGCGGCCGCCTCGACCGCGGCATCGACCTCGACTTGAGCCACCGAGCTCGCGAGGGGCGGAACCGACGTAGTCGCGGCCTCCGCATTCGACTTGGTCGCCGTTCGGGAGTTCGAGCACCCGAGCGCGACGACAACAGCGACCGCGATGGCGCTCAGCTTTCGCATGCGCGCAACGTAATCGCGTCGCGAGGAAATGTCAGCGGTGGCGTCGCAGCGGACGCGACGGCAGCGCGTCGACGGAGATGGTCACGCCGTCGTCGATGCGCGCGGCCGTTCCGTAGGCGAGGACGCGACCGCGAACGGTCTTGTCGAGCTTCTTTGGCGCTCGCATGGCGATCCCCACGGGGCCCTCGCCGTTCGAAGGCGCGACGCGTGCGATGCCTGCGACCACCATCACCGAGAGCGCGAAACCGACGCTCGCAGCGACGACCTTCACGTTGTTGTTCCGGCGACGAAACACTTGGGTCGCCGAGTACGTCGTGATGCGCCGAACCGCACCATACGGCCCCGACATTTGTGGGGGCGTCGGGAACTCGAACTCGTCGAGTGGGTTCGCGTCGATCGTCCACGGGACCGTCGATGGGCGGTCGTCTGGATTGGGCGCATCAGTCACCGCGAGCACGTCATCGGCGAGGATCTCTTGCGTCGCATGCACCGAATACGCGGGCGGCCGAAAGGGTTCGGGTTGAGGGGGCTCGACGTCCACGACGATGTCGGCATCGCCGAGCTCTTCGCTGGAGGGCTGCTTCTGCTTGGCAGCGGAGCGTGGAACGATCACGAGGATATCCTCCACGCAGATCTCCTCCGTGCCGTCGGCGCGGATGCGGTGGGGTGGGCGCGGCGCCATGACCTTCTCGCGAATTACGGGCGCGGCCTTCGGAAAGCTGACGGCCGTCCACGCCTTCGCGCTCGAGACGTTGGGGAGCGGATTGGTCTCGTCCGTCTCCATTCGCGCGCTGCTGTCGGGAGAACGCGGAAGAGGTCCCATGCGTGCGCAGTTTCACCCATGCGCGAGCAATGTCCAGCGGAAACCACGCGGAAACCGCTCATTGCAACGTAACGCGCAATGGCATGGTGCTTATGCAGCCACGCTGGACATGACGCCGATGTCTCAGAGAATGGCGCCAAAACGCCACGCCACGAGGGCCACCGTCACAGCGAGCCCAGCACCGACGACCATCGCGATCGCAGCCGTCACCCAAAAGCGCCTGTTTGCAACGGTCGGACCGACGATCGAGCCCTGCGGTGCACGGGTAGCCTGACGAACGTTCCACACGTCGCGTCGAGCGACGACGCGATCGAACACGAGCTCGCTGATGTCGACTTCCTGGGCGGCGTCGGCATTGGGGATCTCTTCGAGCAAATCGTTGGACGTGAGCTCGCGCACGGGTGATGAACGGCCAGCCGCAGCCGCACGTAGCTCTTCGACGACGTCATCGACGTCGACGCTGCCACCGGCACGAAGCGGCCTTCGAAGCACGACCTCGCGACCATCACGGACGAGGACGCGGGTCTCGAGCTTGTCGAGATCGTCGAACTCCGCCCACGCGCCCGAAGCCGAGACCTTGGCGATGTTCTGCGAGGAGCTCTCGTCGGGAAATCGAAAACGCGGGAGGGTGTCCATCAGGCAGTTCCCCTTGTGATGCAATCTTGGCGCCGAATCAAGTCTTGTGTTTAGCGCTGACGTTTGCACGCCGCGACCCTAAGAGTGGATCGCGCGCGCTGGTGCGCAGCAGATCCACGCCACACAGATGTGATAGACGCCTTGAGATGAATTCGTTTGGCACGAAGGCTGATTTCAACGGACACACGATTCATAGCCTCCCTGCGCTCGAGAAGAAATTTCCGCAGGTAGCAAAGCTGCCCTTCTCGATGAAGGTGCTGCTCGAGAACCTCTTGAGGCGCGAGGACGGCGCTGCAGTCACGGCGGCAGACATCGAAGCCGTCGCCAAGTGGGACGCCAAGGCCGAGCCGTCGCGCGAGATCGCGTTCATGCCGAGCCGCGTGCTCTTGCAGGACTTCACCGGCGTCCCGGCCGTGGTCGACCTCGCCGCGATGCGCGATGCCATCGCGCGCCTCGGTGGCGATCCCAAGAAGGTCAACCCGCTGCAACCCGTCGAGCTCGTCATCGATCACTCCGTGCAGGTCGACGAGTTCGGCAGCCATGACGCGCTACGCATCAACGGCCTGCTCGAATTCCAGCGGAACAAGGAGCGCTACCAATTCCTTCGTTGGGGTCAGACGGCGTTCGACAACTTCAAGGTCGTGCCGCCCGACACGGGCATCGTCCATCAGGTCAACCTCGAGTATCTCGCGCGCGTCGTGTTCGTGAACGACAAGACGGGCGAGGCCTACCCCGACACGCTCGTCGGCACGGACTCCCACACGACGATGGTGAACGGCCTCGGTGTGCTCGGCTGGGGCTGTGGCGGCATCGAGGCAGAGGCCGCCATGCTCGGGCAGCCCGTCACGATGCTCCTTCCTCAAGTGATCGGCTTCGAGCTCACGGGCAAGCTACGCGAGGGAGCCACGGCGACCGATCTCGTGCTCACGGTCACGCAGATGCTCCGCAAGAAGGGCGTCGTCGGGAAGTTCGTGGAGTTCTATGGGGAAGGCGTCAGCACAATCACCGTGGCCGACCGCGCGACCATCGCCAACATGGCACCCGAATACGGGGCGACTTGCGGCATCTTCGCCATCGACCACAAGACGCTCGAGTACTTGCGCTTCACCGGGCGTCCGGATTCGCAAGTCGCGCTCGTCGAGGGCTACGCGAAGGCGCAGGGGCTCTTCTTCGATCCGAAGCACGTTCCTTCGTTCACCGACACGCTACGCCTCGACCTCGGGGACGTGCAGTCGTGCATGGCCGGGCCAAAGAGGCCGCAGGATCGCGTGCTCGTCTCCGAAGCGAAACAGAGCTTCTACTCGACGCTCGACTCGATGCTCAACCGAGACGCAGGCGGCGGTCGCTCGAGCCCGACGAAAACGGATACGGGAGAGACCCTCGATCACGGCTCCGTCGTCATCGCGGCGATCACGAGCTGCACGAACACGAGCAATCCGAGCGTTCTCGTCGCCGCCGGTCTGCTCGCGAAAAACGCCGTCGAGCGAGGGCTCACGACGAAGTCTCACGTGAAGACGAGCCTCGCGCCAGGCTCGCAAGTCGTCCCCGACTACCTCGCGAAGGCAGGGCTCCTTCAGTATCTCGAGAAGCTCGGGTTCTACGTCGTCGGGTTTGGGTGCACGACGTGCATCGGCAACAGCGGGCCGCTTCCTCCACGCGTCTCGAAGGCCGTCGAGGCGGGGAACCTCGCCGTCGTCAGCGTGCTCAGCGGCAATCGTAACTTCGAGGGACGTGTACACGCCGAGGTGCGCGCCAACTACCTCGCTTCGCCGCCCCTCGTCGTCGCGTACGCGCTCGCGGGGACGATCGACATCGACTTGACGAAGGATCCCATCGGCAAGGGCAAGGACGGCAAGGATGTCTTCTTGAAGGATCTCTGGCCGACGAGCGAGCAGATCGAGCGCGCCGTCGCCTCGAGCTTGACGAAGGAGTCCTTTCAGCGCGTCTACGCCGACGTCTTCAAGGGCGACGAGCAGTGGCGCAAGCTCGACGTCCCCAAGGGTGAGCGCTTCGCCTGGGAGGACACGAGCACCTACGTGCGTCACCCGCCCTACTTCGAGCATATGACGCGCGAGGTCCCCGCGGTGACGGACATCACGGGTGCGCGGGCGCTCGCGATGCTCGGTGACAGCATCACGACCGATCACATCTCGCCGGCAGGGAGCATCAAGGCGAAGTCACCCGCCGGCGCATACCTCCTCGAACATCACGTTGCCGTGGGCGACTTCAACTCGCTCGGCTCGAGGCGTGGCAATCACGAAGTGATGGTGCGAGGGACGTTCGCGAACGTGCGCCTACGCAACCAGCTCGCGCCCGGCACGGAAGGCGGCGTCACCAAACACGGTGACGACGTCGTGTCCATCTTCGAAGCCTCCGAGCGCTACAAGAAGGAGGGCGTGCCCCTCGTCGTCATCGCCGGCAAAGAATACGGCTCGGGCAGCTCGAGGGATTGGGCCGCAAAAGGGCCCGCGCTCCTCGGTGTCCGCGCGGTCATCGCGGAGAGCTACGAGCGCATCCATCGCTCGAACCTCGTGGGCATGGGGATCCTGCCGCTTCAGTTTGCGAGCGGGCAGAACGTGAAGAGCCTCGGCATCGCGGGCGACGAGACGTTCGACATCCACGGCCTGGCGAGCATCGTCAAGACCGCCAAGGGCGGGCAATCGGTGAAGGTGCAAGCCAAGCGTCGGGATGGCTCGACGTTCGCGTTCGACACGGTCGTGCGCATCGATACGCCGAACGAGTTCGCCTACTACGAGCACGGCGGCATCCTCCACTACGTGCTGCGAGGCCTGCTCTCTCCGACCCGCAACTAACACCACCCCAACGGCGAGGACTCGGAGTGGGGCGAGCTGCCATTCCCAACTACTCTGACGTGTCCGTGATCTTCGCGATCTCGTGAAGCATTGTTGGTCGCCGACTTTCTCGGACTTGGTCAGAATCCCTTGAATGACGCGCCGATCATGGTCCAGCTCGAGCCGTTCAAGTTCACTGCCGTGGCGGAGAGCGTGCCAGCGTCGGTGACGACCATGTCCTCGGTGATGTTGCCATTAAGCGCGGTTCGCTGGGTGAATCCCTCGCCAGCCACGCCACTGCCGCCGTTGATGGGTCCGAATCCGAACAGGAGCTCGGGGGCCTCCGTGACATCGATCGGCCCGCTCGACATCGCGTCGCCCGTGCCATTCATGCCATTCGCGAAGTCGAGGGCTCGAACGCCGCGGTATTCGTGAACGTAGATCTCGTACTCCGAAGACACGACGCCGAGGTCGAGCGAGACGAGGTCGATGCCGCCTCGAACGTCGAACGCCACGGAGACCAGCCGGCTTCCGACGACATAGACCGTCGAGAAGGCGTTGCCGAGAGAGTCGGTGACCTTCATCGTTCCCGCGCCTGCCCAGTCCACGCAGACGATGAGCGTGTCGCCGGCCGTCACGGGCTGCTTGAACGAGATGGTGGCGATCGAAGCATCGTTCACTGTGGAGGAGTTGGCTTGCACGAACGCGAAGGCGTCGCTTGTCGTGTCGCCTCCCGAATCCGCCAGCGTGGCGTCTGCCGAACCCTCGCTCAAGCCT
>Ga0302326_10004026_pt1 | contig 34258 bp, 29 predicted proteins | sample Palsa_T0_3_FD_202264 | JGI IMG/M metagenome (GOLD analysis project Ga0302326, IMG submission 202264) | Peat permafrost microbial communities from Stordalen Mire near Abisko, Sweden - Palsa_T0_3 | ecosystem: Environmental > Terrestrial > Soil > Palsa > Peat permafrost | place: Sweden: Abisko...
CGTTGCTCACCGTGCCGTCGCCGCCGTGCACGACGACCAGGTCGACCCCGTCCTGGACCGCGGCCTGCGCGATTTCGCCGCCGTGGCCACGATGCCGGGTGTGTTCGACGGTCAGTTCCAGGCGACTTTTCAGCGCGCTTGCCAGCAGGTCGCGCCCTGCCCGGGTGGTCGACGTCGCTGTGGGATTGACGACTAGCACGGCGCGCATGACGCCAAAGCCTACGGGAGCGACGACGATGCGAGCCGCCCCGCGGCTTGCTGAGCAGCGCGACGATCGGGCTTAGCCGACGACGATGCGAGCCGCCCCGCGGCTCGCTGAGGAGCGCGACGATCGGGCCTGGCCGGCTTGGTTACGCTGGGGCGGTGAGCTTGCGTCCCCCGACAAGTGTGCGTGGCGCGGGACTGATCGTGGCTGTTCAGGGCGCGGCTGGCCTGGTGATTGCTGCGGTATTGCTACTCCGGGCGATCGGCGGTGCGGATCAGCGGGTGGCCAACGGGTTTGGCACCGCCGTATGGTTCGCGCTGGCCGGTGGCGCCGTCCTTGCTGCCGGCTTGGCGCTGCTGTCCGGCAGGCGCTGGGGCCGCGGGTTGGCGGTGTTCGCCGAATTGTTGTTGCTGCCGGTGGCCTGGTACTTGACCGTGGATTCGCATCGCGCGTCGATCGGCATCCCGGTAGGCGCACTGGCGCTGACCGGGCTGGCGCTCCTGTTCAGTCCGCCCGCACTGCGCTGGGTCGCGGGCCGGTCATAAGCGCCGCGGATCAGCCCGGACCGGCCAGCGCGGCCAGTTCCGGGCCGGACACTCGGTAGGTGGTCCACTCGGTCTGCGGCTGAGCACCAACGGCCCGGTACAGCGCGATCGCATCGGTGTTCCAGGTCAGCACCGCCCAGGACAGCCGGGTGTATTTGTTGTCCTGACATTCTCTTGCCAGCGCGCTCAGCAACCCACGGGCCAGCCCCAGACGCCGAAATCGTGGCAGTACGTACAGGTCCTCCAGATGGATGCCCTCGACGCCGTCCCAGGTCGAGAAGTTGAGAAACCACAGCGCCATCGCGGCAATGTCGCCGTCGACCTCGGCCACGTGTGCTCGCAGCGTCTCGGGTTTGCCGAAAAGTGCTGTGCTGATTTGCTTCTCGACGACGGTGCATTGGTCGGCTGCGTGCTCGAAGCGGGCCAGGTCGTGGATCATCGCAGTGATCGCTGCGGCGTCGGCAGGCGCGGCTCGGCGGATGCGCACGGTCACGGTTGGACTCCCAGCGCCGACAGAATGGTGATGAATTTTGTTGTAGTCTCGGCAACTTCGCCATCGGGATCGGATTCGGCGACGATGCCGCCGCCGGCGTGGGCCAGCGCGGTGAGGCGATCGGCCGCCAGCTGCGCGCAGCGGATAGTCACCACCCAGCGCCCGTCACCGTCGGCGTCGCACCAGCCCACGGCGCCGGCGTAGAACCCGCGATCACCTTCCAGTGCGCCGATGAGTTCGGTAGCGGCAGCAGTGGGCACCCCGCCGACAGCCGGCGTGGGATGCAGGGCGAGCATCAAATCGATTGCGGTGGTAGATATGTCACGTAGCCGCGCAGTGATCGGTGTGCTGAGATGCCACAGCGCGGTGGTACGGCTCAGTGTGGGCGTAGGCGGAAAATTCAACTCGCTGCACAGCGGACGCAGCGCCGCGGTCATGGTGTCGACGACCAATTGGTGCTCGTGGCGATCCTTGGCGGAATCGGTGAGCGCGGCGCCCGCGGCGGCGTCCAATTCGGCGTCGGGGAAGCGTGCTGCGGAACCCGCGAAGGGCTGGCAGGTCACCCGGTCGCCGTCGCGCGCAACCAACAGCTCCGGGCTGGCGCCGACCAAGGCCGTGCCTGAATATGCACCGCCCGCTGCCGACAGGTCGACCAAGTAGCCGTATGCGGCCGGGTCGTTGGCGACCAACCGGCGCACGATGGTTCGGGCGTCCAATGCGGCGTCCGCTTCCAACCGCAACGCACGGGCCAGCACCACCTTCTGCAGCGAGCTCCCCGCATCGGCCAGCTGGTCGCGTGCGCGTCGAACCCGGGTGCGATGCTCGTCGGCCGCGGGAATTGCTCCGGCCACGTGCACCGCCGGCATCGGTCCGGTCGGCCAGTCGGGGAGTTCAGCGGGGCGCCGCACTGAGCGCGGCGTCAGCAACGCCGCCGGTCCGTTTACGTCAAAGGCTATGGCGCCCAGCACTATTGACGCCGCACCCGAGTGCAACGCCGACTGGGCGGCGGCCACGTCGCGATAGCAGGCTTGCACACCGTCGGCGATCACGACGCCGGCCGGCCCGCACAGCACGAACGGAGGCTCAGCCGTCATTCGGCTCAGTCGTCATGGGGATGGGGATAGCCCAGCGCACTCAGCTGGCGGATCCCGTGTTCGAAGCCGCAGACCGCCATGGACGCGGCGGTCATGCCGAACCGGCTGCCCTCCACCAGGGGCAGCTGTACCCATCGGGTGATGACGGCGCGGGAAAAGTGGCCGTGCCCGACGAACACCACGTCACGCGACGCCATGTATTCCAAGGCCAGCGCAATGGCGCGGTCCGCGCGGTCGCTGACTTGCACGACGCTTTCGCCATCCGGGGAGCCGTGCGTCCAGATCGACCAGCCGGGTTCGGTTTTCTGGATCTCCGCGGTCGTCACGCCCTCATACGAGCCGTAATCCCATTCGGCGAGCAGCTCGGATTTCTCGTCGACGGTCAGGCCGGCGAGTTCTGCGGTCTCCACGGCGCGCCGGCGCGGGCTGCTGATCACTTTCGGGTCGTCAAGGTGCAGGTCGGCCAGTGCCGGGCCGGCTGCTGCGGCCTCCGCGCGCCCGTGGTCGGTGAGGTCGAGATCGGTGCTCCCGGTGTGCTGGCCGGACTTTGACCACTCGGTTTCCCCGTGGCGGAGCAACACCAGTCGGTGGTTCTCGACGCCCATGCTGACCGATTCTGCCTGACACGCATACCCATCCGCCCGCGGGCACCAGGGGTTTGGTGCCAGGATGGGCAGTGGACCACCCGCTGGCAATAAGGAGGAGCTGGGCTCTATGACCACTCGGGTGCTGGCCGTGGCCAACCAGAAGGGTGGGGTGGCCAAAACGACGACGGTCGCCTCGCTGGGGGCGGCGATGGCAGAAGCGGGACGGCGAGTCTTGCTCGTCGACCTGGACGCTCAGGGCTGTCTGACCTTCTCGCTGGGCCAGGACCCGGACAAGTTGGCGGTGTCGGTCCATGAGGTGCTGCTCGGTGACGTGGAGCCCAACGCCGCTCTGGTGGGCACCGCCGAGGGTATGACACTGCTGCCGGCGAACATCGATCTGGCCGGCGCGGAGGCGATGCTGCTGATGCGGGCCGGCCGCGAGTACGCGCTCAAACGCGCGCTGGACAAACTCCGCGACTCGTTCGACGTCGTGATCATCGATTGCCCGCCGTCGCTGGGTGTGCTGACGCTCAACGGGCTCACCGCCGCCGACGAGGTCATCGTGCCGCTGCAATGCGAGACGCTGGCCCACCGCGGCGTCGGGCAGTTCCTGCGCACGCTCGCCGACGTTCAGCAGATCACCAATCCCGGCTTGCGGCTGCTGGGCGTACTGCCGACGCTCTACGACCCGCGCACCACCCACAGCCGCGACGTGCTGCTCGACGTGGCCGACCGTTACGACCTGGCGTTGCTGGCGCCGCCCATCCCGCGCACGGTCCGTTTCGCCGAAGCCAGCGCATCCGGCTCGTCGGTGTTGGCCGCGCGCAAGAACAAAGGCGCAGCCGCCTATCAGGAGTTGGCCAAGTCGCTGCTCAAACACTGGAAGTCGGGCAAGGCGCTGCCGACGTTCAGCCTCGACTCCTGACGCGGCCGCCAGCCCGGGTCAGCCGAGCGCGACGAGGGTGTCGCCGCGCTGCTCGAGCACCCTTGAGCCCGCGACGACGGGGATCACCGCCGCGCTCTGCGGAGTTCGGTGCACTGGCAGAAATCCCTCGCCCACCCCCGTCTGCGGATCGCACACGGCGATACCGTCCGTCACGGGGACGAGGAGCTTGCCGGCCATCATCGTCCCCGGTCCCACCGGAACAGACGAGCCCGCCGGCGTAATCGAGTAGCGATAGGTCAGGTGCGTGGCATCGAAGACCATCACCGTGTCGCCGGTCCACCAGGTGATCAGATTGCCGGGTCGCGTGATCGCGCTGGCCGCCGCCGGCGGCTTGGGCAGCAGAGTGCTCGCCACGGTGGAACCGGTCTCGTCGACCACGTCGACCCTGGGCTGCGGCACTGGAAGGTAGACAGCCGTTCTGGTCTCTGCCACCGTCAGTACCCGGGCGCCGGAATCCACGTTGATCCCCGGCTCCGGCACGTCACGCTGGTCGGGCTCGTCTTCCTCTTTGCCCGGACGCAGCAGCTTAAGCCGCAGATCCGCTTGCCTGCCGCAGGCCTCGAGCACCGACACCGCCGAGGAGCTGGCAGCCGCCGACGTCAATCGGCACCCGGTGTGCAGTCCCTTCGACGAGGGCTTGACCCGGGCGTCGGTCTCACCGTAGGAGAGCATCCGGACCATGTCGGAGCGCCACATTTCCAGCCGGGTGTCGCCGGCTGACAAGACCGTCGTGCCATCGGAGGACAGTGTGATCCGTTGGTCGGCGTAGCTGCTTCGGGCAGGCCCACGGCTCCCGGTGGGTCCCTCGAGCGTGCTGACCTGACCGCAGCCCCGGTCGTCGCGGTAGACCGCGACCGCGAAGCGGTAGACCCCGGCGACCCCACACAGATCGCTGCTGCGCGAGTAGCTCCACCGCACCTGGCCGGTGACCGGATCACGCCCGTGGACTGCCCGCCCGTCAGCGGTGACGACGGTTCCGGCGACAACGACCGGCTGGTCGGTCGGCGCGTTCGGGGCGGTCCAGAGCTGCTTGAGCGAAGCCGGTACCTCGCGGGCCAGCCTCGGGCTGGGCGCCGGCCCTGTCGCGGGCCGGCTGATCGTGGCCCGAGCGTCGCTGGTCCACCAGATCAACGCGGCAGCGGTAGCGACCACCGCCACGATCGCGACCGCAGCCACTACGTCAGCCCTCGTGCGGCGTTCCGGTTTGACCATCGGGCGGCAGCGACGCCGTTTCAGCTGGCGTCGGCGGTCACGCCCGCTGACTTGCGGGGAGGACGCCGACGGCGACGCCGCGCGCGCGTGCCGTCGCCGGGCGCGGCGTCGGCTGCCGGCGTTGATGCGTCCGCGTCGGCGGCGCCGTTGGCGCCGGGCGTGGGATGACCCGTAGCCGACTCGCCGCCGCGGGTGCGACGGCGCTGCCGGGTGGCGTTGCGCTGCCGCGGGGGCCCGTCGCCGTCGCGCGCGCCGGGCGAGGCGCTTTTTTTGGCCGGCGATTTACGCGACGTACCGATGGCGCCCTCGACCTCGGTCGGGATGTCCAGCTCGACGAACAGGTGCGGCGAATTGGAATACGTCTCGGCCGGATCCGGGCAGCCCAGGCCGAGGGCCTTGTCGATCCCTGTCCAACGGGGCAGCTCGTCCCAGTCGACCAAGGTGACCGCGACCCCGGTCTTGCCGGCGCGGCCGGTCCGGCCGATGCGGTGAACGTAGGCCTGCTCGTCCTCGGGGATCTGGTAGTTGATGACGTGTGTGACGTCGTCGATATCGATCCCGCGGGCTGCCACGTCGGTGGCGACCAGCACATCGATGCCGCCGCTGCGGAACGCCTTCAGCGCCTTCTCGCGAGCGATCTGGCCCAGGTCGCCGTGCACGGCGCCGACTGCGAAACCGCGTTCAGCGAGCTCGTCGGCGACTTTCTGGGCGGTCCGCTTGGTCCGGGTGAAGATCATGGTCGCGCCGCGTCCACGCGCCTGCAGTATCCGGGTGACCAGTTCGACCTTGTCGAGGGCGTGTGCCCGGTAAACGTACTGGGTGGTGGCGTCGTGGACCGCCGAGGAGTGCGGCGCCTCGGCTCGGATATGGGTCGGCTGGCTCATGAACGTGCGGGCCAGCGTGATGATCGGATCCGGCATGGTCGCCGAGAACAGCATCGACTGCCGCACGTCGGGGAGCTGACGCAGGATCCGGTCGATATCGGGCAGGAACCCCAGGTCGAGCATCTCGTCGGCCTCGTCGAGGATCAGCACGGACAGGCCGCCGAGCTGCAAATGGCCCTGCTGGGCGAGGTCGAGCAGCCGACCCGGGGTGCCCACCACGACGTCGGCGCCGGCGCGCAGCGCCTCGATCTGGGGCTCGTAGGGCCGCCCGCCATAGATGGACACCACCGACAGGCGTCGGGCGCCTTCGTCGGCTTTCAAGTACTTGGCGGCAGTGGCCAGATCGCTGGACACCTGCATGCACAGTTCGCGGGTCGGCACGACCACCAACGCCCGGGGTATTCCGTTGAGTGGCCGGTCAGCGCCCGCGGTGGTGATGCGCTGCAGCAGCGGCACCCCGAACGCGAAGGTTTTGCCCATTCCGGTGCGGGCTTGCCCGATCAGGTCGTCGCCGGCGAGCGCCAATGGCAGCGTGAGCTCTTGGATGGCAAAGGGATGCTCGATGCCCAATTCGCTCAGTGCCCGCACTATTTCGTCGCGGACGCCGATGTCGGCAAAGGTGGATTCGGATGTGACTCGAGTTGGTGCGATAAGTGGGGTCATGCGTTAAGCACGTAGGCCTTCCGGTCTTGTATTCGATTGGTCAATCGTTGCGGTCAAGCGCGCACCAGTTGACTGTCGAATACGTTGCCGTTTCGCGGGGCCCTTGCCCTGAGTCGGACGAACCCCGGGGCGGACCAACTGCGTGCACGCACATTGCTCGGGCACCGGTGATATTGATCTACCGCCATTGCCTGCCGACATCATAGCTGGTCGGCCCTCGGAACCCGGATTGGCGCCTGCGCCGCGCGCGGCGGGTCACCACTGATCCCGCCTAGAGTGGTCGTCATGACTCCGCTTTCGCCGGGCGACGAGCTGGCCGGTTCGCCGCCGAAGCGGCTGCCGGCGGATCATCCCGGCGTCAACGAATTGTTCGCGCTGTTGGCTTACGGCGAGGTCGTGGCGTTCTACCGCCTCACCGAAGAGGCGAAGATGGCGCCGGATCTGCGCGGGCGGATTTCGATGGCCAGCATGGCGGCGGCCGAGATGGCGCACTACGAGGTGCTGCGCGACGCCCTGGAGAGCCGCGGTGTCGACGTGGTGCCGATGATTTCGAAGTACTCCTCGGCGCTCGACGGCTACCACCGGTTGACGACGCCGAGCACATGGCTGGAAGCTCTGGTCAAGGCCTATGTCGGCGATGCGCTGGCCGCCGACTTCTATCTGCAGATCGCCGACGAGTTGCCCGACGAGGTTGCCGACGTGGTGCGCGCGACGATGTCGCAGACCGGGCACTCGCAGTTCGTGGTGGCCGAGGTGCGCGGCGCAGTCAGCAAAAGCGCCAAGCAGCGCAGCCGGCTGGCGTTGTGGTCACGTCGTCTGCTCGGGGAAGCGATCACGCAGGCCCAACACGTGCTGGCCGAACATGATGAGCTGGTCGACCTCGTCGTGTCGCGAACCGACGGCCTGATCCAGCTGACGGGGTTCTTCGACCGGCTGCAGCGCACTCACGACGACCGGATGCGCGAACTGGGTCTGGCCTAGCGGGCGCAGGTCGCGATCATCGCGCCGCTGGTCGAGATGGCGACGGGTTGACCCACGCCGTCGGTGATCGAGCAGTTCAGGTGACCGGTCAGGCTGGTCGCGACGACGGACCTGAACTCCGCCCCCGGGTTCATCACCACGGTCCGCGACCACGGCAGCGAGGCATTGAAGTCGGTCTGCGGCGCGCCTTGCGCATCGGCGTAGACGATGGTGACCAGGTCGAGAAGACCTTTGGTGCCGGTCACCCGGTAGGTGAACGTGCGTGCGGCGACATCCGGCGGCACCGAGGGGATATCGGCAGGGGGCGGGATCACCGTTGGTGCGCTGCTGGTGACTGATGGGCTGGGCCGTCGCGGCGGCGGTGTCACGGTGGTGGCCGTTTCCGGAGGCAGGGTCGCGCTGGGCCGCGGTGTGGCGGTAATGCCCCGCTTCGGTGGCACCACGATGGTCGCCGAGGTCGAGGCGCTGTCCCCGCCGTTGACGATCACCACAGTGGCGATTATCGCGAGTACGAAAACGATCCCGGCGATTGCCGCGATCGGACGCCAGCGCTGATCGACCGGCGCGAACAGTTCATCGCCGGCGGCGTAGATGTCGTCGTCGGCGTCATCGGGGTAGTCCCGGATGTCGCCATCCAGGTAATTCGTGGTACTGATGATGCAAATGTTATCGATGTGGCACCGCGTGGAGGGTGAGCGCGCGGGCGTGTCAGGTCACGATTTGCCAACGGCGGCGAGTTTTCCCGGCGGCCGGCGAGCCCCTGCGAGCCCGTGGTGCCGACCGGCTTTCAACAGACCCGAGGGCCGTCCACTAGCCTGCTTGTCGGACGACGTTTTGTCGAACAACGATTTGTCGGACAACGATTACCGAGGAACGGGAAGGGGCCGACGTGGAGGTCAAGATCGGTATCACGGACAGCCCGCGCGAGTTGATCTTCACCAGCCCGCAAACGCCCAGCGAGGTCGAAGCATTGGTCGCCGCTGCGCTGGGCAACAAAGATTCTGACGTGCTCGGCCTGACCGACGACAAAGGTCGCCGATTCCTGGTCCACGCAGCCAAGATCGCTTATGTCGAAATCGGTGTCGCGGACGCGCGGCGGGTCGGCTTCGGAATTGGAAGCGGCGCAGCTAAGACCGGGTAAGCGGCACGTGTGACAGCCCGCCCCAGGCGAAATGCACGGTCCCGTCGACAGCGTCTTCCTTTGTGATCGGCCGGTCGTTGTCGAGCCAGTACCGCGCGCAGTCGACGCTGATCCCGACCAAGCCGACCGCGATCATCCGGGCGCGGTGCGCTTCCAATCCGGAATCGGCGCTGATCAAGTCGAAAACCGCGTCGATACACGACTCGGTGGCTTCCCGTACCTGCAGGGCGACCTGAGGTTCGGTGACGTAGTCGTTTTCGAAGATCAACCGGTAACCCTGGCCGTCGTGCTCGATGAAATCGAAGAAGGCCTGTACCGCGGAACGCAGCCGTTGCCGGTTGTCGGTGGTGGTACGCAGGGCTTGGCGCACACCAGACACCAAATTCTCGACGTGGCGCTGCAGGACCGCCAGGTACAACTCCAGCTTGCTTGAGAAGTGCTGGTAGAGAACGGGTTTGCTGACCCCGGCGCGTTCGGCTATTTCGTCCATGCCGGCGGCATGATATCCGCGGTCGACAAAAATATCGCTGGCCGCGTTGAGCAGTTGGCCACGACGCTCGTCACGAGGCAGCCGATTGCCGCGCCGAGTTGTGGTGCCTGACTTGACCCCACCCCTTCCGGCGGCATTGGCCACATCACTCATCAAGGCCTCAATCTGATTGTCGTAGCGCTATGCCGCCGTAGGCGGCTGATCGCAACGACACTACTACTCACTCGCATTTTCGACTGTCACCCACGCCCCGGATGTCGGCACGTCAGCGCCGTGCCCTTAGCTTCTGGCGCGCCGAGAGTGCCCAGCTAGCGGCTGTTGTGCCATCCTGGGAAAGTGACCTACGACCCCGACCGGCGCGGGGGCAACCGGACACCGGTCCTCCGCGACGACTGGCGAGAACCGCTGCGTGCTCAGCGGGACCCGCTCGCGTGGGACGCCGGACGGGTCCGGTCGAATCGGGACAGCAGCCGCTGGCGCAAGCAGAGTTGGCTGGGGCGCTTCGTGTCCACCTACGGCTGGCGGGCCTACGCGCTGCCCGCATTGGCTGCCATCACCCTCGTGGTGCTGTACCAGACGATCACCGGGACGAGCGCGTCCACACCCGCATTCGGGCAGCCGGTGCAGGGTCCACCGAAAATCGGAGCGATGGGCACGGGGATCATCGACGCTCCGCCTCGGGGTCTGACCCAGTTCGACGCGAGCCTGCCGGCCGGGGTGCTGCCCAACGGCGGTCCATTCACCGAGGCGGGCGGCAAGTCATGGCACATCGTCCCGGGTGGCATTCCGCAGATCGGCCAAGGCACCGCCAAGGTCTTCAAATACACCGTCGAGGTCGAGAACGGCATGGACCCGACCGCCTTCGGCGGTGATGATGCGTTCGCCGGAATGGTCGACCAAACGCTGGCCAATCCGAAGAGCTGGATTCACGACGCGCAGTTCGCGTTCGTCAAGATCGACGCGAACGGTAAGAGCAAACCTGACATCCGGATCTCGCTGAGCTCGCCGATGACCGTGCGAGAGGGCTGCGGTTACGAATTCCCGCTGGAGACGTCCTGCTACAACCCGTCCTACGGGGCGGGCGTCGAACCGCGAGTCTTCATCAACGAGGCGCGCTGGGTGCGCGGGGCGGTGTCCTTTCAGGGCGATGTGGGTTCGTATCGGCAATACCTGGTCAACCACGAGGTGGGCCACGCCATCGGGTATCTGCGGCACGAGCCCTGCGACACGCCGGGCGGCTTGGCGCCGGTCATGATGCAGCAGACCTTTTCGACCTCCGACGACGACGACGCGAAGTTCGATCCCGAATGGGTCAAGGCCGACGGCAAGACCTGCCGCTTCAATCCCTGGCCTTACCCGATCGCCTAGCCATGTCGACGTCGTTGCCGCCGTTGGTCGAGCCGGCTGCCGGGTTGAGCCGTGATGAAGTCGTCCGCTACGGCCGGCACCTGGTCATTCCCGAGCTCGGGATTGACGGGCAGAAGCGACTGAAGAACGCGCGGGTGCTGGTGATCGGCGCGGGGGGTCTGGGCGCACCGACGTTGCTCTATCTGGCCGCGGCGGGTGTCGGCACGATCGGCATCGTCGACGACGACGTGGTCGACGAGTCCAATCTGCAACGTCAGATCATTCACGGCGTCTCCGACATCGGGCGATCCAAGGCGCAGTCCGCGCGCGATTCGATCGCCGAGGTCAACCCGCTGGTGACGGTGCGCCTCCACGAGATGCGGCTGGCGCCCCAGAATGCCGTCGAACTCTTCGAGCAGTACGACCTGATTCTCGACGGCACGGACAACTTCGCTACCCGGTATCTGGTCAACGATGCCGCGGTGCTGGCGCACCGGCCCTATGTGTGGGGGTCTATCTTCCGGTTCGAAGGTCAGGTGTCGGTGTTCTGGGAGGATGCCCCCGGTGGCCGCGGCCTCAACTATCGCGATCTGTACCCGGACGCGCCTGCACCGGGCACGGTGCCGTCCTGCGCCGAAGGCGGCGTGCTCGGTGTGCTGTGTGCATCGATCGCCTCGGTGATGGGCACCGAGGCGATCAAGCTGATCACCGGAATCGGGGAATCGCTGCTGGGCCGGCTGATGGTCTATGACGCGCTGGCGATGAGCTACCGCACCATTACGGTCCGCAAGGATCCGGCCACGCCTGAGATCACCGAGCTGATCGACTACGACGAATTCTGCGGAGTGCTGTGCACGGAGCCGGCAGCTGACTCCGTGATCACCCCGCGTGAGCTGCGCGACTTGTTGGATTCCGGCAAAAAAATCGCCTTGATCGACGTGCGCGAGCCGGCGGAATGGGACATCAACCACATCGACGGGGCCCAATTGATTCCTTCGTCGTCGATCAGCTCAGGCGAGGGGCTGGACAAGCTGTCCCGGGACCGCATGGCGGTGCTGTACTGCAAGACCGGCGTGCGCTCAGCCGAGGCGTTGGCCACCCTGAAAGAAGCAGGGTTTGCGGACGCCGTGCACCTGTTGGGCGGCATCGTGGCATGGGCCGAACAGATGCAGCCCGACATGGTGATGTACTGATCCGCCGCAGCCAACCGGGTCCTCGTGTCTAGTTCCGAGAGTTCGCTGAGCCCGATTAGGCTAGGCGAGTGACAGTCGAGCCGCCACCCGAGCATGTGTTGGCGGCGTTCGGTTTGAGTGGGGTTCGGCCGATACCGTTGGGCGCCAGCTGGGAGGGCGGCTGGCGGTGCGGCGAGGTGGTCCTGTCAATGGTCGCCGACAACGCCCGCGCCTCCTGGTCGGCGCGGATACGCGAGACGTTGTTCGTCGACGGCGTGCGGTTGGCCCGTCCGGTCCGCTCGACCGATGGACGCTACGTGGTTTCCGGTTGGCGAGCAGACACTTTCGTCGCCGGCCAACCCGAGGCTCGGCACGACGAGGTGGTCTCCGCGGCGGTGCGACTGCACGAGGCGACCGGCAAACTGGAACGGCCTCGATTCCTTACCCAGGGACCGACCGCACCATGGGCCGATGTGGACGTCTTCATCGCCGCCGACCGTGCGGCGTGGGAAGAACGGCCGCTGCAATCGGTTCCGGCGGCGGCCCGCTCGGCGTCCCCCACGGCCGACGGGCAGCGATCGGTCGAGCTGATCAGCCAGCTTGCCGGACTGCGCCTGCCGACCAAAAGTCCCAGTCAGCTGGTCGACGGGGATCTCTTCGGCACGGTGTTGTTCGCGGGCACTGCCGCCCCCGGGATCACCGACATCACACCGTACTGGCGACCCGCGTCGTGGGCGGCGGGCGTGGTGGTCGTCGACGCCCTGTCGTGGGGAGAAGCCGACGAAGGACTCATCGATCGCTGGAACGCTTTGCCGGAGTGGCCACAAATGTTGCTGCGCGCGTTGATGTTTCGGCTTGCCGTTCACGCACTACACCCGCGCTCGACGGCCTCCGCCTTTCCGGGTCTGGCGCGTACGGCCGCCCTGGTGCGGCTGATCCTCTAATCAGGAAACTCGTGGCGGACGCTGTTGAGCGCGACTCGGCCGTCGACCGCGAGAACCCCCTCTGCCCGCAGCAGTTCCAGCTGCCGGCTGGTCAGATGTCGCGCGGGCCGGCCCGATGCGGTGATCACCCGATGCCAGGGCAGGTCCGAGGAATCGGTGCGCATGATCCACCCCACAATTCTCGGGCTGGAAAGACCTGCAGCAGAGGCGATATCACCGTATGTCGATACCGATCCGGTGGGGATGGAGGCAACCAGCGCCCGGACCCGCTCGACCTGTTCGTCTGTCACCGGCGCCATCGTCAGCGCATCCGCTCCCGGATCAACGCGGCGACGTCGGCCGGTTTGGCCTCGGCCACCATGTGATCGCATTCCAACGTCGTCAGCCGAAAATCGGGCCCCAGCCGCTCACGCAGATCGGTGACGAGCCGGTCGGTGACATAGGACGGTGACGTCCTTGCGGCGCGCACCACCGTCGTGCCAGTTCCGTTGGGCGGCAATACTGTTTCGCGGGCCAACTCGCTCCAGTAGGAGATCATCGCGGGCAGGCTCAACCGCCAGCCGTACCGGCCGGCCGGAAGCGGTATCAGGTGGTCGTCGAGTTCGGCATCGAGCACGGCCGCGTCCACATCCGCCCAGGAGCCGTTGGCCTTCGCTGCGCGCGCTTCCTCCGGACTTGAATAGTCGGGGGAGGCCAGCATGGCGTCTGCTATCTCTCGCATCCACGCACCGTCCAGACCGACGGCCGGATCAAGCAGCACCAGCGCCGTGACGCGGTCGGGTCGGGCGGCGGCCAGTTGCATTGCGACCGCGCACCCGAACGAATGCGCCACCACGACGACGGGGCTGGTCGCCTGATGGTCGAGCAGCTCGGCCAACGCGGCGACGTTGGCATCGATCGTCCACGGCGCCGCCCATGACGACCTGCCGTGACCGATCAGATCCGGTGCGGCAACGGCGATCTCGCTCAGGTGCTGCGTCGCCAGCGGTTCCCAGCGCTTGCCGTGCCCGGTGAGCCCGTGCAACGCCAGCAATCGCAGGGGACCGGCCGGGCCGAAGCGGTGCACGTGCAGGTGGGTCACGCGTCGATGGTGCCAGTTGGACGTTCACCCATCACTGGCCGGGCTGATGTGTCGGACCCCCGTGGTGTCATGCCGGTATGTCTTACCACCGGGGCCCCGAGGCCCGCGCTGTGCTCGATCCCGCTCTGCGCGGCCTGGTGCGGGTGCTCGGCGGCCCGGGAACGGGTAAGAGCTCGCTGCTGATCGACGTCGCGGCGGCCCGGATCGGTGCCGGCGCCGATCCGGAATCGGTTCTGCTACTGACTGGTTCGGGCCGGATCGGGGCACCGGCGCGCAGCGCGTTGACGACGACGTTGCTGCGCTCGCAGCGGGCGGGCCGTTCGCATTGGCCGGTGATACGGGAGCCCTTGGTGCGCAGCGTGCACAGCTACGCGTTCGCGGTGCTGCGGCTGGCGGCCCAACGTGCCGGCGGCCCGCCGCCGAGGCTGGTCACCAGTGCCGAACAGGACGCGGTCATCGCCGAACTGCTTGCCGGCGAGCTAGCCGACGGTCCCGACCCGACGACGCCGTGGCCCGCTGAGCTGCGCGCGGCGTTAGGCACCGCAGGTTTCGCGGCGGAGTTGCGCGAGCTGTTGACCCGGTGCGCCGAACGCGGCGTCGACCCCCATCAGCTCGAGCGGGTGGGCCGGCTGTCGGGTCGTCCGGAATGGAGCGCCGCAGGCCGGTTCGCGAGTAGATACGAGCAGGTGATGCTGTTGCGGGCGGCGGTAGGAACGGCTGCGCCGCAGGCGACCACTCCGGCGGTGGGGGCCGCCGAACTGGTCGGGGCCGCGCTCGAAGCGTTCGCCGCCGACCCCGAGCTGTTGGCCGCCGAACGTGCCCGGATCGGTGTTCTGCTGGTGGACGACGCCCAGCAACTCGACCCGCAGGCCGCTCTGCTCGTTCGGGTCCTGGCCGCCGGCGCTGACCTGACGCTGCTCGCCGGTGATCCCGCCCAGGCGGTGTTCGGTTTCCGCGGTGCTGAGCCCGCCGCGCTGCTCGGCGGCGACGCCACGCTATCGGTCACGTTGACGACGTCATATCGCTGCGCCCCGGCGGTGGCGCGGGCCGTCGCGGCCATCGGCAGCCGACTTCCCGGCCGGTGCGACATCGACGGCACGGGAGACGATCCCGGATCGGTAGTGGTGAAGCTGGCGGCCTCTGCCGGTGCCGAGGCGGCTCTGATCGCCGATGCTTTGCGGCGCGCGCACCTCGTCGACGGCGTGCCGTGGTCCCAGATGGTGGTCATCGTCAGGTCGGTGCCGCGCGCCGCGGCCGGGTTGCCGCACGCGCTGGCGCGGGCCGGTGTTCCGGTTGCGCCGTCGGCGGTCAGTGGTCCGCTGGCCGCACAGCCCGCGGCGCAGGCGCTGTTGACGGTGTTGGCGGCCGCCGCCGAGGGATTGACGGCAGAGCGGGCGCTGACGCTGCTGACCGGCCCGATTGGCCGGGTCGACCCGGTTTCGCTGCGCCAGCTGCGACGGTCGCTGCGTCGCGCCTCGACCAACAGGTCGGCACAGGATTTCGACGACCTGTTGGTCGATGCCGTGACTGGATCATCGCGGGCGCGACTGACCGCGGCCCAGGGCCGGCCGCTGCAGCGGGTGCGTGCGGTGCTGGACGCCGCGGCCGGCTCGCACCGGCGGGGCCAGGATCCGCGCGACACGCTCTGGGCGGCGTGGCACCGGTCGGGATTGCAACGTCGTTGGTTGACGGCGTGTGAGCGCGGTGGGCCGGTCGGCGTTCAGGCCGGTCGAGACCTCGACGCGGTCACCGCGTTGTTCGATGCGACCGACCGATACCTGTCGTGCACCGCCGGTGCGTCGCTTCCTGGGCTCATCGATCACCTGAGCGCCCAGCAGCTGTCCGCGGCCGGGGCCGATCCGACGGCCCCCGGCGAGCAGGTGGCGGTGCTCAGCGCCCACGCGGCGCTCGGCCACGAGTGGGACCTGGTTGTCATCGCTGGACTGCAGGAAGGGCTGTGGCCCAACACAATTCCGCGTGGCGGAGTGCTTGGTACCCAGCGACTGCTGGACGTGCTGGACGGGGTCTCCGGAACCGCCTCGATGCGTGCGCCGCTGCTCGCCGAGGAGCGGCGGCTGCTGGTGGCCGCGTTGGGTCGGGCGCGGAAGCGGCTGCTGGTCACGGCCATAGACGGGGAGGCGAACGGAGAGGGCGAGGCCAGCATGCCATCGCCGTTCTTCGCCGAGATCGCGCACTGTGCCGCCGGTGCCGCTGACGCGGCCGTTGCTGATGCCGGCGACCTGCTGCACGCGGCTTCGCCGCGCTTGCAATCGCCGCTGAAGCCGGTCACAGCGCCGAGGGTGCTGTCGACAACCGCGGTGGTGGGCCGGCTTCGCGGCGTGGTGTGCGCACCGCAGGGCACGGTCAGCGACTCGGTGCGAGCGCGCGCGGCAACGCAATTGGCCCGTCTGGCCGCAGCGGGTGTCCCGGGCGCCGACCCGGCCGGCTGGTACGGCATGTCGCCGGTCAGCACCACCGAACCGATGTGGAGTAGGGCAGATCACACAGATCACATCGTCACGCTGACCCCGTCGAGCCTGCAGACGTTGACCGACTGCCCGCTGCGCTGGCTCGCCGAACGTCACGGTGGGACGGATCCGCGCGATCTAGGCTCCACGGTGGGTTCGCTGCTGCATGCGCTGATCGCTGAGCCGGCAGGCGGCGAGTCGCAACTAATGGCTGCACTGCAGCGGGCCTGGCAGCATCTGCCGTTCGAATCGCGTTGGTATTCGGCCAACGAGCTGGCCCGGCATCAGGCGATGCTCGAGACTTTCCTCGAGTGGCGGGCCCGGACGCGCGGCGAGCTGACCGAGATTGGTGTCGAAGTTGACGTCGACGGGGTGCTCGACGGACGCGGTGGCGTGACGGTCCGGCTGCGTGGCCGGGTCGATCGGATCGAGCGCGACGGGGCCGGTCGTCTGGTGATCGTCGACGTCAAGACCGGCAAGACACCGGTCAGTAAGGACGATGCGCAACGGCACGCCCAGCTCGCGGCCTACCAATTAGCGGTGGCCGAGGGGCTGGTTGCGGACGGTGACGAGCCCGGCGGCGGGCGACTGGTGTATCTGGGCAGGACGGGATCCGCGGGTGCCGTTGAGCGCCAGCAGGATCCGTTGACACCCGAGGTGCGCATACAGTGGCGCGACCGGGTCCGGGAGGCGGCCGATGCCACGGCCGGGCCGCAGTTCGTCGCCCGGATCAACGACGGCTGCGGGCACTGCCCGCTGCGGCCCAGCTGCCCGGCCCACGCCGGTGGGGAGGGAGCGGTATGACCGCCACAGCACCGCCGATAGCGCGTTACAGCCCCGCCGAACTGGCACATGCGCTCGGGCTTTTCGAGCCCACCGACGAGCAGGCGGCGATCATCGCCGCTCCACCGGGACCGCTGGTGGTCATCGCGGGGGCAGGCGCCGGAAAGACCGAGACGATGGCGGCTCGGGTGGTGTGGCTGGTGGCCAACGGCTATGCCGAGCCCGGTCAGGTGCTGGGTTTGACGTTCACGCGTAAGGCGGCCGGGCAGCTGCTGCGGCGGGTCAGGTCCCGGTTGGCCCGGCTCAGCGGCGCCGGACTGGCTATCGACGGCCGGCCCGGCCGGCCGGCCGGCGAGCCTGCAGTCAGCACGTATCACGCCTTCGCCGGTCAATTGCTGCGCGAATACGGTCTGCTGTCGTTGGGCGCGGGGGAGTTCGCGCGGCCCGTCGAGCCGGACACCCGACTGCTCAGCGAGACCGAGCTCTGGCAGCTGGCTTTCGACGTCGTCAACGCCTATCCGAGCGAGCTGCACACCGACAAAACGCCGGCCGCGGTCACTGCGATGGTATTGCGGCTATCAGGTCAGCTCGCCGAGCACCTGGTCGACACCGGCCAGCTCCGCGATACCCACGTCGAGCTCGACCGACTGGTGCACACCTTGCCTGCGGGCCCCTACCAGCGCGGCGGACGTGGTTCTGGCCCCAGCCAGTGGCTGCTTCGCATGCTGGCCACCCAGGCCGAGCGTGCCGAGTTGGTGCCGTTGATCGACGCCCTGCACCGGCGGATGCGGGCGGAGAAGGTGATGGACTTCGGCACTCAGATGGCCTCCGCCGCGCGGTTGGCCTTGGCGGTCCCACAGGTCGGTGAGCAGGTGCGCAGCCGCTACCGAGTGGTGCTGCTCGACGAATACCAAGACACCGGGTATGCCCAGCGCATCCTGTTGTCGTCGCTGTTCGGCGGCGGAGTCGACGAAAACCTGGCGTTGACCGCGGTCGGTGACCCGATCCAGTCCATCTATGGCTGGCGCGGCGCCTCGGCGACCAACCTGCCCCGGTTCACCACCGACTTCCCGTTACCCGACGGCAGTGCGGCTCCGGTGCTCGAACTGAGCACCAGCTGGCGCAACCCGCCGACGGCCCTGCACGTGGCCAACGCCGTCGCGGCGGATGCGCGACGACGATCGGTGGCGGTGCATGCGCTGCGCTCCCGGCCCGGCGCCGCGCCCGGCACCGTGCGCGTCGCGCTGTTGGCCGACGTCCAAGCCGAACGGGAGTGGGTCGCTGATCATCTGCAGCGGCGCTACCAGCAGGCCGCGGACGATGGTGTGGTGCCGCCGACCGCCGCAATCCTGGTGCGGCGCAACGCCGATGCCGCGCCGATGGCCACTGTGCTGCGCGCCCGTGGCATCCCGGTGGAAGTGGTCGGATTGGCCGGGCTGCTCTCGGTGCCGGAGGTCGCCGACGTGGTCGCGATGCTGCGCCTGGTTGCCGACCCATCCGCCGGTGCGGCCGCCATGCGGGTGCTCACCGGTCCACGGTGGCGGCTTGGCGGCCGTGATGTCGCGGCGCTCTGGCAGCGCACCGTGGCGATCGCAAGCGCGGCGGAGCCGGGCGCGGCGGGTCGCCACCATCCGACCGTGGCGATCGCAAGCGCGGCGGAGCCGGGCGCGGCGGGTCGCCACCATCCGACCGTGGCGATCGCAAGCGCGGCGGAGCCGGGCGCGGCGGGTCGCCACCATCCGACCGTGGCGATCGACGGTGGGCGGGCGGCGCGCACCGGAGAGACGGCCGAGCTGATTGCCGAGGCGGCCGGGCCGCAGGCCGACACGGCCGGCCTGGCCGACGCGCTCGCCGATCCGGGCCCGGCCGTCGCCTATTCGGTGGAAGGGTTTCGGCGCATCACGGCGCTCGCGGAGGAGTTGAGCGTGCTGCGCAGCCATCTCGGCCATCCGCTGCCCGACCTGGTGGCCGAGGTGCGCCGACTGCTGGGCGTCGACTGTGAGGTTCGGGCGGCTGAGACCGCCGCCGGTTGGGCGGGCACCGAACAGCTCGACGCCTTCGCCGACGTGGTCAGTGGCTACGCCGAGCGGGCGGCCGCCGCGGCCGACCCCTTGACGGCTGTGACCGGGCTGCTGGCCTACCTGGACGCGGCTGCCGTCGTTGAGAACGGCTTGCCGCCGGCGCAGTCCGTCGTCGCGCAGAACCGGGTGCAGGTGCTGACCGTGCACGCCGCCAAGGGCTTGGAATGGCAGGTCGTTGTCGTGCCACACCTATCGGGCGGATTGTTCCCGTCGACCGCAACGGCTCGCACCTGGCTCACCGATGCTGCCGATCTCCCGCCGCTGCTGCGCGGCGACCGCTCCACTAAGGGTGTGCATGGCGTGCCGGTTCTCGACACGTCGGATGTGACAGATCGAAAGCAGCTGTCGGACAGGATTTCTGAGCACCGCCGTCAGTTGGAGCAGCGCCGCCTCGACGAGGAACGCAGGCTGCTCTATGTCGCGATCACCCGGGCCGAGGACACGCTGCTGCTGTCCGGCCACCAGTGGGGGGCCACCGGGATCAAGTCGCGCGGACCGTCGGATTTCCTGTGCGAGCTCAAGGACATCATCGACCAGTCAGCCGCCCTCGGTGAGCCCTGCGGCGTGATCGAGCACTGGACGCCCGCGCCGGCAGACGGTGATCGGAACCCGTTGCGCGACAGCGTTCGCGAGGCGGCCTGGCCCGTCGACCCGCTGGGCAATCGTCGAGCCGACGTGGAACTGGGGGCTGCGCTGGTCACCGCCGCGATGTCGGCGGACGCACCGGCGGCGTCGGTTGACGTCGATAGCGAGGGCTGGGCGGACGATGTCGACGCGCTGCTCTCCGAACGCGCCCGCGTCGACCAGCCACCGGCGCTCACGCTGCCCAGCGGACTGTCGGTCAGCAGCCTGGTGGACCTGGCCCGCGATCCGGAGCAGACCACGCGGCGGCTGATGCGTCGGCTGCCGACCCGGCCAGAACCGCATGCATTGCTGGGCAATGCATTTCACGACTGGGTTGAGCGCTTTTACGGCTCCGAGCGGCTCTTCGACCTCGCCGACCTGCCCGGCGCGGCGGACACCGACATCGCGCAGCGCGACGCCGAGGAGCTGGCCGCGCTGCAGGGGGCCTTCCTCGCGTCACCGTGGGCCGCGCGGACACCGGTCGCCGTCGAGGTGCCGTTCGAGATGGCGATCGGCAGCACTGTGGTGCGTGGCCGCATCGATGCGGTGTTCGCCGAGCCCGACGGTGGTGCGACGGTCGTCGACTGGAAGACCGGCGAGCCGCCGCACGGCTCGGAGGCCGCCCACCGGGCCGCGATCCAGCTCGGCGTGTACCGGCTCGCGTGGGCCGGGCTCAGCGGTTGCCGGGAAGCTCTGGTGCGCACTGCTTTTCACTACGTCCGCACTGGACGTACTGTCATCCCTGATGTGCTGCCAGGGCCCGAAGAGTTGGCCGCGTTACTGGTCGACCGGCCCCACTAGGCGTTGCGACGGATCTTGAGCGCCTCGGTGATCATCGGAATCTGCAACGGCAGCCGGGCCAATGCGAGGATCCGCAGCGGCCATGGCTTGCCCCACCACAACCGGACCATGTTGACGTTCCCGGGGAACACGCCGATGAACAGCGCGACGGCCGCCAGCGCGGCCAACCGCCGGGTGCGTGGGACCAACAGCAGAGCACCGATGCCGAGCTCGGCGACACCGGACGCGTAGGTGTAGAACCGCGGACTGCCGGGCAGCTCGGCGGGGATGATGTCGTCGAAGGGCTTGGGCGCGACAAAGTGAATGGTGCCGACGCCGAGCAGCAGCGCGGCGATTCGGTATGCGGGCACCTGGCTGGCGGCTTGCTCTGGTCTGGGTGTGATGGCGGTCATGGTTACATTGTGTCGTGCGCCGGGTCGAGCCGATCAACTGTGGTCAAAGTTAGTCGGCGGGGAAGCGATCTCGACGAGACGCTGACCGCCCAGCCCTGCTACGAGCTGGTCGGCGTGCTGCGCATCCCGGAGGCGCAAGTCGGCCCGGTCCGCGCGATCGGGCGACGAGTCGCGGTCGCACTGCTCGCGTTGGTGGTCGCAGTGATCACCGTCTACCTCGGCCGCGACGGATACACCGATGTGCGTGGCGTGCCACTGTCGGTTATCGACTGCGTGTACTTCGCGACGATCTCGTTGACGACCGTCGGCTACGGCGACCTCACGCCGTACTCCGAATTCGCGCGACTGACCAACATCGTGGTCATCACGCCGCTGAGAATCCTGTTCCTCGTCGTGTTGGTCGGCACGACACTGCAGGTGCTCACCGAGCGGTCCCGGCAAGCGTGGAAGATCCAGCGTTGGAGGAGCAGAGTGCGCAACCACACCGTTGTTGTCGGCTACGGCACGAAGGGCAAAACAGCCGTTCGCGCCATCCTCGATGACGAGCGGGCAACCAAGTCCGCCAAAGACTTGGTCGTCGTCGACACCGAACCGTCCGCCCTTGAACATGCCGCGGCTGCCGGTCTGGTCACCGTGCACGGCGACGCGACCAGAGCCGACGTGCTGCGGCTGGCCGCTGCCCAGCATGCGTCGGCGATCATCATCGCCACCGGTCGCGACGACACCGCAACGCTGGTCACCCTGACCGCCCGCGAAGTCGCGCCCACAGCCACGATCGTGGCCTCGATTCGCGAGGCCGAAAACCAGCATCTACTCAAGCAGTCCGGCGCCGACTCGGTGGTCGTCTCGTCCGAAACCGCCGGCCGACTGCTCGGCGTGGCGGCGACGACGCCCAGCGTGGTGGAGATGATCGACGACCTGCTGACACCGGCTCACGGATTCGCCATCGCCGAGCGCGACGTCGAACGGGGTGAGATCGGCGGGTCCCCGCGTCATCTGTCCGACATCGTGCTCGGCGTCGTTCGCGACGGCCACCTGCTGCGCGTCGACGCTCCGGAGGTCGACAACATCGAGGCCGCTGACCGGCTGCTGTATGTCCGCAACACCGGAAAGTAAGCGTGGCGATCGCGAGCGCGGCGGAGCCGGGCGCGGCGGGTCGCCACCAGGAGGTTAGGAACGTGGATTTCCAATTACGAGAGGTGCCACTGCTCTCGCGCGTCGGTGCTGACCGGGCCGACCGGGTACGCACCGATATCGACGCCGCCACCGCCGGCTGGCCTGAGGCGGCACTACTGCGCCTCGACTCGCGCAATCAGGTCATGGTCGCCGACGGCCGGGTGCTGCTCGGCGAGGCCAAAACGTTGGCCGACAAGCCGCCACACGATGCGGTCTTCCTGGGCCGTATCGAAGACGGTCGACATGTGTGGGCGGTGCGTGGCCCGCTGGAGGCTCCCGAGGATCCCGAACTCAACGCCGAGGTAGCCGATCTGCGGGCGGCGGGCCAGCTTTTCGACGATGTCGGCGCGCAGCTGGTGTCGGCGGCCGCGGCGCTGCTGAACTGGCATGCCAACGCCCGGTTCAGCTCAGTCGACGGCTCGCCGACGAAACCGATCAGAGCGGGCTGGGCCCGGGTCAACCCGGTCACCGGTCACGAGGAATTCCCGCGCATCGACCCCGCGGTGATCTGCCTGGTACACGACGGCGGGGACCGCGCGGTGCTGGCCCGTCAGACGGTGTGGCCGCAGCGGATGTTCTCGCTGCTGGCCGGTTTCGTCGAAGCCGGAGAATCGTTCGAGACCTGTGTGGTTCGGGAGATCCACGAGGAAATCGGTCTGACCGTGCACGACATCCGCTACCTGGGCAGCCAGCCTTGGCCGTTTCCGCGCTCGTTGATGATCGGCTTCCACGCGATCGGCGATCCCGATCAGCCGTTCGCCTTCAACGACGGGGAGATCGCCGAGGCCGAGTGGTTCACCCGAGACGAGGTTCGCGCCGCGCTGGCCATCGGTGACTGGAGCAGCGACTCCGAATCCAAACTGCTTCTGCCCGGATCGGTTTCGATCGCACGCGTGATCATCGAATCGTGGGCCGAAGCGGGCTGACCTCACGCTGTTTGAGCCGGGCAATCGGCCCTAGCCGGCCAGTTGGGCCAGCTTCGCCTTGATCTCGTTGGCGGCGGGGTTGGTCAGTGTCGACCCGTCGGCGAACTTCAGCGTCGGAACCACGTGGTTGCCGCCGTTGACCGACCCGACGAACTCCGCCGCCGCGGCGTCCTGTTCGATGTCGACCTCGTCGTAGCTGATACCGGCCGACTTCAACACCGTCTTGAGTCGATGGCAGTAGCCACACCACTGCGTCGTGTACATCGTCACGGAAGAATTAGTCATGGTCGTTCAAACATAGACGGCGCCGCCGGTATGCCGCGGCGTGGCGCTACCGCAGGTTTGTCGGCGATCACTGCCAAGATGGACGGCATGCCGGTGCTCGAGGAGTCATTGATTGCCGAGCTCGACGACGAGCAGCGCGAGGCCGTGCTGGCTCCCCGCGGGCCGGTCTGCGTGCTGGCCGGGGCGGGAACCGGTAAGACCCGCACGATCACCCACCGCATCGCCCAGCTCGTCGCGACCGGACATGTCGCCGCTAGTCAGGTGTTGGCGGTGACATTCACCCAGCGTGCAGCTGGTGAGATGCGGACGCGGCTGCGGGCGTTGGGGGCTGCCGCCGACACCGGCGTCGGCGCGGTGCAGGCGATGACGTTTCACGCCGCCGCGCACCGGCAGCTGCGGTATTTCTGGCCGCGGGTTGTCGGCGACACCGGCTGGCAGTTGCTGGATACCAAGTACGCCGTTGTCGCGCGGGCGGCGAACGGCTCCGGCCTGCAGTTGGGCACCGACGATGTCCGCGACCTGGCCGGTGAGATCGAGTGGGCCAAGGCGTCGCTGATCTCGCCCGAGCAGTATCCCGATGCGGTGGCCGCCGCCGCCCGCGACGTTCCGCTGGACGCCGCGAAGGTCGCCACCGTGTACGCGGCCTACGAGTCGCTCAAGGCTCGCGGGGACGTCGCCCTGCTCGACTTCGACGACCTGTTGCTGCACACCGCGGCCGCGATCGAGGACGACGCCGCGGTCGCCGAGGAGTTCCGCAACCGCTACCGCTGCCTCGTCGTCGACGAATACCAGGACGTGACGCCGCTGCAGCAACGCGTGCTGTCGGCGTGGCTGGGCGACCGCGACGACCTGACTGTCGTCGGCGACGCCAACCAGACCATCTACTCGTTCACCGGGGCCACACCGCGTTACCTGCTGGACTTCTCGCGGCGGTTCCCGGACGCCACCGTGGTGCGCCTGGAACGCGATTACCGGTCCACACCGCAGGTGGTGTCGCTGGCCAACCGGTTGATCGCCGCAGCCCGCGGACGGGTCGCCGGCAGCAAGCTGCACCTGATCGGCCAGCGTGAGGCTGGACCGGTTCCGACGTTTCGCGAAAACCCTGATGAGGTCGCCGAAGCCGCCGCGGTGGCGGCGTCGATCTCGAAGCTGGTCGAGGCCGGCACGCCGCCGTCGGAGATTGCCGTGTTGTACCGGATCAACGCGCAGTCCGAGGTCTATGAAGAGGCGTTGACCGAGGCCGGCATCGCCTATCAGGTCCGCGGCGGCGAGGGCTTTTTCAGTCGCCAGGAGATTCGGCAAGCCCTGCTGGCGTTGCAGCGGGCGGCCAACCGCGGCGCCGACGCGCTGCCTGACCGCGACGCGCCGCTGCCTGACGTCGTGCGGGGGCTGCTCGAACCGCTGGGTCTGACGGCCGAGCCGCCGACCGGAACCCGGGCCCGGGAGCGCTGGGAAGCCTTGGGCGCACTGGCCGAACTCGTCGACGAGGAGGTAGCGCACCGGCCGCAGCTGAACATGCCCGAGCTGCTGACCGAGCTGCGGACCCGCGCCGATGCGCGCCACCCGCCGGTGGTGCAGGGGGTCACGCTGGCCTCGCTGCACGCCGCCAAAGGACTCGAGTGGGACGCGGTGTTCCTGGTCGGACTGGCCGACGGCACGCTGCCGATCTCGCATGCGTTGGCCCACGGCCCCGAGAGCGAAGCGGTCGAAGAGGAACGTCGGCTGCTCTACGTCGGAATCACAAGGGCCCGGATGCATCTGACGCTCAGCTGGGCGTTGTCCCGAAACCCGGGCGGGCGACAGAGCCGCAAGCCGTCCCGTTTTCTCAACGGGCTGTCCCCGCAGACGCAACCCGAAACCTCCCCGAGCCGGCCGCGGCGCAATCGAGGTGCCTCGCAGCGCTGCCGGATCTGCAACAACCAGCTGAGCACGCCCGCGGCGATCATGCTTCGCCGCTGCGAGACGTGCGCGGCCGATATCGACGACGAGCTGTTGCTTCAACTCAAGGATTGGCGGCTGCGCACCGCCAAGGAGATGAACGTTCCTGCCTACGTCGTGTTCACCGATAACACGCTGATCGCGATCGCGGAGCTGCTGCCCACTGACGAGGCCGCATTGGTGGCCATTCCCGGCATCGGTGCCCGCAAGCTCGAGCAGTTCGGCCCGGACGTCTTGGAGCTCGTCCGCGACCGCAGCTGAGGACACGGCTGACACTAAAGTCGCACCAAGTATGCAGGTCAGAAATTCGCTTGCCCATTCAAGCTGCTAAGACTTATCCTCAAACCGCCAGTTTCACGCTCGGCGGCAGCTTCTAGACGAGAGGGGGAGTCATGTTGATCACCATGAACGCATTTGCCGTATGCACGGCCGGCAACATCGGCTTCCGCCATGCTTCCCATGCCGCGGCGGACGTATCGGCGGCGACGCACAAGCGCATCGCCGCCGCGACCGACGCGTCCGTGAATCGGGGCTCTACCTAGGTATTCAGCCCACTATTTCGCCACATGGCCACGGACCCGAAGTCACCCGGATCTGTGGCCATATTTTTTCAGTCAGCCCGTTGGTCGACAGCCCGCCACTGGTCCGGATCCCCGCAATACCGCCGCCAGACCAGGAAGCAGGTGAACTCCGACATGTCGGAACCAACAGTCCCTGACCAGCAGCAGCCCGAGTTGCCTTGTCACATCAGCGATCCCGACTTGTGGTTCGCTGACAGCCCGTCCGATTTGGAATACGCCAAGACGTTGTGTGCTGATTGCCCGATCCGGACCGCGTGCCTGGCCGAGGCGCTGAAACGCGCAGAGCCGTGGGGAGTGTGGGGCGGTGAGATCCTCGAGCATGGTTGCGTCGTGAACCGCAAGCGGCCACGTGGACGTCCCCGCAAGGACTCGGTCGCAGCCTAGATAACTGCGGTATCAGGTTCGGCGAAGCCGGGAACCAGCTCATTGGAAAGCGCCTGGGTCGGCACGTGCGCATCCAGCTGGCACAAGATCGCCATCGACGAGGCGAGTACCCGCATCGGGATCGCCAGCTTGGCCGGTAAATCCATCTGCCGCGCCGCCTTGATCTGGGCGACGCCCCGGTCGAGCTGACGATAAGTCATGCGTTGCAACCACTTACGGGTGTAGTGGAAGACCTCGACCTCGACCGGTTCGACGTATTGGCGCAGCATCTCGTCGATCTCGCGCACCGACACCTGCTGGCCCTTCTGGATGAAGCCGATCTTCTCCATCGTCGGCAATACCTCGTCGTAGTTCTTGTCGCGGGCCAGCCGTATCGTCCTCCCGAGCTCGACTGGGAATCCGCCGGGCAGCGGCGCCACCGCGCCGAAGTCGAGGACGCCCATCCGCCCGTCGGGCAGCAGCATGAAGTTGCCCGGGTGGGCGTCGCCATGGATCATCCCCAGCCGGCGAGGTGAATCGAAGATAAAGGCGGCCAGCCGGGTGCCCAGCAGGTCGCGTTGTTCGACAGTGCCGCTGCGGATGATGTCCGACATCGCCACACCGTCGATCCACTCTTGGACCACCACTTTCGGAGCGCTGGCCACGACGTGCGGAACCAAAAAGTGCGGGTCGCCCTCGTATGCCTTCGCGAACGCGCGCTGGTTGTTGGCTTCCAGCCGATAGTCGAGCTCCATCTCGGTGCGCTCGATCAACTCGTCGACGACGCCTTGGACATCGACGCCGGGTGCAAGCTGTTTGACGACTCCGATCATGCGACGCAGGGTCTTCAAGTCGGCGCGCAGCGCTTCATCGGCGCCCGGGTACTGGATTTTGACGGCGACTTCCCGTCCGTCAGACCACACCCCTTTGTGCACCTGCCCGATGCTGGCCGAAGCCACCGGGGTGTCGTTGAATTCGGAGAACCGTGCGCGCCACTTGGTGCCCAACTGCGCGTCGAGCACCCGGTGCACCTTGTCGGCGGCCAGCGGCGGCGCGTCTTTTTGAAGTTTGGTCAGCGCCTCGCGATAGGGCTCGCCGAACTCCTCGGGGATCGCGGCTTCCATCACCGACAGCGCCTGGCCGACTTTCATCGCGCCGCCCTTGAGCTCGCCGAGAACCGTGAAGAGCTGTTTGGCTGCCTTCTCCATCAGCTCGGCGTTGACCTCGTCTTGTGACTTCCCGGCTAGCCGCTTGCCGAACCCGAGCGCCGTCCGGCCTGCGATGCCACCCGCCAGGCCGACTAGCTTTGCATTGCGAGCGGCGCCCCCGCGTTTGATATCTGCCACATCTCCATCATCCACGACGAGCCTGTGCTTCACCGGACAGCTCTGGCAACCTCGGCGATCAACACGAACACAGTGGATGCCTGGGCCACTGCCGCGCCACGATCGAGCCGGCATGTACGTCGAACTCCAGCGTGGCGCTCAACGCCTGCGGCGGTCCCGGGTCCGGCCCTTGACGTCGTTCGCCGTCTTGCTCGCGGACCGCCCCGATCACCCGGTTGACCTGGCTGAGCGCCAGCGCCGCCGTCGCGAGCAGGGTCGGGCGGTCGGCCACGCCGACGGTGTCGCGCAGCTGAGCAGCGACAGCGGGCCACGCCGCATCGCGGTCTCGGCGGTGCAGATCGGCGCAGTCCAAGCAGCTGGTGACGCCGGGAATCACCAGCGGCCCGACCAGGCCGATGCCGTCGCGCACCCGGACCGCGAGGTGCGCGACGCCCTGGCTGTGCAGGTCGCGCAACATGCGCGGGTCGGTGATCAGGTTGTCGGACAACACCATCAGGTCGACGTCGACGTCGGCAGCGGTCACCGCGGCGTGCGGTTGGCTGGTCTGCTTGACCCTGGCCCCCGAGCAGCGCAATCCCTCGACGAGCAGTTCGGACAGCGGGCCGCGTCCGTGCACCCGGATCGACGCCGACCGGGCGGGGCGTTGACGGCGACCGTGCGTGGCGACTCCCGCCTTCACCAGTTGCGCGACCAGATCGTCGAGTTCACCCGCGCTCAGCGCGCCGTGGCGGTCGGCCTGACGCTGCAACTCGCTCATCGGCACCGGCGAATGCATCGTCCTCAGCACGGTGGCCAGGCCCACGGCGGTCAAGCCGCGGGGCGGCCGAATCAGCACGGCACGACGCGGACTCCACCCCACTTGCACGGCTCCGTCGGGGCGCAACAACACGGGCAGCGCCGGATCCAGCGCGTACAGCGACGGCGTGGACTGCGCCATCGTGGCACTGTGACACGCCCGTCTGGCCGGTCGGCTCAGCTATCCACAGGACCGCGGTGGCCGGGATCGTCCGTGCCTCGCTCGAACTCCGCGATCTCCTCGTCGATCCCGGTGGTGTCGCCGCCGATCACCCGATCGATGTAACCGGCCGGGTCATCGAGATCGTCCGAATCGGGCAGTAAATCAGGGTGCTGCCAGAGCGCATCGCGAGCGTCGGCACCGGCAGCCTGAGTCAGCCGGTCCCAGAGCGACGCTGCCTCGCGCAGCTTGCGTGGCCGCAATTCCAGGCCGACCAGCGTGGCGAAGGTCTGTTCAGCCGGTCCGCCGGTGGCGCGGCGGCGGCGCAGCGTCTCGCCGAGCGCGGCCGCGCCGGGAAGCCGATCACCCAACGCCGCGTTCACCACGGTTTGCACCCAGCCCTCGATCAGCGCGAGCAGTGTCTCGAGCCGTTCCAGCGCCTGGGTCTGCTCCGGCGTGGCCTTGGGCTCGAACACGCCTTGGGTCAGCAGCTGCTCGACGGCGGCCGGGTCGTTCAGTGCCGCCGGGTTGAAGTCGCGAGCCAACTCCTCGATGCCGTGCATGTCGATCTTCATGCCCTTGGCGTAGGCCTCGACGGCCGCGAGCAGCTGACTGGACAGCCATGGCACGTGACTGAACAAGCGGTGATGAGCTGCCTCGCGGGCTGCCAGGAAGGTGACGATCTCGCTGCGGGGCTGCTCGAGGCCGTCGGCGAACGCCTCGATGGCATCCGGCAGCAGCGCGGCTACTCCCTTGGGGCCCAACGGCAAACCGATGTCCGTCGACGTCAGCACCTCGCGGGCCAGTCGGGCCAGCGCCTGGCCGAGCTGCGATCCGAACGCCATGCCGCCCATCTGCGACATCATCGACAGCAACGGACCGGCCATCTTCTTGGCCTCGTCGGGCAGCGACGACGCCCAGACCGTGGCGATCTGCTCGGCCATCGGATCGCACAGTCGCTTCCAGGTCTGCAGGGTGTGATCCACCCAGTCGTTGGGAGTCCAGGCGGCGGTCTTGCTGGTGCCCGCGGGCAGCGCAGTCACCCCGTCCAGCCAGGTCTCGGCGAGGCGGACGGCGTCGCTGATGGCGTCGCGGGTGGCGGCCGGGATCGGCGCGACGAACCCGATCGAGTTCGACGCCAGCTGGCGAGCCAGGTCGTAGTTCACCGGCCCGGCGGAGTTACCGCCGGGCATTCCGGAGCCGGCCCCGCTGAACATCTGTCCGAGCTGGGTGAAGATCTGGCCCAGGTCGGCCATGTTGAAATCGCCGCCGAGGCTGCCCAGACCGAACGGGTCGGCAGACCCCGAGCCGGAATCGGGGTCGTTTTCACGGCGCTTGTCTCGGTCCGGATCGTCTCCGGCCGAGAACCCGAAAGGCACGTCAGCCATGCCCACAACGGTACTCACCGGTTGAGCGCGATGCGCGACCCTCCGTCACGCTCTGAGTGAACCGCGCCCGTGGGAGTGCTCCGTCTAGTGTTAGCGACGTGAACAGGCGGATTCTGACGCTGATAGTCGCGCTGGTCCCGATCGTGGTCTTCGGGTTGCTGCTCGCGGTGGTGACAGTGCCTTACGTGTCGCTGGGTCCGGGTCCGACGTTCGACACGCTCGGCCAAGTCGACGGCAAGCAGGTGGTCGACATCAAAGGCACTCAGACCTATCCGACGACGGGTCACCTGGACATGACGACGGTGTCTCAGCGTGACGATCTCAGCTTGGCGGAGGCGCTGACGCTGTGGCTGTCCGGGCAGGAACAGCTGATGCCCCGTGACTTGGTCTACCCGCCGGGCACGTCGCGGGAGGACGTCGACAAGGCCAACGACGCCGATTTCAAACAGTCCGAGCACAACGCCGAGTACGCGGCGCTGGAATATCTGAAGTACCCGGTGGCGGTCACCGTCGTCACGGTCACCGATCCGGGGCCGTCGGTGGGCAAGCTGCAGTCCGGTGACTCCGTCCAGGCGATCAACGGCAAGCCGATGGCCACCGTGGAGCAGTTCACGTCCTACCTGAAGAGCACCAAACCCGGACAGACGGTCACTATCCACTTCCGCCGCAAGAATGCCCCGCAAGGGGTTACCCAGATCACGTTGGGCAGCAACAAGGACCGCAACTACGGCTTCGTGGGCGTCTCGGTGACGGACGCGCCGTGGGCGCCGTTCGCGATCGATTTCAACCTCGCCAACGTGGGCGGGCCGTCCGCGGGTCTGATGTTCAGCTTGGCTGTCCTCGACAAGCTCACCACCGGACACCTTGCCGCCTCGAAGTTCGTCGCGGGCACCGGCACGATCAAGCCCGACGGCGAGGTGGGCCGAATCGGCGGGATCGTGCACAAGATGACGGCGGCCCGCGATGCCGGGGCGACGCTGTTTCTGGTGCCGGCCGAAAACTGCTACGAGGCGAACTCTGGCAAGGTGCCTGGCCTGCAACTGGTGAAGGTCGCGAACCTCGGTGCGGCGGTGGACGCGTTGCATACCGTGACGTCCGGCGGGCAACCGCCGAGCTGTTGATACCGGGGGCCGATCAGAGGCAGTGCGTACAGTTGGAATTCGCCGAGGCCACCCGCCGACGGCCACTGTTGAGACCAAGCAGGGAGCGTAGCTAGTGGGGATGCGGCCCGCCGCCAGAATGCCGAAGCTGACTCGACGCAGCCGGACTCTTATCGCGCTCGCTCTGACCGTCATCGGGCTGCTGTTGATCGGCCCACGACTGATCGACGCGTACGTCGACTGGCTCTGGTTCGGCGAGCTGGGCTATCGATCGGTGTTCAGCACTGTGCTGGTGACCCGGCTGATCGTGTTCGTGGTGGTCGGGTTGCTGGTCGGCGGCATCGTGTTCGCCGGCATGGCGTTGGCCTACCGCACCCGGCCGGTGTTCGTCCCGAGTGACGGAAACGATCCGGTGGCGCGTTATCGCACCGTGGTCTTGGCGAGGCTACGGGTGATCGGGACCGGCGCCCCCGTGGCGGTCGGTCTGCTCGCCGGGCTCGTCGCGCAAACCTGTTGGGTGCGAATCCTGCTGTTCTTGCACAGCACCAACTTCGGCGTCGCCGACCCGCAATTCGGCAAAGACCTGGGCTTTTATGCCTTTGAACTGCCCTTCTACCGGCTAGTGCTCAGCTTCTTGTTTGTCGCGATGTTTCTTGCTTTCGTCGCGAACCTGTTGGGGCACTATATTTTTGGTGGAATCCGACTGACCGGTCGTATCGGCGCATTGAGTCGATCGGCGCGCATTCAGTTGATCAGCCTGGTGGGAACGCTGGTGTTGCTCAAGGCGGTCGCCTACTGGCTGGACCGCTACGAGCTGCTGTCGCACACCCGGTCGGGGAAGCCGTTCACCGGCGCCGGGTACACCGACATCAACGCGGTGCTGCCGGCCAAGCTGATCCTGCTGGCGATCGCGTTGATCTGCGCGGTAGCGGTGTTCTCGGCGGTTGTGTTGCGAGACTTACGAATTCCGTCCATCGGTCTGGTGCTGCTGCTGCTGTCGTCGGTGATCGTCGGCGCCGCCTGGCCGTTGATCGTCGAGCAAATCAGCGTCAAACCCAATGCGGCGCAGAAGGAACGCGAATACATCAGCCGAAGCATCACCGCGACCAGGCAGGCCTACGGCCTGACCGATGACGTGGTGACGTACCACGACTACAGCGGCGACGCGCGGGCAACCGCGGAGCAGGTCGCCTCCGACCGCGCCACGACCTCCAACATCCGGCTGCTTGACCCCACTATCATCAGCCCGGCTTTCACACAGTTCCAACAGGGCAAGAACTTCTACTACTTCCCCGACCAGCTCTCCATCGACCGCTACCGCGATCACGACGGCAAGTTGCGCGACTATGTCGTCGCTGCCCGCGAGCTCAACCCGGACCATCTGATCGACAACCAACGGGACTGGATCAACCGGCACACCGTCTTCACCCACGGCAACGGCTTCATCGCCTCGCCGGCCAACACCGTGCGTGGTATTGCCAACGACCCCAACCAAAATGGTGGATACCCGGAATTCCTGGCCAGCGTCGTGGGCGCCAACGGGAGTGTGTTGTCCGCCGGTCCGGCCCCGCTGGACCAGCCGCGCGTCTACTTCGGACCGGTGATTGCCAGCACGCCCGCGGACTACGCGATTGTCGGACGCAATGGTGTCGACCGCGAATACGACTACGAGACCAACACCGAGACCAAGAACTACACCTACACAGGGGGCGGCGGGGTACCGCTCGGCGGCTGGATGTCGCGTAGCGTGTTCGCCGCAAAGTTCGCCGAGCGAAACTTCCTTTTCTCCAATGTGATTGGATCCAACAGCAAGATCCTGTTCAACCGCGACCCGGCGCAGCGGGTGGAGGCGGTGGCGCCGTGGTTGACGACCGACAGCAGCGTGTATCCGGCGATCGTCAACAAGCGGCTGGTGTGGATTCTCGACGGCTACACCACGTTGGACAATTACCCGTACTCAGAGCTGACGTCGCTGTCCTCGGCCACCGCCGACTCGACCGAAGTGGCGTTCAATCGGCTGGCCCCCGACAAGCAGGTGTCATACATCCGCAACTCGGTGAAGGCCACCGTCGACGCCTACGACGGAACGGTGACGCTGTATCAGCAGGATGAGCGCGACCCAGTGCTCAAAGCGTGGATGAAGGTCTTTCCCGGGACGGTCAAACCCAAGAGCGACATTACCGCCGAATTGGCCGCCCATCTGCGCTATCCGGAGGACCTGTTCAAGGTGCAGCGGATGCTGTTGGCCAAGTACCACGTCAACGATCCGGTGACGTTCTTCTCCACGTCAGACTTCTGGGACGTACCGCTGGACCCGAATCCGACGGCCAGCAGCTATCAGCCGCCGTACTACATCGTCGCCAAAGACATTGCCAAAGGCGATAATTCGGCGTCGTTCCAGCTGACCAGCGCGATGAACAGATTCAAGCGCGACTACCTGGCCGCCTACATCAGCGCCAGCTCCGATCCGTCGTCTTACGGCAAGATCACCGTGCTGACCACTCCCGGTCAGGTCAACGGGCCGAAGCTGGCCAACAACGCGATCACCACCGACACCGCGGTGTCGCAGGACCTTGGTGTGATCGGGCGCGATAACCAGAACCGGATCAAGTGGGGCAACCTGCTGACGCTGCCCGTCGCCCAGGGTGGGCTGCTGTATGTCGAGCCGGTATACGCCTCGCCCGGTGCCAGCGACGCCGCGTCGTCGTATCCCCGATTGATTCGGGTGGCGATGATGTACAACGACAAAATCGGATACGGCCCCACCGTCGGTGACGCGCTGACCGGATTGTTCGGACCCGGGGCCGCCGCCACCGCCGCCGGGATTGCGCCGACCGAATCGGGTGCACCCGCCGGCGAGCCGGGCAACCCGCCGCCGGATGCGTCGCCCGCGGCGCCGCCGCCGGCGGCTGCGGCCGTTCTTCCGCCGTCGCCCACCGAGGCGGTCACGTTGTCGCCGGCCAAAGCTGCCGCAATCAAGGACATCCAGACAGCCATCGCGGCGGCTCGCGACGCGCAGAAGAAGGGCGAATTCGCCGCCTACGGGTCGGCGCTGCAGCAGCTCGACGACGCGATCAACAAGTTCAACAGCGCCAAGTGAGCCGATCGGGGCTGCTCAGCGGCCGATTTGGACGCCTCGCCAGCGTTCGGTAACCTGGTATTCACCCGTCGCGGGGTGGAGCAGCTCGGTAGCTCGCTGGGCTCATAACCCAGAGGTCGCAGGTTCGATTCCTGTCCCCGCTACCAGCGGAAATGACCCCAGAGGC
>Ga0302326_10004027_pt1 | contig 34229 bp, 33 predicted proteins | sample Palsa_T0_3_FD_202264 | JGI IMG/M metagenome (GOLD analysis project Ga0302326, IMG submission 202264) | Peat permafrost microbial communities from Stordalen Mire near Abisko, Sweden - Palsa_T0_3 | ecosystem: Environmental > Terrestrial > Soil > Palsa > Peat permafrost | place: Sweden: Abisko...
AAAAGCGCAAAGGGTGCGGCGCGCACCACCAAGGGAGTCAGGAACCGGCTCGCGCCGCACTCCGTTTTGCGCGTGTTCCTCAAAAGCGCAAAGGGTGCGGCGCGCACCGCCAAGCGGATTAGGAACCGGCTCGCGCCGCGCTCCGTTTTGCGCTTATTCATCAAATCCAACGATCCCACGCGGGCCTAGCAGGCTGTGTCTAAAGTTTGAGAAGACCGCTTGCTCACGCGCGCGGCTCAGTAGATTGCGCACGTTACAGAGCCGCGACCGATGACCTTTGCCGAAACCGTTCGCTTCCTCCTGAACGAAGCCGCCCGTTTCGTTTCTCCGCTTGCGGTAGCCATTCAGTGGGAGTTGGTGTTCCTGGCGGCCCTGGCAGTTTGGCTGGCGCCAACGCTGTTCGGCCGGCGATTGCTTACTCTCCGACCCGCCTTCGGACGGCTGGCGAACCATCGCGCGGCGTCCATTGCGCTGTGCGGACTGTTGCCGGTTGCCATCCGGCTGGCGCTGCTGGGGATTTATCCCGTGCCGGAGCCGAGCATTCACGATGAGTTCAGCCATTTGCTGCTGGCGGACACCCTCGCGCATGGCCGGCTGACCAACCCGCCGCATCCAATGTGGGAGCATTTCGAATCCATCCACATTATTCAGCAGCCGACTTACAACTCGATGTACCCGCCCGGGCAAGGCGCATTTCTGGCATTGGGCGCGTGGTTGTTTCACGAGCCCTGGGTTGGCGTAGTAATCAGCGTCGGCCTCATGTTTGCCGCAATGTGCTGGATGATGCAGGCCTGGCTGCCCGCGAGGTGGGCGTTATTCGGCACGCTCCTGGCAATCCTGGCGTTCGGAGTGACGACGATCTGGATGAATAGCTACCTGGGCGGCGCGGCGCCGGGAATTGGGGGAGCGCTCGTTTTGGGTGCGGTGCGGAGACTGAGACGAAACACAGAGCGAATTCGACATTCGATCCTGATGGGCATCGGTATCGTGCTGTTGATGAATACGCGTCCATTTGAAGGCGCGGTGCTTACTGTGGCTGCACTGGTGTATTTGGCTCTTGGGGCGTGGCAAAGGGGATGGGCGCAAATGGTGGTTCCCGCCGGCCTGATCCTGTGCGCGGGCCTCATTTTTATGGGGTTCTATAACTGGCGTGTCACCGGAAGCCCGCTGCAAATGCCTTACGCAGTCAATCGAGACACCTATGGATGGCCAGAGAATCTGGGTTTTCTTCCCGTCAAGCACGTGACATTTCGAGATCCCGTGTTGCGGCGCATGTATCAGAAGGAAATTGCGCATCACAGCATTTATAACTCCTGGCAAGGATTTGTGGATAGTCTGGATTTGCGCGCTTTTGAGAACTGGTCGTTCTTCTGCGGTCCGGTTTTGACCATTCCGCTGCTGCTACTGCCCAGAGTGTTTCTGGACCGCCGCACCCGTCCGCTAGTGGCGATCCTGGCGTTGATGTTGGGGTTGAATCTCTTCCAGATGGTTTTGTATCCTTACCATCTCGGGCCAATTGTTCCGGCACTCTTTGCGATCGTCGCGCAAGGCGCGCGCCACATCTACGTGTTCTTGTCGCGAGCAAATCCCGCGCGCGGGATGGCCTTTGCCGCACTGCTTGCATTGAGCGTCGCAGCGGCGAGCACGTTGAAGCTGGCGGCTACCGATCTTGCAATACCTGTGTCGTACTGGGAGCACGGAGCGGAGGCGCACCGCGACGCGCGCGCCTACCTGCAGGATTGGTTATCGCGCCGTCCCAGGAAGCAACTGGTGATGGTCCATTACTCGGCGCAGCATTCGCCGGATCAGGAGTGGGTTTATAACGGGGCCGATATCGACGGCAGCCAGGTGGTGTGGGCGCGCGAGATGGATCCGCAATCGGACGCCCGGTTGCTGAGTTACTTTAAGGATCGCGAGGTTTGGCTCCTCAATGCGGATTCGTATCCGCAGCGCGTGCGGCCCTATGCGGCGGAATCGAGCGTGTGCACGCCCAGCCGCGCGGGTCAGTGAGCGGAATTTTCTACGCCGCCGGGGCGCTCTTCTTCGCCACCGCTTTGGACAGCACGAAATCGGAATGCAGCTTGCGCCACGGCGTGTCCATCTCCTTGCCATCGGGTGCGATCCCGGGCTCCTGGCGCGTGAAATCGCGAATCAGCGAGTTCTTCACCGCAAACACCGCGTCGCTATCCAAGTATTGATCGCCGTCCACGAACAGATGCGTCACCAGCATCTCATGCCCGTTGGCGCTGATCATGAAATGCACGTGTGCGGGGCGATACGGATGCCGCGCGGTGGCCTTCAGCATGTCGCCCACCGTGCCATCGTACGGAATCGGATAATACCTCGGCAAGATGGTCCAGAAGCGGAAGCGGCCCTGTGAATCGGTGTGGAAACGAGCGCGCAAGCTCGGCTCTTCCAGCTCCGGCAACTGGACGTCGTAGAAACCCTCCGAGTCGGAGTGCCACACGTCGATGGTAGCGTCGGCTACCGGCTTGCCGTCGTCGGACAAAATCGACCCATCGAGATACAGCGGCTCGCCCTTAACGCCGTGGCTAATGTCTCCGCCCAATGGCGCTTCCGGCGGATCCTGCACATAGAACGGACCCAGCACCGTGGTCTCGGTGGCGCCCTCGGTGAAGCGATGGTTGATGGCATCCACCAGCATGGAAACGCCCAGGGTGTCCGACAGCAGAATAAACTCCTGCCGCTTGTCGGTGCAGAGCTGTCCGGTGCGTGTCAGGAACTGGATGGCTTGCCCCCATTCGGCTTCGGTAGGTTCCACATCGCGCACAAAATCGTGCAGATGGTGCACCAGGCTGGTCATGATCCGCTTCAGCCGCGGGTCGGGCGTGTTCTGGAAGCGGTCGATCACCGCGGCCGTGATGTTGTTCTCGTCGAAATCGCGCATACTTATCCTTTGTATCATCGCGCGCCACGCCGCGGGCCGCGAATGTTTTTTGCTTGCTGCGGCGCGTCCCGCGCTGCGCGCTCCGAAGGGACATCATATCGAATGTGGCATGGTTTGAGAGGGCTTGCCGAAAATGCCAAGCCCGTGCCGCGATCCTGCCCAGGAGGCAAATCGAGAAACTGACGGCGCAGGTTCGGAGGAGCCCGGTATCCCAAAACGTCCAATCGGCTTCGAAGAAAAGACCCTTTCGACGGACGAACCGGGAAGGACCCCACCAATCAGATAGCGCGGTGACGCCGGCCCGTTCCCCTGCTTGTCCCACCGGCGGAATCGGCGCCGGGTCGAGCCGGGTCACTTCCGCTTGGACACCGGCTTAGCGCGTGAGGTTCCCGGCCGCCGCGGACGCTGCCTGGCCGAAATCGACTTGATTACGATCTTCCCGCTGCCAAGGCCCGGTACCAATCCGGATCGTGCGGCCTCGGCATCGATCAGCGCCAGCACCCCGGGAAGATCCAGCAATTCGACATTCTGCAGCCGGATGCTGCGCGCCTGTTTGCCGCCGCCTTTCAAAAGCTTGTTCGGATCGGGAAGCCCGGCGCCTTGCAGGAAAAATAAACTGGCCCAGCGAGGAAACAGGGCGATGGAAAACACCGCGCCGGAGGTTCGCTCATTTGGGCCGAAGCCGATGGCAAGCGCGTTGTAGTTGTCGTATACCAGGACGTCGGCATCGGGAAATTTCCGGCGCATCCAGGCGAACGCTTTCCGCGCAACGGCCGCCACTTCCGGCGAGTACTTCGCGATGAACGAATCAAGCTGTTGTTTCGCGGTCACGGCGTTTACTCGCTGGGAGCGTAGTAGCCCGTTCGCCAATGCGCCCGCAGTTTGGGCAAACCGCGCGGCGGCTCCAGTTTCACGCCGATGCGATGGTATCGCCCATCCCGCTTCGCATCCATCGGCTTATATCCCAGCACGTATCGATTCCGCAGATCGATCACGATTTTGTCGGCGAAATCCCCCAGCGACATTCCCACTCCCGGAAACATTCGGCCACCGGTTTGTTCCGTTAGATTTTTCAGCAGAACCTGGTCGCTATAGTTCGATCCCATACCATTTCCAAAGGTTCCGATGGCATAAATCAGCACATCGCTCTCCAGGATCGCATTCTTCACTTCGCCCGGCGTATAGCGGCTGTGATTTTCGCCGCCATCGGAGACGATCACCAAAGCCTTGCGCAAATTCTTCGACTTCCGCACTTCGTTCAGCCCCAGGTAAACGCCGTCCAGCAGCGCCGTAGAGCCGCCGCCTTTGCTGGACATCAGCTTGTAATCGACCTCGGCCGCGTTTTGCGTCAGCGGCACAGCCACCTGCGCTTCGCTCGAAAGCTCCACCAGGCAAAACTCGTCGCCGGGATTGGATGTCTTGAAAAACTGAGCCGCGGCGTGCCGCATCTCCCGCAGATCGCCTCCCATGCTGCCGCTGACATCGAACACCAGGGCCACCGCGATGGGATCGTCTTCCATCGAAAACGAAACGATCTTCTGCTCCACCTTGTCGTCGAACACATGGAAGCGTTGTTTCTCCAGGCCGCTGACTGGACGGTTCAACGCATCGCTCACCTCCACGGGGACCAGCACGAGAGCCGTGTCGATGCGCAGACGGGCACGCCCGGAGTCGTCCCGCGCGTCTTGTTTTTTCCGGCCGGCGGGATGTGGGCGGCGAGGCTCAATGGAAACCCGCTGCCCAAACATCGCCCCAACCAGGACCGCGATCGCAAGCGGCCATCGGAGCGCGCGCATTGTGCTAACCTCGCAGGCGATCATGAAGATATTCCTTATTATGGCGCTGCTGGGCGGAGCGCTCGCGGCCCCGCTTTCGCCGCCGATCCCTTCTAGATTGGGACTTGGAAGATCACTTCGGCTACCGTTGCGCTTTCCGAACACTTTCGAAGTAGGGCCGATCGCGTTTAGATTGTGGTCGTGAGAGATTGGAGCTAGCAAAATGACGCCACCCACCGATTCCCCGACTCTCGACCGCGATCTCGCCTACGCCGTCTTTCGCCTCACCCTTGGCGTCAACATTCTGGTACACGGAGCCGGGCGCATTTTCGGGCCGGGCGCGGAGGCCTTCGCCACCACAACAGCGGCTGAATTTACCAAGACCGCATTGCCCATGGGCCTGGTGCAGGCTTTCTTGATCGTTTTGCCGTTCGCAGAATTGGCGCTGGGCGCGCTGACTACGCTGGGCCTATACACACGCTGGGCCTTGACCCTGGGCGGACTGACGATCACAGCTTTGGTTTTCGGCACTGCCATGCGGAGCGATTGGAACACGGTGGGCGTGCAGATGATTTACGCGATCACTTACTATCTGCTGCTGATGAATCGCGCCGACAATCGTTTCTCGGTCGACGTGCTCGTAACGGCGCGTCGATGATAGAGGGGCGCCGCACATGTCCCGCCGGAAGCGCTTTAAAACCTGCAATGACGACAATTCCGGCAGCCCGCTTGTAGCCATAGCCTTGGAAGGCTTCGCTCCGGCTGACGGTAACAAAACCCGGCTGTCCGGCGCGATGCCTATCGCTGTTTGAGGATGAGTGGCACCCTGCAATCGCGAGGGTCGTAGGCGGGGCGTAGGTCTTTCGCGCGTCATGAGCCTGCCGCTCGGGCGACGCGCTTGTTCTTTTCCGAACGCAGCCATTCCGGAAACGAACACTGGACCGGATCTGTCGGGAAGCCAACGGCCTTTGTTTGTACAACCATTCCAGGGGCGAGCTACTTGCCAATGTTATTAGACTGATAACGGAGGTGATGGCATGATCCAAAGCATTATGTCTTTCTTGAGCGAGCTGAAAGTTGGCGCCCGTTCCCTGGCCCGCTCGAAAGGCCTCACCATCACCGTCGTGCTGACCCTGGCCATCGGAATCGGAGCCAATGCCGCCATGTTCAGCCTGGTGCGCGCCGTACTGTTGCGCCCTCTGGTCAACCGCGACGAGGACCGGCTCATTTACATCCGCCAGAGCGCGCCAGGCAGCGGCGAGGACAATTCCGCGTTCTCAGTGCCGGAGATCCAGGACTTGCGCTCGCGCGTGAAAACTCTGAGTTCGTTCGGCGATTTCTCCACCGTAGGGTTCACTATGGTTGGCCTGGGAGAACCTCGCTCGGTTCAGGCCGGGGTAGTGGGAGGTTCCTATTTTCAGGTGATGGGGTTGCGCCCGGTGCTCGGCCGCCTTCTTGACGCGCACGACGATGGTCCCAACGCCGCGGGCGCCGTGGTATTGACGTATCGTTTCTGGTCGACGACGCTGAAAAGCGATCCCTCCGTGCTCGGCAAAAAAATCCGGCTGGACTCTTTCATCGATGCCCGCCCGGCCACCGTGGTGGGAGTTTTAGAGCCGTGCGTCCCGTACCCCCAGGACACGGAAATCATCGCCAACATCGTGACCAGCGCGCATCATCTTTCAGCCACCATGGTAACCGGCCGAATACACCGGATGACCGAGCTGTTCGCAAGGCTAGCGCCGGGCGCGGATCTGCAAATGGCGCGTGCGGAGTTGAGCTCGGTATATGGGGTTATGAAACGGGAGCATCCGGAGGACTATCCGGCCAAAGCGGACTTCCGAATCGGCGCCGTGAAGCTGCGCGACCAGCTTACGTCGGGAGCGCGGACCATACTGCTGGTCCTGATGGCGGCATCGATCCTGGTTTTTGTCATCGCCTGTTCCAATGTCGCGAACCTGATTCTGGCGCGCACCGTGCGCCGCGAAAACGAACTCGGTATACGCGCGGCCCTGGGAGCCGGCGCCAGCGCCTTGCGTCGTACTCTGTTGGCCGAGAGCCTGCTCCTGTGCGTCGCGGGCGCCACCCTCGGCTTACTAATCGCGCGCCCCATGGTGGCGGTGCTCGCGCGCTACGCTTCCCGCTATTCCGTGCGCGCATTGGACCTCCAAGTGGATTCGAGCATGCTCTGGGTGGGCGCCGGACTGGCCGTGGTTGCCGCGGTGCTGCTGGCGTTCGTTCCACGCCTGCCCTCTTCGGGAGGCGCCCAGGGATTCTCGCTGGCGAGCGGAGGCGCACGCGTCACCGGGATCGCCAACCGGAAGTTGAGGATCTTCGCGGTGGTTCAGATCGCCGCCTCGTTCGTTCTCGTAGCGGCGGCCGGCTCATTCGTGAAGACGCTCCTGGCGCTGGAGGCGGCACAAACGCCGTTCGATACGCACCACGTGCTGGCCGTGGAAGTGCCCGTGATACATAACGGAAAAACGCCTGCGCAGGTGGTGGAGTACTACCGGGAAGCAACGCGCCGGATCCGTGAACTACCCGGCGTTCAGAACGTGGCTGTCGGCACGGACGTTCCGTGGCGCGCCAGCGGGAACTTTGCCCTCCAAGTGGCGGTGGACGGGCACGTTCCGGCGCCGGCTGAGGAACATCCCCGGCCATTAGTCCGGATCGTCACACCCGGATTTTTCGCCACGCTTGGCCTGCCTATTATCGAAGGACGGGATTTCAACGAGGCGGACCGCGAGGGTAGTGAGAGCGTCGCGATTATCAGCCAGAGCGCAGCGCGCCGGATATTCCCCAGCGGTGCGCTGAATCATCATCTGACATGGAACGACCCAGTCCTGAAATTCATTCCGATGATAAACCCCGCGCCGCAGCGCATTATCGGTGTAGTGGCGGACATGGACGACATCAACCTGGCGCCCGTTCCCACCATGACGTTGTATCGTCCTTTCGCTCAGGAAGCAGCCATGGGAGGAGGGAATCTGATCGTTCACGTGAACTCCAACCCTTACGCTCTGGTAAAGCCCATCACGCGCATCATGCACGATATGTCCGCGGACCAGCCCGTGGAACGCCCGGCGACGCTGGACGACGTCCGTACGGAGGTGCTCTCATCGGATCGGCTCAATGTGGTCGTGTTCGGCGTTTTCGCGGGCGTGGCGCTGCTCATTGCGGTGGTAGGCGTTGCGGGCGTGCTCGCATTCTCCGTCAGCGGACGCACCCGGGAGTTTGGCATCCGGCTGGCGGTCGGCTCCCAGCCGCGCAATCTGCTGATCCGCGTTATCGCCGAAGGCGCGGCCATGGCCATCTGTGGCCTCGCTGTCGGGCTGGCCTGCGGGTACGGGCTGGCGCAACTGGCAGGCAGTTTTCTCGGCGATCTGAAAATGCCCGACGCTCTGCCGGTGGCCGGTTCGGCTTTGGTGCTGCTGCTCGCCGCCGTGATTGCGTCGGTCATCCCCTCGGCGCGGGCAGCCCGCGTCGACGTGATGCAGGCACTGCGAGCCGAATGAGATCGTACGAGAACGCTATCAGAAGCGCAACCATTATCCTGGATCGGTAATCGATAGGAGAGAGCCCAGGAGAGACCATCTGACCAAGTCCAGAGAATCCTAGAAGACCTGCTTCGACTCGCCAGCTTCTTTCATTTGCCAATTGAAGCCGCGCATTGTGTAAGCATGTTCGCGATCACAGGCTCGCCGTCAGGAGTCTGGAAGCGCACCCGGCTTAGAGAACAACGGCTAAAGGTTTGCGCCGTGGAACTGCCCCAGGGCCTGGACCGCCCAACTTCCTGAGTTGGCCCATCTGATGCGTCGCGAGGACTCTCCGCAGCCTCCTCAACGTCTTCCCCGTGCCTTGCGGGCGCAACAGGATCAACGATCCAGCAGGAGTTGCTCCGCCGCAACGACCTGCCGGCCAACATCTTCCCGCTGCCCCGCCATACCGGTATGCGCATCGGCGAATGTGTCGATCTCTCCTGACTGCCTCCGCAATGTTGGCCCCGATCGCTGGGCAATTCCGCCTTCGGTCACGCCTGAGACCAGGATGTCGATTCGAAAGTTTCTCGTGTCTTGCTTCCCGTTACTCCTCTGAATAACGCGAACGTGCAGGCTTCGCCACCTCTGGAACAGGCACCGCAATCAGGTCGCGTGGATTTATCGTTACTCCGGGCCGCTTTTCCGGCGTATCCTTGCAGACCGCCTTTTGGCAGACCGCCTTTTGGCAGACCGCTTTTCCAGCCACTTTCCTTAGACCGATTTCCCGCAGCGGAGTTGTTGGGCCGGACGAAGACTACGGTCTTGCCAAGTTCAATTTCGATTCCAAAAGACCCAAAAGACTGAAGTAGTTTGACGCACCCGCCATCCTGCGCTAAGATCTAACTGCGGGGTGGAGCAGTCTGGTAGCTCGTTGGGCTCATAACCCAAAGGTCGGTGGTTCAAATCCATCCCCCGCAACCAATCCTTTCAATCGGTTGCACAGATTCTGAGCGGACCAAAAAACTCCCATTAACTCCCAATAGCAGAAACCGTGTTCTGTTCGTCCACGGTTTGTTCAACTTTGCTGCGGTTTAACACCATCTCCACAACTTTGCTGTGAGCCTGACGCTTACTGTCCGTCATGGCCTTCCCATAAATGTTCATCGTCGTCTGGATGCTCGCGTGACGCATCAACTCCTTTTGGACGGTGAGAGGCGCTCCAGTCTCATCCAACCACGATCGATAGCTGTGACGGAACGTGTGCCATCCGATATCGCCCCCGATCCCGGTTGCGACGCCAGCTTTCCGGATGTGCTTTTTCTGAATCTCCTCCTGATGGTATGGCTTCCCCGTAGCCGGATTGGCGAACAGCCATCCCTCCGGCGTAGAGAACGATCGTCCCTTATGCAACATCAGAGCCTCGACCACCGCCGTGTCGAGCGGAACGCTATCCCGCGAGTACTCGGTCTTCACGTCCCCGACCCTGCCGTGAACGACGCTCCTTTGGATCAACAGCGTGAATCCAGGGAAATCGAAATCCCCCCACTGAAGTCCAACGATCTCGCTAACCCGCAGGCCCAGGCACCCCGCGATCAGCACCATTGTCCGGTACGGCTCCCGGATCAACGGCAGCAACGAATGGAACTGCTCAGGAGCGAGGACGCGAGGCGTTTTGAGGCGCTTGGTCCCACCCTTAACCCGAACCAGTTTGATCGGGTTCTTCTCGATCAGCTCCCACCTCTCCGCACACTGAAAAATCGTGTGCATAAGACTTCGGACGTGGCTTCTGGTCTTCGGGGCCAGAGCCAGATTCCTCAGCCAGTCCTCAACTGCCATCGGCTTGACAGCACTCATGGGCGTATCGGCCCAGCGCGGCCTGATCTGGTTCTTAATGTACGACTGGTAAGCTGCGCTTGTTGAATACCGTTCCGGCATTTCTTCCTGCTCGTATCGCGCGATCACTGCTCCAAAATTGGCAGCACCGGCCGCACTCGGTTGCTCTGCATTAAGCCGCAATAGGATCGCCTGCACGACAGGCGACTTTCTCGCGGCAGATTCGGTCGGATATTCCTCCCGAGTCCCAACCATGACTGCCCGGCGTTGGCGTTCGCCCCGAGCATCAGGTTCGTAGTATCGGAACTCCCATACCTCCCTTCCTTTTTTCCGTTCTTTTGTCTCAAGACTTCCATACTGATATCGCGTGCGCGTAAACACGAAAAACCTACCTTTCGTATTAACGACACGAGTGGCGTTTTGAGCATACGCCAGAACGCAGCCACTCGTCTAGGGCCGAAGCGCGAAATCGCCAGAGGTCTCCGACACGGAATCCTGGAACTAAGCCTTGTCGCGCCATCCGCTGGAGGGTCTTTGGATGAATTTGGAGTAGGGCGGCTGCTTCCTCAGTGTTCAGAACCCGCTCGAAAGCCACGCCCGACTCGGGTTCGCGAAAATCCTGATTCGGCTGCATAGGCTCACCGCAAACCAGGTGTCCGGATCAACATGCTTTTAGAATTCTCGTTCGCGCTGCCGGCTTGAATCGGCTCGTACGGAGCTTCGAACAAGATGTCACGATTTACGCGGACCACGAACTTGTACCCCGCAGGCACCTTGATCGTGGGCTGAACGTTCAGATTGCGTCGTGTGATTTGAGCGCCCGTTTGGCTGAGTTCCTGGCCCACCGCGCTTCCGGCTGTTTGAGCTGGTGTTGGGTATGTGAGAGCGCTCTGGCTGGTCCTCTGCGAGATATCGAAGGCGGCGGTGAACATACTGGTGAGGACCGAGAATCCAACGATTCGGAGATAGTGGTGATCCACCTTGTCTCGTAGGCCAGCGTTACCGTGGGAATCAAGGCCCATCATGCCGTCGAGATCCACTGAGGAAGCGTCCGGGTAGATGACGCGACTCCAGGCGACTTGAACACCATCCTGGCCGTAGGAAATGCGCGAGTCATACCTGCCGATGAGGCGGGAGCCTTGCGGGATTAAGAGGTAGAGGCCCGTGGCAGTGTCGTAGACGTTGGAAGTCACTAGCGCCTTTAGCTCTCCTGGAAGATCCGAGTTGAGGGATTGTTCGAGAACGGCTGGAATCTCCCAGCCTGCTTTGATTTCGTAGCGGGAGAGCGGAGCTTCGCGGTTGGAGCGAAGATAGTCATCAGCTTGGCGGGTCCGATTAGCGGCGAGGAAGGCTTCCTTGCGGGTTTGCATGTTCTGGCTGTCGTAATCGTTTTCGAGAGCTTGACCATTTGCCGGAGCAGCAGAATCACCGCCCTGCCGCGCGCCCAGAGCATGGCTCAGGGCTTCGACCTGAGAAAGATCGTTCGACGCGGACTGTGCGACGGGTGGCGAGAGCGACGATGTGGCGGAATTGCGGACACTCGTGGGTGCCTGGATTGCTTCCTGCTCTCGCTGGTACGCTGCTGCAATCAGGCGCTGTTCGGGTGTCTCCTCGTGGACTGGCATTGGCGCGACCGGCGGTGTTCGTATCGCGTTCGGTTGCCGCACGACGACTCGTTCCTGGGGAAGGCCGTCGCAGGGCTGGCCGGTTTGTGGATTGAACCGGTAGGGCTGCCCGGTTTTCGGATCGGCGCCGCATGTGGATGTCATCGTTTGCGGAGGCGCCGACACATCAGGAGGCCGCAGGGCCATCGGGACGTTGCCCGTCGGAGTCGCCTGCATAAACTCCGAGGCCGCTTGTGTTGCGGGAGTGACGCTTTTTGGCAGACCCGCCTCGCGCGCAGCGCTTTGATTGCTAAGAGTCCGGCGGTACCCACCGTAGGCAAATCCCAGCAGCAGAAGGACGATAATGGACAAGATCATCACGCTCGCCCGCCGGCTGATGCGAACAGCTTTCTGAGGCTGGGGATGGAGATCGATTCCGCTGGGAGCCGCCCCCTTTAGTAGCTCCTCGCTTGGTGCCGCGAGCGGCTGGTGATCGGGGTTATTGTTTGTGTCCACGGCTGATTTCCACTTTCTGGGCCTTCTTGCCCGCTCCAAGCACGAGGTTGGCGCGATCGAAGATGCGGTCCACGATATAGGTTTGGTCTTTCACCCGGTAGTTCGTCATCTCGCCTTTGCCGTCGTTCCCCACGACAAGCAATACCGGCGCTTCCCGATGCTGAAGCTCCGGCGGCATCTGGATATAGGTCTTTGCACCGTCATCGAACACACGCACCGGGCGAATATGCTCATCGCCGCCGCGGATCGTGTAATCGAAGGTCATCTTTTCGACGGTAATCATGGCCGCCGGCATTTCCGCTGCGTGTTTCTCCTGTTTAGCTAGAGCCTGTTGTTCCACCAGATGCTGTTGCCACTTGCGGGCATCGTCGTCTGGATATGCGAACGCGACACGCGCGATGTAGTCTTCCGGCTTCGAGATGAGCCGGAGATAATAGGCGCGGCGATCCGTAGTAATCAGTAGATTCGTGTCGAGGCCGGGTGTCTGCGGTTTGAGGATAATGACCGCAGTCGCTTGATCACCGGTCCCATACATCGCGGGCGAGATGTTCCACCGGACCGAATCGCCGATGTGCGGCTCGCCAACGATCTTCTCGCCGGCCTGCAGCTCAATGATGCAGACTCGTAGCGGAGCGCATACGACGGTAGGGAGGCCAGCACCATACGAATACATCACGCGGCCGTCGGGACCTGGCGATGGCGCGTTTTTCTCCCCTTGCCAGCTCTCGCTCACACGTACGGCTTCGAGCGCTGTCGCCGTTAGCGGTATATCCGACTTCGGCCGGTAGTCCTTGGGCACTGCTCCGCTGGGAACACCGGGAGTCGCGAGTTCGGGCTTCACATCGGCTGGTAAACTGCCGGAATCTTCCAACGTTCGGAGTTGGCCGCCGAAGTCGTACTGCTGCAAGAGTGGCGGAACGCTTTCGGGCGGAGTCGGGACACGCTTCAAACCGGCTGGGGGCTGTCCCGAGAGGATCGGCAGAACGACGAGACTGAGTGCGACGATGATCTTGGATTGCATTTCATTGCTCCTTCATAGAACCTTTGCCCAGCTCGCGTTCGTGATGTAAACACCGAGCGGATTGATGCGAGCCTGGCGCTCGTCCTTGGGTGGGTTGAGCGCAATCGCGAAGTATCCTTTCCAGCGGTCGGTCGCCTTCACAGTGCCGTAGAGATCTCGCGTTGTTTCCACCCATTCGACTTCATAGGTGCGGTCGCTCGTGGGCAGAACGGACTTTACTTCGACGGAGACCGTCTCGGTCTCGGCGCGCTTAAAGGGCGGATCTTCGTCGAGGCAAATGACGTTCGCCGAGTACTGCGCGAACTGGACATCGCCCGAAGCGGCGACGCCCATAGCCTCTTCGGCGTCCGTGGCCATTTGCTGCGCGTGGATATCAATTGCGCCCGACTGTGTCTTGAAGATTTGGTCCTTCCACCCGCGGATCTTCGAGCGCCACTTCTTTCGGTGCATGTCGAGCATGCCGCGCGCCTCTTCAGGATCGATCAGGATCGCCCGTGTGTTCCAACGGTATTCAATGGGCAGGTTGTCTAACTCTCGCAGAATGCCCGGCGAGCTCATCTTTGGGAAGCCGTCAATGGCGATGACCCGCATGTGCTTCCGCCCGATGCGCGGTTCGATGCCTCCGTAGAAGTCCTCGCATGCGAGAAGTTCGTTTAGGTAGCAGGGGATGTCCGGCAATGCGAATGGATGATCTTCCCCGCTCACGCAACGCCGCAGAAAGCGCAGAAGGCCATCCTGAACGTGGGAGAAGCCGTAGTCGTCGCTAGCTGTCAGCCGCTTCAGCCGGTCCGTTTGGAATAACTGGCCGAACACGTTTTCGAATACGTCCACCCGATTCGAGAAGCGGTCAAGGATCTGCTCCGCCGTCCGGTTGGCGCTGCGCGTTGCTCCACCCTCGAACATCCAGCCCTTCATTCGTTCCTCGACTTCGAGCGGAGGAAGGTAGGTCAGACTCAGGAAGTACTCGGACTCGTAGTGTGCGCCCTCCTGCATGAACTGTTGCCGCCGCTCGTCATCGATGACGCGCGTCACGCAATCGGGAAACGCGCCTTGCTCGGGATAGCCAGGCGCACGCGAGCGGATGGAATCGCATTGGACCATCCAGCCCGTCCCCAGCCGCAACACTGAATTCAATCGCGCGCTGAGGGCATCCATTTCGGCTGGCGCCGCGGACATCATGTCAGGACCGCGATACGTCCATCCAGTCAGCAACGAACCGTCCTGCTGGAGTAGAATCCCGTCATCAACGAGCGCATAGGGTAAAAGGAGATCCGCCAAACCGCGAGGCTGAGATCGATGTTCATTCCGTTGCATGGATCACCTCCAGTTCCTTGGGATAGGCACGCAACGCGAAAGCAGCCCGCTTTTCGCGGGATAGAACGCTTTGTACCGGATATGCCGTATGTAAATCTGTCGGAGCAGTGGATCGGCCTTCCCCATTCGTTGAAGAACCGCCACTGCTCCGACCCAAAACGCAACGCTCAGGCCGACTCCCCACCAGCTCCCCAAACTGAACGCAAGGCTGATTGCAGTAAGCATCGCGATCAGCACCAGTTCGCGATCCCCGCCGAGTATTTGGTTCGGTCGGTTCGCCGACTGATGGATCACGATCTCTCGCGGCCTGTCGGTGGTCTGCATGGTTCACACCACCGCCGCGTTGACGCCGAATGCGCTGGCAAGCAAAGGGGCCGCGAAAACCAGCACGGAAACCACTAACCCGATCATGCAGGCGCGGCGTCCGAACTCCGTCAGCTCACCGCCCCACAACATTGCGCCTCCGGCAATCGCGATCCCGATCAGGCCGATGGCGTATGCCACTGGTCCCGTCAGAGAAGTCGCGATGGCCGTCATGGGTTTCTCCCATGGCAGTCCCCCGGCGGCGGCAGCCTGCAAGCGCAAGCTGAACGCTGCCGCTATGGCGAACAGGGCTCCAATTCTGGAGCCTAAGTTCCATCTACGAATGAGATTCATCTTTGGAATAACCTCCAATCTTCACGCCCCTAGACACGCTCGACCTGATAATTCCCGTTGGAATATCCGGTTACGAGCAAAACTTCCCTGACTTTCCGTCCGGCTTTTATGACGGATTCTTCATCCACAAAAACCACCAGATCCACGGCCTCGGCGATCAAGGTCTGCTGCGGCGCATTCGTTGCTTCGGCCACCAGGCTTTCCAGGCGGATCAATCCGCTCAGCGCATCGTTGGCGTGGACTGTCGCCGCGCCGCCGGGATGCCCGGTGTTCCAAGCCTTGAGCAGCGTGTGCGCCTCCGCCCCTCGTACCTCGCCCACGACAATCCGTGTCGGCTTCAACCGCATGCAGGCGCGCAGGCAATCGAGCATCGTCACTCCACCGACCGCCCGGAGATCGAGATAGTTTTCGACCGGGCACTGCAACTCTGTCGTGTCTTCAATCGAAATCACACGGTCATTGGGAGTCAACCGCGCCAGCGAATCGAGAATCGCGTTGACAAGAGTAGTCTTACCGCTCCCGGTAGAACCAACAATAAGAATGTTTTTTCTCGCGCGCACAGCGGCGCGGATCACGTCCCCGTGCTTTAGACCGCGCACCCCATCGAGAAAGTCATCACGACGGCGGAGTTGATTGAGCGGATCGGTTCCATCCGTCAGAATTCCGTCCGCTTCGTAGTCGCCAAGGCTAAAGATCTTGCGGGGACGTAAACGAATTGCGAACACTGGGCGCCGGACCACGGGCGATACAATGCCCTCGAAGCGGCTGCCGTCAATGGGAAGTTCCGTCTCCAAGATCGGATGTTCGTGATTCAACACGGTTCCCCGCCACGCCGCGATGGTTCCGAGTGCGCTGGCCGCCTGCGCAGCCGGCATCTCTCCAATCCGCGAGAAGCCATGTCCCATCCGTTTTACCCATAGCGATCCGTTGGGATTGAGTAGGATGTCTTCGGTCAGGGTGTCATCGAGCAAGCGCAAAACCTGGTCGCCGAGTTCCCGCCGGAGTTTCACTTCGAGGCGCTGGTGCTGTTCGTCCTGAATTAAAGCCGGATTTGACATCTCGAAACCTTAGAAATGTACCTAAACTGACATTTACTCCGTCTGTTATTTCAACCGCGTCCCCACAATTTGTAAGGGAATGGCAAGGAGGGTTCGGGACAAGAAATTTCAAAATATTTTTCGTGTCGCCGGAGACGCGGTATGGGAGTTATTATTATCCCGTTCGATTACGAGCAGTTACCCGACGCGCAGCGGAATTCGATTGTTCCGATCTGCATCGCTTCCGCGGACCGCCACGGCAACCCAATCGCCCGAGTCTGGTTCGAGGAAGGTGTGGCTCCCGTCCAGGACCAACTTCGCGGCATCGCCCGGTACAAGCTCGGAGATGTTCACCGCGTCTCGGAGCTGGCTGAGGTGACGGTTCACAAGTTATGGGAGCAGCATGGCGCCGATGCCGGCTTTTTGCCCTCGCGTCGCGTACTGACACGTGCCGTATGGGAGGCGCGTGAGATGGCCGTGGGCGGGTCCAAGTGGCGCATGAAGCACACGGTTCCTGTGGCGCTGACTACGCTCGACCAAGACTGCTTCGGAACCAGCATGACCGACCCGAACAGGTACGAGGAGATCTATGAACGAGATCTACTTGTTGCGATGATTGAACGACGGATTGAAAGGGACCACCGCGAGGAAATCCGGGAGGTTTTCAAGATGTTGCGTCTGGGCTACACGTGGGACGAAATCGCCACGCGGCTGCACGTCCCGAATCCTGTGACGCTGAAGAAGCGATTTTGGCGAAGCATGAGACGCAACTTCCCATAAAGATCGGCAAAACCTCTTGCATCCGGTGAGGCATATGCCATAATGACTGGCGAGGATGAAGGGCGAAACCCCGGAACAGCAATGGAACCGTTTGCAACGTGAATACCAAAAGGCAGTGCAGGCCTCGTACCCCAACACAGAACGGCATGGTTGCCCGGGCGCGGATGTTTTGAGCGATCTTGCGGCTCGGTCGGCCCAACACGAGGACATCGAGGCCGATGAACAATGGAAGCATGTGATCCATTGTGGCCCGTGCTATCAGGAGTACCTCGATCTGCGCGCGGCATGTCGGCTGGGTGAGGATGCCAAGGTGCACCGCGAGTCGCGGTGAGTCTGCCGGGATCAACCCGAGCGTCTCCGCCAGCGTCGAAATCCGCACCTACTGTTGCGCAAATTCCCAATCGTGTTGCTGCCGGCGCGAAGCAGCTGCCAAACCATTTAAGCTAGCCATTTTGATGGAGGTATCGGAGTTCCTCGGAATCAATCGCCGCTCGCAACTTCCCAGAGGATGAGAGGCGGAGCTGTGCTGATTGATCGGGCACCGGGCAAGGTGCAGCCGACTTCATGCCAGGTGTGACCAGCCACAATCAATTCGACGGCAACCGCGTGAGGCAAAGGGTGCGACTTTCGACCTCGCAGCCTTACTCGCGACGGCGTTGGGACTGCTCATTCTCCGTCACGCTTATCTACCTTGGTTATGGTACACGGCGGAGCGTGAGTACCACATGCTTAGGCCAGTTGCGAGGCTTAAACAGAAAGGGCTTATCGCAGACGAACGCTGGCCGATCAAAGATACTAATGTCTGCGCAGACTGAGTAAACGTGTTTTGAGATGACCTTCGAATTGGGAATACTCAGCGAAAACTTTATGGGTACCTGCTGGCCCTCGGTCAGAACTGTCTGCTCCGCCACCAACGCGGGATTCTGCTTGCCCGACCTAGTATCGTTCGCATAGACGTGAACCTTTGCGCGCCGCGGAAGGGCATCAAATCCGAGATACCCAACCTCGCCATCAATCGCATGCGAAGATGGTGTTTGTGCACAGCAAACCGAAATCAAAGTCGACACAAAAGCCATCGTTCGAAACATCCAATGCTATCATCACACCTCCGAGTAGCTCACACAATCCGATTGTTTTCCTTGCTCGAACCGTTTAAGCGATTTTAATTGACGTTCGGCAGCCCACCGAGCCATTTTCGTATCTCGATTAGGCTTTCGAACGTTATGGCCTTGTGGACTGACCGGTTGGCGAGATAACAATACTTACAGTCAATATTACAAAAGCTGGTGGCCTGAACGACCACCAGCCGTATGCCATGCGATGCAGGGTCTGAGAGCATTCGATGTGAGTTGTCGATCTGCGACTAGCCGTTCCGCCAAGGCGGCCCGTTGACCCACTCTTGCCATGCTGGCCAGTCTGTGCTGCTGGTTTCCCCTCGTGAATCCATCTCAATCGGGGGTAATTCAGAGTTGATCCGGTCGTGGAGTTGCTGCAGTCGTTCCAAGACGTCCGTTTTATCCATGTATTCTCCTTGACTAAAGAAGTGGCAAATAGTATAGCATTACCGTCGCCCGCTCGCGCTGTTCCGTAAAAGTTGCCGTCCTGTGCCTGAACTAGAGGCAACCGCTGGGCAGCTGACCGTTGTCCGGACGAGCCCGTACCCAAGAGGCCTTAACCTGGGTGAGTACTTCGTAGTTTCGAAAAAAAAGCGTTTTGTAGGATCAGCTTTCGGCCTCATCAGAGTTGCTCTACAGAAGTTAATACGAAATCCAGCCTGGTACCCCTTCGTGACCGACAGGCGAACGTTGCCAGGTTGCACGAACTAGCGCCTGGCGCAACCGAAGAAATCGCGCGATTCACTCCTCACCCGCTCGGGTTCCACTTCAAAATGCGGTAGACTTTCTCCCGAACAATTTGACGCCACGCAACCGGGGTCACGCGTACGACAGATCCGGACTGATCTAGTTCAACCTCTACAATCATATTGGGGGTCGGTGCCACGACGGAATGCCAAACACCGGGCAAGAGAAACGATTTCTGTTGGCCGCCGACCAGCAGAAGTCCCGGGGTGCTATCAGGCGGCTTAATAACAGTGGCGCGAAATAGAGTCATCTCGAATATTCAGGCCACCTGTTTCGCCAGACGCCACAATAGTAGGCTGTTACAATCGACCTCGCGACGAATCGGTGTCAACCGTACGGTTATTAGTCCTCTTGCCATCGGACGCTTCCGTTGATACGATCTCAAAAAGGTCGCGACGGCGCCAGGAATATGTCCGTAAACCACCCCCCTCCTGTGCCTCCTATTCATAGTGCGCAATCCAAAGGCGGAAACCTTCATGCCCGATGAAATCTTGCATCCTCAAGAAGAACAAGGCCCCCCACTTCCCCTAGATGCACTCGTGGAGCGGCTTTATAGCCGCCTGAGGAGCGTGGCGGCGCGGGTTCAATGGCGGGGACCGGAAGCAACGCGTCCTACCTCGCTTCTTCACGCTGCATACCTGAAATTGAGGACCTCGCGAAACCTGGGGCCCAAAGCGGAAAAGGAAATTATCGGTATCTTCGCTCACGTGATGCGCCAGATCATGGTCGACGCCGCTCGAAAAGCACGCTCCAGGAAGCGGGGCGGGGGCTTGTTGGTGACTCCCTTTGAAAACGACGACGGTTCTGGAGAGTCCCTTGCGGCGCCCCAAACCATTGCTCCAGAGGACGTGCTCGCCGTCGATCATGCACTGACGGAATTGGAAAAGCAAAGTTCACGTCAGGCTGAGGTCTTCGAACGCAAGTACTTTTTGGGGATGACGGTGCCCGAAATCGCTAGCGCGCTCGATGTGTCCGTCGTGACAATTGAGCGGGATTGGCGCGAGGGCAAGAAGTTTTTGTCAAAGAAACTTGGTGGCGGCGTGTGAATGAGACCCTAACATGCTAGAGGACGACGATCCGCAACACGAAGATGACGAACCCGATGGGATCTTTGGTGCCGATCCGTTTGAGCTCGCTCATGAGTTGCTGAATCAGGCGTCCGCCGATCCGATCCGCCCCGATGACTTCGACGGCTACCGATTCTTGGGGACCAGGCCCTTAGGGGAGGGCTCGATGGGTGAAGTTTGGCTCGCTCAAGACGCTGAAGTCGCTCGCCCAGTGGCGATCAAACTCCTGCGAAATGTGTCGGACTCAAAACAGTGGGCGGAACGTGAGATCAAGCGGCTGGGTGCTCTCGAATTTCGTTACATTGCGCGACTCTACGACCATGGGCTCCTACCTGACAAAACTCCGTGGCTCGAACTGGAGTACGTAGACGGCAAACCTCTGGATGATTACTGCAGGCATAGACGCTGCTCGCTGACTGAGCGTTTAGCTCTCTTTCACGCGGTTTGTGAAGGCGTGCAGTACGCTCACAGCCGCGGAATCATTCACGGCGATCTAAAGCCTTCCAACATTCTGGTTAAGCAAGATGGCGAACCGAAGCTGCTCGATTTCGGTGTCGCCGAGCAGTTTCGGAGTCCTGATGGTGCGACGACGGAATCTCCATCCCCGCGCGGATTTACGCCTGCCTATGCGGCCCCGGAACAAATCAGCGGCGCGCCCGTTTCCATCTCGGTCGACGTGTACGCGCTTGGGGTGATCCTATACGAGCTTCTGACGGGCTCGCTTCCTTTTGAAGGGTCCCGCTACACCGCTTTGGAAATGGGCGAGACGAAGGACGCGGCGGTGGGTCCCGTTCCGCCATCGGTCACCGCGGCGCGGTCGTCCGCAAGTGCGAAAGAACCTGTACCGGGCCTCAAAATCAAAACGGCTGACTGGGCTGATCTAGACTCCATCTGCCTGAAAGCACTTTCACCCGATCTGAACCGGAGGTATTCGAGCGTAGAGTCCTTGTTGCGGGAGATCGATTGCTTCCTAAGTTGCCGGCCCGTCAACGCTCGGTCGGGTGGATGGTTGTACCGCAGCGTCAAATTCGTCAACCGTAACCGTCGGGCCGCAGTGGCGTTGGCGGCGACCCTCGCTTTGATCGCCGGCCTCATCGGTTATTACACTCTCCAGCTTCGCAGCGAACGCAATGTGGCGGTGGCGGAGACGCAGCGCACTCAAGAGGTTCAGCAGTTCTTCCTGTACGCTTTCGATCACGCCGGCCAGACCGCTCTTCCCGTGGAAAAATCTCGCATCGTGCGACTTTTCCTGGACGGCGCCGCCAGGGATGCTGCATCCTTGCATCGGGACCCGATCATCCAGGCCGACATCTACCAAGGCCTCGGGACGATGTACCAGCAATGGGGAGAGCTAACAAGCGCGGAGCGTCTGTTGCGGCAATCCCTGGCAATCAAGGAAGCCAATTTCCCTAAGGAGAGCCTGCCCGTACTAAAGGTCAAGCTCGCTCTTGGCGCGGCGCTGCAGGAGCGTGGTATGTACGACGAGGCGATCGCTGCCGCGAACGAAGCGTTGCGATTTCCGCTGCCCGAAACGGAGTATCGAGCCGCCCTGTCATTGCTCGCGGACGCTCATTTTCACCTCGGACAGTTAAATCAGGCGAACTCGCTTTATGAGAAAGTCCTGGCGATCGACAATCGCCGCGAAGCTCAAAACCAACCGGACATCGCCGACGACCTGATGAACCTCGGAAACCTTCAGCTCGACTGGGGACACTATCCCGAATCCGAAACGTTATTTCGCCAGGCGCTGTCGCTTAACGAGTCCCGGTTCGGCAAAGACAGCCCTCAGGCCGCGGACAGCGCCTCCTACGTTGCTCAAGCAATCTATTTTCAGGGCGGCCGGGAAGACGAGGAGACCCGTTTGTTACGTCATGCATTGGCGTCTCTCGAAAAATCGTTTGGGGAAATGGATACGCGCGTTGCCTTCACGATAGCCCAGTTGGGTGACGTCGCAACCGAGCGTAAGCATCTCGATGAGGCTGAGGCTGATTATAAGCAATCGGCGGCGATCTACCGGGCAGTCCGGGGAGATGATCACCAATCCGTTGCCATTGAACTGGCGAACGCGGCTTCGACCGAACTGGAGAAGAACGACTACGTTCGGGCGGAGCTGGGTTTTCGGGATGTGATCCGGCGTCTTGAAAAAATTCTTCCGCCAGATAACGGCAACTTGGCAGTTGCCAGGATAAAGCTGGGCCATTGCTTGCTGGGTCAGAAGCGCTACTCCGAGGCCGAGCCGGAACTGCGAAAAGGATATGACGTCCTGGTAAAACAAACCGCCGCTTCGGTAACCTGGCTCGTAAAGGCGCGTAAGGATCTCGTTATTGTTTACACAGCTTTGAACCAGCCGGAGAAAGCAGTACAGTACCGCGAGGAGTCAGCCTTAGTGAAAACCCAATAGCCTGGTCGCCCCCGAAATCTCCAGGCACTCATATTGCGGAGCCGGATTGTTTTGGCGGCGGCGGGTCGGGCCAACCAGCAGATCACCTCGGATCTCGATATTCCACAGCTTCAAGGTGGGGAAGTGGCGCCGGTCGTTCGCGGCGTTAGGATTAAAGGGGCTGCGGGATGCGTGGCGCTCGGTCGGCCACCGAAACCCGATGCGTTTTGGCAGAAGTTCAGACCTTGGCCTGCCAATTGTGCGCTCCTCGAAAAGCCTGATTCGGCGCTGCAGTCATCGACGGCCATCCGAAGGCTGCTGCGGCTTGTCCATTTAGGGAGTTGGCAAAGCAACCTTGGGCCGTCCAAAGCGAATGCCGTCGCGAGCAAATTCCCCCAAGTTACGCACAATCAACTGATTGGCCCGGTGACAGTCCGATGGCCTGATCTGAGAACAGGCTTTGATCGCCTTGCTATGATGCGCGGTTTGAAGCGGGTGGGCGACGCTGAATCTACAGCGCGACATAGGAGCATCGGTTGCGTTTTGACAGGAGCGCCGTTATACTGTTGGCCTACATAGTGTTAGTGTTGCGCGGTGGTCGTTTAGAGTTTGGCTTCGGTGCTGTCCGAAAGACTCTGGCGCATAGCGTGTGTAATCGGTCGGTTCTTCTGCGTTATGACATTTGGAGGCAGTTCGAACATTGGCAAACTTCACGACGACGAAATCGTCCGAGTCTTTGTGCAGACTGGCGATGGGCGTTACTTCGAAGAGCTGTTTCACCGTCACGGCCGAAAGGTGTTCCTGGCCTGTCTTGCTTTTCACCATAATACCGAAGCAGCTGAGGATACTGTTCAAGAAACCTTTCTGCGAGCCTACCAGAATCTATCGAACTTTTCCGGAGGTGACCTCGTGGCTTGGCTGCTCCGCATCGCAAGGAACTGCTGTATTGACCGTTGGCGCCGGAATCGGCCCGAGGTCTCCTACGAAGCCCTCAGCCCGGGGATCACCGAACCGACCCACGAAGTGCTTGGTTCAACGACACATCTCGCGCTTCTCCAGCTTGAGCAAGAAATGGCCGCTCTTCCGAAGCATCAGAAAGCGTGCCTCGAACTCAAAGCCGAAGGTCTCTCCTATGAAGAGACTGCAGCGAAAATCGGAGCGTCGGTCGATGACGTCCGATCCTATTTGCAGAATGGTCGGCGCACTCTTCGTCTACGAATGGCGGAGGTGCTTTCTGAGCTCCTATGAAAAGAGCGTTCAGTATAAGAATCCTCAATGACCTTCTCTTGGATGCTTGCACGGAGGACCCAGCCATGAGTTGCCCGGCACCGGCACTGCTTGCGGCACTAATTGAAGATGGGATCAAGAATGACGCTGGGCAGACACTCTGGCAACACGTTGTGACCTGCTCGTCATGCGCCGATCTGTACCGAAGACTCTCATCTTTTGGCCAAGCCACATCGGGAAACCCGATTGAGTCCGAGCGCATATGGAAATCGGCGCAACCCAGATTGGAGAGTGCGGTTAAGAGGATCTCAGCAGCTAGTGTAAAGCTTGAACCCAAACCAGGCGGCTGGTTTTCTTTGTTCTTTGACGTTCCATATCCTGCAAAGTGGTTGTTGACTGCTTGTGCGTCCCTGCTGGTTGTCGGGGTTGGCCTTGTCTTCTACAGCTCCCTCGTCGAGGAGCATCCATCTACAGATGGCGCTTCGACCGGAACAGCCACCCGAGGCACGTCCGGTTCCTACGGCAATCGTCCCCCAGCAATGCCGATGAGCAATCCTAGTAGCGCGTCCCGCGTCGAACCAGACATCGACCAACGTCGCCCAACTGGTGATGACACCTCGACTAATACGTCGAACGATCCAACGACCTTCAATGCGGGGGCAACAAAGCCGTTCGTATTGTTGTCAACGCTATCCGTTACCTTAGAAGTCGACCTCATCAGCCAGCGCGAAAACACTGGATACCAAATACGGGGCAGGCTGGTTCCGTCGTCACAGTTTGATTCTCAGGTGGGCTTCAACCAAGCTTATTTTTCAGGAACGCTTAGCGACGATCTCAGTAGATGTGACATCTCGCTGGATACCGTTATCATCGGCGGAACACCATACAAGGCGGCCACACCAACTCCTGCCATCCTGCTGTTTGATGATGCTCTGGAAGATCGGCCCGCACCAGGCGCGTCTCTAAGGGTCCACTTTGCGAATGACGTGAACTTTAAGGCGAGGCCTACCTGAAATTTCCATTCACGTATATGAGTATTTTCGAGAAGCGCCGTTCTTGTTTTGTGGACGGCATCAGCCAGCCTCAATCTGGAGAATGCGAATGAGAACCTGCGCAAATAATATGATCGGGGGGCTTCTCGGGACCATCCTTTGCGGGACTCTCGTCGGCGCCGCGGCCACTCCCCCATCTTTGACCGAAAGCTTTAAGCAGCACTATAGCCCCACTAGAATTGTCAATGGTGACGTCCTCCGTGCAGGTTCGAAATCGAAGGTTATAGTGCAACGACCGGGTATCCTTCGCGTTGTGGATGCTGATTCTTCCTTTCTCGATGTTTGTCCCTCTGTTTACCGCGCGGGAGAAGTTCACTCGACCGCGGGTTCATTTTGTGATGATCTAGCGAGGCGTTCTCAGAGGACGCTTTCGGTCTCTGACCACGCGTACGTGACAAGCATTTATGTGAATAGTGTTGCGGATCAAGTGAGCTTCTACCTAGCTGTCTGTGAATCGTGTCCTCCGGGCAAGTCTGTGTCCGTTTCGCGTTCCCTGCTGATATTGGAGTTTCCCAAGGGATACCTTGCGAAGGCTGATACCGAAGATGTTATTAAGGCATCTGAACAGGTGCTGACAGCTGAGAATCCCGGTGAGACGGCAGAATCTAAGCTGGTTAAGCAGCAAGCGCAGGCGTCAGCTCCGGCTAATCAACCGGAACCTTCGATAAAGTCGATCCAATTGGGGCAGACCCCCGAACAAATCATTGCGATTTTGGGTAATCCTGAGGTGACGATCAACCTCAACGCACGGACTGTTTATGTTTATCGCCATTTCAAGATCGTCTTCGTTGGCGGAAAACTATCTGAGGTTCAATGAGCGAATCCTAAGGAAAGCGAAGGAAGATGAGAATGAAACCAAATCCACAATGGCTGCCCGTTCTTCAGGGGTTCTCGTGCAGATTGCCTAAAAGCAAGCAAGCTATGTCCATCGGTTTATGGCGGTTAGGAATGGTTCTCGGGCTTGTACTTTGGCCGGCCGCTGGCTCTCAAGCCGCTGTTCCGGCGCTAACGGCAGAAGCGAAACGGGATTTGAAGCTTCAGCCGGGAGTTGTGTACATCGAGACGACCGTTGCCCTGCGATCTGGCACCTATGAATTTTCTTGCTCATCTTCAGGTACCGGCTTTCTTTACCGCCCGGACGGCTACATTATTACGAACGGCCACGTAGTCGAATCCGCGAATCTAAAGGACATCACGTCTCTTAGAAAACTGGAAGGGGAATTTCAACGTTGTGTCGCGTCCGTAATTAAGGAGCAGGATGATTGGACCGACGCGCAAAAGAAAGCCTTTTACCGTGCCACCGATTTTGTTAAGCGACCAAGCATTCAGGTAACACTCGACAATGGTGAACGGTACCAGGGCGAAATCAAGCTCATGAGTGAACCGATCAGCGATGGCGGTAAAGATGTCGCAATCATCAAAATCGACGGACAGAATCTTCCGACCGTCCAACTGGGTCACTCCTCAGACGTCAATGTTGGAGACCAAATCACTGTCATTGGCTATCCGGGAAAAGCTAACGTCAGCAAAGACTCACTGCTGGTTCCAACCGTAACAAATGGGAAGATATCGGCGCTTAAGGTTGATTACAAAGGCACGCCGCTCATCCAGTCGGAGGTAAACATAAATCACGGGAACAGTGGCGGACCCGCATTCGATGCCCATGGTCGTGCTATCGGGATAGCGACTTTTGGCGACGATGAAGCTTCCGGATTCAACTTCTTCGTGCCTATTGACACGGCCCTTGAGTTCGTTAGGCAGGTTGGAGCGAATCCCCAAGCGGGCGGCTTTGACACAGTTTGGGAACAGGCTCTGGATTCATACGCTGACGGCCAATGTGCCAAGGCCCAGCCCTTGCTAGGGAGTGTGCTTGAAATGATGCCGAATCAGCCGGACGCTGTTAGATTGCGTCGGGAGGCCGCTGTCTGCGCTACCCAGCAAACACCTTTTGAACGGGCTATGGAATCGGTCAAGTCCGGGGGGATTGTCGTTTGGGTTGGATCTGGCTTGATACTGCTTTCCCTGGCCGCAGGGGCCCTGGTCATGTTTGCAGCCAAGCGCAAACCCAGCTTGCCCCCGCCGCCGATTGTTGAACCTGCTCCAATCGTAAATCGGACGGTCGTGGAGTCGCTCGGTTCTATCTACGTGTCCTCTGGTCCGACGAAAGGGAAACAGTATTCAATTCCGAAGGACGGTTTGCGGATCGGTCGGGATCCCGATGCCTGCACGGTCGTTTTGCCCCTTGAAACAGTCGGTCGAGAACACGCTTGGGTCATGCCTATGGAAGATGGTCAAGTGGCAGTGATCGATCGTGGGTCGTCCAACGGTACTTATGTGAACTCCGTCGACAGCGCGCGCATTAAGAAGGTCATGCTCAAGCCCGGCGATAGAATCTTGATCTGCCATGACAACCCCATCGAGTTGGTTTATCAACGAGGATAGAGCGGGAACGGATAGGAGAAGCACAATGATGACAAGGTGCCCAAATGGCCACAAGGCGTTCGACACGGAGTTGTGGCCAGCAGGTTGTCCCGATTGCATGCCCGTAGATCCGCGTCCCCGTTATGGAGCAACCGGGAAGGATCGCACCGTAGTTGAAGGGCAAGCAGCCTCGGCGGTGCCCAAGACCGGGAATAGCGGCACCGTCATCATGCGCGGCGCTGGTAGCCAACGCTTGGTAGGTTGGCTCGTGGTCCTAGCCGGGCCCCAGCGAAATACTGATTTCCGTCTTGTGGAGGGAGACAACAGGATTGGCCGCAGCGCCGATTCCGAAGTGCGTCTTCAGGATACCAATGTAAGTACAGCACATGCTTCAATCAACTATGAAGATGGCAGTTTCGAGATCATCGATCTCCGTTCGAGCAATGGGACCTATCTAAACGACAGTCCGAAGAAGGTCATCCGAGAGACCTTAAAACATGGCGACGTTGTCCGAGTTGGCGATACTTCGCTCAAGTTTGTGCGATATGAGTGAGAGTGTCCTTGTGTTGGCAATCCGCCCTGATATTGAGCTTGCTAACGTGAGCGATGTGGGTTGTGTGCGCGAGGCAAATGAGGACTATTATGTCTTTATTGAGCCGCAAGATCCGATAGAGTTTGAGCGGCGTGGCCGCTTGGTTCTGGTTGCGGACGGAATGGGCGGTTGCGAGGGTGGCAGGATCGCGAGCCGTATCGCAGGTGATACCATTCGCGATGTTTTTTCATCGTCCGAGGAAGATGATCCCCTTGTTGTGCTCAAAGAGGGTTTTCGCGTGGCGCATGAGCGAATACAGGCCCGTGCTACTGAAGATGGTGTTTCGGGGAATATGGGAACGACGTGCACCGCCATCATCCTCAAACGCCTCGCTGTGACAGTTGGCCATATTGGCGACTCGCGCCTCTATTTGATCCGCAACGGCCAAACCGAACAACTTAGTCATGACCACACACTGGTCAATCAACTGCTGGCTGACGATCTTATAACCAAGGAAGAAGCTCTAACGCACGAGAAGAAGCACGTACTATCAGCCGCCCTCGGAGTCGGCTCCTGGGACGAAGCGAGCTTCTTCAACCTGGAAAATGACTTGCAGGTCTGCGACATTCTTCTGCTGTGTAGCGATGGCCTTCACGGACTCGTCAGCGGCGAAGAGATGGCATCCGTTACAGCGGACCAATCTTTAGAAGAGGCCTGTGCCGAACTCCTCGCGTGGGCGCGTGTCCGAGGAGGGCCTGATAACATCACCCTGCAGATGATTCGCATTGCAGAACCAGCCCCGCAAGCCTCCGAAGACGAACAGACCTGAACGGGGCCACCTTCGATGCAATACTGCGCAACATGTAGCCGCCTCTATTCGAACGAGACTCAGTTCTGCCCCAAGCACGGTGTACCCTTGGAGCCTCGGGATGAGTTCGCGGTTGGCACGCTGGTTTGCGGCAGGTATGAGATTCTACGTAACTTGGGTAGCGGCGCGATGGGTGAGGTTTACCTGATTCAAGACCGCAAACTCCAATTTGGAAATAATCAGCGTGCGATGAAAGTGCCCTTAGCCCAACTCCTAACGGACACGGAGTATCTAGCCCGCTTCATGAATGAAGCGGAGAAGACGCTTGCTCTTCATCATGAAAACATTGTTCGCAGTTTCCACGTTGACACCACGGACGCCGGCACTCCTCTCCTCTTGATGGAATTCCTAGAAGGAGAGTCGCTCCGGTGGTGGATGGACCGCGATGCGCGCCTCAAGTGGAGACACATTCGAGAGATCGGCGTCGAAATGGCGCGGGCCCTCGAATCGGCCCACGCGATGAGGATCGTGCATTGCGATATCAAACCCGAAAATGTTAAGGCGGCGACGCGCCACAACCCGACACCGCTAAAGGTCTTGGATTTCGGGCTGGCGAAGGCAGCACAGGTTATTTCGGACCGGACCGCCGTGCACACTGGCACGGTGTGGGCGCCAACTACTGTAGCAGGGACGCTTAACTACATGTCCCCTGAGCAGGCCGTATCCCGCGGTATGGTCGGCCCAGCCTCTGACATCTACTCCCTCGGTGTAGTGCTGTTCGAATTAATCTCTGGCGGTCTCCCGTACCGAAACATGAAGTCGGTTGATGAAGCGCGCAATCTTCACGCCGAGCAGCAACGGCAATCGCTCAGGGGCGTCTCAGGCTTGCCCTCGGGTCTTCCAGATCTGATTGACAGCATGCTGGATCGATTCCCCGATCAGCGGCCAACGGCTAGTGAAGTCGTTTTAAAGCTGAGTCAGTTTCCGACGACGGTGGTGTCGGAACGTTCGGGAAGCCAGGAACTGTTCAGTCAGACTCGGCCGTATGAACCACCTCCTCCACCGCCCCCGGGTCTAGTCGTCAGGCAACCTGCCGCGTCGAGAACCACGCCATTGATTCTCGCTGCCGTTGCCGTCGTCGTTTCGGCGCTGATTGGAGGAGTCCTTATTTTCGGTCACAAGGACCCGGCCCGGGAAGGGACGCCGAGCTCGGGCTCCAACGCGCCATACGTTAGTACTGCGCCGGAACCGGAGGTGCAGCCGACGGAGCAAATTCGACGGAAACCTGACCCACCGCCTATTCCGTCGGAACCACGTGACCAACCGCCTATTCCGCTGCCCCAAAAAGTTGAGCCATCGATTCGCGCAACGAGAGAAGCACAAGAAACAAAAGCGAAAGAGCAATTAGAAGTACAAGAAGCAAAAGCGAAAGAGCAATTAGAAGCACAAATTAGGGATGGAATCAGTCGAGCGCAGTCCGAGTATTCCCAAGGACACTATGCGACGGCCCTCGGCTTTCTCAAGACGGTGCTAAGGATCGACCCCGGAAATAAGGAGGCAATTCAAACACGAGACGACGTGATGAAGGAATGTGCCCCCATTGCGGCTTGCGAGGCCAAATGATGGCGCAGGTTGATTTTTTCTGGGCTCGTCGCGAGATTACAGTGGTGCGCGCTTGCACTTGCGTGCATCTGCTCGTCGCTGTCCTTTGTCTGCTTGCGCCACCGCTGATGGGGCAGCAAGGAGCTGCCCTCAAAAGCTGCCCCTCAGCAACTGCACTCAAGCTTGACGTTGTTGTTGGATACGTCACTAGCAAAGTTCCCGACGCTCGTATCGCCGACCTTGTTTCAGTGTGCCATGTCAACTTCACTTTGGATGCCACGGCGATCGAACGCCTTTCGAACGCCGGCGCATCCAGGACTGTCTTCGATGCGCTTGATCACGATACAATTTCCCGATTAACCCTGAGCCAAGCCCAGGCAGAAGTGACAGCTCTGGAGAATCGAAAGCAGTCGAATGAAGTCCCGATCAATGGGGAAAGGGACACGGCCCTCGCCAGCTCTGACGCTGATTACAGCATTCAACGAAGGAAGATAGCAGAAGACAGCTTTCGGACAACGGCCCAGAAGACCACGGACCTCGCCGCTTTAGACCGAAGTCACGACGATTATCGGTCGCGCACTACGGCTCGGTACGCCTCAGACCTTGGTCGAAAGAATGAGCTGCTGGAACGAAGGATTGCCCTCTTGAAACAGAGCCTTTATCCGCTGGGCGGCTCACCACCGAAATACCTGGATTATGTGGCCGACGATTCTCGTTTGTCCGCGATGGTCGGTGGGGAGGAGTATTGGTTCAACGTGCCACCTTCCCGCGCGAAGTCCCTTGTGGAACAGTGGGCCAACGTTAAGGTTTTGCGCCGATACGACGATCAGGGTTCGCGGGAGAGATTTCTAGCAGCGGCGTTGAATGTTGAACCAATCGCCGGGCGTCCTCGTGTAATCATCGAGGCTGAGGCCAAGGACAAGGAGATCCAAACGCTGCTATCCAGTGCACGGCAATACGTTTCTTCCGAGAGGTATGAGGAAGCCAAGGCAACGTTCGGAAAAGTCCTGCTACTCGATCCTAGCAACCCAGAAGCCAAGAACGGCGTGGACTCATCGCTCGCGGGCATTGAGAAGAGTCAGAATGACAGTGCTACACGTGCGGCTGAAGCGGCTCGATCAGCCCAGTTACGAGACGAGTTACGTCGAAATCCCAAAGATGTAAAAGGCGCTTGGTTCGACGCGACAAGCAACCTCCTGTGGACTGATAGAGACAACGGTTATGACATAACTTGGGCTGATGCTGCGACGTACTGCCAGGGCATAACGGCTGGCGGCATGCGTGGGTGGCGACTCGGAAGTCTCAATGAACTACAGCGTTTGGGTGAAGGCCCTATCAAGACGGCTAGCCCGTCCCTCAAGGATGCATTGAGCTCAAGAACTGCAAAGGTTTGGACCTACCATATCAAAGGAAGCATTACCTTAACAAGGCCATACTCCTGGGCGAGCTTGCCAAACCAGGCTGTGAAGTTCACTGAAGAGAACATCGCGAAAGATAACGCTCAGGGAAGGGCCTTGTGTGTTGTCGACTTGGGTTCGGTGGCGGTCGGGGGAAGGTCTGCCACACCTGTAACAGCTCGCGAAAACGCGGTTTCAGCTAGCGACGAACACACTCTGAGATTAACCCCGGCCTCACCTTGGGCCGAACGTAACGCAACGATTGTTGCTCCCCCAAATGGCACACAAGCATATAACCTCTACCAGATCGATGCGCGGGAGTTCCAATCGGGAGGCGTTATCCAAGTTGATATCGACATCCCATCAAACAGTGGTACGGACGGCTCCTTCGATCTTTATCCAGGCGGCGCTATCATTCCTCGAACTGGTCGGCCCGTCGGAACCCTAGTCGGACGGTATGACGTTCGTAAGGGGACATCGACGCATTTCCAGTACCGGTTTTTATCGGGTGACGCCTTTTCTCTGGGGCTTGAGGGCAACTGGTTTAGTCCTAGGGGAGCGACCGGTATTGTTCATTTTAAGGTTACAGTTTCGGGCGGAAGGAATCGTTGATCACATCCTGAACCTATTTGTGACAGGTAGCGCAGACTGCGAGGGAACGGACAATGTTTTCTTATACAAGCACTGCATGCTCTTTTCATGTTCTCTACGGAAGGTTGGCGCTGTTTCTCGCCGCAGCGGGTTGCCTGCTCACGCCATCGGTTTCGGCGCAACAGGCTCCAGCGCTGAGAAGATGCCCCTCTTCGAGCTCCCTGAGGCTCGACGTAGTAACCGGATACATAACGAATAAAGTTACCGATTCACGCATAACGGATCTTGTCGCGGTTTGTCATATTAATTTTGTGATGGACGCAACGGCGCTTGAGCGGCTCTCGAATGTGGGGGCGTCAAGAATTGTCTTGGATGCCCTGGATCGTGATTCCCTATCGCGTCTTTCAGAACCACAGGCGCGATCTGAAGTAGCCGCTCTAGAAGCGCGCGAACAGGCAAATGAGGCCTCAAACAACAAGGATCGAGACAGTGCTCTTCGGAAGTCCGACGCTGAATACGCCGCCCAAAAGAGCAAACCGAAAGACCCTTTCAAAACCACCGCACAACACAACGCCGACATGGCGACCCTAGATCGGACCCATGACGCAGAACGTGACCGCATCACGTCCAAGTTCGAAACCGACCTCTCTCGCAAGAACGGGGTTCTTGAACGGCGGATTGAGTTCTTGAAGCGGAGTTTGTACCCTCTTGCGGATTCTGAGGCTAAGTACGTTAGCTATATCGCGGATGATTCGCGCTTGGTTGCCGACATTGGGGGTGAGGAGTTCTGGTTCATTGTGCAACCGGCTAGGGCCAAGGCGATTTACGAGCATTGGAGCAGTATCAAAGTCCTGCAGGCGTTTGACGAGGGGGATACCCACGATCGGTTTCTTGTCGAGTCCCCGGGCGTCGATCCCGCGCCTGGGCTGCCACGCTACGTTGTCGTGCGGAGACAGATAAAGCAGCGCGTGCAGAACCTCCTTGCGAGTGGCCAGCAGCATTTAGTTGCGGGTGAGTACGAAGCCGCGAAGGTCGATTTTGCGACGGTTCTTACCCCTGATCTGGACCCCGCCAACCCAATCGCCAAGGATGGGCTCGCCGCTTCGCAACGTGGACTGGATCAGCTTGAAGAAAAAAGGAAGGCTACCAAAGAACTGGAGCAACGTCTGGCGGATCTCCAGCGAGGACTCACCCGGAATCCCAAGCTAATCGCCGGAGCATGGTACGATTCCGCGACCAACTTGCTGTGGACCGCGAAGGACAACGGACGAAACATCACGTGGGACGATGCGAACAGTTACTGCCAGTCTTACCGAATCAATGAAATCGATGGTTGGAGGTTGGGTTCGATCGAGGAGTTGCGAGCATTGTACGACTCGTCAAAGACCCGCAGAAAAATGTCGCTATCGAAGCTCCTCGACCCGAATGACAAGACGTTGGGAATCGATTCGTACCACATACGAGGCGACATCAGATTGGGCAGTCCGATGGTATGGAGTTCCACGCCAGACACTTCCAATGGCAATCAGGTCTTGATGGCTTCATTTGAAGTCGGTGGCCAAGGCGCCTTCAATCGGATGGCAAGCGAGGGACGCGCCCTCTGCGCCCATCGTTTGGACAATTCAGCAATTGCAGGTGGACCAATCCCCTCGTCGAACGACAGTCCCAGTAACAGCATCACATCAGTTGTCGATGCCCCGCAAGCTTCTACCGCTGATTCAGTCTTGACCATCCGCGCGCAGTTTCCACGGCCTCTTGCTTGGGCTCACTATTGGCTCTTAAGAGACGACCCCACTACAGCTTTGACCAAGGAGGGAATTCGCGTTCCTTCAGGGGTTTCCGCCGACCAGACAATGGTGGCGATTTGCGGGGGGAATGAAACTGAGTGTAAAAAGGTTACGCTTGCGCTTGATGCGTACGGCTCCGCAAAGTTGTATGGCGACACAAATGGCAACGGCACGTTTCGCAGTGTCGCGTCCGGGGTGTATTTCTTAGTTGTGTCAGCCGTTTATGCGAATTCCTTGCACGTCTGGAATCAGCGCGTTGACCTGAAGGCCGGACGTATTTCGATGACCGTGACCGGAAAATAGCGCTGATGAGGAAATCGATTTGAGGGGAGCATCACATTGCGGCCCGCTAGCGGGGTGTTTCTCCAAGCGTCCAAAGCGCCAGGCGGCCATCGCTGAACTCGACAAGGCGCCCATGAACGGTTCAAGAATATTGCTTGTCCCCTCCTGCACGCTAGGAGTCCGTCCGAGAAATAATCAAGGACAAGGAACGGGAGCAGACGCCGCGAGGGGATCAAGCGGATTTGTTCGGGCTTAGTCAACGAAAAGCTGCAGGGAGACTGCGGAGGCCGTTGGAAT
>Ga0302326_10004028_pt1 | contig 34228 bp, 23 predicted proteins | sample Palsa_T0_3_FD_202264 | JGI IMG/M metagenome (GOLD analysis project Ga0302326, IMG submission 202264) | Peat permafrost microbial communities from Stordalen Mire near Abisko, Sweden - Palsa_T0_3 | ecosystem: Environmental > Terrestrial > Soil > Palsa > Peat permafrost | place: Sweden: Abisko...
TGTCGGTTAACATTGGACACGGCGACGAGCGCGTCATTCAGGCGATCAGTGAGCAGGCGGCGACGCTTGCCTACGCGAATCCTTTCATGGCTACGGAGGTTCGCGCGCGGCTGGGAGCGAAGCTTGCCGAGATTACGCCTGGCGACATCGATACTTTTTTCTTCACCAACGGTGGGGCTGAGGCCAACGAGAACGCCATCAAGATTGCGCGCTTCTTCACTGGGCGCCACAAGATCATGGCGCGCTACCGTTCTTATCATGGGGCGACCGCTGGCGCGATGAGTCTTACCGGAGACCCACGCAGATGGGCCGCGGAGCCGGGCATTCCGGGCGTGGTTCATGTGCTCGATCCTTATCATGGCATCGAGCGGGGGTGGGAATCGGCTGAATCCTCGCTGGCAATGATTGAAGAGACGATTCAGCTCGAGGGTCCACAAACCATCGCGGCGTTCATTCTTGAGCCGGTGACTGGGACCAACGGCATTCTCATTCCACCTGACGGATATCTTGAAGGCTTGCGCAAGCTGTGCGACAAGTACGGCATATTGATGATTGCTGATGAAGTGATGGCCGGTTTTGGGCGAACTGGAGCGTGGTTCGCAGTCGATCACTGGAAAGTTGTTCCAGATATGCTTTGCATGGCGAAGGGATTAACTTCGAGCTATCTGCCGTTGGGAGCAGTCGGAATGCGGCACCACATCGCCCAGCATTTTCAGGATAAGGTGTTCTACGGCGGGCTCACTTACAACAGTCATCCCATGGGATGTGCGGCGGCGCTGGCGACGATTCGCGTGTATGAAGAAGATGGGCTGATCGACAACGCGAAGAAAATGGGCACGGTGCTGAAACAACTGGGAGCGGAGTTGCAGGCCAAACATCCGTCGGTAGGCGCGGTGCGCTCGATCGGATTGTTCGGGATCGTCGAACTGATCCGCAGCCGCAAAACGCGGCAGCCCCTGGCTCCGTTCAACGGCACCTCCGAGGAGATGGCGGCTCTCGGACGATTCTTCCGCGAGCAGGGTTTATATACGTTCGTTCGCTGGAACACTTTCTTTACCAATCCTCCGCTCTGCATCAGCGAGCAGCAGATGCGCGAGGCATTTGCCATTATTGACCGCGGGCTTGAGATTACCGATCGGGCGGTGGTCGACTAGCCCCCGTGCTCAGCCCGGTGGGAGCGCAGCGGGGCTTAATACCGGTTTTTGAGTGCTACGGTATCCACTGTATTGTGCGCCTACCCCCTGCGGCCCAATGTTGTTTTCGTAAGATTCAAGTGGTTCAGGCGATCATGGGTTAGTGTTCGCGACTAAGTTCGCGACGTTCGGACCCTCACGATCGCCTTTTTGTTTTGGCCCTGCGATTCACCACCTGCGGATCGCGGCTCATCTTTTCTTGTATTCTGGTCTGTCCGTTACCTTCAATCTGAAGTTGCTGGGCTTCCATGGCACTGATGGAGTCGGAGGCGATCGTGCTGCGCTCCTATCCGCTGCGCGAGGCCGATTTGCTGGTTACGCTGTTTACGCGCGCAGAGGGCAAGGTACGCGGCGTGGCACGGTCGGCGAAGAAGTCGAAGCGGCGGTTTGGCGGGGCCCTTGAGCCCTTGACCTACGTGCGGGCATTTTATGACGTCCGCGAGCGGCAGGAACTGGCGCGTCTGGATGCCTGCGAGGTGCTGGAGTCACCGCTGGCCACCGAGGTGACGTACGTGCGGGCAGTGGCGCTGGCGCACGTGGCCGAGTTACTGGATGAGTTGCTGCCCGATCGCGAAGCGAACGACGCGATTTTCCGGCTCAGCCTTTCGGTGCTGCACGCTCTCCGGGGCTCGGATGTGTGGATGCCCCTGACGTACTTCGAGCTGTGGTTGACCCGGTTGGTGGGCTTTCTTCCCGAGTTGACGGAGTGCATTGTGTGCGGCCGCAGCTTGAACGGGAGCCGGGCTTATTTTCACGCGCTGGCGGATGGGCTGATGTGTGTCGAGGACAAACGGCTGGCCTCGTCGGAGATTTCAGGTGAGTCACGAGCGCTGGCGGCGCAGATGTTTCGGGCTCCGGTGGAAAGCTTCGTGGGCGAGCCGTGGGCGAAGGTGCAGGGGTCGGATCTCCGAAAATTTCTGATTCAAATATTGCAGCGGCATATCGAGAAGAAGCTGATTACGGCAGGGATTCTGGAGAAAGGCGAGTTCTGACTGCTAGCTGACGGCTGGAGGCTGCTTCCGTTACAATCATCCATTAATCTCGGGTTCCCGAACAATCCTGTGACTCCGTCCAAACCTAACTCGCTGACGTTTCAGGAGCTCATTCTGCGGTTGCAGGCGTTTTGGGCGGAGCGCGGGTGCGTGTTGCAGCAGCCTTACGACGTGGAAGTGGGCGCCGGGACGATGGCGCCGGAGACCTTTCTGCGCGTGCTGGGGCCGAAGCCTTACAAGGTGGCGTATGTGCAGCCTTCGCGGCGTCCGGCGGACGGGCGGTACGGGGAGAATCCGAACCGGCTGTTCAAGCACATGCAGTTGCAGGTGATCCTGAAGCCTCCGCCGGAAAATGTGCAGGAGTTGTATTTGGAGTCGCTGGCGGCGATTGGGATCGACCTGCGGCAGCACGATATCAAGTTTGAAGAAGACAACTGGGAAGCTCCGACGCTGAGCGCCTGGGGCGTGGGCTGGCAAGTGATGCTCGATGGATTGGAGGTTACCCAGTTCACTTATTTCCAGCAGTGCGGCGGCTTGGATTTGTTTCCGATTTCGGCCGAACTGACTTACGGTCTCGAACGAATCGCGGCGTTTCTGCAGGATGTGGATTCGATTTACGAGATCGTCTGGGCGCGCGATCCCGCATCCGGGCAGGCGACCACGTATGGCGATGTGCGGCTGGCGGATGAGTTGCAATTTTCTGTATACAACTTTGAGGCGGCAGATGTGGGGAAAACCTGGAAGCACTTCGAGCTTTACGAGGCGGAGTGCAAGGGGTTGCTAACGGATTATAAGTTTGACGACGCTGCTTCTGAGAAATCGCGGTTCCCAGTGTTGGCCGCCTACGATCTTTGTGTGAAGTGTTCGCATCTGTTCAACATTCTCGATGCGCGCGGCGCGATTTCTGTGACTGAGCGCGTGGGCGTGATTGGGCGCGTACGGGCGTTGGCCGTCGGGATTGCGAAGGCGTGGGTGGACCAGCAGAAGAGCGACTCAGCGACGGCGGAGAAATCAGACGAGCCTGAACCTGTGCGGGAGAAGATACAGAAGGAGAAATTGTCGCCGGTCGGACTGTAAGTGGCGCGCGCCCATGCCAGATTTCCTGCTAGAGATCGGTTGCGACGAGATTCCGGCTCGGATGCTTGACGCGGCTTCGCGAGAACTACGCGAACGCGTGGATGCGTTGCTGAGCAGAGAACGGCTAAAAGCGGGCGAGACTGCCTGCTTCGATACTCCGCGCCGACTAGCAGTGATGGCCTCCGGAATACCCAGCGCACAACCTGATGTCACTGAACTGGTCAATGGGCCTTCCGTCAACGTTGCATATAAAGATGGGCAGCCTACGCCTGCGGCACATGCCTTTGCCAAAAAGGCTGGAGTCGATGTCACCCGTCTAGAGAAAATTGCGACGGCGAAGGGCGAGTACGTGTCCGCGAAAATCACGAAGAAAGGCCGCAGTGCGGCCGAGATCCTGGCTGAGAATCTTCCCAAAGAAATCGGGGCCATCTACTGGCCCAAGAACATGTACTGGCGCAAGGCGAACGAGCGCTTTGTGCGCCCCGTGCGATGGTTGGTAGCCATGCTCGACGGGGAGACGATTCCGCTGGAGTTTGATGGGGTCTGGGCGGGGAAGGTTTCGCGTGGGCACAGAATGCTATCGCACGGCGAGGTGACGATTCCGCGGGCTGGGGCAGCCTATGTCGATGCACTGCGCGGAGCCAAGGTTTTGGGCCGCGAGGAACGGGAGCAGCAGATTCGCAAAGCTCTCGATGCAGCCACTCGCATGGTTCCCGGAGCGCGCTGGCGGGAAGACAAGTCTCTGCTCGACACTGTGGTGAACCTTACAGAATTTCCTTCGGTGATTTTGGGGGGCTTTGATCCGCAGTTTCTAGCGCTGCCGGAAGAGGTGCTGGTCACGGTGATGCGCGACCATCAGAAATATTTTGCGGTCGAAGATGCTGATGGCAAGCTGCTGCCGCATTTTCTCGCCGTGCTGAATACCGACGGAGATCCGCAGGGCTTGATCCGGCACGGCAATGAGCGCGTGCTGCGAGCCCGATTTAACGATGCGCGATTTTTCTGGGAGACGGACCAAAAGCGGTCGCTGCTGGAGCGGCTGGAACTGCTGCGGCACGTCACCTTTCAGAAGGATCTGGGTAGCTACTATGAGAAGACACAGCGGGTACAGCGTTTATGCAGTTGGCTAAGCGAGATCATCAAGCAGCGCGGAATGGCGGTGCGTCCGGGCGTGATCCACAAAGCGGCGTGCCTGGCTAAGGCCGACCTGACCACCGAACTGGTGAAGGAATTCACCGAGCTGCAGGGTGTTGTGGGCGGGCTATATGCGCGAGCGCAAGAGCTCGATTCGAGCTTGCCTGAGGCTACCCGATTCGCGATAGCGGATGCGATCTACGATCATTACAAGCCGGAGTCCACGGAAGACGCCGCGCCACGCGCGATTGAGGGCGCGGTGCTTTCCATCGGCGACAAGGCGGATACGATTGCAGGCATGTTTGCTCTGGGGCTTGTGCCGAGCGGATCGAAAGATCCGTTTGCCTTGCGGCGGCAGGCAAATGCGATCGTGAAAGTGATTGCGGAGATGAAGCTGCCGCTTCCGCTGGGTGACATGATGCGGGATGCGCGGGCCGGCTATCAGGGGTCGGAAGCCGAGAAGAAGTTTGTCGACAATGCCAGGTTCTCCGAGACGGTGGACACGTTCTTTCGCGAGCGACTGGAGTTTTATCTGAAAGACGTGCGCGGATACGCGTATGACGTGGTCAAGGCCGTGCTGGCGGCGGACGCCGGGGACGTTGTGGACGTGGTGGCACGGGCTGAAGCGGTGAAACAAGTTTTGCACCTGCCGGAGTTTCTGGCAATTGGCGCGGCGTGTAAACGCATGCGGAATATCCTGAGGCAAGCGCAGGAAAAGGGCATCACGCCGGCGGCGAAGTTCGAGTATCTGCCCGGTTCGGCCGACGAAGAGAAAAGCCTGGCAGCCTATATCGACGTCAACGCTCCCAAGGTCGACGCGCTGCGGAGGAAAAAAGAATACAGCGACGCACTCGCGTTGCTCTCGACTGCGCGAGAGCATGTGGATGCATTCTTCGACAAAGTCATGGTGATGGTCGAAGACGAAAAGGTTCGCGCCAACCGCCTGGCTCTGCTGCAAACTCTGTTGAAGGAATTTTCCACGATTGCGGATTTCTCCGAGATTGTGACCGAAGGCAAGGGGTAAGCTCGAACGCGATTACTGCACCTTCTGCAGGCGAGCGATCAGTTTCTGGGCCAGGCTCTCTTCTGACTCCGACCAGAGCAAGCGTGCGCTGGCGCCACTGTTCTTCTCTACGTTGGTCGAGAATTCGACCAGCTTGGCGACGTTGTCTCGTATCTTGGCGCGAGTTTGGTCGTTGAGCGAGGTTTCCGGCTGGAGAAAGTACGAATCAGGGCCGAAGTCCACCTCGATGTGCCCAGTCTGGCGGTAAGCTCCCTCGTCGAACTCCTCTCCCTGAACGATGAATTTCACGGTCGCGGGCTCGAGTACCCAGTTAGCGGTCGATTCATCGGGCGTCCACAAATCCCAATGCGCTTCGAAGACGTAGGCATAGTCATCGTGAACGAGTTCGGCGGCAATCAGCGTGGCTTGTCCGGGATCGATTCCAGCGGGGAAGCGGCGCTCAAGCACCGTAGCCTCATTCCAGGAAACCGGATGCAGCGCAAAATAAGTGACTCCCGGACGCTGCGCCGAGAAGGAAAACTGCTGCAACACGGCAAAGGCGTGGGGCAACATTTCGGGAGCTGAGAAATCAGGAAACCAGAGACTGAGGAAAAGTGGATCGGACACGATCGCCTCGAATATTCAGGAGCTGTTTCAACGTTAGCTTCCGAATCATTGTAATTCGTCCGGGGAATGATGTACTTCGGAGGAGCGGTTTTCTTCCGAATCTGAAGACTTACTGCTGCGGGGCGAAGTAGCCTTTGCGGGCGCGGACTTGCAGGTCTTTCTTGAGGGCGGAGATTTCAATGGAGCGGTAGCGGCCGTCGGCGTCGAAGTCGGCGGGTTTATAGGAGACGACGTATTGGCTGCGCAGTTCGTCTTCAATGGCGGCGAAAGAGCGAGTGATGTCCTTCATCTTGAAGGGGAAGAAAGCGCGGCCGCCGGTCGCTGAGGCCAGTTGTTCGAGAACTCTGTCGCCGCGGAGGATCAGACCGCTGTCGTCCGTGGAGATGGCGTAGATGATGACTTCGGCGCGCTGCGCCATTTCGATGGCCTGGGCGCGCGTGTAATCGCTTTGGTTATCCTCGCCGTCGCTTACGATCACGATTGCCTTGCGCACGGGATGGTCGGGACGATCCTTTAGGAACTTCTCTTTGCAGGCGTGGTAGATGGCGTCGTAGAGCGCAGTGCCGCCGCCATCCCTGAGCCGGTGGACGCCCGCGGAGAGCAGATCAACATTATCGGTGAAATCCTGCGACATCTGACTCTGAGTGTTGAAGCCAACCACGAAAGCTTTGTCGAAGCCGACGCGAACGGAGTGCTGTAGAAAGCTGGTGGCGGCATCCTGCTCGAACTCGAAACGACCATGTACCGAACCGCTCACGTCGATGAGCAAACCCATGTGCAGAGGCAGATCGGTTTCGCGGCGGAAGTTGAGAATAGACTGCGGCGGTTTGTGATCGTCAAGGATGGCGAAATCGCCCTGGCTGAGGTCGCGCACAAACTTGCCGTGCTTGTCTGTGGCGATGAAGAGAACGTTCACCTCATCGACGCGCTTGTGAATGGTGAGAAGCGAGCCCGCCTGAGTATCATCCGAGTCAGAAGGAATGGGATAGGCGGCGCTGGCGTAAGGCGTATAGGGGCTGGACTGGGCAAGAAGCGGCGACACACCGGCCGCACCGGCGAGCATGCCCAGGGACAATCCCAGGCAAAATGCCGCGATCCGGTGATAACTGCGCTTCGTGTAGTTCATGCCCGAACCATCCAATTTTTTCACACTCACCCATGGCCAGAGGGTGCTCCTACTCATTAGATGCACGCCGGCTGCCGAAAGGCGATAGCCCCACACTTGAACTGTAGAGGGGGTTGGAGCCGAGTGCCAAGTTACAAAAGGAGCACCCATTTGGTCATGACCGCTGTGCTGCTGGCGGCGGAGGGCGCGGAGGGGGAGTCCCCCGAATTTTCGCAGCATTTGAGATTACAATTCTTGAGAATGCTCTACGATCATGATTCTGCGTACTGGAAATTGCGGAGAATGAGTCCAGGAGGAAGCGATACCGATGAAGATGAAGAAATGTGCAGCCTGGTTTCTGACACTGTTCCTGTTGGTCCCTGCGGCGTTCGCCCAGAATGACGAGAAGGAACAGGACCGGGTGCAGGATGCCGGCCAAGTGATGAAGGAAATCCTGGATATTCCCGACGACATACCGCAGGACTTGCTGGATAAAGCGGAGTGCGTGGTAGTGCTGCCTTCGGTGAAAAAGGGGGCGTTTGGGGTGGGCGCCAGTTATGGCCGCGGCGTAATGATCTGCCGCAGCGGGGAGCATTATACGGGGCCGTGGGGACCGCCGGCTCTGTACGCGCTGGAAGGCGTAAGCATCGGGTTCCAACTGGGAGGGCAGGCCACGGATTTTGTTCTGCTGGTGATGAATCCGAAGGGGGCACGTTCGCTGCTGTCGAGCAAGGTGAAGCTGGGAGCGGACGCCTCCGCAGCCGCCGGTCCCAAGGGGCGCACAGCGGAGGGCGCAACGGACGTGGTGATGGAAGCGGAGATTCTTTCCTACTCGCGCAACAAGGGCTTGTTCGCGGGGGTGTCGCTGGAAGGTTCGACGTTGCGCTCCGATGGAAACGCCAATGAAAAGCTCTATGGACAAAAGTTGACCGCGAAAGAAATCATTGTGGACCACAAAGTCGCGATTCCGGCTTGTGCGAAGGAGTTGGTGTCACTGCTGGATGCGAAGTCGCCGGAGAACAAGTCAGATCCGAAATCGCTGGAGTAGCGCGGGCACCGAACTGCCGAAATTGGATTTAGTCATTTATGAGACGAAAGGAGCGAGAAAACCTCCCGTTAATTCGTTGCGGTTGGGCCCAGAGCGAGTTAATGATTCGCTATCACGATGAGGAATGGGGCGTGCCCATGCACGACGACGGCAAGTTATTTGAGTTTCTCATTCTGGAAGGTGCTCAAGCGGGGCTAAGCTGGGAGACAATTCTTAACAAACGGGAAAACTATCGCGCAGCCTTTAACGGTTTTGACCCGCGAAAGGTAGCGCGCTACGACCGGCGAAAGCTGGCGCAGTTGCTGCGAAATCCAGGCATCGTGCGCAACCGATTGAAGATCGCATCGGCGGTGCGGAATGCGCAGGCCTTGCTCAGCGTGCAGGAAGAATTTGGCAGCTTCGACCGCTATATTTGGCAATTTGTGGAGGGCCGGCCGCGGGTAAATCTGTGGAAGGGGCACAATCGAGTTCCGGCGCGCACGGCGGAGTCCGACGCCATGAGCAAGGCGCTGAAGAAGCGCGGCTTCAATTTTGTGGGATCGACGATCTGCTACGCCTTTATGCAGGCCGTGGGCATGGTGAATGACCATGTGGTGCAGTGTTTTCGCCATGATGTAGTCGCGGCGAAGTAGATTTCGATGAGTGGGGTAAGTTAAGATTAAAGCCCGAGCCGGGATGGCGGAACTGGCAGACGCAGCGGACTCAAAATCCGCCGGTACTTAGTACCTTGGGGGTTCGACTCCCCCTCCCGGCACCAGCACAAGCCTTTCGAGTCACAGCCCCTACTGAAACTTTATCTCTCGATTGAAGGTTGACCCTGATAGGTTGTTTGCGAGTGTCGAGGACTCCTTCACAAATTCGGACTGAAGGAATTGCGGGGTTTCGGCGGCGACGCCATCACTTGCTGGATGGGCCGGCCGCGGACGCAGTCACAATCTGCCGCGATATGTGTGGGGTGCAGGCGCAGGTGATGTCGGCAGCCTATCTGCAGCTCTGGACGCGCAATCACGCCATCACGCGCGCAGAGATCGAAAGCGCGCTGTGGAAAACACGCACGCTGATTAAGACTTCTCTCATGCGGCAGACGCTGCACTTCATCCCGACCGATGAGTTTCTGCTTTACATTGCCGCCCTCAGACCAACCCGCTTTGCCCAGGCGATGCGGGTCATGGACAGATGTGGCATTACGCGCGATGAGAGCGAAGCACTCCTCCCATTAATCATGCAGACCCTTTCTGCGGGGCCACTCAGCAGGCCCGCTATCGCCGCCGCCATTCGTCCCAAAGCGAGCAAGCGAGTGCGTTTCTGGATGGAGAACTCCTGGAGTCTGGTTCGTCTGCCGGTGGCGGAGGGGCTGATTTGTTACGGCCGGGGTGAGGGCAACGAGATCGTTTTCATTCGCACGGATCATTGGCTGCCGAAGCTGAAGTTTGAGTTGATGTCTGCGATGGAAGCGCAGTGCGTTCTGTTGCGAAAGTATCTCCGCGCCTATGGCCCGGCTACGTTGACCGATTTTTCGCATTGGGCAGGCATTCCGATGCACGAGGTAAAACTGCTTCGTCCGCTGATCGAGCCGGAACTGGCAGAGATTCCCGGCGCGAAGCAGAGTTGTTTCCTGCTGCGCGAGGATCTCGCGGTCTTGAACAGTCCCTCGCGAAAAGAACCTTGCGTTCGGCTGTTGCCGCATTTCGATTCCTACCTGCTGGCCCATCGCGCCAAAGACCACTTGCTGAGCGCGCAGCACTACAAGCGCGTTTACCGCAACCAGGGCTGGATCTCACCCGTCGTATTAATCGATGGCGCGGTCGCAGGGGTCTGGTCCTACAGAATTCAAGGCAAGAAACTGCTGGTGGAGGTCGAGCCGTTTGAAAGGTTGTCCCGGATTGTCCGTTCAGGAATTGAGCGCGAAGCCGAGCACCTGGCGCTCTTCTTCAAGAGCGAACTGAAATTCCACCTCGCGTAGAGTCGTGCCTGGGCAAAGCCTCAGAATTTGCTTTTATCCGCATGCCAGACGAGGATATTAGTGAATGATCGTGAACTTCGCGGAGCGGGCGCACAACCATAACTGGGAACTCGACCCGGTTACGCGCTCCCTGCTTGACACCGATTTCTATAAGCTGCTGATGCTGCAGGTTATCTGGAAGCATTTTCCCAGCACGCGGGTGCAGTTCACGCTGTTCAACCGATCGGCTAGCGGCCCGGTAGACACGTTTGCGCACGAAGAATTGATCGCACAGCTCGATCACGCCCGGGAGCTTCGTTTTCGCAAGTCGGAACTGGTGTGGCTGGCGGGTAATACTTTCTACGGTCGGCGCGGAATTTTTGAGCCAGCTTTCCTGGAGTGGCTGGAACGCGACTTCCGATTGTCGGACTACGAATTGTCGGTTAAGGACGGGCGCTTTCATCTGTCTTTCGATGGTTTGTGGACCGATACGACGATGTGGGAGCTGTATTCGCTCTCCATCATCAACGAGCTGCGCACACGCGGCAATCTGAAAAAGTTGACCGAATTCGGTCTGGATATTTTGTATGCGAAGGCGAAGACGAAACTCTGGAGCAAGATTGAGCGGCTGCGTGGCGTTCCGAATCTGAGCGTTGCGGATTTTGGAACTCGCCGCCGCCACAGCTTTTTGTGGCAGGAATACGTTGTCGAAGCGATGGCGGCGAACCTGGGCAGCGGATTTACTGGAACATCCAATGCCTTTCTCGCCCACAAGCACGATCTGGAAGCGATTGGAACCAACGCGCATGAGATCCCGATGGTGCTTGCGGCGCTGGCGCCGGACGATGAGGCACTGAAGGCTTCGCAGTATCAGGTTCTCGAGCTTTGGCAACGCAGTTACGATGGCGCGCTGCGCATCATGCTGCCCGATACATTCGGGACCACGCAATTTCTCGAGGGCGCGCCAGACTGGGCCGCCGATTGGACGGGCCAGCGCGTCGACAGCAAAGATCCATATATAGCCGGGGATGAATATATCGCGTGGCTGGAGGCCCGCAGGCGCGATCCGCGGGAGAAGCTTGTCATCGCCTCAGATGCGCTTGACGTGGATGACATCCTGGGACTGCATGCTTATTTCGGAGGAAATCTTGAGGGCGGAACGGTTGCGAAAGATTTTCGGAGCGCAGCCGATTTTCATGAGCGACGCAAGTGGACTCCGGGCCGTCGCATTCGTTTCAGCGCCGGCTGGGGAACGCTGCTGACCAACGACTTTCGCGGCTGCGATCCCAGCGGTGATGGCGGGTTCGATCCGATCAGTTTGATCAGCAAAGTATCGAGCGTAGAAGGGAAGCCGGCAGTGAAGCTCTCCGATAATTACGCGAAAGCGCTGGGACCGCCCGAGGAGATTGCGCGCTACCGGCGCGTCTTCGGCACGGCGGGAGTCTCGAATACGCCCCTGATCACGTAACGCATTAGGATTCAGGTATTTAGCCGCACTATAGTTACCACATAGTAATAGCACGGTAGAGCCATTTACGGGTTTCCGGGCCTGAGATAGTCTTCTTCTTGAGCAGCACTTGGGGGAGGGCTGATCAACAGACGTCCCAAGACTCAAATTGAGTCTGGGGCGTTTTGTTTTGCACGCAAAAGCAAATAGATTCCCTTCGGCTTCGCTCAGGGCAGGTCTCACGGCGCAAAGAAAGCTTGTTCGAAATGACAAGCTTCTGAGGAGAAGCTTCCAATGACAGGCTACCAGTACTTGCGCCGCCAGCATACACCTCAAGCCCGCCTTGTATAATCGATCCTCTGCCTATGCGAGCTTTGCTTTCCGTTTGGACGTTTTGCCTCCCGATGGGATTGCTGGCTGTGAGCATGCTGGCGCAGACGCCTCATAAACCTCCGGCGGCTTCGGTGGCACTCCCGGCGCAGGCGCCCCCGGCAGAATCTGTTCCGCAATTTGAAGACGTCGCGGCAAAGGCTGGCCTCGCGGTTGCGCACATTTCTTCTCCCGATAAAAAATATATTGTCGAATCCATGAGCGGGGGCGTGGGGCTGATCGATTGCGATAACGACGGCAAGCTCGACATCATCACCGTCAACGGCTCTACGGTGCAGAGATACAAAGAGGGTGGCGACCTGATGATCACGCTCTATCACCAGGATGCGGATTCTACGAGCGACAATCTCAAGTTCACTGACATTACCAAGCCAGCTGGCCTCACGCATAAAGGCTGGGGCATGGGCGTGGCCGTCGCCGATTACGACAACGATGGTCTGCAGGATATTTACGTCACCGGCTATGGCGGCAACGCGCTCTACCACAATCTGGGCAACTGCAAGTTTGAAGACGTGACCGAAAAGGCCGGCGTGGGCGTGGGCGGCTTCAGTACCGGAGCGGCGTGGGCCGACTATGATCGCGACGGCCGCATGGATCTTTTTGTCTCGCGTTATGTGCATGTGGATATCGACAACTTGCCGCAGTTCGGCAACGATCCGCGATTCTGTAGATTCAAGGGAGTGCTGGTGCAGTGCGGACCGTGGGGAATGCCCGGGGAATCGGACTTGCTGTTTCATAACAAGGGCGATGGCACGTTCGAGGAAGTTTCAAAGAAGGCGGGCGTCGACGATCCGCATCATTATTACGGCTTGGGCGCGACCTGGGGCGACTACGACAACGATGGCTGGCCCGATCTTTATGTGGCGAACGATGCGGGGCCGAACTTCCTGTATCGCAACAAGCATGATGGAACATTCGAAGAGGTTGGATTGCTCGATGGTGTTGCGCTGAGCGGGGATGGACTGGAGCAAGGGTCGATGGGCGTCGACTGGGGCGACTATCTGCACGAAGGCCGCTTGTCGATGATCGTAACGAATTTTGTGGAGCAGGGCTCGACCCTTTATCACAACCTGGGCAAAGATAATTTTGCCGATGTCAGTGTGCGGGCCAGGTTGATGAAGCCGACTTATCCGCTTGTGAGCTGGGGCACTGGCTTCTTTGATATGGATAACGACGGCTGGCTGGATTTGTTTGTGGCGAATGGGCACGTTTATCCGCAGGTGGATACGATTCCCGGCGGAACGCCTTACCGCCAGCCGATGCTGCTGTTCCGCAATCATCGCGACGGGACGTTTGACGATGTTTCTTCGGTGCTCGCGAACATGCCGCCGCAATCGAGGCGGGGCGCGGCATTTGGAGATATCAATAACGACGGCAACGTCGACATTCTGGTGCTGAATGTGGGTAAGCCACCTTCGCTCCTGATCAACCACGACGACAGCGCGAATCATCGCGTACTGTTCAAGCTGGTGGGGACGAAAAGCAACAAGGCTGCGATTGGTGCGCGAGTGACGGTTAAGATAGGCACGCTGGTGCAGTTCAGCGAAGTGCGCGGCGGGGCGAGCTACCTCTCGCAGAATGATTTGCGGCTGCACTTTGGTTTGGCGGCGAACGACAAGATTAGTGAAGTAAGCATTCGCTGGCCGAATGGCGAGACGGAAATTCTGCGGGATGTGCCGGCGGATTTTATTTATACCGTGGTCGAGGGCTCGGGGATCAAGCAGAGGGTGGCTCTGCCTGCGCTTCCGCGGCCCTAAAATCCTGTTTCGATCTCAGGAGCACTGTCGAGCGCTGACGCAAATGTGAGTACCCCCTATTGGCGGCGGGCACGGCTCCGCCGCCTCCTCGGACGAACTCGTTCAAAGTAGTACCACAAGCTCGAAAACGGCACGAGCGCGAGCCAGAACATGGGCCACGGTGGCCTTTCTTCGTGCATCGCCACATACATCATCCAGAAGGCTCCTACGGTCGCCACCACATCGGCAGCGACGAATATCGCAAGAGGAATGGGATTGGCGTGCGTCGCGACCATCAGCCAGAATGAGATTCCTGTGACACTAAATCCGACAACGACCCACATCCAGAGCTTCATTACGACTCCGTGTGTGCTTAATGCAATTATGCTCCTCCGTCAGCTGTAGAAAAAAGGCGATTAGATTCGCTGAGAATTGCCGAGCTGAGCATTCTGGTGCGTAACCTATTCGATCCCCAACTGTTTCTGAATCTCCTCCAGCGGTACACCCTTCGTTTCCGGAACCATGGTCTTTACCCAAATGAGTTGCAGAACCATCATGCCGGCGAAGAACGAGAAAACGTAGCCGGGCGGGAAGGCGGTGACCATCTTGGGGAAGAAAGTTGTGAGCAGGGCGGCGAAGATCCAGTGGGTGAAGCTGCCGAGGGTCTGGCCTTCGGCGCGATGACGATTGGGGAATATCTCGGAGATGAAAACCCAGATGACTGCGCCCTGGCCGATGGAGTGGGCCGCGATGAAGGCGAAGATGCAAACCGGCACCATCGACAAATGATTGGTGAAGAACGCCCAAGCGGTGAGGCCGAGCGAGGCGATGTAGCCGAACGAGCCAATGTAGAGAAGCGTGCGGCGGCCCAGCCGATCGATCAGCCAGAGGCCGACAAAGGTGAAAACGAGGTTGGTGACGCCGATGCCGATCGATTGCAGCAGGGCGGCTTTTGCGGCGAGGCCGGTAAGTTCGAAGATGCGCGGAGCGAAATACAGGATCGCGTTGATGCCGGAGAGCTGATTGAAGAAGGCGATCAGGATTGCGAGCATGATCGGTTTGCGAAGACGGCGCGTCCAGAAATGTCCTGACGATGCTTGTTCCGAGGAGGCGGCGATGATCGAATCCGCCTCGGCTGCGATTTCGGCTTTTGAATTGCCAGGCTCGATCCGTTGCAGCACTTGCAGACCTGCCTCGCGATCACCTTTCTTGCTCAAGAGCCAGCGTGGGCTTTCGGGAAGGCCGAAGCAGAACGCGGCATAGATCAATGACGGAAACGCGGCCACGCCCAGCATCCACCGCCAGGCGTTTTCTCCGATGCCGGCGAGCAGCGCGTTCGAGACGAACGCGATCAGAATGCCAAAAACAATGTTGAACTGGAACATGCCAGCGAGGCGTCCACGATACTTTGGCGGCGCGATTTCAGAGATGTACATGGGGGCAACCACCGTCGAGATGCCGATGCCCAGCCCTCCGACTACGCGTGCGATGATGAAGACGACAACGTTCGGCGCCAAACCCGAACCGACCGCGCCGAGAAAGTAAAGAACGCCGATCCAGAGCAGCGTGGCTTTGCGTCCGAACCGGTCAGCCGGCCAGCCGCCGAGAAGTGAACCCACGACGGTGCCGTAAAGGGCAGAAGCCATGGCGATGCCGTGGAGCCCCGGACTGAGACCCCAGAGCGTTTGGATTGTTTTTTCGGCGCCCGAGATAACCACGGTGTCGAAACCGAAGAGAAAGCCGGCAAGCGCCGAGGTGAGCGACCAGAAGAAGATGCGACGGTTCATAGTAAGAGAAGTGCCCAGTACCTGGTACCCAGAAGTGAGAAGCGTGTTACGAACCAGCGAAGTGCTCGGTACTACTCGGTACTAGGTACTGCCTTTTGTCAGCGGGTAGCCTTTTTCGCGCCAGTCACGAATGCCGCCGTCCATGGAAATCACGTTGGTGTAACCCATCTTCTGCAGGTTGTCGGCGGCGAGTGCGGAGCGGAATCCGCCGCCGCAGTAGAGCACGATCTCCGCATTGAGGTCGGGGATGCGGGCCTCGATGTCGCGCTCGATGACGCCTTTGCCCATGTGAATCGCGCCGGGGAGATGATCCTTGGCGAATTCGCTTTCCTCGCGCACGTCGACAAGTATGAACTTCCCACCGCTATCTATTTTCTTCTTCACTTCGGAGACGTTGGTTTCGCGCACCCGGGTTTTGGCGTCGTCCACGATCTTCAGAAAGCGTGGAGGATGTTGCAGATTGGCCATGAGAGATCCTTTCCCAGTCAGTCGGTAAACATCCTACCAAGGGGCGCTGCATTGTGCATCGTAGTTCATCAGATTCTCATTTAGCATGAACCGGTGAGAAAGACTGATACCGGCCGGAAGATCGGCCTGGCGCGCGCCTTATCGAAGCTTGGCTACTGCTCGCGATCGCGAGCCGCGGAACTGGTTCGCGCCGGCCGCGTGAGCCTGAACGGGAAAATCCGGCACAATCCGGAGACGGCGGTCCTTGATGAGAATCATCAGATCGCGGTTGACGGAAAAGTGGTTGAGCCGCAGAAGAAAATCTACCTTATGCTCAACAAACCGCGAGGCGTAGTCACGACGGCATCGGATGAAAGAGGGCGGGAGACAGTCTATTCGTTGCTAACAGCCGATAAACCGTTGCCCGGCGAGAAGATTCCTCCGCGGGAAAACCAGCCGTGGGTAGCTCCGGTGGGCCGTCTGGACAAGGCGAGCGAGGGGCTGTTGCTGCTGACCAACGATTCCGAGTGGGGAGCGCGCATCGCCTCGCCGGAGACGCATCTGGACAAGACTTACCATGTGCAAGTGGGGATGGTTGCGGATGACAAGTTTCTTCGGGCGTTGGTTCGAGGAGTGAGAGGAAAAGACGGCGAGGTGTTGCGGGCGAAGCAGTCTAGCCTGGTGCGCGCGGGCGAGAAAAACTGCTGGCTCGAGATTGTTCTGGATGAGGGCAAGAATCGACAGATTCGCCGCATGATGGAGAGCGCAGGGGTGGAGCTGCTGCGGTTGGTGCGTGTGGGCATTGGGCCGGTGCAGTTGGGCGATCTGGCCAAAAGAGAATACCGGGCTCTCACTGGTGATGAGAAGCGAATGCTCGATCGGGCGATGCGAGAGAAGGCTGGATGAATCCCTTAAACTTCCTTCCCGCCGTTGTCATGGCAGAAGAAATCCGGAAGAAGAAAATCTCGCCGGTTGACCTGGTCGAGGCGCACCTGGCGCAGATCGGACGATTGAATCCAAAATTAAACGCTTTTGTGCAGGTGGATGCGGAGCGCGCGCGCTTGGCCGCTCGGGATGCGGAGTCCGCCGTTATGCAGGGAAAGACGCTTGGGGCTCTACACGGCGTTCCGGTGAGCATCAAGAGTTCTCTCGCCGTCGCAGGAATGCGTTGTGAGTCGGGCACTCGGCTGCGCGCGGGATTCGTGCCAGATCGAGACGCGCCTCTGGTAGCGCGTTTGCGGACCGCCGGCGCAATCGTACTAGGCGTGACGAACGCACCGGAACTCTTGATGGCTTGGGAAACCGATAATCTGCTCTATGGCTGCACCAACAGTCCGTGGGACTTGGAGCGCACCGCAGGCGGATCGAGTGGCGGAGAAGCGGCAGCGATTGCGGCGGGCATGTCCGCAGGGGGTGCGGGCAGCGATGGCGGGGGCTCGATTCGCGTACCTGCGCACTTCAGCGGAATCTGCGGTCTGAAGCCAACGCCGGGACGAATTCCAGCCACGGGACACTATCCGGTATCCGCGGGACCGTTTGCATTGATCGGCGTGGTGGGACCAATGGCGCGCACGGTTGCCGATTTGAGAGCTCTGTTCGAAGTGATGCAAGGCCCGGATGTTGGCGATGCATTGGCTGCACCGGTTCCGGTGCGCTGGGTGAGCGAAGACGAAACCAGGAAGCTGCGGATTGGTTACTTTGAAGATGACGGCCGCACGCCGGTCACAGCAGAAACTCGCGTAGCCGTGCGCGCCGCTGCAGAAGCCTTGCGCGGAGCAGGTTTTCACGTGGATCACTTCCGCCCCGAGGGACTCGAAGAAGCGCGCCAACTGTGGTGGAAGTTTTTTGTTGGCGCGGGTGGGATGCTTATCCGGCCGATGTTCAGCGGTCGCGAATCTGATTTGAGCCCGATCCTGAAGGAGTTCTTAGCATGGTCATCCAGTGAACCACAGCTCAGTGGAGAGGCATTGCTTGATGCGTGGATTGAGCGCGATATGCTGCGCGCGGAGTTTTTGGCGGAGATGGAGCGCCATCCAATTTTGTTGTGTCCGGCAGCGGCGATCCCTGCATTCCGGCACGGAGAGCGAAGCTGGCAGGTGGAAGGCAAGACTGTGAGCTATCTCGATGCCTGGAGCTACACGGAGTTTTTCAACCTACTGGGGAATCCGGCGGCGGTGGTTCCTGTGGCCCGGTCGCCGGAGGGTCTGCCGATTGGGGTGCAGATCGTTGGACGGCCTTGGGAAGAGGAAAAGGTGTTAGCGGTGGCCGCGGTCATCGAGAAGGAGTGTGGCGCGTGGGGGATCCCGCCCATCGCATGAGACTCGTCGATCTTTAATGCGCGAATGGTTCTCCCGTGTACGTTGGTGCCCTTTGTGGTTAAACTCTTAGTCGAATGATCTACAAAATTTCAGTTGCTTTCGCCGGGATAGTACTGGCTGGGTTTGGACTGTTCGCGACCGCGCCGCAGGGTCCGTCGAAAGAGAATCCCATCGAGGCGGCGCGGCTGAACAATCTGGGCGCGGCCTACATGAACCAGCAGCTTTTCGAAAAGGGGCTCAAGGCCTTCCAGCAGGCGGTCGGGCTTGCTCCCAAGCTGACGATTGCGCGTTTGAATGAAGGCATCGCCTTCCTGAACTTGCAGAAGATCGACGAAGCCAAGGCGGCGCTGGAAGATGCGCTCAGGCAAGATCCGAAGAGTCCGAATGCATGGTACAACCTGGGTTTGCTCGCGAAGAATACGGGCGATGCTCAGGCTGCGATTGATGCGTTCAAGAAGGTTGTCGAGATTGACGCGAACGACGCAGACACCTGGTATTTTCTGGGATCGGCGTACGTGCAGGCCAAACAGTTTCCGCCGGCCATCGAGGCTTTTCAGCATGCACTGCAACTCAACCCGCTGCACGCCTCGGCGGAGTTTGGATTGTCGCGTGCTTACCAGCAATCGACTGACGTCGACCACGCTCGGGAGCACCTGAAAAAATTCCAGTACATCACACAGAACAAACTCGGCGCGCCGATGAGCCTTGCCTACGGCGAGCAGGGGAAATACTCGCGGGCTGTCGAGGCGCCGTCGGCAGTGTTGAAGGCGCCGGGGCAGATCAAGGTGCGGTTTGTGGATGTGACGGCGGAGGCGGGGATTGTCTCGAAATCAGATCAAAGGTTTTTTATGGAGACGGCCTCGTTTCTCGGTCCGGGCGCTTGTTTTTTCGACTACGACGGAGATGGAAAGGCCGATCTTTTCATTGCAGACAACGGTCCTCAAGGTGGAATCGTCCTCTACCACAACCTGGGCGGCAGGTTCGAGGATGTTACAAAAAGCGCGGGACTCGATCCGTCTCGTCACGCTTTAGGGTGCGCTGCGGGCGACTACGACAACGATGGATTCGAAGATCTTGCATTAAGCCTTTATCAATATCGAATTGACCTTCTGCATAACGAAAAAAACGGGACCTTCAAAGATGTATCCGAGACTGCCGGGATTAAGAGAACGGCAGAGACCAGAAGTGAGGGGTTCAACGCGGGGCTGACATTCGTCGACTACGACCACGATGGGGATCTGGATCTGTATGTGAGCAAGTACACTGGGAACGTGGGTGTTCCTATTGATGCTCCGGTGGAGCTGATGGAACTTGCCAAGACGAGAATAGCTAACGCTGGCGCGAACCGGATGTGGAGGAATAATGGCAACGCCACATTTAAAGATATAACAGAGACCGTTGGACTGGCGAGCAACGAAGGTAGCTTCAGCGCGATTGGCACGGACTATAACAATGATCGTGCGGTCGACTTGGTCGTTACTGGAGGGCACGCGCCAGTCCTCTTTAATAATCCAAGAGAGGGTAAATTTCTCCTGCAGCCATGGCCGACAGAATTCTCAGCGCCCACCGTTGGCGTCGCCGTTTTGGACTTTGATCACGACGGCTGGATGGACTTAGCTTTCACGCACATGGGAGTGCCTGGCCTCACGCTGTGGCGCAACAATCATGGCAAGTCGTTCGAGCGCGTCGAACTTCCTGAGACAAACTGGGTTCGCGCCTTCGGCGTGGCCGCGATCGATTACGACAATGATGGCTGGGTCGATCTGGTCGCCGTCGGCGAAACGAAAGAGGGCAAGGGTGAGGTGCGGTTGTTTCGCAATCTCGGGGCCGATGGTTTCAAGGACGTTACTGCCGATGTCGGGCTCGACAAGATTCAACTCAAAGAACCGCGTGCCATCATTACTGGCGACTACGATGGCGATGGCGCAACCGATCTGCTGATCACGCAGAATCATGGGCCCGCGGTGCTGCTGCGTAATCAGGGAGGCAATCAGAATCACTGGCTGCGGCTTTCGCTCAAGGGGCTGGCCGACAATAAGAGCGCCATCGGCACCAAGGTGGAAGTGTTTGCAGGAGGGAACCGGCAGAAGTTTGAGATTACGGGATCGAACGGATACCTGGGACAGAATTCCACCGACATTGTAGTTGGGCTGGGCGATGCGAAGGAGGCTGACATTGTACGGATGTTGTGGCCGACGGGTGTATTGCAGGACGAAATTAATGTTGCGGGCGACAAGCAGCAGGACATAACGGAGATCGACCGGCGCGGAAGTTCGTGTCCCACTTTGTTTGTGTGGAATGGCGAGCGCTACGAATTAGTTGCCGACATGTTGGGCGCGGGCGTGGTTGGGCACTGGGTTGGGCCGGGGCAGCGCGACATTCCGCGTCCGGTCGAATGGGTCAAGATCGACCGGAACACGATTAGGGAGAAAGAAAATCCCCGCCCTGTCGCTGCAACAGACGCAGCGACAAGGACGGGGCACTCGACTCTCAGCTTCCGCTTTATGGAGCCGCTGGAGGAGGCAGTTTATCTCGATCAGGCGCGCCTGCTGGCAGTCGACCATCCTGCCGATCTTGATGTGTATCCCAATGAGTATTTCGCGTCGAGCCCGCCGTACCCTCAGTTCAAGGTGGTGGTGAGCAAGAACGACGAGGCGCGTCCGCCGGCGGGTGCGTGGGATGAGCATGCGCACAATGTGTTGCCCGATCTGCTGGCTCATCGCTACTTCGGCGATTTTGGGTTGACGCAGTTTCAGGGCTTTGCCCAGCCGCATAGTTTGACCCTCGATCTGGGTGAGGCATATGGTGGCGGTCCGTTGTGGCTGCTGTTGCATGGTGAAGTGGAATACTTTTCGGCGAACAGCATGTATGCGGCGTCGCAAGCTGGTGTGAAGGCGATCTCTCCGTATGTGGAGGCGCTGGTGAATGGCAAGTGGGTGCGCGTGATCGACGACATGGGGTTCCCAGCGGGCGGGCCGCGCACCATGACGGCCGATCTCAGCGGCAAGCTGCCGCGGGGAACGCAGAAGATTCGTATCACGACCAATCTGCAGATTTATTGGGACAGCATTCTGGTCGATAGGACTGCGCAGGACGCCAACACGCGGCTGACGCCGGTCCCCTTGGTTCGCGCCGATGTTGGTTTTCACGGCTTCCCGCTGAAGATCGAAGGCACGCCGCCGGGGAATGTGCAATACATTTATGAAAAGACGAGCGCGACCGGGCCCTACACGCGTCCGGAGGGAACCTACACGCGCTACGGCAATGTGCTGCCGTTGCTGACGGCGCTGGACGACCAGTCGGTCGTGTTCGGCTCAGGCGATGAAGTTCGCCTCGACTTTGATCCGGCGCAATTGCCGGCGCTGGCTCAAGGCTGGGTGCGCGATTATTTCTTCGCAGCGAATGGCTATGAGAAAGACATGGACTTCTACGCGGCCGAAGGCAACTTCGTAGCTCCGCTGCCGTTCCTCGGAATGGGAGACTATCCCTATGCGCCGGGCAAATCGTTCCCGCTCAACGACGCGCACTTGAAATATCTTCTCGAATACAATACGCGGCACGTATCGGGAAATGAGCAGCGCGGGTATTGGTTCGATTACGCTCCCAAGTAAGCCCAGCTGAACCGCCTCTATGGAAACGTTTTAATATTGACATTTTTGCCTCTGCATAATCCAATAGCGGACTCATGGAAACTTCGTCCGCTGTTGCGGTTTCGTCCGGTCCACGCCTGCGGCGCACTCTCACGCTATGGGACCTGATTCTCTACGGCGTGATCGTGATTCAGCCGGTCGCGCCCATGTCAGTGTTTGGCGTACTCAGTAATCGTGGCCATGGACACGTTGTCACCACGATTCTGATCGCGATGGTCGCGATGTTGTTCACGGCGATCAGCTATGGGCGGATGGCGCGGGCTTATCCCAGCGCGGGTTCGGCCTTTACTTATGTCGGTCAGGAGATCAACCCCGCGCTCGGCTATGTAACGGGATGGAGTATGGTTATGGATTACCTGCTCAATCCCATGATCTGCATTATCTGGATCAGCCAGCAGGCGCATGTCTTTGCACCCGGTGTCTCGTATGCCGCTTGGGCGGTTATTTTCGCGTTGCTGTTTACGGCGTTGAATGTGCAAGGCGTGAAAACTTCGGCTCGAGTAAATACGGCGCTGGCCGCGGGAATGGGCGTGGTGATTGCGATCTTCTTTGTGGCGGCGGCCCGGTATATTTTTGGCCATCCGCACGATGGTGCGGCGTTCTTTACGCGGCCCTTTTATGATCCCGCGAGTTGGAATACGAAAGCGGTGCTGGGCGGTACCTCAGTTGCCGTGCTCACCTACATTGGTTTTGATGGCATCTCCACGCTCTCGGAAGAAGCCGAGAATCCGCGGCGAAACATTCTTCTGGCGACGGTGCTAGTTTGTGTGGTGATCGGGATTTTGTCGGCCTTCCAGGTGTATGCGGCTCAGCTTATCTGGCCGGCTTCTGAACCGTATCCGAACATGGACACGGCTTTTACTTTTGTGGCCGGACGCGCCTGGGCGCCACTGTTCGCGATAGTAGGTTTCACTTTGGTGGTGGCAAACTTTGGTTCGGGGATGGGCGCACAGCTCGGTGCCGCGCGGCTGCTTTATGGCATGGGGCGCAGTAACGCTCTACCGAAGTCCTTTTTTGGCGCAGTCGATGCCAAGCGGCGAGTTCCGCGCAACAACGTCTTGTTTGTAGGCGCACTCGCTTTAGCTGGTGCATTTCTGCTTCCCGCGCTGGCTGGAGCCACCACCGGCTATGATCTGGGCGCGAACCTGCTCAATTTCGGCGCGCTTATCGCCTTTATGGGAGTTAACGCCGCGGCATTCGTCCGCTACTATCTACGTGAACCGGAAAAGAAATTTGGCAATCTGGCTCCGCCGGTTCTGGGCTTCATCATCTGTTTTTTTCTCTGGATCAGCTTGAGCCCGAAGGCACTGGTCTTTGGAGCGATCTGGATGGCGGTGGGAATCGCGATAGGCGCGTGGAAGACTAAGGGATTTCAAGGCAATCTGGTCGACTTCGAATTGCCGGCGGAAGAATGAGACGCATTGGAGGGTGAATGCTGGGATCGATCAACATTGTCGCTTTTGTTCCCACGAAAGACGCCGAGAAGGCAAAAGCTTTTTACGTGGGAGTGTTGGGGCTGCGCTTTGTGAAGGATGATGGCTTTGCGCTGGTGCTGGATGCGAACGGGATCATGATACGGGTGGCGAAGGCGGAATTCACGCCGGCTCCGTTCACGATTCTGGGGTGGCAAGTCAGTGACATCGAGAAGATGGTGGCGGGACTACAGGCGAAAGGGGTGCACTTCGAGAGGTTTGGATTTTTCGAGCAAGATGCGCTTGGGATATGGACCTCGCCGAGCGGAGACAGAGTGGCGTGGTTCAAGGATCCCGATGGGAATATTTTATCGGTGTCGCAACATGTGTGATGGGTTGCCTTTTATTCTAAGTTCCAGCCGTTGACTTCAACCTTGGGCTGGGACGTTCCCAATTCACTGGTACGATAGGTTGCAGTCACTTCGCGTTTCTCGCCGGGCAGGAGAGATATGTAGTTGTCTTCCCAGACGACCGGCAGAATTTCTTCGCCGTTACTTCCTTTGTTAATCTTCAACCTTACGAAGAATGCCAGATTCTTGTCGGGATTCTCGACAGTCACGTGGGTGATGGACTCCTCGCCTTCGCGTTCAGTGTGTTCATTTACTTTGAGCTTTGCCTTGGGGAGCTGCGTGAGGGCGGTGTAGTCGGCGAAGGAATCGGTGGGGGTCATCCACCAGGTGCTCTTCGACCAATCGAGCGTTTCGGGCTTGGTGGAGAGCCAGTAGAAGTTCGAGCCGACCAGGTTGCCCGTCGAATCTGTGAGGCGCAGTACGACGAAATATACAGTGCTTAGCCCATCAACCTCGGGCAGCGCGAAAATTCTGGCGGTGCTATCGGCCGGCGCGTCGAGAGAATCTTCGCGGGAGAATTTTTCGGTCATGTCGAGGTTGTAAATCTTGGTTGTGAGCTTCAGAGCTTCTGCATCTTCATATTGGCTGCTCACCACCCAGATGGAATGATCATCGTAGCCATAGACCGGGTGTAGTGCCTCCATGGCGCGCTTGGCGCCGAAGTAGCCGCCGCCGGGGCGAAGGTAGTAATCGTAGAGATGCCAGATCATCGAAGGCCAGGCGTTGTTGAGCATCCACTGGATCACGCCGGTCGATTGATATTTGTTGCGGCTATAAGCCTCATACATGGCGCGCACGCCTTCGTAGGTTTGCATCTGGGACTTGGCGGCGAAGTCTTCCACGCTGTTTGATTGGCCGTAGCGCCGGGCGAGTGCGTCGCTGAAGACGTGAATGGTTTTGAATTCTCCGCCGCCGGCGTGGTAGTTCCATACGTCGTCGATGGGCCACAAATGATCCTTGCCCACCATGGCGCGAATGCTTTCGATGGGCGGAACGGCCGGTCCCATGCTGGTTTCGGTGTTGAAGCCGTAGGCGCCGCCGCAGCCGCCGGCGTTGCACTGCTTGCGATGATCCTCACCTTGCGGTTTGTCTTTTTCCCAGTAGCTGGGAGCTATGTATTCATAGGGCCCGGTCATCTTGACGCCGCTGTCACCCGTTACGCTAGTGGCCTTGCCGGTGGCCGAAGAAACAACGGGATTCGGCCAGAGCAGCTGCTTTTCGATGTTCAGATACATCTGCTCGACATCGGGCGGAGGAGGATTGTCGCTGCCGTTCAACCACATGACCATGCTTGGATGGCTGCGCAGGCGGTAGATTTGATCGCGCAGGGATTGCTGTGCAATTTCAAAATCCCGAGGCTTCCAGCGCGGCCAGCGTTCCCAGAAGTCGCAACAACACCAGCCGGCCATTACCAGAATTCCCTCGTGATCTGCGAGGTCGAAGAACTCCTGGGTTTCGAGTTTGCCCTCGAGGCGGACCGTATTCAATCCCATATCGCGCACGTAGCGAAATTCATCGTGCAGTCGCTGGGAGCTTTCGCGAAGCATCATGTCAGGAGTCCAGCCACCGCCGCGGATCAGAATATTCTTGCCATTGATGTGGAAAGCGCGTCCGCCGGTCGCGTTTATTTCTGAAGTGACTTCGCGAATTCCGAAGTCGGTTTGCGAACGATCGCTGACTTCTCCGTTGACTTCGAATGTCATCGTTAAGGGATAAAGGTTGGGCTTGCCCATCTGGGCCGGCCACCACAACCGCGGACTCGCGAAGACGAGTTGCGGGAACTGGTCGGGAGTGAAGGTGACGTCTTTTGATTGGTTCGGCGCCAGTTCGACTTCCTGCTGGAATGCGATGCTTTCGATCTGACCTTTCAGTTTACCTTTCACTGAGTGGCTGGTAGCGTTCTTCAATTGAGCGGTGATGGTGAGCTGTGCGGCATCGTTAGCGGGCAGGTTCAGGTTCGAGACGACAGTGGGATAGCGCATGGCCACCGGGCCGCTGGTGGTGAGATAAACCTCGCGCCACAAGCCCATGTTTTTGTCAGGAGGCGCTGGATTCCAGTCGACGAAGGTGATCGCGAGATCGTTCTCCGTGGGAGCATACACCTGCACTGCTAGAACATTCTCGGCGCCGGGCTTCAGCGCCTCGGTAACGTTGAACTCGTAAGTGCGCCAGGCTCCCGCAACGTCGTTGGAGTTGGCGATCTGTTTTCCGTTGAGCCAGATGTTCGCGCGGTAGTTTATGCCTTTGAAGTTCAGCCAGACCGTCCTTTCGGCGTAGGATGCGGGCGCGTCGAATTTATTGCGATACCACCAGGAGACGGCGTAGGGACTGTCGGGCTGCATGGCGATGTTGGAGAAATTTGCGCCGATGGGGTAAGTCACGCCGGGGAACTGGCGAAGATTCGTGGCGAAGAACGGGTCGGGGAGGGATTTGTCTTTTACGAGAGCGGCGACTACCGTGGTGGGAACGGTGGCATCATGCCAGCCGTTAGGAACGAAAGCGGCGGTCGAGATGATTTCACCTTTGGCGTCGACTTTGGCAGAGGATTGCAGGGCCCAATGTTCGCGGAGGGGCAGTTTGTCGGTTTTCTCGTTTGGCGCACCTGGGCCGGATGAGGGGGAAGTGGCGCGGTTCGCGGCCGGGAGGAGGCGCGAGCCTAAGAAGAGAATCAGAAACAAACAAGCCAACGAGCGACTGGTGAGAGCGGTCCGTCTTTCTTCCGCGAGGTTCATGTTGCTCCTATGCCGGTCATCGCGAGAACGGGGGCGATGTAGTTCTGGGGATCGTGTTCCTGGAAGTCGTGTTCCGGGAATAAGAGGGATAACACGTCTATTGATACGTTTCAATAGATGATTTTTGCGCCGCCCTGTTCCCGTACAGGCGGCCGTCCGGGTGATGTTCCGTTAGTTTATAATCATTGATTCTGCAATACATTCGGGAGTGATAAGAAGATGATTCGATTTCTGCAAACTGAAGGACCGGTCAAGAAAATTGTACTGAGCGGGTTGCTGCTGCTGATCTGCGCGGCCATGGTGATCGCGTTCGTTCCCGGCATCGGCACCGATACTGGCACGCCTGGCCGGGGCATTTTGGCCAAGGTGAACGGCGAGGATATTACCGTGCAGGAGGTCCGCGATACGGCGCGGCAGATGGCACAACAACAGGCGCAGCAATACGGGGCGAATGCTTCCATGCTGCTGCCGTTCCTGATGCAGCAGGCCACGCAGCACGCGGTTGATCAACTAATTGACCGCCAGGCCTTGCTGACGGAGGCGGAGCACCTAGGACTAAAGGCCACGCCGCCGGAAGTGAAGGACGAACTGCAGCACGGCCGCTATTCGGAATATTTTTTCCCGGGGGGAAATTTCATCGGACAGGCCGAATATGAAAGCATGCTGCAGCGTGCCAACCTTACTCCCGCGACCTTCGAAGAGTCCGTCGGCAAGGAGCTTCAAATCAGCAAACTCCAGGCCTTGATCACCGGCAGCGCCTCGGTAAGCGATGCGGCCGTACGCCAGGAATTCAACAAGGAAAATACGAAGGTGAAGTTTGAGTATGCCGTGCTGAAGGAGGATGACATTAAGAAGGGGCTTCATCCCACGGTGGAGGAGCTCAAGGCTTACTACGACAGTCACCAGAAGAATTACGCGAATTCCATTCCAGAGAAGCGCAAGATCAAATATGCGGCGATCGATACGGCGAAGATTACCGCTGGAGTTCAGGTCACGCATGACGAGTTGCAGGCTTATTACGACCAGCACCGCGATCAGTATCGCGGAGCAGAACAGGTGAAAGTGAGCCATATTCTGATCAAGACCCCGCTTGCCGGGCCTGATGGCAAAGTGGATGAGAAGGGCGTGGCAGAAGCGCAGCGGCGCGCCCAGGATTTGCTCAAACAAATCAGGGCTGGGGCGAACTTCGAGGAGTTGGCCAAGAAATATTCGGAAGACCCGGGCAGCGCCAAGGTAGGTGGATCGCTCGGCTGGATCGGAAAAGGCCGCACGGTTCCGGAGTTTGAGAAAGCCGCCTTTTCGCTGCCCAAGGGGCAGATCAGCGATCTGGTAAAGAGCAGCTACGGTTTTCACATTATTCGCGTCGACGACAAGCAGGATGCGCACTTGAAGACGCTCGACGAAGTGAAAGCCGAGATCGAGCCCATCCTGAAACAGCAAAAGACGCACGCGATCGCGCAAAAGCAGGCAGACGATTTGCTGCAGCAAGCCAAGACGCAGGGGTTGGACGCGGCTGCGGCCGCCAAGGGCGTGCCGGTTGTGACTTCGGACTTTTTCAGCCGGAAAGATGTGGTGCCGGGAGTGGGACCCGCGCCGCAGCTTATGGATGCGGTGTTTACGGCAGAGCAGAAGTCGCCTCCGGCTATGGCTGCGACCTCGCAGGGCTTTGCGGTGTTCCAGTTGCTGGACGTGAAGCCGCCTTCGACGCCCACCTTTGACGAGATTCGCACCAAGCTGGAGGAGCAGTTCAAGAACGAGCGGGCCAGCACCCTGCTCTCGCAGAAGACGCAGGAGCTTTCCGATCGCGCAAAAAGTGAACACGATTTGAAAAAGGCGGCAAAGGAGCTGGGCGCCACCATAGAGACCAGCGATTTCGTATTGCCCGATGGCCAGGTTCCCGATATCGGCTCCATGACAGGACAGGCTTCGGTGGCATTCAGCATGAAGCCAGGGGACATCAGCGGGCCGATCAGCACTGGCGCGAACGGGGTGGTACTCTCCCTGCTCGAGGTGCAGGCTCCGACAGATGCCGACTTCACTGCCAAGCGCGATCAGATTCACGATACGCTCCTGCAAGGTAAACAGCAGGAGATTTTTGAGCTTTTTGTGGTGAACCTGCGCGATCAGATGCAGAAGTCAGGCAAGATCAAGATCAACCAGGATGAATTGAAAACCCTGACCCGTGCGGGAAGCGAACCGGGAATGTAGTAGACCGCGAGCCGAGAGTAGTGATCGAGTTGCATGCCATTTCCGCGCGCCGCAGGCATTTTGTTGCATCCCACGTCGTTGCCTTCGCGCGGCGGCATCGGCGATTTTGGTCCCGCCGCATATCAGTTCGTTGACTCTCTTGCGTCGGCCCGCCAGGGACTTTGGCAGGTTCTACCGCTTGGTCCGCTGGGCTACGGCAATTCGCCTTACTCTTCCACTTCCGCGTTTGCGGGCAATCCACTCCTGATCAGTCTGGAACGGCTTGCCAGTCATGGTTGGATCGATCCCGCGAAGCTTTCTGCGCTTTCCTCGGCCTCGGGTGCGGTCGCATACGAGCAGGTCTTTGCCACGAAGATGCCGCTGCTGTTTGAGGCGGGACGCAGTTTTGTTACGTCAGGTTCGAATGCCGCGCGCCAGCGCTTTAAGAAATTCTGCGCCGAGAATGTGTGGTGGCTCGATGAATTTGTCCTGTTTGACGCGCTGCGCGCCCAACACCACCTGGCAAGCTGGAACGAATGGCCGAAAGAATTGGCTCGTCGTGATCCGAGCGCCCTCGAGAACGCACGCAAAGAGTTAGCGCTTGACTTGAAGATCCGCAGCGCTCTGCAGTTTGCCTTTTATGAACAGTGGCAAGCTTTGCGGCGCTATTGTTCGCAGCGCTCGATCCGCATCGTGGGCGACGTCGCCATCTTCGTCAACTATGATAGCGCCGATGTTTGGTCGCACCCGGAGCTTTTCCGGTTGAACGAAGACCTGGAGTCGGAAGTCGTCTCAGGAGTACCGCCCGATTTTTTCAGCAAAACCGGACAGCGCTGGGGAAATCCCCTCTACCGCTGGGACGTGATGAAGGCGCAGGGATATGAGTGGTGGGTCCAGCGGTTGCGCTGGGCAACAAGGTACTGCGATTACGTCCGTCTCGATCATTTCCGCGGGTTCGATCAGTTCTGGGAGATTCCCGCCTCTGATCCCACCGCGATCGATGGCCGCTGGGTGGATGGTCCACGGGATGATCTGTTTCACAAACTGCGCGAGGCGCTCGGGGGCTTGCCGTTCTTCGCGGAGGATCTTGGGTATATCACGCCAGAAGTTCACGCTTTGCGCAACCGGCTGCAGATTCCCGGAATCGCGGTGCTGCAATTCGGCTTTGGTGACGAAGGCGCGCACATGTATCTGCCGCATCGCGCCGCCGGCAAGGTGATCTATACAGGAACTCATGACAATGACACTCCGGGGCGGCTGAGCACGAACGCCGCAGCGCTGAAGCTTATTTGGGCCGCTGTGAGGATGGGATTCATTGGGCCTTCATTCGGGCGGCGCAGAGCTCGGCGGCTGAATTTGCCCTGATTCCGCTGCAAGACGTGTTGGGCTTAGGGAGCGAGGCGCGCATGAACACACCCAGCCTGCACGGCGGAAACTGGAAGTGGCGTTTTGCGCCGGGACAGTTTACAGCTGAATTGGCGGCGAAGCTTGCTCAACTCGCCGAAGTGACGGATCGCCTGCCGCTGCCTGTTCCCATCCTGACGGATGCGGATTTCGCGGCCTGAGAACGGCGGATCAAAGCGCCAGTTGTTATTAATGGGTTAAAGCGCAGTGCGGGCTTTGTAGCCCGGCAGGGATCGTGTATAGAAGTTACGGAGAGTTTTCTTGGCCACGGAACCCATTATCGAAGCCCGCGCGATCGAGAAGTCGTATCCCCAGCCCGACGGGACGCGCATTCAGGTTGTTGGCCTCACTGACTTCCGCATCGAACCGGGAAAAATCATTGCTCTATTGGGTGCTTCCGGCTGCGGCAAATCCACTCTCCTGCGCATTTTGAGCGGCCTGGCGCAACCTTCCTCGGGAGCGATTTTCTGGCACGGCAAGCCGCTGGGCGGCGAATCGCCGAATGTGGCCATCGTCTTCCAGAGTTTCGCTTTATTTCCCTGGCTCACGGTGCTGGAAAACGTTGAGGCGCCTCTGGAAGCGCGCGGCGTAGCTGCAGTGGAGCGTCGCAAGCGCGCGCTGCGCACGCTGGATACGGTGGGTCTCGACGGTTTCGAGACGGCATATCCCAAGGAGCTTTCCGGAGGCATGAAGCAACGCGTGGGGTTTGCGCGCGCATTGGTGGTGGAACCGGAAGTGCTCTTTATGGATGAGCCGTTCTCCGCGCTGGATGTTCTCACTGCCGAGAACCTGCGCGGCGAACTGCTGGAGCTGTGGCTCAACAAGAAGATGCCAACCAGCGCCATTTTTATTGTGACGCACAATATTGAAGAAGCGGTGATGCTGGCGGATCGCATTGTAGTGCTGGGACGAAATCCGGCTCGCATCCGCTCGGATTTCAATGTGCGCCTTTCGCATCCCCGCGACCGCAAGTCTGAACGCTTTGTGGAGTTAGTCGATTACATCTACAAAGTGATGACGGAGCCGGATGTCGAACATCCTCTGCCGGATCCGGAGAGCACGGGGGAAATTGTCGTTCCGCCCGGCGGTTTGAAGAGAGGACAAGCGCCGGTCCGGACGAGTACGTATCAGATTTTGCCGCACGCCCGCGTGGGCGGAATCGCCGGCTTGGTGGAACTCCTGCACGACCGGGGTGGACGCGAAGACCTGTTTCGGCTGAGCGAGGATTTGGTGATGGACGTCGAGGATCTGCTGCCCATCCTCGAGAGCTGCGTCCTGCTGGGTTTCGCCTGGTTGAAGGAGGGCGACGTGCAGCTCACGAAAGAAGGAGCGGAGTTCGCTGACGCCGACATCCAGACTCGCAAGGTCTTATTTCGTAAAGCGGCGTTGGAACATGTGACGATTCTGAAGCAGATCGACAGCATCCTGAGGCGAAAGTCGGATCACTCCATCAACGACGAATTTTTTCACGACATTCTCGACGAACACTTCTCGGAGGATGAGGTGCAGCGCCAGTTCGATACCGCCGTGAATTGGGGCCGCTACGCGGAGATTTTCGATTACGACCGCGAAAGCGGACAGCTAGTGCAAACGGAAGCGGCGCAGGGCGAAGCGCACAAAACCGAAACGGCGCCGGCACATCACTCGACCGTAGAGAAAAATTCAACACCTGCCCCAAAAGCCTGATCGAGCCCAGCTGAGGGAAAGCCATTGCAATGAAGAAGAGCATCAGTTGGCGGGGATTCTCGGCGTATCGCTTGTGGTCACAGCTGCCGAGCCTCGAAACTTCGCACCTGCCCGATGTGATCATGTTCGGCGCGGGGATCGCGCTCTTTTATGGCGTGGCCATGGTGGGGCGCTCCTGGTTCGGCCCGTTCACGCCCGCGGTCGAAATTTCTCGCAGCTTGCGGGCGCTGCCGGCCTATGCCGGCTACTCGCTGTTGCGCATCACAATCGCCTACGTGTTGAGCCTGGGATTCACGCTGGTGTACGGCTACGTAGCGGCTTATAACACGCGGGCGGAGCGATTCATGATCCCGCTGCTCGATGTGTTGCAGTCGATCCCTGTGCTCAGCTTTCTTCCCGGCGTGATGCTGGCTATGGTGGCGCTGTTTCCGGGCCGGCAACTGGGAGTGGAACTGGGTGCGATTCTTCTGATCTTCACGGGACAAGTGTGGAATATGGCATTTAGCTTTTATGCTTCGCTGAAGAGCATACCAAAAGAAATGCGGGAGGCGGCGACGGTCTACCGCTTTAGCTGGTGGCAGCGTTTCACGCAGATGGAGCTGCCGTATTCGGCGATCGGCTTGGTTTGGAATTCGATGATGTCGGTGGCCGGGGGTTGGTTCGCGCTAATGGTGTGTGAAATGTTCGTTCTGGGGCAGCGAGATTTTCGCCTGCCGGGACTGGGCTCGTACCTGCAAACTGCGGCCAGTGCGGGCGACACACGCTCGATCCTGTGGGGCATTCTCACCATGGTGGCGGTGATTGTGCTGCTGGACCAGTTTATCTGGCGTCCGGTGATTGCGTGGGCGGAGAAGTTCAAAGTCGAACAAGTGGAAAGCACTGACGCTCCGCATTCCTGGGTTCTGAACCTGGTGCAGCGTTCCAGCGGACTGGCGAAGCTTCGGGAGAAGACTTTGCGGCCGGTAGGCGAGCGTCTGCTTCTGCATTTTGCGCGGACGCACACGGAAGAGAGCGCGGAATTACCCGAGTCTGTCTGGCGGGACTGGCTGCTGCGAGGGTTGGCGGTGCTGGTGCTCGTCGGGATTGGCTATGCGGTGGTTCGCGTCGTGATCATTCTCACCGGGTTGCAGAGGGCTGAAGTGCACGAGACTGTGCTGGGGCTGGGTGCGACTTTCCTGCGAGTGAACATTGCATTGCTGCTTGGCGCGCTCTGGACGATTCCCGCCGGAGTGGCGGTCGGCCTGCATCCCCGGCTGGCACGCATCGCGCAGCCGCTGGCGCAAATTGCAGCGTCTGTTCCGGCGACGGCGTTGCTGCCTGTGATTCTGCTCGTGCTCATTCGAGTCGGAGGGGGACTGGGGCTGGCGTCGATTGTCGTGCTGCTGCTGGGGACGCAGTGGTACGTGTTGTTCAATGTGATTGCGGGCGCCATGGCGATTCCGACTGACTTGAAGGAATGCTGCTCTGTGTTCCGGATGCGTGGCATCCAGCGCTGGAGGAAGTTGATTTTGCCCGGAATTTTTCCGTATCTCGTCACCGGTCTGGTAACTGCCTCAGGAGGCGCCTGGAACGTCAGCATTGTGGCCGAGTACTTTCTTTTCAAGGGCCACATTTACACCACGACGGGATTGGGAGCGACCATCAGCCAGGCAAATGATCGCGGCGATTTTCATCTGCTGCTGGCTGCCACCATTATGATGGCTGCAACAGTAGTCACGGTGAACCGGCTGGTGTGGCGCAAACTTTATGGGTTGGCGGAAACCCGCTTCCGGCTGGAAACGTAGAACGGTAGTCGCGAGTGATCCGTGATGAGAAGCGGCGTCTATGGTAAGTGCGTTTCGCCACGCGCGCACTAATCAATCGCTGACGATTTGTTACTTCTGATTACTTTCGGAATACCCAAGCCTGCATTTCATCAGCTTTTAACTTCTTCTTCATCCTGCCGCAAACTGCCTGGTTTATTTCTTTAACATGCCATTGGACCGTTTGCACGAAGAAGAGACGCGGGCGGAAGTTCTGTCGCGAGTCGCAGGATTTCCTGGCGTCCCGGCGTTGGCCGAGAGGTTTATCCCTGTAGACAAAGTGCGGGATCTGTACCACCGGGTGCGGCAATCTCCTAAAGGGTTCGGGCTCGAGAACCTGTTGGCGGAGATGCGAGTGGAACTGAGCGTGGATGCTGCAGATACGGCGCGAATTCCCGCGAATGGCGCGGTCGTGGTCGTGGCGAATCATCCCTTTGGCATGTTGGATGGAGCAGTGCTCGCGGTGCTGCTGACACGGGTTCGCCCCGACGTGAAGGTGATGACCAATTACCTGCTGCGCGATGTGCCCGAACTGGCGCGGCATTGCATTTTCGTCGACCCGTTTCAGAATGGGGCGGCCACAGGCACCAATCGCGAGGCCGTGCGCGAGGCGCTTGACTGGTTACGGCAGGGGCGAATGTTAGCAATTTTTCCTGCGGGCGAAGTGTCGCACTGGCAATTTCCGCAGGCCGAAATCGC
>Ga0302326_10004029_pt1 | contig 34222 bp, 31 predicted proteins | sample Palsa_T0_3_FD_202264 | JGI IMG/M metagenome (GOLD analysis project Ga0302326, IMG submission 202264) | Peat permafrost microbial communities from Stordalen Mire near Abisko, Sweden - Palsa_T0_3 | ecosystem: Environmental > Terrestrial > Soil > Palsa > Peat permafrost | place: Sweden: Abisko...
GCGCCTTCCTCGCGCAGCCAGCGTGCGCAGTTCGCCGACGCGAGGCCTCCGCCTATCAGCAGGTAGTCGACCTTGCGAGCCGCCATCGGATGGCACCTTACAGCCCCGGCGGATGACGGACCGACCAGTGCGCCCAGGTCGGAATGTGGTCGAGGATCCGCCAGCGAGGGCCGCTTTCGTCTCGGTTGGGACCGACGTCGGTGCCGTTGTGGCTCGTATCCAACCTGAGTCCGGCGATGACCATGAAGACGTGCGGGGTGGGGCTGTCTGCAGCGTAGATGGTCACCCACCGTCCCGGGCCGGGCGCACCCCAGCCGACATAATCCTGGGCAAGGGGATTGTCCCTCAGAATTTCTCCTATCCCACGAACCCCGGAGCGGTACAGCACGTAGTTGACCGTGCTTGAGCAGTCCTCTTCGTAGGCCCCACGCGGATCCGGGTGGCCACCGGGGCCATATGGCAGCTGCTGCAACTCGTTGCCCGCGACCACCATCGCCTGCACCGTGGCGGGATCGCCGGCGGGCACAAGCGCCAGATGACCGTCCCCGGGCGCAAGCACGGCTCGATCTCCCGCGGTGAAGCGGACCGGAGTGGGACTCTCGCCTTCAAGGGCCCTGTCGGCGCCTTCCCCTTGTTCCGCTTCAGCGCCTACCAACTCCGTGGTCTGCGCCGCCGGCCCGCGATACCGGGCAGCCCAATTCTCGACCTCGACGACATACCAGCTCGCATGGTTGTACGCGAGCAGAGCCCGGCCGTAGTCACCCGGAGCACCTGACGCGCGCAGGTAGTTGGCGGCGCCGAAAATCGCATCCGCAGGATCCCAGCGGTCCGCTCGGCCGTCGCCGTCGCCGTCCACGCCGTACCGAGCCCACGTCGACGCGAGAAATTGCATCGGCCCGCCGGCGCCCGCCGAGTTGACGGCGCCCTGTCTGGTGCAGGACGGATCCGGGTCGCGCCCGTGATCACACTCGACCTTGCCGATGCCTGCGAGCATCGCCCAGTCGAGGCCATACCGTCGGGCGGCTTCCTCATATAGGCCGAGGTACCGGCGCGGGATTTCTCTCTGCGCGAGCGCCGAGACGCCGTCGCTCAGGACTCCCGGCTCAGGTTCCGGCGCTCCCGTGCCGAGGGGGAGCACCGAGAAGGTCATCAACAGTCCGATGACCGCGCCCGTACCCGTCACGAGCGCGCCGAGCAGCGCGAGCCGTCCCGGCACCGGCGCTCGCCCAGCCACAGCGCCCGCCGCGTCGGACAGGGCGATCAACTGTCGGAGTCCCAACCCAGCTGCCGTTTGCGGCGCGCGGCCACGGCGTGCGCGTCGCGCATCACTCGTGACTCGCTCGATCCCGGATCGGTACGCCCAACCTCCCGCCAGGAGTCGATTGCCGAGCGCTCAATGCGCGAGGAGGGGAGGCCATGGCCGCCGTCGCGCAACCTCTGCCTGAGCGTGCTGTCAAACGCTTTGTCGAGCTTCCGTCTCTCGCGATTCTTGAGATGCGACGCGTTCCCCTTGGCTGCGACCTCTGCAGCCGTCGCGTTCAGCTCCCTGCGCATGGCCAGCTCGCGGTCGATCTCCCGGCGTGCAGACCGGCGGCTGCGCGGATCGAGCTGCTCGTACTCCTCGCGCCCATACCCCGCAAGGGCTGCTAGCGCGGCGTAGTCGCGCCGTTCGCCGGCTCCCAGGCCGCGAGCCTGAGCGCTCGCCGGCAACGTCGCCTGCGCGTCCAGGAAGCGTGCTCGCTCGTCGGCCTGCTGCGGGGTGAAGAGTCCACCCCCGGCGCGCCGCACGTGCTCGCTGTCGCTCGTCAGTTGCCTGGCCGCATTCAGTCCCTGTTGAGACCGCTCTATGTCGCCTTCGATGCGCTGCGCACGATGCTCCAGTTCGAGCGCCCGACGCGTATCGCCGGATGAGAGTGCTCTGCCGTGCTCGCCCCTGACGCGCTCGAGTTGCGCGCGCCGTGCGGACAACCGTTCCTGGATCTCCGGAGCCTCCTCTAACCGCGCACGCGCGTCACGATGGTCATGCTCGAGCGTGCGGCCCACCTGCTCCGCGGAATCCGCCTTCGCCCGCTCGCGGGCGGCCTCGGCACGTGGGTTCCGGTTCTCCACGCTCTGGCCCTGCTTGGCAAACAGCGTCCTGGCGCGCGCAGCATTCCGCCAGACGGCGCTCGGAGTCTCCAGTGCCCCGCTCACCCGTCGCGCGAGAGATCTGGGCTCGCGCTGCTGGGCGTGCCCGCCGTGAGCGAAGCTCAGCACCTGGTGGCGCCGCGTGAACGCACCCCACCACATGACCGAGGTGAGCAGCCACTGCGTGAACCAGCCAAGAGCGGTCAGGTCGACCGTCAGGATCTGCTCCATCAGCAGGCCCACGCCCAGCACGAACGAGTAGATGAGCTTCGACATCACCGCGCCGAGCAGACGCGTCGACCATGCGCGAAAGGCCGTCCGCCCACCGTCCCCCAGCGCGGGTGCAAGGACCGCCGCCGGGGCGAGCAGCAGATACAGCAGGCTCGCAATCGCCGCTCCGAGCAGGTGCATCCCGATGAAGCCGAGCAGAAGCAGCATGCCCAGAGCGCCGACCCAGATGAAGACCAGTCCCATGAATCGCCAGAGCGTCCCGTGCTCGGTGCGAAATTCCGCCTCGGCGGCAGTTGGCCCCTTGCAGGGCATTTCACTGCCGCCGCACAGCACGTTAAACAGCGAGCCCTGATCGTTGATCGAGTTGCGTATCGCCTGGTTTGCGGGCAACGCCAGGAACAGCGCCCCGTTGGTTCGCGCTTCGCGCAGCTGCTGGACGCTCTGCTGCAGCGCGCGCGCCTGCACGCTGCCGGGCTGTGCACACGTGGCGAACGGGCCACTGCTGGACTGACAGCCGATTTGAGCGCGCTCGAGCGAGGCCGCGGTGAGACCTGCAGCGTGCAGCCGGGGATCCAGCCGAGCGGGATCATCGCACCACCCGACATCGCCAAACTCCATGAAACACCAGGGGGTCCCCACGGCACCGCTGAAGATGGATCCCATGCTGTCCGCGAGCGTTCTGTCCGGATGGCTTGGAGTCCCGCCGGCCGCGGCGCCGAGCGCGCCCAGCCCGGCGTCATTTGCCCATTCTCCGAGCGCTCCCACGGTGCCGGTCGGATTCATGATCACCCACAGACCACCGGCCATCATCGCCAGCATCAACAGTGCCTGACCGACTGTCTCGGCGACCCGGCGACGGACGAGCCCGTGGTACAGCGCAAGCACCGACGCCACCGCGAGCACCACCACCAGCCATGGCTGGGTGAAGGTGGCCTGCGTCTCGCGCAATCCCCTTGCAACTCCGCTCATCGCGGAGCTGTCGAGCAGGTCGATCGTGTAGCACCACTCGAGCATCACGACGATGCCGTGCACGGACGCGACCAGCACGGTCCAGCCCAGCTGGAGCAGATTCTGGACCCAGGCCGCTCCGTCGTTGCCCCATTTGGTGACCCCGGTGTTGATGTGCACGTCGAACGCGTAGTTGCCGGTCGGCTCAGACGCGGCCTCGAAGCCCGAGCTTCGGCAGTTGCTCTGACTGGCCGCCGAGAGATCGGCTTCACCTGAGCGACACAGCGGACTGCCGAGCCCGTTGCTGATCAGCGGGTCCCCGGCGCTCGACATCGCTGAGGCCGACGCACCTTCTTCGGCTCCCGTCACTTCCCCCGCTGGAGCGAGCGGCGGGCTGGAGGGCGCCCTCCTGGCGCCGGCTCGCGGATGGGCCTTCGTCGCCGGCGAGTTCGCCGCATGCGGCGGCCTGGCGGTGTCGGCGCGGGCGCTCGCCGAGAGCTCTCTGATTGGCCCACCCACGCCCCACAAGCCGGCAATCGCGGTCACCGCGAGCGCGAGCAGCGCGCGCGACTTCACGCCGACGCGGGAGTTGTTGAGAACGCTCTCAGCAACGACGGCACCACGACGTCGACCTGGATCGCCTCGATCCGCCCGCGATGGTCGCGGAACAGGCAGCGCCCGGATTCCAGCTCGAGGAGCGCCTGGCGCATCCTGCGGCTCTCGGGATCGAGTCCCAGCAACGTCAGCGCGCGCGCCGCCTCCGCCTCCGAGCGCATTCCGAACACGAACGTCGCGCCGATCAGGTTCTCAAGCGACTCGCGCTCGCCGATAAGGGCGTCCGTGACGAGCTGCGTGCTGATGATCGGTACCGCAAGCTCCGAGCGGCCCATGCGCTGCAGGGAGGCGAGCAGAGCTCGGCCGGCCGGGTCGCCCAACAGGCGCCAGCCCTCATCGAAGGAGAACAGCTTCAAGCGCCCGCGCTCCGCGCTCATCAGGTGCATCGCGAACATCGCGATCAGCCGCACGATCTGCTCGCCAACGCGCTCGGCCTGGGAGTACTCGGAGCGTTTCATGCCGGGCTCCGGCCCGGGCAGGTCGCGGATCGGCAGATAGGTGACCTGGCGATGCCCCACCACCGGCAGTCGCACCTCCGGGTCCGCGAACCCCAGCTGAGTTAGCCCAGAGCGGGCGTACACCTCCAGCGTCCTGCCCACCTGGGCGTCGATCTCGTCCCCGTCGAGCAGAGCCCGGACCACCTCCAGACAGGTGGGCTCGCGCGATCGCGTCACGACACGGTCGACCGCTCCAACCACCGCCGTCTCCCATGCCGGCTCTGCCCTACCCGGCAGGAGATCGCGTAGAAACGACACGGCAGCGTCCTGGCGCAGATGCTCAGGCGCGACACGCAGCGGATCCAGCACACCCCGCAGAGAGCGGTCCGGGCGCAGGGTCACACACTGTGCGTGGGGCGCCACCTCCTCGAGCAGATGAAAGCGATGGTCGCCCTTCGGGTCGCAGTCGATCACACGCGCGCCCTGCAGGAACCCCTCGTACTTGAGCTTCTGGTCGAGCGTCGTCTTGCCGGAGCCGAGCGCACCGACGCTGAGGATGGTCGTATTGCGGTCCCCGTCCGAGCCCTCCCTCAGGTTGAATCTCACCGGCTGCCTTGAGCCGGAGAGCGTGTAGCCGAGGTAGAACCCCCGTCGCGAACCCGCAGCATGCGTGGCGGTTGGCATCATCGCCGCGACCTGCTCTGTCGTCAGCGTGTCGTCGTAGCCCGCCACCCGCGTGCGCTGCGCCGGCAGGTGTTGCAAGAACAGCTGCAGCTGATCGCCGAGCGGCCGGTGCAGACGGATTTCCCCGTACGCCCGACGGCACATCTCCACCCGCTCCTCAACCTCCTCCTCGCTGCCTGCGGCCACCGCAATCGCGAGCGTGGCGCGCAGCAGAGGCGGCCGACTCGAGGCCTGCAGGTGTGCGAGCAGATCGCGCGCCTGCTGCGTGCGCTCATATGCGAGATCGGACACACCCTGCTCACCGTCGGACTCTGCCCGCATGATCTGGTCGGCGTCCTGGATCCGTTTTCGCGCGATACGCAGGGCCAACTCGTTCGGCAGAAAGCGCGCGTTCAAAGACAGATCAATCCCAAACGGAAGGCCCTCCGCCGGCGCGAACATCAGCTCGGCGCCAGAACCCGGAAACTGCATCTGCTCGGGAAGCGCCCCGACCACGAGCTGTGCCTGCCAGCTCGTGCCGAGCTCGGATTCGACACGCAGCACCCTGCCCCTGTGCTCGACGTAGCCGTCCATCCAGCGCATCACGTCGCCCTCGAGAGGTGCGAGCATTGCTTCCCCGTTGCGCTCGAAGACGAGTGCCCGCGGCTCGTGCAAGCCGTCGATGACCGGTTCCCCCACTCCTCGGCAGAACGCCCGCCGGATGAGCCACTGAAGCTCGACTCCTCGGGCCGGACGCACCGGTAGAAAGTCCGCCAGCCGCGCATGCGCCTGATCGGCGCGCACCCGTGCGCGCTCGAGCTCGGAGACCTTCAGTACGCGCCGATCGCGCGTCGAGAAGGCATGCCTGATGCCCGCCCACCACTCCCTCGGGTGAAGCTCTGCGACCTGCGAGACGTATGACGCCACATCCCGCTCAGGCTCGCGCAGGCTGACAATCAGGAACACCGCGGGTCTCGCGCTGCCGATGTGCTTCAGACGCCGCCCGTGCTCGGCCACATACTGCGCTCGCGCGCGTGCATGCGGCCGGGGGGACTCCCCCTCGCTGGACCCGTCTGCGCGACTGGCGCTGCCGAGCTCGAGCGCATATCGCTCGAGTTCCCAGCGCCGGCCGACCCGCAGGATCTGCACGTCCGCTTCGATCGCCTCCAAGCCCCCCAGCAGCGCAAGGAATCGGGCCCGCTTGCCGTCCTCGCTGAGCCACTCATATGAGGACACGTCCACCCTGAACGCGGCCCAGCCGTCGTCGAGCCCGTCGGCGAAAACGCAGTTGCCGTACACGAACTCGATCGGCGCCCTCATCGCCCCTCCCGATGCGTGCCTGCATCGGGGCGCGAGAGCAGTCGCGCGCCGGGGGCAAGCGCGATCACCTCGTTGCGGCGCGGAGCCTCGCGCCCGGGAAGTCCGCACAGAGTGAGAGCCGGTCGGCGCGCCAGGCGTCTCCAGCCCCATGGCCAGCGCTCGGTCGGCCGGCCCGAGCGCTCATGTTGCACCGCGACCAGCACGGCGCCGGGGCCCGTATAGCGGAGCCGGCGCATCCGGCTGTCCGAGCCGTCGGGGAGCAGCACGATCTCATCCGGGTACCAGCGCCCCGCCGGATCCGTGCAGCGACTGACGCCGGTGAGCCGGCGTGGTCCGAGCCGGTAGTGCGCCAGCGCCATCGCAGCGAGATGAAACGGCCTGCCCTCAACGCGGATCATGGTCAGCAGAGCCGCGCTTGCAGCCGGTAGCAGGAGATCGCCGAGGTACCACGGCGGCAGCCTGGCGACGATCTCCACCAGCGGCAAGCGCCGGGCGATCAGCGACCCGAGCAGGATTGCCAGGAAGTAGACGACTCCTCGCACCGGTACGCCGCCGGGATTCAGGCGCAGCCGATCGACGCGATAGATGCGCCGCTCCAGGTCGAACACCCTGCGGTAGGAGCGGATCTCCATCAACTGGACCCGAACAGCGACGTGACGGTGTCGCGCAACAGGCTCACGCCGGCCGGGGTGGCCAGCAGCACAGACACGATCCCCACCGAGAACACGCCCGCCGCCTCCTTGAAATCGCGACGAAAGGCGAGCACCGTGGCGGCGACCGCGAACGCCAGCCCGATCAGGCTCATCGCCACCGCGCGTCCGGTGTTGCCCGCCTTCGCGGCTGCCGATTCGAGCGCGCTTCCTTTCGGTTCAGTCCCAGCCGCCTGGACGGTGTTCGCACGAGGCGCGCTATCGACCGCCGCACGCGCCAAGGCCGGCGTGCCGAGGCAGGGGTACGCGCACAGCAGAGCGGTTACTGCACAGGCGGTCATGGCCCTCCTCGACGATCGCTCCACCGCCAGCGAGATCCGTCGACGTCCGTTCAAACGATTCATTTCGGGCTCCTTCGGTCGATGCTTGTTGTCCTGGTGGGGATGCGCCTGGCCACGGCCTTGGCGTCCGTTCGGACCTCGAGCTCACTGGTCCGGATCCATCTGCACGGCGGACACCTCCCAGCGGCCCTGCTCCCGGGCCACGTCGAGTTCGTAGTCGAGCGTGTACTGAGCGCCGCGTCCGTCCTCGGCCTGCACCGATGCGAGAACCGTGCTTACGCCCGGCCCCCAGTTCAGGTGCTGCACCGACTGCAAGCTCAGCGGCTGCTCCGGAAGCGAAACACGCGCGCCGCTCGTCAGATCTGCCGCGAGCTCGCCCGCCGAGGCATCGAGGTAGTTGCGCAGAGCGCGTTCGACCACCGTGGCCAGCGCGGGTTCCTGCACTTCGCGCAGGCGCGCGGGGACCTCCGCCGCGGCGGATGCCGGCGCTCCCACGAAGGCGGGATAGCCCCCCAACGCGAGACTGCCATCCTGACGGCGGACCACAGCCACCGTCAGATACAGCAGCCCCGCCGTGTCGGTCTGCGCTGCGAGTGTGTAGACGTGCGTACCCGCCACAGGCTCGCGTTCCTGCACGACTTCGTCCCACTCCACCTGCTGCTCGCCACTCGGCGGAAGCTGAAGTCCGGCGTCCGGTTCCATCCCCCCTCCTACAAACGGTGCCAGAGCGCGCTGGCTCGCCTGCGGTTCCGCGGCATTCCAGGTCAGATAGCGGCGCGCGAACAGCGACGCGTAGCCTTCCGCTGCGCGGTCTGGAGGCGACGGTGCGCGCAGGGAGGCGGCGGGCGCTGTGAACCGCGGGGGATCGATCGCAAAGCGGGCGCTGGCTGCAATCCCCGCAACCGAGAGCGCACCGATTAGGTACCTGAAGACCGATCGCGCGAAGCGGATCCGCCACAGCGGCATCGTCCTCACGCTCACGCTTGCGCCCGCCCGGCCTGCCTCCAGCGCTCCCATCAGCGCTCGAACCCGAACTCGCTCTGGGTCGGCGACCTCGCCGTGCGTTCGATCGCGCCAGCCTCGGCCGCGTCGTAGGCGACGGCGGGCGTCGCCGGGGCCCTTCCCGGCGGAGCGCTCAGCGTGCTTTCAGCCATCCGCCGCGGCGCCGCCGAGCGCGATGAACCGGCGGGCCTGCGGACGGCCGATCGGCGCACGGCCGCTCGCCGCCAGACGGAGCCGGCGCGATGCATCCCGCCCGTCCGGCGCGCACCGCCGCGCCGCACGGCGGGCGCAGGCTCGAGTCCACCTGCGCGAAGCGACGCACCCAGCGGGGCCGGAGTCCTCTTGCCGGCGGCGTGACGGCCTGAGAAGCGCGCCCCCATCCCCACCAACACGATCATCCCCCCGACCGCTCCCACCACTCCGGCCAGCGCTGCGGCTCCGCGCAGTCGGCTCAGCCGGCGCTCTCGCAAGGCCCCTTTCACGGGCGGCGTGTTCCATTTGCCCAATTCCTCGGCCCCTGCGAAGTAATCCGCTTCGCTGTAGACCCGGTACACCTCGCGTGAGGCTCTGAGCCGATTCGTCATCACGGTCCGGCCGGCCGGCTCGATGCGCGGCCTGGAGCGCCGGCGGCCGGAAGCCAAGCTCGGGAAGTGCCCGGCTTCCGGCCACAGGTGCGCGAATGGGCATCGCCGGGCCGTCGTTCATTGGATCGACCGCCGGCGTCCCAGAGGACCGGTCTATGAGTGGGGGGAGAGTTGCTCATGGGCGGGTCCTGGCTTCTCTTCCGACGCCCTTGCCGTCAGCGGGACACCGGCCTCAGCGTCGGCCATCAGCGCTCGCAACCGGGCCCGCGCGCGCTGCGCGACCTTGCGGTACTTCTCGAACGACCAGTCGAAATGGCGGCAGAACTCGGCTCGGCCGATCGATGCCAGCTGCCCAGCCAGCACCAGCCGCTGATCGGGCGTCAGCGCGTGCGCAACCTGAGCCAGACAGGTGAGTTCGTGGCGCAGCATGACCAGCCTCTCGAGCTCCGCGCGCACGTCAACTATCTCGACCGCCTGATCGCCTGCAGCTCCCAGAGACACCGAGGACTCCAACGCGGCCTGCATCGGGCTGCGCCCTGAAACGGCGCGACGGCGATCGCGAATCCGCGATTGAAAGCGCTGCTCGAGCAGGTTTGCCAGATGCAACCGATCGGCGAAACGGCCTCCCCTGCGTACGTACGCAACGAGCTCGAGCGTGGCCTGGCCGTAGCAATCCTCGAGATCCTCAGGCCGCAACTGGTAGCGGTAGACCCGCAGCAGCAGATCGCGCTTGGCTCGCACGACCAGCGCCACCTCCTCCGCCGGATCGCGGCCCGGCGCTCCCCGTCCGGACCACGGCCCGCCCCTGGCGTTCTCCGGCCAACTCCCGCCCCGAGCTCGTCTTTCGCGGTCATATCGGGTAGACACATAGGGATGTCGAGCGCGAGGGCCAGCACACCCCCCTCCCAAATGCGGGCCCACTCGGGCCGCCCGATGCCGAAGAGACCGGCGGGAGCACTGCGATGAACCTCAACGACCGCCTGCACGCCCTCGACCAACGCCAGCAGCAGAGCCCGCGGCTCAGCTTCGTCGCCGCCGTGATCAAGAAGTTCGGCGACGACGGCGCAAGCCAGCTCGCCGCCCTGATCGCCTACTACGGATTCCTCGCCCTGTTCCCGCTGCTGCTCGTATTCGTGACCGTGCTCGGCTTCGTTCTGCAGGGCAACGCGAGCGCGCAGAACAGCGTCCTTCACTCCACCCTCAGCCAGTTCCCGGTGATCGGCAACCAGCTGCAGAACAACGTCCACTCGCTCAAAGGCAGCGGCCTGTCCCTGGCGATCGGCCTGATCGGCTCACTGCTGGCGGGCCTCGGCATCACCGGCGCGACCCAGAACGCCTTCAACCAGGTCTGGTACATCCCCCACAAGCGCCGCCCCAACTTCCTCACCTGGCGCCTGCGCGGGCTGGGGCTGCTCGTCCTGTTGGGGCTGCTCAGCATCGTCTCGACCACCGCCGCCGGCCTCGTGACCGCGCAGACGGCCGGGGCGATCGAAGTGGTCGGCGGGATCGTGGTGGCGCTGGCCATCAACCTGCTGCTGTTCTTCACGGCCTTCCGGCTGCTCACAAGCGAGGAGGTTGACACCCGCGACCTGATCCCTGGCGTCATCGTCGGAGCGCTGCTGTGGCAGATCCTCCAGCACCTCGGCGGCTACTACGTCGACCACGTGGTGCGCCACGCGAAGGAGACCTCCGGCCTGTTCGCGTTCGTCCTGGGGCTGCTCGCATGGCTCTATCTGGGCGGACAGGTGACGCTGCTGGCGGCCGAGGTCAACGTCGTGCGCGCCCGGCGCCTGTGGCCGCGCAGCTTCTTCTCCGATCCCCTGCTCGAGGCCGACAGGCGCGCACTCACCTCAGCGGCGGAGGTCCAGGAGCGCATCGACGAGCAGAATGTCGAGGTCACCTTCGACGCTCCCGAGTAGCGCCCGCCACGGTACTTGCGCACGCAACCAACCCGCGCTATACTAACTACACTTTCGTAAGCTCATATGGAGCCGTTACCTATGCCCACAGCCACAGAGAATCCCCAGATACAGACCAAGCCGGTCCTCAGACTGATCCCCCTGGACGACACGGTGGTGTTCCCCAACATGGGAATCACGCTGACCGTCGACGTCGGCGACGACGAGCGCGTCGTGCTCGTCCCCCGCCACGAGAACGAGTTCCTCGAGGTGGGCACGATCGCCGAGGTCTCAGAGCAGATCCGCCTGCCCGGCGGCGGCCGTGCCGTCGCCATCTCAGGCGAGCACCGCGCGCTGATCGGCGCCGCCCAGACCGGCCCCGCCGGCGAGCTGCGCGTCGAGGTCGATGAGCGCCCTGACGAGGTGCCCGTAGACGGGCGCACGCGTGAGCTCGAGCGCGAGTACCGCGCAACGGTCGAGGAGATCCTCGAGCTGCGCGGCGACGACGGTCGCATCTCCGCGTTCCTCAGGGCGATCGCAGAGCCCGGAGCCCTCGCGGACTCCGCCGGCTACTCCCCCAACCTGTCATACGAGCAGAAGGTCGAGCTGTTGCGCACCCTCGACGTGACCGAGCGCCTCGAGCTCGCGGTCAAACTGCAGCGCGAGTCGCTGGCAGAGCTGCAGGTGCGCAAGCGCATCCGCGAGGACGTCCAGGAGGGCGCCGAGAAGCAGCAGCGCGAGTACTTCCTGCGCAAGCAGATGGACTCGATCCGCAAGGAGCTCGGCGACGACGACGCCTCGGTCGTCGAGGAGTACCGCGCCAAGATCGAGGACGCCGCCATGCCCGAGGCCGTCAACGAGCAGGCCCTCAAGGAGCTCAGCCGCTTAGAGCGGATGGGCGAGCAGACGGGCGAGTCGAGCATGATCCGCACCTACCTCGACTGGCTGATCGCCGTGCCCTGGTCAAAGCGCTCTGACGAGCACCTCGACCCGGTGGCGGCGCGAGCCCAGCTGGACTCAGACCACGAGGGTCTCGAGGACGTCAAGGACCGCATCACCGAGTACCTGGCGGTGCGCAAGCTGCGCTCCGATCGCGGCATCGAGGCCGATCCCAAGTCGGGGGCGATCCTCACCCTGATAGGCCCGCCGGGAACCGGCAAGACCTCCATCGGCGAGTCGATCGCCCGCGCCACAGGGCGGGAGTTCGTGCGCATGTCGCTCGGCGGCGTGCGCGACGAGGCCGAGATCCGCGGGCACCGGCGCACGTACATAGGCGCGCTGCCGGGTCGCCTCGTGAGAGCGCTCAGGGACGCCGGGACGATGAACCCGGTGATTCTCCTCGACGAGGTCGACAAGGTCGGCGCCGACTGGCGCGGAGACCCCTCCTCGGCCCTGCTCGAGGTGCTCGACCCAGCCCAGAACCACTCCTTCAGAGACCACTACCTCGACGTCGAGCTCGACCTGAGCCAGGTCATGTTCCTGGCAACGGCCAACGTCGCCGACACCATCCCCGGGCCGCTCTTGGACCGCATGGAGGTGATCCGCTTCGACGGCTACACCTCCGAGGAGAAGCTCGCCATCGCCAAGGGCTATCTGTGGCCGCGCCAGCGCGACCGCAACGGCCTGCGCGAGGACGAGGTCGAGATCTCTGATGAGGTGCTGCGCACGATCATCGGCGAGTACACGCGCGAGGCCGGCGTACGTAACCTCGAGCGTGAGCTCGGCACGGTGCTGAGAAAGACCGCGACCAGGATCGCCTCCTCGCAATCGAGCGAGAGCGCACAGCCGAAGGCGTCCACGGGCGCCAAGGAGGCCGCCGTCGAGAGCAAGAAGAAGCCCGCGGCAGCGGACCAGAAGAAGCCCGCCAAGAAGCCCAAGGCAGCCAAGGCGAGTGCTGAGACGGTCGAGTTCCCGGTGAAGATCGACGTGGAGGCGGTGCGCGATGCGCTCGGCCGCCAGAAGTACTTCCAGGAGTCGGCCGCGCGGACCGCCACGCCCGGTGTCGCCACCGGACTGGCCGTCACGGGCGCGGGCGGAGACGTGCTGTTCGTCGAGGCAACCGCCATGAAGGGCGCCGGTGACGGCGGCAACGGCCTGGTGCTGACCGGCCAGCTGGGTGACGTCATGAAGGAGTCGGCACGAATCGCCCTGTCCTACGTGCGCGGGCACTCAGAGGAGCTCGGCATCGAGGAGAGCGCCTTCGACAGCCGCCAGTTCCACGTGCATGTGCCGGCCGGCGCGATCCCCAAGGACGGCCCGAGCGCCGGTGTCACGATGGTCACCGCGCTGGCGTCGCTCCTGTCGGGGCGCCCGGTCAAGCACACGGTGGGCATGACCGGCGAGGTCACGCTGCAGGGCCGCGTGCTGCCGATCGGCGGGCTCAAGCAGAAGGCGCTCGCCGCCCACGCCGCGGGCCTGACCGACGTGATCCTGCCGGAGCGAAACCGCGGCGATCTGGACGAGATACCCGAGGAGGTCCGCAATCAGATGACCTTCCACCCGGTCATGACCGTCCAGGAGGTCCTCGACCGCGCCCTGGAGCCGGCCCGCGATGTCGCGCATCTCTCGTAGATGTGAGCCCGTCCCCGTGGAGGTCCGCCAGACGGCGGACCTCCTCGAGCGGCGCTGGCAGCTGTCGATCATCTACGCCGCGCTCACCGGCGCCCTGCGCTTCAACGAGTTCGCCGACGCGGTCGCCGGCATCTCGCCGCGGATGCTCTCAGAGCGCCTGCGCGACCTCGAGGCGGCCGGGCTGATCGAGCGCACGGTGATCCCCTCGAGCCCGCCGAAAGTCGAGTACCGGCTGACCGATCGCGGGCTCAGGCTCGGCCCGATCATCGACGCGATGCGTGCCTACGCTCGCGAGCCTGTGGGCTGAGCCTCGAGCGGACCGCCGTGCAGCGGCCGGGCCAGCTCGCTGCTGGCGCCGACGAGGGGACCGCCCGGGCAGGACTTGGCGTGCACCAGCTTGCCGGGGTTGCGAATCCCGACCGCCCCCACCACGCCCCCAACCGCGACGAGCGCCGCCGCGATCGCCATGCCCAGGTGAAAGCTGTGCAGGGAGGCCTCCTCGGCGGCCCTCGTCAGCGCATGGGCCTGTGTCGGGGGGAGCCCGTGAACATCGGGGCGACCCAGCGGAAGCCGCTTGGCCGCCACGAGCACCGCGCGCCCCGACGCCGCCAACCCGCTCCCCGCCAGGCGGCTCAGCGTCGAGCTGAAGGAGGCCGCCACGATCGCGCCGAGCGCAGCCGTGCCTAGCAGCCCCGCCACTCGCGCGATCGCGTTGTTCACGCCGGAGGCGATACCCGACTGCTCCCTGCCCGCCCCGGCGAGCACCGCTGCCGTCAGCGGCGCGACCGTCATCGACAGCCCCAGCGCGAACACGAGCACCGCGGGCAGGACTTCGGAGACGTAGTCGACCTTGAGGGTGACGCGCTGCAAGAGCAGCAGGCCGCAGGCTGCCACCAGCGGGCCGCCTGCCATGAACAGGCGCGGCCCGACACGATCGGCCAGCGCCCCGAAGCGGCGCGACAGCGCGAACATCAGGAGCGTCGTGGGCAGCGTCGCAAGGCCGCTCTGTAGCGGCGTGTAGCCACCGATCTGCTGCAGGAACAGCACCAGGAAGAAGAACAGGATCGACAGGCCCGCATACATCGAGAACGTCTCGATGTTCCCCGCAGAGAAGTTGCGCCGGCGGAACAGCCCGAGCGGGAGCATCGGGTCCGGAGCGCGGGCCTCATGGAAAAGGAAGCAGCCCAGCATCACGATCCCGGCGATCAGCGGAACGAACACCGCCGCGCTCGCCCATCCCAGCCGCGGCTGCTCGATGAGGGCGAACACGAACCCGCCGAGACCCCCGGCACACAGCAGCGCGCCGGGCACGTCGACCCGGCGCCCACCCGCCGCCCGCGGGGCGGACTTGGGAACCGCCACCAGGATCAGCGTGACGCAGGCGGCGGCCAGGGGGATGTTGATCAGGAAGATCAACCGCCAGGATCCGATCGCGAGCAGCCCCCCCGCGACGAGCGGTCCGAGCACCCCGGCGATCGAGGCCCACGCCGTCCAGCTGCCGATCGCCGCACCGCGCTCTGACTCCGAGAACGTGTTCATGATCACCGCCAGCGAGCTCGGAACGAGGAGCGCACCGGCGACGCCCTGCACCGCACGGGCGAGCACGAGCGCGCCGATCGACGGGGACAGCGCGCAGGCAAGCGAAGCGATGCCGAAGCCCCCCACGCCGACGGCGAACACCCGCCGCTCGCCATACAGATCCCCGAGCGAGCCTCCCACCAGGATGAGCGCGCTCAGCGTCAGCAGATAGCCGTTCACGATCCACTGCTGGGCGGCCAAACCGCCGCCCAGCGCCACCTGGAGCCTTGGCAGCGCGACGTTCACGACGGTGCCGTCGAGGAACGCTATGCCGGAGCCGAGGATGCAGGCGATCAGGGTCAGCCGCTTCACCGACGCTGAGCTGCCCGTGGCCATGGGTGGCACGCTACCGGTCCCGCTGATCGGGCCTGCGCCGGTGCCGGCTCAGGACCTGCCGGGGCGCTCGGGAGCGCTCATCAGCGCGATCGGGACGGCCACCCCGGCCGAGCGCCGCACGGTGGCGATGCGCCGTCCCGGCTGGACCGCGTCGCGGATCGAGCCGGCGTGCTCCCCCAGCACCTCCACCGTCTGCTCCAGGTCGCCGCTGAGCAGTGCCAGACCCCAGAAGTGCGCGGGGCGCTCCGCCCCGCCGAAGCGCTCCACGACATCATCGGGCTCTGCCACGAGCTCGAGTATCTCCCCGCCCAGCCGGAAGAACGCCTGGCGCGGCGCGCCCGCCGGTGTCGGCTCCTCACGCACCCGGCGCAGGTCGAGACCCGCCGCCTGAAGCACTCTCACGCTGCGGTCGAGGGCGGGCGAGATCGCAACCACGTGGTCGATCGCGACCACCCCGTTTGGGTGCTCGGGAGCGGTGGGCGGGATGGGTCGCTCGGACGCGACCGTCGCGAGCCCGTCGAGCTTGGTGCTGAGAATGCCCCGCAGCGACCAGGAGACGATCCCCCGGCCGGCCCCGGGGTCGGTGAATGCGAGCCGCACCCCGCCGAGCTGGACCGCGTCCCCTGACAGCGCGAACCCGAGCGCGGCCCACCGCTCGGGCTCATCTGCGAGGAGCAGCTCGTCTATCGTCGCGCCGGACATGGCGCTAATACAATCGAAAACTCGCGAGAGGACGCCCTTCATGGACTTCGAGCAGATCACCACCGAGATTTCAGAGGGCGTTCTCACAATCACGCTGAACCGTCCCGAGCGCCTGAACGCCTGGACCGCGACGATGGGCTCCGAGCTGATCGAGGCGTTCGATCAGGCCGACGCCGACGATGACGTCCGCGTGATCATCGTCACCGGCGCGGGCCGCGGTTTCTGCGCCGGCGCGGACCTCGCCGGCGGCGGTGACACCTTCGACTATCGAAGGCGCGAGTCCGCCGCCGCGGTTCCGCGCGACAATGGTGGCCAGTTCACGCTCCGCGTGTTCGCTTCGACGAAGCCGGTGATCGCCGCGATCAACGGCCCCGCCGTCGGCGTCGGAGCCACGATGACGCTGCCGATGGACATCCGCCTCGCATCCGAGGACGCCCGCATGGGCTTCGTGTTCGCCCGCCGCGGCATCGTCCCGGAGGCGGCCTCGAGCTGGTTCTTGCCACGCGCCGTCGGCATCAGCCGCGCGATGGAGTGGGTCGCCACCGGCCGGGTGTTCTCCGCGCAGGAGGGGCTCGAAGGTGGTCTCTTGCGCAGCCTTCACCCGCCCGCAGAGCTGCTCGGCGCAGCACGCGATCTGGCGCGCGAGATAGCCGATAACACCGCCCCGGTGTCGGTCGCACTGGCGCGGCGGATGCTGTGGACGATGCTCGGCGCCGAGCACCCCATGCTCGCCCACCGCGCAGACTCGCGAGGCATGTTCTTCCGTGGGCAGTCGGCCGACGCGGTCGAGGGCGTGACCTCCTTTCTGGAGAAGCGAGGCGCGCGATTCTCAGACCGCGTCAGCGATGGGCTTCCAGACATCATGCCCGGTTGGACCGCCCCGGAGTTCGAATAGGCTCAGCGCGAGCCGGCGAGCGCGGCCATCTGCTCGAAGGCGACCACCGGGTTCAGCGGCTCTGAATCGCCCGCCAGCTCGGCGTAGATGTTCGAGACATTGACGACCAGCCGCTCGGACTCGCCCCAGTCGGCCCATCGCTCAAGCGTTATCGCGCGTGCGGCCTGGAGCGGCGTCATCCCCTCGGCGCGGCGAGCCCGAGCCTCGTCGTAGAGATACTCGAAGTACGCCTTCAGCTCGCGCACCGCGGCCGGGGAGGCCAGCGGGCCGTGCCCCGGCACGATCACGTCCACGTCCATCGCGAGGATCCGCTCGCACGCGGCTATCCAGTTGGACACCGGCCCGGCCCACACGATCGGATGGGCCTGGGAGAAGAGGATGTCGCCCGAGAACAGCACGCGCGCAGCGGGCACGTGCACGAGCGTGTCTCCGCGCGTATGCGCCGGGCCCACCTCGATCAGCTCGAGCGCCCGCCCGCCGACCGACATCTCGACCCGACCGCTGAAGGTCTCATCGGGCAGCGCCAGCTCGATCCCCGAGAAGTCGAACGCCCCGAAGCACTCGAGGAAGAAGGCGCCCAGCTCGCCCATCTGCGGCGCCTGCTCGATCAGCGCGGCCATGGCGGCAGGCGGAAGCTCTCCCATCTCCGCCGCGGTGCGCTCGGAGGCGACGATCCGAGCGCCTGACACGAGCTGGTTTCCGTAGCAGTGGTCTCCGTTGGCGTGCGTGTTCACCAGCGTGTCGATGCGCGCAGCCGCCGGTACGGCATCGCGCATGCTCTTCAGCATCCGCTCGGTCAGAGCGAGGTCGTAGAGGGTGTCCACGAGCAGCGTGGCCTCGCCATCGGTGATCAGCCCCGCGTTGCTCCACCCCCAGCCGCCGTCGGGTTGCAGATAGGCAAACAACCCGTCGCCGACCTCCTGCAGGCCGGCCGTGTAGCTCATTTGACGAACCGGTTTCGCAGCACCCCGATGCGATCGATCTCGAGCTCGATCACATCGCCGTCGGAGAGGAAGCGGCCCTGCTCGAGGCCGCAGCCGCCGCCGACCGTGCCGGAGCCGAGGATCTCTCCGGGATGCAGCGTCTCCGAGCGCGACACGAAGGCGATCATGTCCTCGAAGCGATGATGCATGCTCGAGGAGCTGCCGCGACTCCACTCCTCCCCGTTGACCCGTGCGACCATCTCGAGCGCATACGGGTCGCCGAGCTCATCGGGGGTGACGATCCAGGGGCCGAACACGTTTCCAGTATCGAAATCCTTGCCCTTGGCCGGTCCCAGCGCACCGCCCATCTCGATCATCTGGGCGTCGCGCGCGGACGCGTCGTTGAAGATCGTGAAGCCGAAGATGTGCCCCGCGGCGTCCGCCGTCGCGATGTCCCTCCCGCCGGTCCCGATCACGCACGCCAGCTCGAGCTCGTAGTCCATCACCTGCGAGTAGGACGGCCACACGACATCGGCCTCGGGACCGCTCACCGAGAAGCGGTTCGCCTTGTAGTAGATCGGCTGCTGATACCAGACGGCTGGGATCTCGCGCTGCTCGCCCGTGAGCTTGGCCGCCTGCGCGAACGAGTTCTTCAGATGCTCCTCAAAGCACAGGAAGTCGCGGATCTGCGAGGGCACGGGGAGCGGGGCGAGTAGCCGCACCTCGGCGAGCCCGTGGCGACACTCGCCGGGCGCCTCGCGGGCCAGCTCGCCCGCGAGCTCGAGCGCCTCCTGCCCGCCCTGGATCAGCGCGAGCATGCTCTCCAGATCGCGCGAGTGACCTCCCCGCAGCCGCTCGTGCGCCGCCTGCATGGCGACCACGCTCGGACCGTCGACGACACCGAGCGCCGGACCCTCGGAGGGGCCGGCGAACGTCGCAAGCTTCACTTGACCGCCTTTTCAGAGCGACCTTTTGGTCGCTTCCGCGGGGCCTTGCGACCCCCCGCCCTTGGCTTGCCACCGTTTCGATGAGCGTGCTTGGCCGGCGTGACGAGCGCCAGCAGATCGTCCATTCCCCGCTCGATGCCCGCCGCGAGGACGTCTATGTCGGGGGCGCCGTCGTAGTCGCCGGTGATACCGAAGTAGAGCCCGCCGTCGTAGGAGAAGATCGCCACGACGATGCGAATCGAGCCCACCACGGGCACGAACGGATAGGACTCGAGCATCCTCCGGCCGAGCGTCTGGACGGGCTGCTGCGGGCCCGGGACGTTGGTCGTGGCGGTGTGCATGTTCAGTCGCGGCGACAGCGTCACCAGGCGGCTGCCCAGCGCCAGCAGCATGGGTGGCGCAAACCCCGACAGCGACGTGAGCACATCTCCGGCGACCGCCTGCTTGGACTGCTTGACCCCATCCATCTCCGCGCGGATCTGCTGCAGGCGCAGCGCGGGGTCAACCAGACCGACCGGCAGGCCGGCGAACACGGCTGAGACCCGATTGTTGTAGACCCCCTCCTCCCCGCGCCGGCGCACTGACACCGGAACCATCGTGCGGATGACGCGATCCCCGGGTATCTCCTCGCCGCGAGACTCGAGCAGCTCGCGGAACCCGTTGGTGATGAGTGTGAGCACGACGTCGTTGACTGTGCCGCCGAGAGCGACGCGGACCTCCTTGATGTCCGTCAGACGCGCCTGTGCCCAGCTCCAGCGACGGTGCGGGCCGATGGGACCCGTCAGCGAGGACGGCGCCACCGGTCGCAGCGTGCGGCTGGCCGCGACGGTGCCCCGCGCTATCTCACCGAGCGAGCGCAGGGTTTCCATCGGCGTGCGCATCGCGTGCTGCAGGGCGTCCAGCTGACCGGCGGGAGTCGCGCGGCGCACCAGTGTGCGGACGAGCACCTCGATCGAGGACGGCTCCGGCCCGGGCGACCACGCGTCCTCGGCGGAGCGGGCGGTGCTGTCGGAGAACATCACCGACATCAGGTCCGTCGCAGCCACTCCGTCGACCATGCAGTGGTGCACCTTGGACAGCAGCGCCCAGCGGCCTTCCCTGAGGCCCTCCACCGTCCACAGCTCCCACAGCGGCTTGTTCCTGTCGAGGTGCTGAGAGAACACGCGCGAGGCCATCTGCCGCAGCTGGGCCTCGCTGCCCGGAGCCGGGATCGCGGTGTGGCGCATGTGATAGTCGAGGCTGAAGTGAGGGTCATCGATCCACACCGGCGAACCCACCGCGAGCGGCACGAAGCGCACCTTCTGCCGGTAGCGGGGCACCAGGTCCAGCTTGCCGGCGACCATCGCCCGCAGGTCCTCGAACGGCGGCGGCGGACCCTCGAAGATGCTCACTCCGCCGATGTGCATCGGCGTGACGTCGTTCTCGACGTGCAGAAACGACGAGTCGATGGGGCTCATCCACTCCATGCACCCTCCTTCGTGGTGTCGAGCACGTGCTCGAGCATGCGGTAAACCTCGGGATGGACCGACATTCCACAGTGGCTCGAGTTGACCTCGACCGGTTCGGCGTGAGGATCAAGACATGCCTGCCAGTCGACGATCCCATCGCTGCGGGAATGCACGGCGACCGCCTGGATGTGCCCCGCCAGCGGAGCGATGAGGTCGTCACGGAAACGCTCACAGCAGGCGCCATCGGCACAGGTTCTCGAGAACACCCGCGGAAGCCCGCGGTCGCCGAGCCACGCCATCCAGCGTACGGTCCGAAGCACCGGCGCCGAGACCGCAAGCGGGTCGCACACCGGCGACCCCAGCATCACGAGCCCTGAGACGAGCTCCGGATTGCGCACGGCCAGCGAGCGAGCGAGCGTGCCACCGCGGCTCTGCCCGATCAGGAACACCGGCTGGCCGCTGTCCGCCGCGAGCGCGTGCAGCCGAGGCTCGAGCCGGCTGATGACCCGCTCGGCGCAGTCGACATTGGCGCGGATCCCGCTCATCAGAACGCGATGTCCTCGCCGCCGCAGCCAGCGCCTCAGCACGGCCATCGAGGAATCGCCCGCCATGAAGCCCGGGATCAGCATCACGGGCTGAGCCTCCTGCGGGCGGGCGGGCGCGCGGAACGCGCCGTCCGCCAACAGGCGGGCGAGCTCGCCGCTGTAGCGCAGCTCACCCCAGAGCGGCGCGACTGGCGACCGTGCGGCGTTGGCCTCAGCGGTCATGGGTTACATACAGTACGCCGTGCGGAGCGTTCAAACAGGCACGTCGCACTCAGCCGTGGTGGCGGCGGCGTCGCGCCAGCCCTCCTTCGGCGAGTAGTGCGCGAAGCCCGGGCCGTCGCCGCCAGCTAGACCCGGGCAACGCGAGCGGGCTCAGCTGACTTTGGCTGCTTTCGCCGGACGTTTGGCAGCGGTCCGTTTGACCGCCGTCCGTTTGGCCGCCGTCCGTTTGGCCACTTTCCGTTTGGCCGCGCGTTTGGGGCTGGCGCTTTTGCTCGCGCCGGCTGCGCCGGTGCGCGACGTGCTCGCCGCTTTTTTCGGCGCCGGCCGCGAAGGCGACTTGCCTTTGACCAGCGCGTGTTCGAGGTGCTCGATGTCCCTCGCGATCCGCCGGCGGCTGCGGGTGAGGTTCCGCTGCGTGGCCTTGAGCGTCTTGCCGATGTCCTTGAGCAGGTCGCGTGAGTCGCGGCTCACCTCGCCCTGCAGATCCTTCAGCGCGGTTTCGGCGGCCTCGATCGAGGCCCGCAAACGGTCAAGCGCTGCGCTGCCGGCCTGCTTCGCACGGCGGGTCTGCGGCATATCTCTTCCTCCGAATCGTTGCTACTGGCAATGGTCAGCGCAAGCGTACGCCAATACGCCAGCCGGGGGTGTCATCCCGCCAGGAGCGCCTCGAGGAGGGGCTCGCTTGCGCTGTGCGCTCCACCATGGGATTCGCCGCGCCGCGCAGCCGAGCCCGGAGCGCTGGCCGTGGCGGTGGAGCTGCCGGGCGTCAACTCGACGCGCAGCACCGCGCTGCCGTGCGCATCGGCGATGGCCCTCGCGTCCTCGACGACCCGCGCCACATCGTCCGCCGGCAGGGTGCACTGCTCGAGAAATTGCCGCACGTCGTCTTTGCACAGAGCCTGGGCGTCGGCCTCCAACTCCTCCACGTGCAGGCCACCATCGCCGGCCGTCTGCTCGGGCTCAAGGACGCACGCCACCATGTCGTCGGGAGCCCCTTCGGCTGCCGCCCGCACATGCTCGAGCAGATCGGACGCCTCGGGCTGTGACCCCAGGCCGCTGAGAATCTCGCGCAGGCGCTCGCGGCCCAGCAGCTCGCCCTCGCTGCGCGCCTCGATCAGGCCGTCACTGAAGAAGCACGCCGCCGCGCCCGCGGGGAGCGAGATGGTCGTCTGGCGACGCCCCGTCGGCGTGCCCCAGCCAACGGGCGGAGAGGAGCACAGCGTCAACGGCTCCGGCGCCTTTAAGCCGGTCAGGATCGGCGGAGGATGACCCGCGAGCGCATACGTGAGCGTGCCGGCTGCGGTGTCGTAGACGCCGACCGCGACCGTCGCGTATCGCTCGCCCAGCGGATCGGCCAGGACTCGCCCTGCGAGCGCGAGCGCCGCGCGCGGCTCCAGTCCCGCCTGCAGATAGGCACGCAGCGTGTAGCGCGTGAGCGCGGCGTGGGTGAGAGCCGCATGCCCGTGACCGGCGACATCTCCGAGCATCATCGCGACCTTGCCCGGCTGCGGCACGAAGAGATCGTAGAAATCGCCTCCGGCGGCCGGCCCCTCCGCCGGGCGGTAGGCAACGGATACCGCGAGCCCGCCGAGCAGGTTGGGCAGCTCGGGCACGAGCGCGGCCTGCATCGCGCCGACGTCACGCAGCAGCGCGGTGCGCTGACGCTCGAGGCGGCGAGCGCGACGCGCGGCGAGGCGTGAGCGTACGCCCAACCAGCCGGCCAGCAGAAGCAGCGCGATTATGATCGGCTTGCTCCAGTCGGGGACCGGTATCGGGAGCGGAATCGACCCCACGATGCTCGCCAACGGACCGCTCGACGCGTGCGGCGCCGGGGCGGGGCGCGGGGGCTTACCGTGAGCGGCGGGCGCGGCGATCTGCCTGAAGGCGACGAGCGCGGCGCCCGAGCTGACAGCCAGGGCGGCAGGGCGGCGGCGGGTGCGCGCCGAGACTCTCCTGTGCGCCGCCGACACGCCGACTGTGGCCGAGCGCCCGGGCCCGCTTGAGACCCGAGCGGGTGGACCGCTGCTGGTCGAGGTCTTCGTGGCGGCCGCGGCGGCCGGCGGGGATGTCGAAGTGGCCGAGACCGCCGGCGAAGCACCGGGCGAGCTGGAGCCGCTCGAGGAGCCGGAGGTGCCCTGCGTCCCGCCGGCGCTGGACGATCCTGTGGATTTAGCCGTCTGATGGCGTGAGGAGCTTGAGGAGGGGGAGTGGTTGCGACCGCCGCCATGGTCGCCGGCGTCGCGCTGGCCGGCCGTCTGCCCGGTCGATGCCGACCCGGAAACCGAAGCCTTCCCGGAGGAGCCCTCGCCCTGGGAGGAGGACGCGTGCTGTGAGCCCTGTTCGCCGGAGATCTGCCGTCGGTGCGAGTTGCCGCCTAGCTGCGCGGGTTCGGCCTGTGATTGACCCCTGCCCGAGTGCGAACCGCTCCCACCGCGGCCCGGCGGAGTCGGCTCACCGCCTCTGGGCCCGCTCCGGGGCGAAAGCAGAACCTTGGACGGCGGCTGGCCCTGCGGCGGCGGCTGGCCCTGGGGCAACGGCTGGCCCTGCGGCGAAGGTTGGTTGTTTCTGGCGCGGGGCCCGAACTGGCCCCGCGGCGAGGGCCTCCCTTGGAGGGCTCCCGCTGGCGCGGGCGCTGCGGGCTCACGCGCGGAGTCGCTCCCACGGGCATCCGCGTGGCCGGCGGCGAACGGCATCGCGCAGACGCCGATGGCCAGGACCCTCATGCCCGCGCCCACGGGGCTGGATCGCGGTCTCGCCATCGTCAGCGCCGGCGTCGGTCTGCGGCGCGCGTGGTCATGCGCGTGCCTTCGACAGGCGAACGGTCGTTCCGCCCGGCTCGATCTCGAGCTGGACCTCGTCGACGAGGCTGGCCATCAGCGCCAGGCCGCGACCGTGCTCAGCGCTCATCGAACCGTCCAGCACCGGCATCACGAACGTCCCGCGGTCGCGAACCGAGAACGTCAGGCGCTCGGCGTCGGCGACGATGCTCAGCTGGATCAGCCCGTTCTCGTCGGAGGCGCCGTGGCGAATTGCGTTGGTGACCGCCTCGTTGACCGCGAACACGAACTCGAAGCATGTGTCGGGGTCGAATCCGAACTCCGCCGCCACGTCGGCGACGTACTTGCGTGCCGCGCCCAGTTGCGAGCGCTCGGCGGGCAGCTGCAGCTCGCTTTCGGAGCGACTTGTGGTGTCCTGCTGGCGCGGGGCCCGCATGTCAACCAGCCAGGGAAAACGCCGAGACTGCCTCCTCGCGGGAGCTGTGCAGGCTGATCACGCCGTCAAGGCCGGTGATCTCAAAGATCTGAAGAACCTTGTCGTTCGTGGACACGACCGCGAGCGAGCCCCCACCGGCTTCGTCCAGCCTCGCGACCGTACCGGCGAGGACGCCGATCGCCGTCGAGTCGATGAAGGTGACGTCGGAGAGGTCGAGCACCAGGCGCCGTCCGCCGGCCTTGATGGCGCCGACCAGGCGCGCTCTCAGCTGAGGACTGGCCTCATAGTCGAGCTCGCCACCCATCGCCATGATGGCGAGGTCGCCGTCGCGCATATCGTCGTCCGGCACGTTTTCGCTGATGAAGAAAGATCTCATTCGGTCCTCCAGGGCTTTGACCTCGGGATGGACAGGGTTGGCGACGCTTGGAGAGGCGGCTGTGTCCTGCCTTTCCTGCTGTTTCGACAGCGCGGCGCGGTCCCTTTAGGGCGACCGGCCGAGATGGACGCGCAACGGACGCGCCTGCATCCGGGCGCACCGGTGCGTCGGCCCCTTTAGGATCTGAAGCATGAGCGAGCTTCCCTCGGTGTGCGTGATCGGAGCCGGCGTCAGCGGGCTCACCGCCGGCAAGGCGCTAGCCGACTTCGGCGTCCCCTACAGGTGCTTTGAGGCATCTGATGAGGTGGGTGGAAACTGGTACTTCCAGAACCCGAACGGAGTCTCCTCGGCGTATCGATCACTGCACATCGACATCTCGAAGCCCTCGATCTCATTCCGCGACTTCCCGATGCCCGAGCGCTACCCCGACTACCCCCACCACACGCACATCTTCGAGTGGCTGCGCGACTACGCCGATGCCTTCGCGCTGCGCGAGCGGATCAGCTTCAACACCCGCGTCGAGCGCGCCGAGCGCGGCCCGAGCGGCGGCTGGACCATCACCCTCGACGACGGCTCAAGGGAGAGCTTCGATGCGCTGCTGGTGTGCAACGGGCACCACTGGGACCCGCGCTATCCGGACTTCCCGGGCACCTTCGACGGGCCGCAGATCCATTCGCACGAATACATCGATCCGAGCACCCCGCTGGACCTCTATGGAAAGCGCGTGCTGGTGGTGGGAATCGGCAACAGCGCGGTCGACATCGTCTCCGAGCTCGCGCGCAAGACGGTGTCTGAAACGGTCTTCCTGTCGACCCGCTCCGGGGCGTACGTGATTCCGAAGTACATCTTCGGCAGGCCCGCCGATCAGGTCGTGAAGACCAACCCGCGGCTGCCCACCGGCCTGCAGCGGCGGGTCAGCCGCCTGCTGCCGCGCATCTTCTCCGGGCGCATGGAGGACTTCGGGCTGCCCACGCCCAACCACAACTTCCTCGACGCCCACCCGACCGTCTCCAGCGAGCTGCTCGGGCGGCTCGGCGCGGGCGATGCGGTGGCCAAGGGCGACGTGCAGGAACTGCTCGGCGACCGCGTGCGATTTGCCGACGGGACCGTGGAGCTCCTCGACGCGATCGTGTACGCGACCGGTTACAAGGTCAGCTTCCCGTTCTTCGACCCCGCCCTGCTGGCGGCTCCAGAAAACGTGCTGCCGCTGTACAAGCGGATGCTCAAGCCCGGGATCGACGACCTGGCGTTCATCGGGCTCGGTCAGCCGGTCCCCACGATCTTCCCATTCTCCGAGCTCCAGTCAAAGCTCGCCGCGCGCTGGCTGAGCGGAGACTGGGCCCCACCCGGAACAGCCGAGATGGAAGCGGAGATCCGCCGCGACGAGGCATTTCACACCGCTCACTTCATCAACAAGCCCCGGCACACCATGCAGCTTGAGTGGTACGCCTTTCAGCGCGAGCTCAACACGCGCTCGATTCCGGCCGGTCAGGCGCGTGCGCGCTCGGGCGCGCCCACCGGCCGCTCGACGGCGGGCCGCGCCGCAGCCCTGGAAGCCCCGGGGCTACCGGCATGAGCGTGGTCTCCTTCGACAGCGGCGGGGTGCGCTGCGCGGGAGTCCACCTCTCCGGCGAGCCCGAGGACGCCTTCACGGGCGAGGATGGTCGGCGGCCCTGTGTGGTGCTGGCCCACGGCTTCGCCGGCACCGTCGACTCGGGGCTGCTCCCCTACGCCGAGCGCTTCGCCGCCGCCGGCGTGGACGCGCTCGCCTTCGACTACCGGCACTTCGGCTCAAGCGACGGCGAGCCCAGGCAGCTGCTCTCGATCCCCGCACAGCTCGAGGACTACGCCGCCGCGATCGCATTCGCGCGCACGCTGGAGGGCGTCGATCCGGATCGCATCGTGGTGTGGGGCTCCTCCTACTCCGGTGGGCACGTCGTGCCGGTGGCCGTCGCCGACGGCCGCGTCGCGGCCGTCATCTCACAGGTGCCGGGCATGGACGGACTGGCAACGCTGCTCAACGGAGCACGCTACGCGGGTCTCGGCCCGCTCTCACGACTCGTCTTCGCGGGGCTGCGCGACCTCGCCGGCTCGCTCAGCGGGCGCCCGCCCGTGATGGCCGCCGTGGTCGGCCCGCCCGGCAGCGCCGGCGCGATGACCACCCCCGACGCCGAGCCCGGCTACCTCGCGATCGCGGGGCCGACCTGGCGCAACGAGGTGGCCGCGCGGATCCTCCTCAGAACGGGCTCATACCGTCCCGGCCTGCAGGCCGACCGCCTGCCCTGCCCGATCCTCGTGCAGATCGCCGACCGCGACGCGATCGCGCCGGTCAAGGCCGCCCAGGACGCCGCCTGGCGCGCGACCGGCCGCGCCGAGGTGCGCACCTACCCGATCGGCCACTTCGACATCTACAGCGGCCCGCCGTTCGAGCGGGCGATCGCCGACCAGCTGTATTTCCTTCACCGGCACGCCGGCGCGGCCTCGCGCGTGGCCGCCGGCGCGCTGTAGCGGGCCGCTCGGAGACCGGGGTCCGCCGTTCTCTGAGCAGCACTCCTCTGAGCAGCACGCCGCCGCCCCGTTTGTTCGGGGCGGCGGCGTCCGGCAGGTCCTGCGCCTCGGTGAGCGCGAGCTAACGCGTCACGAGCACAGCGGGTTGGTGGGCACCCCTTGACACGGGTTCTGCATGCTCTGCTGCGGTGGCGGAGCCGGCTGCCCGACCGGCGGCACTTTTTCTCTTATCGCGTCAGCTTCGAGCTGCAGTCCGACGAGATATTCGACCGCCGGCAGGCCGCCTCCGGGGCTTGGGGTGGTCCTGTTCTGGCAACCCCAGGTTCCCCTGATGTTCGCCGGGAAGGTCGCGTCGAGGAGTACGTTGCCGCTGACGCAGTTGTTCACCGAATGCGATTCCGGATACCCGAAGATTTCGCTGAAGCCACCCGCCAGCGTGATGTCACCGGTGAATGCACGACCTCTGTGGCCGTTGTTGAAGAACAGGTTGTACGCGATCTCGTTCCCGGCCAGCTGGAAGAAGAGCGTGCCTTCAAAGCCGTTTTCCGGGGTGAAGGGGTTCGGATACTCGAAGCCCAGGACCCCGTCGTTCGGGTTGTTGATGATCAGGTTCCCTTCGACCAGGTCGGCGTAGTCGCCCGGAAGCTCGACGCCCGCCCCCCACGGTGCGATCCCGGTCGATCCGTTGACCGGAACCGTGAGGTTGTTGTTTTCGGTGATCAGGTTGTCGCGGATCACGGTGCAGCGTGGAATGTTGGTCGTCGTGATCAGCGGTGTGGGGTTGGGGTTTTCGATGTTCGGCCGGCCGCATTCACCGTCCTGTGGCGGCGGCCCGTCTCCGGGGTTTTCCGAGTTCGGCGCGATGCCGACCAGGTTGCGGCGGAAGAGCGAGTCCTGGATCGCCAGCTTGCCGCCCGCATTCGAGCCCGAGTAGCCAAGGGCGTTATCTTCCATCGTCGCCCCGGTGACCGTCGCGTTGCATTCCTGGCAGGCGCCGATGTAGATGCCCGAGTCGGCAAAGCCCGAGGCGTAGATGTTGTTCCAGGAGCCTTCGGTCTCGTTGTTGGTGAAGATGCCATAGCCCCCGGTCAGCCCGGTGTCGTATGCGGTGAGGTAGCTCCCGTACCAGCCGTGGGCGCCGATTTTGCCCGAGTCCTCACCCCCGTTCCACCAGATCTCGTTGCCGCACTCTTCATCCGGGCACGACGGTCCGAATTCGAAGTTGCGGACGGTCAGGTTTTCGACCCACACATCGCTGGCCTTGTAGATTTCGATGCCGTTGGCCACTTTGTGCTGACCGTCGATGATCACGCTGTTGCGGTTCATTCCCCGGATCCAGATCCCGGACGTGGTGACCTTGACCGCTTCGTAGTACACGCCCGGTTCGATCAGCACCCAGTCGCCTGATTTCGAGGCGTTCACCGCCGCCTGGATGGTTTTGTAGTAGTGGGTGTTGGCTGGAACTTTGGTCGGCGCCGTGCCCTGGCGAACGATGTTCACATTGCCTGCGGCGGCGGCGCTGCTGGCGGCCGCGGCAAACGCCACCGCCACCAGCGCGATCGCGATCGCGTGCCAAGCTCTCGCCGGCCCGCTACGCGGCCGAACCCGATACCTACGCATGGATGACATCTTGTCGTCCCCTCTCCTGGATGTGGACGGATGCCGACTCGCGGCGTGAGGCTGGCGGCGGCGCCATCCTTGCTTGCACCCGTCGGGTCCCTCCCCCTCCGCAACGCGCAGCTCAAGGCCGTGACTCGACCCTGAATTTGGCGGGATTCTACACCCGGGGCGGCGTCGCGCGGGGCCACGTCGTCCCGGCGCCGAGACCCCCTGATAGGCACGCGGCCGGAGGCGGGCTCGTGGGCGCCCGCGAGCGCTACGCCTGGTCCGCAGCCGGGTCCGGGCGACGGGCCTCCGCCCGCTGAAGGACGGCGGCGCCGACGGCCTCATCGATGTCGATGTCTAGCGTGGTCATGACGTGGGCGAGCATCTGATAGCTGCCGATCACGAGCAGCAGCTCGACGATCTGGCGAGGCGGGAACCGCTCGCTCAGCGCCGCCAAGGTGTCCTGCGCGGCCCTTGGCCGGTCGAGCACCTCGGATGTGAAGCGGAGCAGGGCGCGAGCGTCTGCGTCGAAGCAGGCGGCCTCGAGCTCACCGCGCTCGACGGCGGATATCTGCTCGTCGGCGACGCCGATCGCCGTGGCGATGCCCGCGTGCTGGACCCACTCATACTGCGCGCCGGTGCGCGCCGCGACGAGCAGGATCGCGAGCTCCCGCAGCCCGGGGTCGAGCTCGAGTTGCGTGAGCAGCGCCTCGCCGAAGCGCAGGTAGGGAACGAAGGCCGAATCGGCGTGGGCGAGCATTGCGAAGATGTTCAGCGGCGGCAGCGCCTCAAGCGCCCTGGCCACTGCCGGCGAGGCCTGCTGCGGGTCGGCGTAGGGCAATCGGGCCATGGCGTCGAACGCTACTGCAAGCGCTAAGCGTCCACGGTCGCGCCCATGTATCGCGCTAGCCGTGCGGGCTGCCGATGGCAGCACAGATCGTCTTGCACCTTCTCCGCGCCAAGCTGCTCGCCCCCGTGATGGTGCTCGTGTTGACCGTAGGGGCGATAGCCGCCGTGTGGCTGCTCGTCGACCGAGCGAGTTCCAGCAACGGTGCCGAGGTTCAGGCAGGCTCGCTGAAGCTAACTCTGGCCAACCTCGGAGATGCTCCCTTCAGGGCGGAAGGCGCGCCCGGCGCGGCGGCGGCGGCCGGGGCGGCAATTCGAGCTGATGAACAACTGCTCTCGCGGGGCCTGGCCAACGGCTCCCAGGCGGGCGCCCCCGGTGTCCTGCTCGCGGACGGGCGCGAAAGCCTGATCGCCCTGGTGCCCGTCATCCAGTCCATCTACGTTGCGGCCCAGCAGAAGGGCGGCGTGGCCGCACTCGGCCGCGGCCTGCCAGAGCTCGTGGCACTGCTCACAAATCGCCTCGCCGCCGTCAACGGTGTGCTGGGAGAGCTGAGCCGGGCCGACGCTGCGCGGGCGACCGGCGCCCGCAACCAGATCAAGCTCGGAGCGGCCGCCGTGATGCTGCTGCTGGTCGCGGCATTCGCTTTCTTCTACTTCCGCTCGATCTCGGCCAAGGAGACCGTGGAGCGCCTGGCCGAGGAAAAGCAGGCCCTGCTCGGGGAGAGCCGCGTCGAGGCGAGGACCGACGCGCTGACCGACCTGCCCAATCGGCGCGCGCTCGGAGTTGACCTGACCAGGTCGATCGCCGAGCCGCCAGGGCCGCAGGAGCTCCTGCTGGCGATGTTCGACCTGGACGGGTTCAAGCAGTACAACGACACGTTTGGCCACGCGGCCGGGGACGCGCTGCTGCGACGCCTGGGCGGCCGTCTGAGCGTCGCCGCGGCGACGGTGGGCTCCGCCTACCGGCTCGGCGGGGACGAGTTCTGCCTGCTCGCCCGCTGCAACCCCGACATCGCCGAGAAGCTGCTGGGCGACACGACCGAGGCGTTGCAGGCGAGCGGCGAGGGGTGGCAGATCAGCTGCTCGCGCGGCGCCGTGTGGATACCCTCCGAAGCGGCCACCGAGACGCAGGCGCTGGCGCTGGCGGACGAGCGCATGTATGCCCACAAGACGAGTCGCGCCTCGGCCAGCCGGCAGGCGACCGATGCGCTGCTGCAGGTGATCACCGAGCAGAACGCCTGCCTCGACGAGCACGTGGAGCGCGTCTCAGAGCTCGCGGGGGCCGTGGCCGAAGCGCTCGGGGAGCCCGAGCACGAGGTGTGGCGGGTGCGTCTCGCCGGGAGGCTGCACGACGTCGGAAAGACGGCCATCCCGGCCGCGATCCTCGAGAAGCCGGGCCCGCTCAACGAGCGGGAGTGGGCGTTCGTGCGCCGCCATCCGGTCATCGGCGAGCGCATCGTGGCGGTCGCTCCCGCCCTGGCAAGCACCGCCGAGCTGATCCGATCGAGCCATGAGCGGATCGACGGACAGGGCTACCCGGACGGGCTCGCGGGCCAGGACATCCCGCTGGGGTCGCGCATCATCGCGGTATGCGACGCCTTCGACGCCATGACATCGGAACGGCCCTATCGAGGACGGACCGACGTGGCCGGTGCGATCGCGGAGCTGAGGCGCCATGCCGGCAGCCAGTTCGACGCGGACGTCGTCGATGCGTTCTGCGGCCTCAGCACACTGCAGCGGGGCGAGGGCGAGCTGCATGCGACCGCGGCCGCCGCGTAGGAGTCCTCAGCCTTTGAAGGTGGACGAGCCGGGGTCACCGAACGGCTCGTCGCGCTCGCGCACCGCCTGTCTGAAGCCGGCCTGCGCGGCGCGCTGCTGAAAGGCGTAGCCCTCGCTCGTGTGTCGCGTGATCCCGTCGAAGACGGTGCCCAGGACCTGGGTCTGATGCAGGCCCTGCGCGTACAGTGACTGGTTGACGAGCAGCTTCATCATCTGCAGCTGGTTGATCGGGTTGCGCGCGATACGCTCAACCAGGATCTCGGTGCGCTGGTCGAGGTCGGCGGCGGGGGGCGCCTCGATCGCAAGTCCCCACTCGAGCGCCTCGGCGCCCGACAGCGAGTCACCGGTGAAAAGCAGCCGCTTGGCGCGCTGGGGACCCAGCCGGTAGGCCCACATCGAGGTCGTCGGCGAGCCCCACACGCGCGCCGGCGGATAGCCGATCTTGGCGTCCGCCGCGATCATCAGGAGGTCGCTGCACAGCGCCATGTCCGTGCCGCCGGCGACACAGAAGCCGTGCACCCTGCAGACCACGGGCTTCGAGCAGTGAAACAGCGACATGAAGGCCCGAACGTTGCGCGACATCATCGCGTAGTCGACCATCTCATCCCACGCAGCGGCGGGGTCATGGTTGGCGGCCATGACCATCGGGTCAAGCGGCGATCCGGCGGGCGCCCGCTCGTCCCCCTCGCCCATGCGCCCCTGGCCCTCGGCCGACTCGACGAGGTCATAGCCGCCGCAGAAGCCCCTGCCGTTCCCGGCCAGCAGGATCACGTGCACGGCGGGATCCAGATCCGCGTCCTCCACGCAGCGCTCGAGCTCGGTGACCAGGCCGCGCGTGATCCCGTTCCCGCGCTCGGGGCGGTCGAGGGTGACCCTGGCGACGCGCCCGGTCACCTCGTAGGTCATCGTCGCGAGATTCCCCATGTGCGACGGCAGCGTCAGCGGCGCGAGAGCACCACGACCGGGATCTCCCGGTCGGTCCTGGCCTGGTAGTCGTCGTAGGCCGGCCATACCTCGTTCATCAACGACCACAGACGAGCGCGCTCCTCGCCCTCGGCCACCGTCGCACGGACCGGCACCTGCTCGCCCTGGACCTGGATCGTGGCCTCGGGTTCGGCCTTCAGGTTCTCAAACCAGCCGGGATTCGAAGGCGCGCCGCCCTTCGAGGCGACGACCACCCAGCGGTCACCGTCGCTGCGGTGAATGAGGGGCATCGTCCTCACCTTGCCGGACCTGCGTCCCTGCGTGGTCAGCAGCAGGATCGTGGTTCCACGCCAGTGATAGCCGCGCTCGCCCGCGGTCTCCCTGTAGACCCGGACGTGCTCCTCGCCAAACAGGTCGTCGTCGGACTCGGCCATCCGCCGCGAGTCTAGCGCCGAGCGCTGCTCGCCAGCGCGCGCGCTCAGAAGTACCCGTTGGCCGGGGAGGACAGCAGCGCATAGATCTGCACGATCGCCGCCTGCACCAACAGCTGCGCCGATGGCGGCGAGCCCGCCACGAACAGGTCGTTCTTCAGGCGCAGGTGCTGCCAGGCATAGTCGACGTAGGCCTGCGCGATCTTCGGCCCGGGCGGTTCATGGGTGAGCGCGTCGAGGTAGAGCAGGTTGCGGAAGTAGATCGACGGGAAGAACGGGATCTCCGAGCCGAGCTTCTCAGGGGTGAAGTAGGCCAGCGCCGCGGCCGCGGTCTGGCGGGCCTGATTGAGGTAGGCGCCGTTGCCGGTCGCCTGGTAGAGCAGCGTGCCGGCGCCGATCATGGTGCCCTGGTTGTAGCTCCACAGCATCGGTTCGACGACGCCCTTGCGGTTTACGTGGTCCGAATACAGGGCGCTCGGCTGAAGCAGGCACTGGCGCACCCAGGCGTAGGCCACTTCGGCGAACTGCAGGTACTGGGCGCTGTGCGTGATCCGGTACAGCTGCACGGCGAGCTCGGCGGCCGGCGCCGTGGAGACGGTGTTGCGTTCGCTGTTGGCGGCGGCGTTCGAGAACGGCACCCCTCCGGGGCAGCCGAGTTCGGGGCTCGCCTGCCAGCCGGCCATCTCGAAGGCCATGATCGTCTCGGCTCCCGCCAGCAGCGAGGGGCTGTGGCTCAGCTCGTAAAGCCGCGCGAGCTCGATGCCCACCCAGTCGTTGTCGTCGTAGTACTTCGTTCCGCCCGGCCCCAGCGGAGGAGCCACGGCTCCGTCGAAGGCTGTCAGCGTGCTCGTGAAGGTCCCTTCCGGGGCACCGGAGTTGGAGGTGTCGAGATAGTCGTGCAGGCCGGTCAGCCGCGCATGCAGTTCGCGCGTGAGCGAGATCCCCAGGCGAGGGATCTCGGCCATGCTGACCGTGGCCGCGAGTGCCTGGGAGAAGGGCCACATATAAGAGAAGGGCTCCCCCGCATACAGGCCCTTGCCCTTGACGTAATAGGCCTTCTGCATCGCCTGGAAGGCGACCAGCGCGCGCTTTGGATCACCGTGCGGCACGGGCGCACGGCTCTTCGCCTTGACGCTCTTGGGGCTTTGGGGCGAGCCCGGCGCGACGGCTCCGCCGGGCGATCCGGCCAGCCGAGCAAAGGCGGGCGAGCGCGCCTGCGCCCCCGCGCCGGTGGCGCTGCCCACGGCCGCGAGGGCGAACACGAGCAGCGAGCCGCACAGGACCGAGCAGGCACGACGGTGATCAGGGCTGAGCGGCATTGGGTCTTAAAACAGCCACAACAGTCAGCGACGGCATTCGATTTGGTGGCCGGCGGGCAACCCGCGGCCGACGGGCGGCGCGTACGCTAGCGGCCCTGCCGGAGCCTAGTGCGCCGTTGGAAGGCTTCGCCTGCGCATCACCAGCTGGCCTTTTCGCCACCGGAGCAGCCGGTCTTGGTGATCGGGCTCACGCAGCTGCGGGTGATTTCGCCGTTGGCGCTCTTTGCGATCTTCAGTT
>Ga0302326_10004030_pt1 | contig 34221 bp, 35 predicted proteins | sample Palsa_T0_3_FD_202264 | JGI IMG/M metagenome (GOLD analysis project Ga0302326, IMG submission 202264) | Peat permafrost microbial communities from Stordalen Mire near Abisko, Sweden - Palsa_T0_3 | ecosystem: Environmental > Terrestrial > Soil > Palsa > Peat permafrost | place: Sweden: Abisko...
TACGGCACGCGCCTGGGAGTTGAAGGAAACCTTTACCCATTTCTGGAAGTACAAATCCCTGACCTGGGCGAAGGCGTTTCTTGACGATTGGTGTTGCCGAGCCATGCGGAGCCGCATGGAGCCCATGAAGAAAGTGGCCCGTATGCTACGGGTCCATGAGGAACTCATATTGAACTGGTTCCGCGCTAAAGGCGAGATTTCCAATGGTGCCGTCGAAGGGCTGAACAACAAAATTCGAGTGGTGACCAGAAGATCTTATGGATTTCGTACGTATCCAGCGATGGAACTCGCGCTGTATCACACACTAGGACGACTTCCCGAACCCGAAATGACCCACAGATTTTGCTGAGGAGGCTCTATTTCCGTACTTACGGTTAATTGGTAGACCGCTTTTTGCTGAAACGAGTAGACTCGAGTTCGGCCAAAAGGTTCGAGGCAAGAGATTGGAATCCGTGGTTCCAGAGATCAAGAGATCGGAGGGGCTTCTGGCCGAGTCGGGACGACTACGACAACGGCCAGGGTGTGGTCAGTCGGAACCAGCTCTACGGCCTCGATGTTGGTGGCGGGGCCAACGGCCCGAACCTACTTTGTGGCCCGCCGAGGTTTCTTCCGTTTGGAGGCTAGGGTTTGTGGATCGAAAGCCCGCAAACGCCGCAACACGGAGCCGTACGAGGGGATACCGAGTCGGCGCTTTACACAATCGGCCGCCATTTCACGGTGAAGGGCAGTCACAGGCAGTCGTTCTCGAGCCCGATAAAACGATTTGAACTCATTGCCATTGCGAGAGATCAGCTTGCACCTTCGTTGCTCGACCCGGACGAGCGATCTGAAGCCATCCCACTTGATCTCGAAGAACCCAGCAGAGCTAACGTGGCGAGGAGACTTCTGCGGTCCCGGATGCGAAGATCCCCGAGCCAGGTTAAATTTTAAGGGAAATGAGTGCGAAAACGAATCTCATCGGAAAGACGGCAAAGGCCGGGCCAGCCAAAGATGCTCTCTTGGAATTTTACAATGGTGCCATTGCTCAGTTTTACGGTTTCAAAGATGAGTTCCGACACCAGGTAATGCACGTTCGCAGAGCATATGATGAAGTTGATTCTGACCGAGCGTTGATTCGCGTGCGAGATTTCATGGAAAGACTCGCAGGGCAAATCGACCAGAACGGGCGGAGAATCAGGGCATGAGTAGGAAAACTCCGTGAAGAAGCAATAAGAGAGGCATGCGGATAGGACTTTGAGTCTTTGAGTTGCGTTCCCAACTCTGATTTCGGTTCTGCTTTCATCGTGAGTTCGGGCATCGGACGATCGGACGATCAGCGGCAGCGCTTGCCGCGAGGCCGTGCTGATACTTCGCACAGGTGTCCGCGGATTGCCGCTCTTCCATGTGAGCGAGGGCCGCGCGACAAAGCGCGACAACAGGAAATATGCAAAGAAAGCGCAAGATGAGCTAATCTGCTTACCGATCGACGGAGGAGACTTCTTTAGGGCCGACATCCCTGAAACGAGAACAACAATCCCTGTTAACGGACCAAGTCACAATGCAAATTACAGTTCACAGAGAAGATAGTGTTACGAAAACCGAACCAACCATTAGTGGGGTCGTTGGACTCTCATGAAACACTTCACTTTTGTCTATGCGTTATGAGCAGATAGCCTGCAGTCGAGAACAGGACTGAGAATACGCAGTCGTTTCAACATGACACCGATATGGAATAAGTCCTTTCTTATCAATATCAGCTAACCGGGCCGTGCGATCCGCACGATCCGCGAACCAAGGGATCGCGAACGAACTCCAGACCCCAGTCTGCTCCCCCAAGCGTAGATTTCTAATCTTGTTCGGAATTCGGAACAAGCATTCGCGATGCCTTGACACCTGAACTAAAGAGAGATACTATCCGCCCCCTCAAGGCGTAGCCTCGGGTCTTTGTAAGTGTCTGCTTTCAGCAGATTCAATCAAACAACGGGAGGCCTACCCGGTCTCCCATCGTGAGTGAACGGAACTCGGGCCATCCAGTTCGTGGGGAGCTGCGTAGCGTGGAGATCCGCCAGATATGAACCGCAACGGCAGTGCGATTCTCGCGACGGCCATCCTATTCTCAATGCTGGCCTCGTCCGGAGTGCACCAGAGCCCTTCAGACAGGCGCGGGAACGTCAGTGCCTCACCGCCCTCAAACCACACCCGAAGCGAGCAGCAGGCTCCTAATCCTGATGACCTGAGGAAACAGGGAGAATCCGACTACAAGCGTCAAATAGATAACCTGTTCCTGCAATACTGCCGAGATGGAGATGCCGCTGAGACAGCGGAATGCAATTTGCAGGAGGACGACTTCGTCATTGCATTAATTCCGGATCCGGTTCACACGCATCTTGCGCTTGCCTTTGACCGCACGACCGATACGATTCAAGAGGCGCTACAGGATGACGGCTACGTTTTCTACCGGGCAATAGTGCCGTGGGATCACGAAACTCACCCGCAACCGGATGACTACAAAATTCGATCAGATGCGAAACGGTATCAGGAGGGCAGTGAACATCTTCCGGGAATAATGCTATTCCGCCCAAGCGGAGAAAAAACGGATGCACCGAAAAACACATTAGCAGTGATGCTTGTCGGTGAAACTCCGACCAGCGGTGTTGACAAAGAGCAGTTCTCGAAGGCGGTTGAGCAAATTCGACAACGCACGCCAAAGAAGGACAAGAGCGAGATGAAGCTCAGAATCCTCGGCCCGACTTTTTCCGGCTCCCTCACTTCGCTGAAGAAGCTTCTGACTTGTGGACAGAGTCGTCCCTGCTTTCGTTCAGCGACCATTCTCAGCGGGACCATAAGCGGCCGCGAAGAGGTCGAGGAATTCCGCGAAACAGAACACGAGGTGAACGCAATCTTCGATACGCTCCAGGAAACGGATGCAGTGATGCTGGAGCGATTGATCGAATTCATTGCGGGCAAGAGCTACGGGTATCACGACTACGACGTTCCCCATGTTGCGGAACTTTCGGAGGACGAAACTGCGTATGGCAGCATGAAGCAGGCCCGGGTTGAATATGAGGCGGGGAGCGGCTACTGCAAGAATTTTCCAGCACAATCCAAGAACCCGGCCCCATCCCCAGATCCTGCCCTATCCCAAAACGCCGTACAATCGCAGAACCCGTCCCCGCCCCGAGTCTGCTCGATACTAAAACTGTACTTTCCCCGCGAAATTTCCCAGTTGCGAGCCGCGTACCAGGATTCTGGCTCCGCGAATGCACCGGAGCGTCTGCCCTTTCAAAATCTGCCGCATAACTTTGGCGTCACTGGGGCGGACGACGATACAGTAGCCTCATTTTCCCAAAAGCAAACGCCCCTGTCGCAGGAAGCGGTATTACTCAGCATAGTCGCCGAGTTGCGTAAGCACGCGATCGAGTTTGTGGTGCTGAACGCGACCGATCCCATGGACACTCTTTTCCTAAGCCACTATTTGCGCAGCGCATACCCACAGGGCCGCATAGTCACCATGGGTGTGGATATGCTTTTCCCACGAGAAATAGAGGACACAAGCTTGCACGGCATCCTCGCCCTCTCGACCTACTCAGTTTCGCCCTCAGCGAACCACCAGTTCTATCAGCTTAGGCAGAGTGGGGCGGAACGAATGTTCCCCAGCTCGTTTGAGATTGGAACCTACAACGCATTGAATTCGCTGATGAGGGCGGCGAAGGTTTCTCCGCCGCTCTCCAGCTGTGATCCTTCCGTCTCCAAGAATGAATGTGCGGATCAGCTTCAGAGCAACCCGGAAAAGTCGCCTTTGTACCTCATCCAGTACGGATGGCGGGAGCGCGGCGCGGACAAACAATTTAGCAGGTACAATGCACCCCCTGTGCGCCTAAGCGCGCTCGGCCACGATGGGTACTGGCCCATCGCAAATCTCGGCCCCTTTGAATATCCCTTTGCAAAGGAGAAAATCTTCACTCTGCTGCCGCAAGTGGTGGGCGTTCTGGCGCCGCAAGCGGTTTGTGATCCACAAAAAGAGATGTGCCCCCCACCTGTACAGCAATTTACCAACGACCCAGCGCCTGTAGAGGTGCCTACCTCCTGGGCTCTGGTGGAAGTACTGGGGCTTGCCCTCGCCTGCGGATTCTCTATGTCACTGTGGTTCGCATCAATAGGATCCCCGCGGCAGCCCTTGGCACAGTTCGCTCCGACAAGAGCGGGGGGGCGCGTTTGGCTAATCGGTGTGGCCGGAGTTTTTCTTATATTCGTGTTGCTGATCCTGTTGTGGCCCTTCGTACATGGGCACCACGATTGGGTTATGACTCATGCGCGGCTGCACGCCGGCCTTCTTGCTGTCGGCATGTTTGCAGTTTTCGCAACTACTCTATTAGATATATCGGAGCGCAGCGGACTCTTCTACGCTGTGCCGCGACCTGGGGAAACAACGCGGTCTAACCTTGGACATCTGGGAGCAATGCTGGCGTTCACAGTGGCAAGCATTCTGCTAGCTTACAAATCTCTCACCGAACGCAACGACATGCCGGAGAACCTTGCAGGAATCCGGCACTTTGAGACGTTGCGCGCCATCCAGCTTACGTCAGGCCTTTCTCCGATCTTGCCGATACTGTTTCTGCTTGGGGCCGGTCTGTGGTGGGCCAATCACACAGCTAGAGGCTGGATGCTACTCGACGAGCGGCGCCCTCGCTTGCCATCTGGAATTCAGCCGCTTCGTATCGGAGAGGACGGGGAAATCGCCGAGGCACTGCTCGCGACGTTGCAGCCAGGATTTTCCTCGCTTACACACTACCTTGCCTTGGCTGGCACTGTCCTTGGGATATGTCTGCTGCTACACAACCTACCGCCCTTTAGGATGATTGAACCTTTTAGGCTTGAAGTTACGCTCAATTTCTTTCTCGCTCTTGCGTGGGCGGGGCTGGTGGGAACAACCCTTCGGCTGTGGAATATTTGGTTCAGAGCCCACCAGTTGCTAGTGGCCCTCGATTCTCTGCCTCTGCGGCGGGCTTTTCGCCGGCTGGAGGGTTTTTCGTGGAAGCCAATCTGGAAATTTGGCGGGAGTGGTGCCTTGGCCGAATATCAGAGGATTTTGGCGCGGGAGCGCGAAGCGCTCCAATCGGCCGCAAATGTCCTGCCGGAACTCGAAGACCCGAAGCAGAAGATAGATCTGGCACGTCAACGGGCCCTCGCGGAGTATGAAGCCGCAAGGGCCCATGGGCAACTCTCCCCGTTTCAAGGCTGGGGAGCAAGGAGGAACGCTGAACAAAGGGTCATAAAGCAATTCGGCCGCTTTCAGGAAGGAGTCGCTTTGGCCGCTCGCGTCGCGCTGGTTTATCTCGCGGACCGCTGGCAGCATGAAAAAGAAGAACCCAGACGCCACCGTGGCCAAGAGAGCGCAGACGAGCTCAAGGTGTGCGCATGTGAGCGATTTGTATCGCTGCTTTATGTCAGTTTCTTGCTGGTGGTTCTGGCGAGAATGCGCTCCTTGATTACGGCGATCGGCGGCATGTACATCTTTATATTGCTAGCCATGACCCTCTATCCGTTCGAACCAAGGCCTGCGATACAAGCGTTCTTAGCTGCGTCGCTTGTATTTATCGTCGTTGTGGTGGGTCTGGTTTTCGCCCAAATTCATCGCGATGCAGTCCTGAGCCATATAACCGAAACCAAGCCAGGAGAACTGGGCGGCGACTTCTACCTGCGAATGGCTTCCTTTCTCGCATTGCCCTTATTCAGCTTTTTCGCATTTCAATTTCCAGCAATCGGCAGATTCTTTTACTCGTGGCTGGAGCCGGCGTTGCAGGCACTCAATCGCTAGTAATCGGGTCTGGGGCACATTGCAAGAGGGTTGCCAAGGATGTAGCGGTTAGCACAGCTCGCGAATCAAAAATCATCGAATCGGACGCACGCGCCGCTACCTCGTGTTCACCCTGGCAAAACATGGCCTGTTCGCGATCACGCTGGTGTCGCGCAGCCCTTAAATCGCGGATTTCTCCATGGGCTTAGGCCGTAGACAGCAGCGACTTCAGCGTAATCAAATTGTTGGCAGGAATTCATCGGCTGTTGGTTGCATTGCCTCGGGAGTCAACCATCTCGATGGGGATGGCCATGATCGAGCCGCCGGTGCTGCTGTCGAGCTGCACTCAAAAGCCGGACGAACTCCGTTCGATGTAAATTCCGTGTACTTAAAGACCGGAAAACGATTTCCAGTTGTACTCGATACCGGACGGATTTGTACTTAATAACCGGACAGGTTTGTACTTAAAAACCGGACGCTGCGGAGCGCGCTGGCACATGACCTCTTGGAGATTGTCGAAGTAGCGATTGTGCAGGCAACGACGGCGGGTGAGCTTCCACCCCCACAGCAAGGGTCTCCTGACCGTCGTCTCCTTAGAGTCACCGCGGTCGAATCCGAGTTCGCAACCTGGACCACTCGCAATGACGTCCTCCGCAGACTATGCGCAATTACTTGGGACGCTGTGTTTAGCTATGGGCAAAGCTTATTGTAGGCGGAGACGTCCTCAGCGAGTCACCAGGTGTTCAGCAAGTCGGATGATTTGCAGAACGTCATCACGGTGGACTGGTGCAGACGGTAGACCGTGGGCGATTGTCGTGCGTTTCTGTCTCGCGGACTCTAGGACTTGAACTTCTTCCTTCGTTAAACGGCCTAAGGCGTACAACTCTCGGATCAAGACGGTCGGCTGAACCCGAAGTTTTCCTTTGTATCCTGCACGAAGCGCATTCCTACGGAGTACCGCCTCAATCGCGGCCCATGCCAAGAGGATTGCGGCTGAGTCCAGCCCATGGTTGAGTGCGTTGCCCGCTTGTTCGAGTTGACGCTGTATTTCCTCGACGGATGGTTCAAGCTCATCGTTAAGGATCGGAGCCCTGTTTTCGTCCCTTTCTCGTCTCGATAGAACAAGTGCACGTAGTTGACCTTCCCAGAAGGACGCCACTAATCCAGATGGAAATACGATTGAGCTTTCGTGATCACCTCTCAGAATCTGTTCTGGGCGCACGTGAATCCCGTTTAAGAAACGTTCGAAGCCTTGGACATTCATTGTTTCGAATACCTTCCAATCATCGAATCGCAGCGCCGGGGGAAGCCCCTCCCTGCCTCCAATGAATGACAGGCTGACCTGCGTCAGTTGCGGAGGTCGCGACCGAGGAGCCCAGAACGTCAACTCCAAGGGGCCGTACTTCGTGATCAACGGGTTGAATTTCCGTGAGCGCGATTGCGGAGGGCCAAGCTCGAGTTCGACTTCGGCAGGACTCATGCCAAGCGTTAGAGGTCCAAGTTGGCCGGTACGAAAGAACGATGTCAATGAAGTGTCCATGCTTCAGGTTCCGTATCGTTTCAACGCATTACCCAGAAAGTGCAATTCGGCAAGTCTACCGATCGCAAGTTCACGTAACTCTCCTCGATGGGATATTAAATGGATTTTCGCTCTTTCAATACTTCCGATCCATCGATTACGTTCGAAATTGTCCGGTAGGCAATCTCTTTCCGCTTGGCGAATCGCGGCGTTGACCGTGGCGGCATTGGACGATGAGAATACAGCACGAAACACCACACCTCCGCGGTGATCAGGCCGCAGGGCGAGTTCAATCCCGTCCACATTGATATGGCAGCCCTTAGTGATCCAGTCGTCTGCAACAACCGAAGCGAGACACATCCCAGTATCCCGAGGTCACGCAGACCCGGAGGACTTAAATGATACCGCAGCCGGTAACCGCCTGCCCAAAAGCCCCTCAAGACGGTAAGGTTGCCTCCCGCTCCCCCGCCATCATCTCCTGAGAGTGTAGTAGGGGGCCGGCCTCGGAACGGAACAAATTGTACGTTAAGAGGAGCCTTACTGGTGCCAGCCTCTCACAGTCTCCGACTGGGCCAGGGTATTTCGCGGTTCTTAAGAAAAATCGTTCAACTTGCGAGGAAGCCGAGTGGCCAAACCTCCTCCTTGTCCCCACAGGTGGATGCTCTCCCACAGCATTTTGCATTCGGTCCCGCTACGGCTTTCAAGTCAGTCTCGCTTCACTGGACCTTGCACCCCGAATGAAAAACTGCCTGACGCAGCAAGTGGATTAAGAACGGACGCCGTAGTGGAACTCGCGCTTCCGGCGGCGCGCCGAATGAAGTATTCTCTATTTGTTGCGAGCCGATGGGATGCATCCTCAACCTGGCTCCAGAGATCTTGCAGAACCCCGCAGAGGCGAGCGAAATCCTCCCGCAACTGGGCCTCCACGGGGACGAAGTCTGAATCGTCGCGGTGATACATCACTGTCGTCCACAAAAAGTACTTCTCTATAATGTCGCGACGCGGGATCAGGCGTGTGCCATAACCATCCTTGACCGTTCCTCGCATTGGGTGATGCAAAAGGTTGCGGTATTTCTTTATGCTTTCGACTGCGTTGTCCAGTTTCGCGGTGTTGATCCGCGGCTCCGCGCGTGTGCACTCGCGATAGATCTTAGTGAAAGCCTTCGTCGCGTTTATTGCCACCTCTGCCGCTCGTTGCAGGTTCGACCAAATCTCTTCGGCGTACTTCAAATCGTCCGCATGCCCTTCTATTTTTTCGAACGCGCGGGCGAGATTCACGTAGCTCGTGTAATGATTCATCGCAAAGATCTGGAAGTCCTCGTCAATGCTGTCCCGCAGATAGATGGAACCCGGGATTCGAAGGGGCTCAACGTGCATCTGCCATAGAACTTCGTACTTTGATATACAGCGTTCCAGGTGCGGCCACCATTCCCGCTCCATCGCGTCGCCGCTTTCCGAAAGCGACACGAGCGGCTGCCCCTCGGACCGCTCTTTCCTAAAAGTCGGTTCCTGCATGTCCGTTCTCTCCTATACCCGGTGGCACCCGGGTGGCTTGGATGATTTTACCTGCCTTGGGCGAAGACAAGAGCCCTCTTTGCGGGCGTAAAGTGGAAAGGGGTACCTCGGTGGTTTTGGAGGTGGATTGTGGCAATGATTCTGGAGTTACCCCCATTTCGGACAGGCGGGAAGAGTTCCTGCGAAAGCTAGGACGTGCGATGGATGAGGTTGCGGTCCTTTTGGCGTCTCCGCGACATTGCTTCACGGCGCTTTTGAAAGATCAGGTACCGCAGAGTGCCGGGCTCTACGTCATTTACCAGGAAGAACCCTTCGAGGTACGCCGGAAAAGCAAAAACGCGCCAGGAGCCTTCAGCCTGGGGCGTATCGGACGGTCTGCGCTTTCGGATCATGGAGAATCACCTCGCTTATCGCGGGGATGATAATTTCGTGCGGTACGTCGGCGACGCATTTGGCCTTCAATCCCGCACCGACGTGCGCGCATTCATAAAAAGCCGCTGCTCGGTTCAGTGGCTGGAAGTGCCGGATCTGCGAAAGCTCTTTGTGTTGGAGAACTTGCTGATTGCGGTGCTGGCGCCACGGTTTAATCGAGGGTAATGGCGGGTCTACCAACGAGTACCATCCGCGAAGACACATTTCGGCCTGTTGTTCGACCCCGGATTATTGAGGTGAGCCCCGGCGTACAATTACTTTGAGCTTCGGTATCTCTATGGCACCCGCAAGAAAGCCATTACTTTTCTCGTTGCCTGAGTACGACCGTGCGTTCGCTGTCTTCGTTCGCAAGACAATAGACGACATGATCAATGAGAAAGAGCCGCTGCTGAAGGCTATGAAACGTACAAAGTTGGGCGACGTGACCGTAACCCAAAATACGGCGCCTGACGGTACGGTGGTCAGCAATGACCCGATGGTGTTGAGCATGCCTATCGCATTCGATATAACGGCCGTTATCCGCGGTGACATAGATGAGCAGATTGGGACTGCCATCGATGCATCTGCCGACGCTGCCCTCCGACAGATTATGCCGAAGCTACTTGACTACATCGGCAGAGTTTCGGATGCGTTCGGCAATAGAGTAGACGCGGATGGTCGGCCAATGTCGCACGACGTGCTTTTGGATTTCATCGAGCGAGTTCCAATCGAGTTCGATGAGGGTGGGGCGCCGGATCTTGCTTCGTACATGTTCGTTCAACAGCAGATTCAGGGTGGGGAGACCACGGTTAGAACATTTGGTCTGACGGAGCTAATGCAATCCCTGCCTCCGATGACCGAGACCCAAGAGGGTCGGTTTGCGGACATCATCGAAAGGAAGCGACAGGAAAACAGTGCTCGCAGACGCCATCGGAAACTACATTGATACCCTGACCGAGCGTGAGTTTGACGCTCCCTTTATCGCATTGCTCCGGTTCTTGGGTTTCGACGACATTCACTTTATCCACGGCCCATTCGAGTTCGGCAAGGATTTCATAGCCAAGAAAAGAGATGCAGGGGAGAGGAAGCAGTACGTATTTCAGACGAAGGCCGGCGATATTGGGATCTCTTTGTGGAGTGGATGCAGGGGTCAAATCGATCTACTTCGGACAAACGTGTTGGCACATCCAAATTTCGATGCGACGCTTTCCCGTGAAGCGCGGTTCGTATGTACTGGCCGATTGGTTGGCGGAGCGCCTCTGGCTGTTCAGGACTACAAGAGTCAGCTGAGTTCCCGCCGAGAACTTGACTTTCAAGTCTGGGACAGGGAATCTCTGGTCGAATTGATAGCAACGTCTCCAGAGATCGCTCTCGGTGGAGATGATTCCGCAATTTGGCTGAACATCCTCAGTAGGGCTAAGCTAAATGATCTGACCGACGCCGACATAGAGGAAGTTTCAAGATCTTGGAGCAAGCACCTACCGCGCGCCACAATAGAGTGCGTTATTCTCGGACACGCCCTATTCTCGGCTTCGAGAACTGATTTGGCGTGCTATACGGCTTTGTGTTTGATCAGATCAGCTTGGCAATCGGGCCATGGACAGGTGCCTCCAGACCCGACAACCGTCACCGTCGCGGACACCGGGCGTTCTGTGTTCAAGCTCTATGCGTCTAGATTGCTGGCGGACCTCTCGGAAGTACCAAAAGACGAAAAGGAGTTCTTCTTTGCTCAGAACGAGCCCGGGCTGATTGTTACCTACTCAGTTCGTTGTGCAAGAGTAATCGAGATCCTTGGATTGTTGTGCTCCCTGGCCATGGAAGAACGAGCGCCGGAAGCTGACGAGCTGCTGACTGCAGTTGCAGAATGGGCGCAGAAACATCCCGGTGCGGCGCATCCGATCTCGGACCGCTGGGCTGTGTCGATGTCACTGGCACTCGGATGCCTTATTCGGGGCCAGAAGGCGACTGTGGCTAGACATATTCTTCGGGATCTGACCAAGTGGGTCGGCGACCGCTACGATGACGACAATCTGGGGTTGGCACCATACGACTCTCCCCCTCAGACGGAGGTGCAGTATTTGCTTGGCAGCGGTTTCGAGGTCGCGAAGGTTGTGAGAAACCCATCGTCTTATCTCGCCACCATTGTTCTTGATTTTGCCTTGATCGGCGGTTTTGAAGACGAGTATTCCACCGCGCACAACGATTTCGCTGCCGTTGGGGCGCTGCCTTGGGTAAAGGAGGTGGACGACTCCTTCCACCAGTATTCGTATGATCCAGTTAACACTAGGGTTGAGCATAATGTCCCGTTCGTCGATAACTGGTCGCAGCGTAGTGGTTGGAAGGCTTCGCCGTATCACTTGCGAGTTCCCGGCAGTCGCTACTTGGAAAGAGTCGGGAGACTCTGGGATATGTTCGCGGTATCAGCGGTGTTGAGAGATCGTCATTTCGTCGATTGCTGGTACGCATTCGTTGCCGACAAATCTCTATGATCCTTTTTCATATTCATCCGGACCAACACAAATGTCGACCTTACAGCGGACGTGTCAGCGGGGCTGATGAAAACAGACAGCGAATGATGATCGTTGAGCAGCGTTGGGGCGGAAGGCCCCTCCTCATAAATAAACGTGTCGCTTAGACCAAAGCCGCGACTGAGGCGAGCGCGGATTCCCGGAGCGCTAGTGTAAACCGTTTCAAACCTTGATAGGCTCGGGGGATGGAGAAGTGTGCATTCTCCAACGGAGGCGACGAGACTATCGGGGGAGCATATTTGGGATGATTGCCAAAAATCCGATGCTGAAAGAGTGCCGTCCCCGCGGTTGCGAACACGAGTGATTTCACCCTCGATCCGCTCCACCGCTGATAAGCTGTCTGCCGTATCGCCCCACATAGGTTCACAGCACGCTCGTCACCTTGTGCAGCATTGGGCAGAGGTATTGTGGCGCGATGATGCGGCATCAGCACGTCTTGGAACAGCAGGTGCGGGCGCGGGTTGTCGCAGCATCGGTTGCGCCTGACCAAGTTCTTCTGGGAGCGGCAACGGTCGCGATGTTTGAACGGCGCCGACTAACCAATGCTTCAAGCTGAAGTGCTTCCACATGAGCCTAAAGAGCAGTGACGACGGCTAGACATACTGACTTTCCTGCGTTTCCACGGCTTGTGGGCCTTCTAAGAGCATCCTACAACTGAATATCGTAGTGTTGTCCGTTAACGAGAAGCACCAGAATGCCGATTTTCCCTCGATGTTCTTCGACCTGCGCTTTGTTAAACCTGCCCTCATCTATTGCTAGCCAGGTTCCGAATTGTTGCGCCGGAATGACGGCGCCCCTTCCAATTCCATACGGATGAGGCAAGAAAGCCCCTGCCAGCCAGACTTGAAAGGTCTCAGTGACAACCTTTTTCGTTGTTATGCATTGTGGCCGGAATTCTTGAAACCGAACGTCAATTGCTTCAGCAGAGTCATTCCGCAAATGAAGGCGCAGTTTCAGAGGACAATCGGTACCACCCGCGTATTCGACATGTTCCGAAACAATTGAAATGTTGATAGATGTTGTAACATCTTTGTCAATGTTTGCACTTGGAAAGATCGAGCGTTCACTTGGATCGTCGGACAATTGCGAAGCTAAGAATCTTAGCTTTTGCACGATTTGCTCTATTCTGTCGAGTGTGGGAGGGTACTCAATGGAGACGTCCAGAGCAATGTCACTTAGTCCTTCAGCTGCAAGTTCGTTCTGCGCCCGTTGAATCTCAGAATAGAAATTGGTCCGATACCAACCGGTCGCTTTGGTTGCCCACGCAGTAGATGCTGGTGGCGCTGGTGGTTGCGGATTCTGCTTGTGGAATTCTCGCGCCGCTTTTCTGTACCTGGCGGCGAGTTCGAATACGCGTCCAGCCAACGGTTTCGGCTGAGCTGCCTTTAATTGCTGTATCTCTCTTTCCAGTCTCACCCGTTCGGCATTTGCCCATTGAAGCCTCTGCCACGCAGGTTTCCATTGCTGCGGCTTTCCTCCCTGCAACTGCTTAGGCTTACGAAAGTTCAAGAAGGCAAGAAGTGAGGCAAATAAAAACATTCCGACAATAGCGACCCAATCCAAAGACCCATGCTTTATCTTGTCCCAGACGGCCACCATCGCCGCTAGCACAACTGGCGCCCAGAGTTGCTTGATGCCGTCCCAAACAGCTCCAGCCACAACGTTGTTAATAAATCCTTTAGCTTGCTCGGACAGGCCCATGCAGGAATTGTCGCAGAATTGTCACCGTGCGCCACGTATAAATGCCTTTTTTCTTGCATGTCAGAAAAAGCATCAGACGTTCTGAGAACGATCAGGCTCCGCGATCCTATTGCAAAGTCTGCCGCTTCTTTCGGAGCCTCACGCGCAACCGCGCCAGCTTGTAGCTCTTCATCGAGACGCCCAAGTCTGTACGGAATCTGGCGGACGTGTGGTGACTTGTAGCCGACGCGCCGATCCTGTCAGGGGGCTATGATTTCCTCAAAGCAGCAAATGGATGACCTTCAGTATCAGAGTGTCGAATACAGACGGCGTCTGAGCGTAAATCAATCCTTGACGCGGGGGAAAAACTAAGCAGTCTGATCGGTTCGGCTAATTTCGCCAAATCGACAGGGCTGTAGTTGGGATTTTCAGGCTGTGTCGAGGCCCAAAAAGTACTCACAGACGTGCCGCGCTCACTTCTTGTCCTTCTGCTTGCTTTTATCTGTCGATCCATCCGGTTTCGACGGTAGTGCCGCATTCGTCTTGTTCCCGGCATCGCTCGCATTCTGTCCCGGCGTGGGTTGCAGGTTTTTGGGAAGCTTGATGGTACCGCTGATTGTAATCGAATCCGTGTTCTTGTCCGTTGTGCCGCTTTCCGGAGTACCGGTAGAAGCCACGTCAGAGAAGGCAACCGCGACGTTGTCACCGTTTTTTAGCGGCTCGCCGATTCTGCAGATTGATTGGGAAGCAGGACTACTTTGTGAATACACAATCTTGATGTAACGCTGCTCTTGCTTAAGGACGAAACTAGCCGGAATCTCGTTCTTCTCAGCAGATTGTCCAGTTTGTGTTTTGATTCCCGCGGCAGAGGTAATCAATGATGAGAGCGGTAAGGCTGAGACAATAGTCGCAAAGTCGGAGCGCCGCAAGCCCGCCGCGTAGATGGTCATCAGCAGGGCGCGACTTTTCAGGTGCGAAGGCGCGGTGAGTATTCTTGCCACTTCCTCCTGGCTGAGGATCAGGGGAAGTCGTTGCTCCTTCCGTGGGAAAGGAATGTCCTGCAGCAGGAACGCACGCTTCAAAGTCTTGGCATAAAAAAATCGCAGCGCACAAACGATCTGGTTGTAGCTTGGCCACGCCAGCTTTTTTCCTGAATCAGAAACAGTTGGTACTGACGAATCTCCTCGGCTCCGAGTTGATCGGGCGAGCGATGAAAATATTGAGCGAACTGGGCGACGTGCCGGAGGTACAATCGAATGGTTTTAGAAGAGTAGTTTCGCAGCTGGAGTTCTTCCAGCATGCGCTGTCGAAGTTGGGTCATCATAACGCCTCCTAAGCGTGATGACCCACTTTATGCTTCCGGACACCCTACGGTTTTTCTGCCGCAAAGCGGCTTCGTTCAACGTCCTTTATCACACTCTATGACACCCCGCGAACCGTGCACCAAAATCATCCTCTCCCGCTAGTTCGTCGGTCTGGTGCGCTTTCATTTGTTTTTTTCCTGGGGCTGGTTGCCCACACTGAGTAATACTCACCGCCGAGCAAAACCCTGGTTATTTTTGGGCCTGCTCCGCGTCCCCCTGCTCCCATTTCTTCATCCCATGTTTTCCATAGCTGGAAGCACACAGGAGAGGAGAGGGAGGTTAGTCAGGCCGCGCGTTTGGTGCGCGCCGCGTCAGCGGTCGGAGCACAGCGCAGAGCTTTGACTGGCCTCCCGCGCTCCGTACGCTCTTCCGCGAAAAAATGAGAGATCTCTCCCCCGCTTCTTTGTTTTCAGGACGTTAACGCACTGTCGCCGCGCGGTTGCTGTACAACAACCCGGAGTCGAGGATTTGTCTTCTTAGCCGCTTGTTTTCTATAGGTTCGCCAACGCTAACGCGTAAACCGCCCATTTTTCGCACTTCTCCCGCGTAGCTTGCTGATCCCATGAACGTTAACGCACATTAACCGGGAGTTGCTCTGCAGCTCCCATTTGGGGGTGACGTGTCACCCCTCCAGCCCGTGCGAAGCACGGCAAAAAACCTCAACCCTGCCACGGTACTCCGGGAACGCGAAAACCTCACCCTTCACCGTGCCGGAATCGCCACACCGCCGGGTTGGGATTAGGCGGCAGGATGGGGATCGGAAAGCGCTGCTAATCCGATCCCGATCAGGGCGCGGATCGGAGCCAGATCGCGGGAGGAATCGGCCACGGAGAAGGCCAGCGCATCCGGCGGCCCGCCTAGCGTACGAGCCTACTTCTTCGCCGTCTCCGCTAGAACCTTTCGCCTTTCATCCACCAAGCGTAGGAGTTTCCACAGCGGCAGCCGCTGCGTCTCCTCCAGTGAAATCGGCACCCTGTAGTATTTGCGGCATCGCTCCAGCACCTCGTCTACGTCGGACATCGAAACGCCCCACAGAGTCGCTTCATCGCTGACGAAGAGCGGCTCCTCGTCATAGAGAACATGCTCGAAGAGTTCGTCGGCCAAGCCCCTCACGCGGCCCATCTCTGTATCGGAACTAAACTCAAGCACGATCCCGCCTACGGTTGCGCAAAGCGACCATTTGCGATGCCGTTGGTGATTTGGTTTGCGCGCATTATGCCTGCCGAGATGATCCGCTGCCCAGCGGGATCGGTCGAGATCGTCACCAGCGTCCCGCCAGCGTCTGCGATGTAATTGATGTTGCCATTGTTGGCGTTGTCGATGGAGTTTCTGAGTGGTTGGGCTTTCAATTAGCTCGTTTGCTTCGGAGATCGATATTCCAATCTTTTGCAGCTTGTCTACTTAGTCTCCACTTCCTGAGCATGACGTTGCAACTCGGTCAGGTAGTCGAAGGAGTTGGCGTCGCACAACTGACAAGTGTGAATCAAGCTCATGAACAGATCACCCACATCAGCCCCGGTACAACTCGGTACAATTGAGAGAGCCAGTCCCGATTTCTTGCCTCTCCGTTACTTCCCCTTTTCCACCGCTTCCACGATCACAAGTAATGACAACACCGCTCCATAGTTTTTTAATCCTACGGATTGTTCCCAGATCTGGGCTCCTTCTCGCAAGCCTTTTTCATACAGCCACGCCGAAGCTGGAACTGGTGCTAGTTGGTCGGGCACGCTTTGTTTTCGATAGCACCGGGCGGCAAAGCTGTTCTCGCTCACTTCACCTTTCCGTATCCAACGCACAAATCCCGCGGACGGCTTCGACCATAGGATCTTTTGGTTCTGAGACCACACCACTGCGGCTCGGTGCGGAGTGAGCGTAATCAGCCGTACGGCGGAAGCCGTCAAGGACGTGCCACAAAGCTGGGCGATTGCGCGAATCGACTTCAGCGAAGGCTCTGACTGAACAAACTCGGGCATGAGTCCCCGAGGCATCAGAATCTCGGCGGCGAAGCGGTTGGCTTCGAGTTCGGGGCGATAGAGATCCGCGTCCCAGTTTTCAATCCTTTGCTGCTTGCAAGGGGAGGAGACTTCCTGCTGACCTGCTAGAACGAAGTGTCCGATTTCGTGGGCCAGGGTGAAGCGTTTGCGGGACTCCTCGCGGATCCGGGAGTTGATGACAATACAGCCGCGCTGGGCGTCGCGGATGCGTAAGAGTGCGCCGTCATAGCTTTCGGCCGGCCGATAAAGGACGTCAATGCCAAATTCCTCGGCGATTTCCGTCAACCGATCGCGGCTGTTGAGGCCGAAGCGGCGGAGAAACGACTCGCTCACCAGGCTCACCAAGTCTAAGTCCGGATTTGTCTTCTTTACCCTCTCCTTCAGCTCGGATTCCAGCTGGTCGAGTTCCTGCTTATCGGATTTCGCAAGCTGACTGCCCTTGCGGTAGGCACGGGCGGTTTCGAGATTGGAGGGAAAGCGGAGAGGCGACAAGAGCCGGTCGAGCCAATGGTCGGCGATCCTGATGGCGGTGACGGATTGGCTTTCGGATTGGTCTTCAAATTGGTCTTCTAGGCCGTCTGCCGGGCGCGTCGCTTCGATAGCTTGCTGGAGAGCGAGAGGCACAGGTCGACTTGCGGCTTGTTCCCGTTTCGCGATTCGGGTGGCGGAGTGATGAAACCGAGCCTTCAGCGCATCGGGATCGATACCTTCTTCCCGTAGTTGACGGCGCAGTTCATCGACGTTTGCGATGGGGTCGTCCACGAGGGAGTCCGCGAGGCGCAGGATGTCTTCGGCGAGCGGCTGGTTGCTAGGCTTAGACATGTCGTGCCTCTTCGATCGGACGAGCGTCCGCTAACTTCTTCAATCTAAGGTTAATACGTCTCCTCCGGCGCTCGACTTCCACCACGGTTGTGTTCAGCCTTTCGGCTAATTCTTGGCTCGAAAAGGCATTGTACCCCGCCGGCTCCATCTGCAACCTCACGATCTCGAGAAGCTCGGGGAGATCTTTGAACTGCTCAACCAGCCAAACCAGGCGCTCGCGCCGGAGGTGTTCGTCTTCGGGGTTCCCAAAGCTCGAGGTCCTCCGATCGAGGGAGGATTCCGATAGGTCCTCGCCGCCGGTTCTCTCGTCACCCGGGTAAACGCTCGTCTTGGCACGTTTCGATCGAACCAGATCGAGAAAGTCGCGTTTGAGTACCTCGCGCAAATACGCCAGAACCCCAGTAGTTGTGGGTGGTCCTTTGGTCGAAGACCAAGTGACCGAGGTGTCGAGAGGGTCGAGGAGCTTCAGCAACGTGGCGCTGACTAGGTCGGCGGCACTATCTCCACCGGGCAAGACGAGTTCGTCGCGCCGCCCTAAGCATGCCGCTGCCGTGAACAGACTTTGAGCGTGCAGCGCCAGGCGGTAGAGCACTTGTTCGAAATCGACCTCGGCGCGGAAAACGTCCGTAGCACTCCTCTTCTCGTGGCGCGCGTTTGTAAGATTTTCTCAGCCCGATCCGGAGATTTCCACAGAAAAAATCTGGAGCTGGCGAAAAAGTAGCCTGGCTCAATCGCACTAGTAGCAGAAGAAGTCACGATGAACCTTCCCAAGAATGAATGGCACGACGCCCCCTACGGGCGGGGTCAAATTTTTTGACGAAGGCCAAATAGGAGAGGCTATGACCCCGGAACCTTTCGTCTCAGCCGAGCAGGCCGCTCAATTTCTTTCTATCAAAAGGCGTTACCTGCTCGCGCTTGCGCGCACGGGCATCGCCGGCGCCTATGCGCTCGGCACGGGAACTATCCGTAAAATCTGGGTATTTCGGCTTTCCGAACTTGCCGCCGCCGTCGCGCAAAACGCGGATCCACAAAACGCGGGAAGTGTGCGATCATCTGGCTCAGGCAGTCCCCGCTGAAAAGAGGAAACATGACTCATCAGCGAGGATCGTTACAAAGAAAATATCGCAAGAACGGGGAGACATGGATTTTGCGTTACCGGGTCACAGCGTCAGACGGCCGAAGAGTTGAAAACACTATTCCCGTCGGGTTACTGCGCGATTTTCCGAAGGAGAAGGACGCATGGCGTGAAGTGGACAAACTCGGATTGGCTGTCAGAATCAACGAAGCCCAATGCCCCGGCCGCATCCGGTTCAATGCTCTTTGTGAGCACTATCTCAAGGCCGATTTCGGTGCGGATGCTGTGCGCCCGAAATCGGACAACACCACAGCGATTACTCAACACATCGTCCGCGACTACCTCATCGCCCGCTGGGGCAACGAAATCGCGGAAGACATCAAATCGCTCGATATTCAGCGCTGGCTGAAATCGCTCAATACGGACAACGAGCTTGCCTGGACAACGATCGCGAAGATGCGCGGCGTTATGAGCCGCATCTACAAGGTCGGCATTCTACACGAGCTTGTCTTGACGAATCCCGTCCTGCACGTCCAGACGCGCTCGAAGTCGAACTACCGCGCCATCGTCATCACGCCCCAGCAGACGCTTACGATTCTCAACTCCCTGCCCGCCGTGCTGCATCGCACGCTCGTGCTCACCTGTGCTGCGACAGCGCTCCGGTCATCGGAGATTCTGGCGCTACGCTGGGCTGACATCTTGTGGGAAGAGAAAAGAATCCGGGTGTCAAAGCGCTGGGCGGATGGCAAAGACGGCCAGACCAAGACGGATGCATCGGACGGCTATGTTCCGCTGCATTCCATCTTGGCGCAGCATCTGCAAGAGTGGAAGGCCTGGACGCCCCACGGGAAAGATACGGACTTCGTGTTTCCTTCCTTAAAGGCAGAAGGCCGCGTTCCCCTCACCCCTTCCGCGTTCGTCGCCGACCATCTCCGGCCGGCCGCGAAGAAAGCCGGGGTACAGATCGAAGACGGGCAGCGGTTTGGGCTTCACAACTTGCGGCACTCGCTTAGCAACTGGCTTGTGAACAAGGCAAAGGTCGCACCTAAAACAGTGCAGGGCATCTTGCGTCATTCACGGATTCAGACGACTCTGGATCTTTACACCCAGGAAGACAGCGATGAAGCACGGGAGGCGCAGGGAGAGTTCCTGCAGGCGCTCGGGATGCGCTCGGAGCTGGTGCAATGAAAATGTGGGTTGGATTGTGGGTTGAGGTTTTCAGGCTGCTTGCTGCTAACCCATTGAAAGAAATGGTAGGCACGAGGAGACTCGAACTCCTGACCTCTACCGTGTCAAGGTAGCGCTCTAACCAACTGAGCTACGCGCCTACATCGCTCGTAAGTGCATAATACCACGCGACTTCCCTGTCCGTTTCAATTCTACTCCACTGTCTCGACCTAAACGCGCCCGAAGCCGGAAACGGTGGATAGAAGCCAAGGGAAGCCTACAGCCTACTGAGTCTCCTCTACTCGGAGGGAGCTTTCCATAGTGGCCTCAAATTGGCGGATCTTTTCGTTCGCCGACTCTGCGTTTACCGCAGCAGCGTTCAAGATCGCGCATGTTGAGCCCAAGAGCGCAACAACCAGCAAGCGCCCCGGAAAGTTCGTTTGCCGCGCCATTCGTTTCTTTGTGGTGAGAATTATATTCGGCTCCATCTTTTTGAGTGGGCTTGCGCGGTGACTTCCGCAGCCGGAAACTGTAATCGCCGGTCACCCGCTCACGGCAGTTGTTCGTCATTGCGGTTTCGTCCCTTGACTTGAACTGCTGTTGCCAGAGCTTCCCTTAGAGGAACCTTTCTTGCTGCCAGGTGGGCAGGGAGAACCGGTGCTGGCGACAGGGGATGCCACCTTCGAAGCGAAAGGCTGCAGCGGTGTCACACTGACTCGCACGCTGGCATAGGTTATTCCCTCGACGGCGGCTTGCGCGCGCGTTTCCAGTGGGACCGTTTGGTCTGCGTCCTTGCGCACGAGATAGCCCTGCACCAGATCTAAATTCTGCAATTCCTTAGCCAGATCGGCAGTGTGTTTTTGCGGGACCATCAAATAGTCGCCGGAGATCAGGCCGATGTAGCGGTCTTCTCGGTCGGGATCAGCCAGCGCCTGCCGCGTGGCAACTGCTGTAGTCAGGTTTCCAGCCATAAGGAACTTCGTGCGGTCTTCCCAGTAGCTCAACGCTTCCGTGAATGAACTGAGTGCGGGAACGCTGATGGCGGGCAGACTAACCAGAGGCGCTGCCATTTTTGCACCGGTGATCATGACGTTGAGTGCTTTTACGAAAACCGATTTGGCAGCGGCTTTCGAGATATTGACGGCGAGCTTGCCTGTTCCCTCGTTGAGAAGTATTTTGCTGGTTCCCTGCGTGGCTTGGATCGATTTGAATCCCAACTGGTCAAGCGAAGGAATCTTGCCAGCTTTATCTGGCTTTAGCGAGGCGATCGCCGTCCAGGCGAGAGGTGCGATGATGTTCATGTAAGGACGACTCTGGGTGGCGTCCACGCGCAATTGCGAGGCATGAACATTGCTGTCACCGCTCCCAGGGCGATATTGCGAGAGCCCTATGCTTACGGCGACATCGCCATCGTGGTCTAATAGTTCGTCCTTACTAATATCTGTGGCGTAGCGTAACCTCTTCTCATCTGTTTTGTAGTGGAGATACTGTGTCATGGCTGTGGGATCCGGGAGTTGGTCTGCCGGGCCGCGCGTTGCCGCCTTCTGCCCGTAGTTCGGACTGTAGGGGTTAACGGAGTCGAAAAATCCGCTCCAGAAACTGTAGGAATCGTGAGGAGTGTCTTCGGACGAATCCTGCTGGGCGGCATCTTGTGCAACCGTGAACCCGGGCATCAGCGTTGCAAGCAGCCCTAAGGTAGAGGCATCAGTAACGAAGCGGCGTCGGGAAACGGACATGTTAGTTCTCCTGAAATGATATTTCCGGAAAAAAATACAAAACCAGGTAATGCAAATTCCTCTATTGCTCCGGCCTGATTGTCACTACGTAGTGGGAGACCATATTGCGGGAGCCGGTCATTTTGGCGCGTCCTTTGGAATACTACGCAGCGTCATCAAGTCGATGCCCCAGTTGGTCGGTATCTCTTGCGGGAAGCCGCGCGTGCCGCCACTGGTGTCAGTTAGCAACTTCTGCAGAGGAGATTCTATTCCCCGCGTGCCGCGGTGGGCGACTCCTTCAAAATTCAGGGCATAAGGATCGGGCAGGGGCTGCGCCGTGCTCAGCAGGATGAAGGTGTCCAGACCATAAGGCTCGCGAATGTGTAGCGTGACACCGGGCAGCACGATTATGCGATCGTTGGCCCCGGCTTTGGGAAACTGATTCTCCGAATAGTCCATGGGATAGAGCAGAGAGCCCTGGCCATGGCAATCGATATCGAGCACGTAAACCCATCGTCTCTCTGTGACACGCTCGTCGGATTGAAGGGCCAACCTCAGGCGGTCGTCTTCGTGGACCGGCGCTTCGGCGGGCAACGGTGTCTTGTCGGAGGCTTTGACCAGCGTTAGCTTGGAGTAGTCGGCCTCGGAGGCGCCAGTGGGGCTTTTGGCGAGTTCAAGCCAGCCATGCACTTTCGCGAGGAGGCTGGCGTATTTGTTCAGGGCAGCAGTGGCCTTCTCGATGACAGTCGAGTCACCCACGACAACCCAGTCACTGCGGACGGGATACCGTGACGTGGTGGAGCAACCGGGACTGTGATCGGTAGTGATGGAGGGACGCGGTCCGGCGGCGAATTCGTTCATGTGGAACCACGCGTAGGCGGGGCCATCGCCGGTAAGTGTGCCGGTGAGGATGTAGTGCGCGGCAGTGAGATCGGGAGCTAGCTGAACTGTACTGTTCGGGTCGTGCAAGGCCAATTTTGCGACCAGTTCCCGGGAGGGGGGGAGATTGATCCAGAGCTTTGCTCCGGCTGCGAGATGCTGCTTCAGCGCATCAGTTTTGAGCTGCGGTCCAAGGTTGATGGCCGTAGGTGCGCCGGCATGCCGCAGAGTCCACTTCGTGCCATCCCAGCAAAGAATGTCGGTCCAAGGCTCTTCCGCAGGGTCAGAGACAGAGGAAATACCGGCGGTCTTGATCTCGGCAGCTGCGGTGCGAATATCACCTTCGGCAAGGTTGGCGGGCGAAAACCAGAAACGCAGCGGCGCGGACTGCGCTGGAATCCACTTCACAAGCTCAAAGAGTTCTCCTGGGACAACCTTTGCTCTCGTGGGGCTGATGATTTGTGCACGGGACCGCGCAATGCCCTGCAGGTCAGTGACGCGGAGTTGAATGGCATCTTCGCCGTTGTTGACCATGGACGTGAACTCGCTGCCGACGCCGATGCCAGAGACGCGGCCGACGTCGAGCCATAGCAGACCGTCGTCGGTCATGAGGGCGGCGGTTTGAGTTTTGGTCGAATTCGCGGCTGCGCCGCTGAAGATAGGTTGCATTCGGCGCGCGGCCGTTGCGTCAAGATCGGGGTCCTGATCGGTAACGGTGCTGCCTTCAAGCACGGCCTTCACCCGCTGATAAACGACGGAAGTGGGTGCGTCAGCGGGAAGGATTTGCAATGTCTCTACGAGCGCAGCAGTGAAGGCTCCATGGGGCTCAGGTGTGTCTGACAGTGGCGACTCTTTTGCGGTCTGATCTTGCTGGGCGGCGGAGAAGAATAGCGCTGGATTGTCAGGGCGTTCCGTGGGCGCAGGTCGTGGCTGTCCGTTGGGAAGAACTTCCGGAGCTTCGTTGATATCGCGGGGATCGTAGGCAAGGCTGCGCTGGCGATATTTCATGGCGAGGCCCCGGGTGGCGCCGCCGCTGTGGCAACTGTCGAAAATTACAGTGAGATGAACACCCTTGTCCAGCGCGGCATTGAAGATGCGGGCCATCTCGCGGTCGCGCACGTCGTATCCGCCCTTGTAGGCATCGGACGGAACGAGCGTACTGTCGGCAGGAACGCTTTTGCCATTCACCAGCACCCTGAGTTTGGTGCCTTGGCTGTTGATGCGTAGGGAGCCGTGGCTGGCATCGTAGAAGACGACGGTGTCACCAGACCGCGGCACATCCACGAGATACTTCTGCATGGCGGCGAGAATGCCGTCGCGGGTAGTCTGGGCGGCGGGGAGAACGACGACTCCGGGCCGTGGTCGCGGCGGTGCGGGGTTAGTGAGCAGGATCACCTGGTGCGCAGGAAACCCGAATTTTGGACTGGTTAGTACGTCGGCCATCGACTGGGCATCGTTGACTGCGCCCTCCAGGTTCTCGAATTTGGCAAGTTCGCAGCGTCCGTAGGTGCATCCGGCAGGATGCTGAACGTTGGTGCCTTTAGGCTGATAGGTGTTGATTCCGATGAGCAGGGCGCGTTTGGTTTGCGCCGCACAGACTAGCGCCGGGACAAGTAACAACAGGATAGAGAGTTTCAGGCGCATAGTAACCTTCCCGGTTAAACCGAGGATTACAGCTTCTTTAACGGAAACTCAATAAAAGCGTGCCTTCACGACGAACAGCGAGGACTTTCGACCTGAGCATCCAATCCGGGATCAGGAACTTTTTGCGCGTTTGGTTTAGGCACGAAAATGAAGTCTCCGCCCTCCTGCTGGACTCCGAAGGTGCCGAAATAAGGATGCGGACAAAGACCATACAAGTCGCCATCGAGCTTGCCCATATCGATCACATGTTCCCGGCCACCATACTGCCGCAAAGTTTTGAGAAACGTTCGAGCGAAAGGAGAGTGCCTGCCGGGATCGCCATCGTAAGCCTGCCGCAAACCACCGGAGGCAATGTAAAGGCGTGAAGCAACCTTCATCTTGTTGCTGACCACAACATCTACGGAAGGAGCAGTGTCCAAATTTTCGGAACTGTACGGCGGCAACAGCTTGTGCTCCTTGAAGGTGCCACCGTAACAAACGTCGAGCACCAGCAGAACATGAGGAACCGGCAACTGGTCGACCTCATCGCGCAGCGCGGCAAGATTCAACCCCGAATAAAGGTAGGGATCTTCTGCGGGAAGTTCGGTCTCGCGCGTAACCATGAAGCCTGCGCCAACGTCATTCATGTAACCATGTCCCGCAATGTAAATGAGAAGGCGATCATTCTTCCCGAACGGAAGGTCCCGAAGTTTGTGCAACAGGTCACTGACGTTCCGTTTCGTCGGATCTTCCTGATAGATTACATTCTCTTTTGAGTAGCCAAAGTTCTGGATGAGCTCACTTTGCAGGACTTGTGCGTCATAAATTGGATTGTCAAGCTTTGGCCAGTGATCGTATGTATTTCCTGCGAGAATTAGTGCGTAGTCAGTACCGCGGGCTTCAGCCTGCTCTGTGGCGGAAGGCTCCTCGGGCTGAGGACCGCGGACTTTCTCCATAACCTCGTCCCGGGAATCACGCGCGTAGCCAAAGGTTGAATTACAGTCAGTTTCAAACCGAGGCTTTTTAGAAGACAAGCATAGCCCGCGCAGGTCGGAATAACTTAGAAGCTGCTCATCATACTGTTGATACGTAGAATGGATCAAATCCTGGATGCGGCCCATCATATAGCCTTCCAACTCTGCCTCCGTGATAACGCCGTCATGATTAGCGTCGGCAGATCCGTGCATTGCTTCCAAAAGCGCAGATGTCAAGAGACCATGCCCAAGTTTCGCTGCTTCCTGCGATGCGCCTTCGATACCAAATAGCGCAAACCGGCGTCCCGCATCCCGAAGCGTAAAAATGGAATCCGCATTCAAGGCGTCGTGCAAGGCTTCGAATGCCAGGGAAGATTGGCGACTGTCAAGAATAATGATCTGCCGTCGGGCTTGGATCGAAAGCAGTAAATCGCTCAACTCGCGTGCCGTCAATTCATTCGTTTTCCTTGAGGAGTCAAGAACAGCGAAGCTATAGTCACTCTTCGTTTTTCCCACTGAGTCCTTTGCATGGCTGGTGATAATTTCCCCCATTCCCGCGAAGTAGAAGATCACAACGTCTTCCGGATGTGATTCGGAAATCAAATGTTCTAGCGCAGACCGCACGCCTGCCAGGGTCGCTGCCGAGTCATATAAAGTTGCGATTTCGACTCCTTCAAACGCATTCCTGACCTCCTTCGTTGAAAAGGCAGATGCCACGCCTTGAGCGTCGGCCACGGCAAACCTCAAGGTTGGAAAGCCAGAGGCTCGCGGATATGCGTTGATTCCGATGCTGAGCACGTAGAGATGGCCAGCAGGGATATCCACCACGGCACCGGCCCGTACCGTTCTACGGAAATTCTCGCCGCAAAGAACGAGCAGCAAGGCCGCGAGACAACCCACAGAGGTGACACGCAACGCAAACCGCACCCATCGTGGCCCCCAGTTCGGCATCTTTCGCACCGCCTCTAATCCTCCGTCGCCGAAGAATATACGACAAGATCTAAGTTTTTCACCCGGTTTTTTTCATCGGACCCGCGGAACAAACCGGTTCCTGCAAGCACTTCGGCCGAATTGGCATCGATAATGAAGGCAAAATAAGCGTGAGTTTGCGGCAAGGCTGCTTAACTCGACGTGAACGGTCCTGCTAGAGTCAGTCGGTCTGCCCGACTCGGGCAGGAGGGCCGATTGATGAAACCCGATAACTCCTCGGCGATACCCCAGGAAATGGAGCAAGCACGGCAGCAACTGGAAGCGTGGCGCAGCACGCATCGTCCCCGCTGCCACATCCCCGATAGTTTGTGGAAGAGGGCTGCGGAGTTGGCGAGTCAGCATGGTCTTTATCTGACATCCCGTACCCTGGGTGTGGACTACATGCGGCTGAAGAAACGCGTGCAACCGGTGAGCCCAGAGCGAAAGACCGCGGAGTCGCCGGGGTTTGTCGAACTGATGGCGCCAGCGACGGCTCGCATTGCGGAGTGCGTGGTGGAGTTGGAGGGAGCCGGGGGAAGGATGCGAATCCAGATGAAGGGCATTACGGCGGCGGAGTTGGTGGGGCTGAGTCGGATGGTGTGGACGGACAAGTCATGATCCAGATTACGCCCCAGATGCGAATCTTGGTGGCGATCGAGGCGGTCGATGGAAGGAAGGGAATTGATTCTCTAGCTCGATTGTGTCAGGAGAAACTGCAGACGGATCCGTTCTCGGGATGCTTGGTGTTCTTCCGCAGCCGGCGAGGTACGTCGATCCGGATCCTGGTCTATGACGGGCAAGGGTTCTTCCTGGCGCAAAAGCGGCTCTCCAAGGGAAGATTTGTATGGTGGCCGAACGGGAATGAAGTGACGCGGGTGCTCGAGGCCTATCAAGCACAGATCCTGCTGGCGGCGGGCAATCCGGAAGCGAAGGCGGCGCCGATGTGGCGGCGCGTGAGCGGGTAACCAAAGGAGTAAAAAAGAAAAGAAGAGATCCCCAGGTTTTGCACTTGCGTTCCATGGTTGACTCTGCCACAGTGAGGCATGCCCGCTCCTTGGCAGCACCGAGGCCGAGTCATCAGCGCGGAGGATATCGCCTTCATTCAGCAGTTGATCCAGGAACACCCGGGCGCGAGTCGCCGCGCGCTATCGGCGCAACTGTGCGAGGCGTGGCAGTGGAAACAGAGCAATGGCACGCCGCGCGACATGGTCTGCCGCGGTCTTTTATTAATGCTGCATCGGGCGGGCGAGATCGAGTTGCCGCCGGTGCGCTATACTCCGCCGAACCCACTGGCGAAACGCCAGCCGCAGCTGGCCATGCTGGTGGACAGGACGCCGATCCGGGGGCCATTGAGTCAGCTTCAGCCGATCGAGTTTCAGCAGGTACGGCGCACGGCGGACGAAGCGCTGTTCAACAGTCTCCTGGAACAGCATCATTACCTGGGCTACGAGCAGCCGGTGGGGGAGCACGTCAAGTATCTGGCCTGGGCGCAAGGCCGCCCCATCGCGTGTCTGGCATGGAGTTCGGCGCCGCGTCACCTGGGCAGCCGCGACCGGTATATCGGTTGGAGTGCGGAAGCGCGGCGGCGGAACATCCGCTTCATCGCTTACAATCCGCGCTTCCTGATTCTGCCCTGGGTCGAAGTGCCGCACCTGGCCTCACACCTTCTGGCGCGCATGGCAAAACGGTTGTCCGAGGATTGGGAACGCATCTACCAGCATCCCATCTACTTTGTGGAAACCTTCGTGGATCCCACCCGCTTTCGCGGCACTTGTTATCGCGCCGCCAACTGGATTCGGTTGGGGCAAACGACCGGTCGCGGCAAGGACGATCACACCAACCGTCCCAACCGATCGATCAAAGAGGTCCTGGGCTACTCGCTGACGCCGCGTTTTCGTGAGTTACTGCAGGAGGGGGTCTAGATGCAACCGGTGGTTCCCCCACTCAACGTTACCGCGAAAGAGTTGGAGGCATTGCTGGAGGGTGTGCGAGAAGGGTTGGGAGAGACCGGATATCAGAAACTGAAAGCTGCAATCCGCACCTTGGGCTACCTGACCGAGTTGTTGCGCGAGCGAGAGATCACCCTGGAAGGTCTGCGAGAACTTTTGCTGTCTCCGGCCGAGGCGAGCACGGAAAAGACCCGTCAAGTGCTGAAGAAGGCAGGCATCGAACCGCTGAAGAAAAACCCAGAGCCGCCGAGCTCTGAGGCCGGTGAGAAGCCGTTGCGGCCCGGACACGGCCGCCACGGAGCCGACGCTTATGGCGGGGCGAAGAAGGTCCAGGTTCCGCATCCCAGCTTACACTCGGGCGACCACTGCCCGGGCTGTGGCAAGGGGAAGTTGTATGTTCTGGAGGAGCCGGGAGTGTTGGTGCGACTGGTGGGACAGGCGCCCATCACCGGCACGGTCTATGAACTAGAGAAGCTACGCTGCAATCTGTGCCTGGAAGTGTTCACCGCGGAAGCACACGCTGAGGTGGGGGAGGAAAAGTACGATGCCACCGCGGTCAGCATGATGGCGCTGCTGAAGTACGGCAGCGGGGTACCCTTTCACCGGTTGGAAAGGCTGCAAGAGAACGTCGAGATTCCCTTGCCGGCCTCGACGCAGTGGGGAATCATGAAGGAAACTGCCGAGCGGCTCGAGCCCGTATGGCAAGAGCTCATCCGGCAGGCGGCACAAGGTGAAGTGGTCTATAACGATGATACCGGCATGAAGGTCCTGGCCTTGGACACGCCCGACCCGCCAGAGCGCAGGGGAGTCTTTACATCGGGGATTATCTCCACTCGAGAAGGACAACGGATAGCGCTATTCTTCACCGGCCGACGGCACGCGGGGGAGAATCTGTCCGCAGTGCTGGCTCGTCGGGCTGCCGATCTGGCTCCTCCGATCCAGATGTGTGATGCCCTGTCGCGCAACGTGCCCAAGACCCTGGAGGTCATCCTGGGAAACTGTATCGCGCACGGGCGGCGCCGTTTCGTGAAAGTAGCGCAGAATTTTCCTGAGCAATGCCGGTTCGTGCTGGAAATCCTGGCTGAGGTCTATCACAACGACGAACTGACTCGGGAACAGGGAATGTCCCCTGAGCAAAGGCTCGGATTCCACCAAGCGCGCAGCGGTCCGGTCATGGAGGAACTCCATGCCTGGCTTACGGCACAACTCCAAGAGAAGAAGGTGGAACCGAACTCAGGTCTGGGCCAAGCCATCTCGTACTTCTTGAATCATTGGAACGAGCTGACGCTGTTTCTGCGCCAACCAAGGGCCCCACTGGATAATAATGTTTGCGAGCGCGGACTCAAGAAAGTCATTCTTCATCGAAATTATGTGTACCAGCCGATTATGGTGACTGCCTGGTGCGGCATCGCGTGATCGCGGCAGAAACCCATTCTGCCTCTTGATTTGTTGTACACATAATGATCCTCTGTGCATGAGCAGAATCGGGTCACATCCGGGCAGAATGCAGGGTTTGCATTCTGACCCGGAGTTGCCCGATGAGCGATACCCACTGTCGTTACTGTCGGCGAGTTTTTCAGCCTGCCCCCTATCACCCTGGCCAACTCGTTTGCAGCCAGCCCGAATGCCAGCGGCAACGCCGCCGGGATTATCACCGGCACAAAATTGCTTCCGATCCGGTCTACCGGCAAGTATGCCTGGAGAGTCCACGTAAGTGGCGGGATGCTCATCCTGAGTACTGGAAGCAGTATCGCCAAACCCGTCCCGAACAGGTGGCACGCAATCGCCAGCAGCAGCGACAGCGCGACCAAAAGCGGCGACTGGTGAAGCTTGCCAAAAGCTTGGTTTCCAAACTAGAGAAAGCCTCCTCACCAGTTCGGTGGGACCAAAGCACACTGCTTCTTGCAAACAACAACTTGGCACGTGGCCAAGTACTGGCTTTTCCTAAAGTTAGCTCTTCCGAACCTTCGCTATTGGTGTCTTGCCAACAACACTCCTCTGGCGTGGCACCGGGTGCCGACTTATAAGCAAATCATGCTGAAACTTTCTCAGGTTAGGAAAACCCAGCGGGTGCTCAGTGTTGATCGTGCATGGCGTCGACCCTCATCTCTGCGGGGGACCTACATGTTTAGAGACCTCATGGAGAACCCACGGGTCTGCAACACAATCGTTGCGGCAGGATTCAAGCCTTCTCTCGAAAAATTGGCAAGCAAACTTCACTCCTCTGGGTACGCCGAAACGACTATTTCATTTTATGGACAAGCGGCAGTTCACTTTGCCTACTGGATCGCCAAACGACACCTCAATCCGTCCCATATTGATGAACACTACGTGGCCAGCTTCCTTTCACGGCATTTGCCCACATGCCGTTGTCCGTCTGGTGGTGTCCGACAACGGATCACTGTCCGTGCAGCACTCCGACATTTTGTAGCGATTCTGCATAGTGATCCTGCGATCTCCAATAACAAGCGAAAACTTACCGCTATCGATTCCGAAGTTAAGTCCTTCGATGATTACCTACGCACAGTCTCCGGGCTACAAGAGGCGACCCGCGCATATCGAAGGCGATACACACGCGAGTTCCTGATGGAGATCTTCGGTCACGATTGCGTGAATTTATCCCGTCTGACCCTCAAGCAGGTGATCCAGTACCTCTTGAAACGTGCTTCTCACCTGAAGCCGCAGAGTGCCAAAGTGCTCGCTTCGTCTCTCCGCAGCTACTTCCGTTTTCTTCGGCTCCACGGCAAGTGCGAAGAATCCCTGATTCTCGCTGTACCAGCCCCGAGCAGTTACAAGCTGGCGTCCCTGCCAAGAGTCTTAACGGATCGTGAGGTGAGGCGGCTGCTCGCGGTTTTTGATCGCAGGACTGTCGCAGGTCGTCGCGACTATGCGATCACACGATGTCTGACGGACTTGGGCCTTCGTGCCGAAGAGGTGGTTCGGCTTCGCTTGGAGGACATTGATTGGCGCAAAGGCACAGTGCGACTTGTCGGCAGCAAATCCCGACGGGACGACCAGTTGCCGCTGCCAAACTCGCTCGGTGCGGCCATCGCCACCTACATCCGCCGAGGACGCCTAAAGACCTCTCAGAGGCAGGTATTTCTTCGTGTCCGACCTCCCATAGAGCGTGGAATAACCCGCAGAACAGTGTGTAATGTGGTCATCCGAGCGGCAGCTCGTGTCGGGATGCAGTCCATCATTACTGGGACTCGGATTCTCCGCCATACCGTAGCCACTCGCATGTTGCATCATGGAGCTTCCCTCAAAGAAGTAGCCGATGTTCTCCGTCATCGCTGCCTAGACACGACCAAGATCTACACCAAAGTCGACCTGCCACGTCTCGCCATTGTCGCTGCTCCCTGGCCGAAATAGGAGGTGTTGTGAACGAAAGCAACCGCATGAGCCAACGGGTCGAACAATACCTTGCCCTACGACGTGCCTTTGGCTTCCGACTCAGCATTGCTGGCGAGCAACTCCAAAACTTTGCACGTTTTGCCGATCGCACTGACCGTGACAAACCCCTCACGCTCGAGTTGGCTCTTCGATGGGCGCAGTCATCCTCCACGGGCAAGCAAACCACGGCGGCACGACGACTTCTGATTCTGCGACCATTTGCTCGATACCTCCGGACCATTGATCCCCTCACGGAGATACTTCCCAAAGGAATCTTGGGGCCTGCTCAGTACCGCCCTGTTCCGCATATCTACACTGCCAAGGAGATCCGCGCACTGCTGGATGCGGCTTCGAAACTGAGGCCTCGGAGCGGCCTGCGGTCCCACTCTTTTGGTACCTACCTCCGTTTATTGGCATGCACCGGCATGCGTCCGCCGGAACCTCTACATCTCACCCGAGCGGACGTAAACTTTGAATCCCGCTCTCTCGTCGTGCGCGAGACAAAGTTTTCCAAGTCGAGAATCGTGGTGCTTCATCCGACCGCTTCGAAGGCTCTCCAAAATTACGTGCGTATTCGCGATGGCTACATAAAATATCCGCGATCTCAAGCTTTCTTCTTGAGTGACAACGGAAGTGCATTCACGCACAAGAAGGCAGTTTGGGCTTTTCGCTATTTGCGCCGCCAACTGGGCTGGCTCCGTCAGCCCGGTCGCCGGCTCCCTCGCCTGTATGACCTGAGGCACACCTTTGTCTGTCGTCGTCTCCTCGCCTGGCATCGAGACGGTATTGATGTTCACACGACCATGCCTGCGCTCTCGACTTATCTGGGCCACGTCAAAGTCACTGACACCTACTGGTACTTGACCGCCATCCCCGAACTGATGATCACTCTGAGCAGACGGTTTGAGCGCTTTGCGTGCGGCAACAAGGAGGGCTGTCATGGACTCGACTAAACTCAAGACCGCGCGAAAAGACTTTCCGTCGCTTCTTGAAAGCTACTTCTGTGACTACTTGGTAAAGCAGCGAAATGCCAGCCCAGAGACCATCTGCAGCTACCGCGATACCTTTCGCCTATTCCTGCAATTTAGGCAAAAGCGTTTTCGGAAAGCACCCTCTTCAATAACGCTCGCCGATCTCGATGCTCCTCACATCCTTGCCTTTCTCGATACGCTTGAAACCCAAAGGCACTGCTCCATTCGGACCCGAAATATCCGTCTAGCCGCCCTCCGCTCGTTTCTGCATTATGCGGCACTGCAGGATCCCACAGCCCTGGGTTCGATCAATCGAGCCCTGGCTATCCCTGTCAAGCGTTTCGACAGAGCGCAGGTTTCCTATCTTTCGCGCGAGGAAATAACGGCTCTTCTCAACGCTCCCAATCGCTCCACGTGGAGTGGCGATCGGGATGGGGTCATGTTCGCGACCATGTACAACACTGGGGCTCGGGTCTCGGAGATTACCAAGCTCAATATCGAGGACTTGCAGTTTGGCCCGACAACAACGCTTCGTATCCGAGGGAAAGGACGGAAGGAGCGTGTGATCCCACTTTGGAAAAGCACGAAACGTCAGCTCCGGGATTGGTTACGCCTGATTGACTCGCACCCAGGACATCCGCTCTTCCCGAGTCGCCGTGGGGAGCGTCTCACCAGAGCTGGGGTTCGCTCCCGTCTTAATGCTGCCTTAGCCGTTGCACGGCTGTCTTGCGTAACCCTGCAACATCGCCAGGTTTCGCCACACCTTTTGAGGCACACAACTGCCATGCACCTCCTTCAGTCTGGAATAGATATCACAGTGATTGCGCTCTGGCTCGGACACGAGAGTCCAGTCACTACGCACGGGTATCTGGAGGCGGACCTAGCGATGAAAAAGCGGGCGATCGATAAGATCAAAATGCCAGGAGTCACGCGTCGAAAATTTAAACCCAAGGATCGCCTCCTGGCGTTTCTGGAGACTTTATGATTATGTGCAGTTTCCAGCAGCGCGGCTTTAGAGATCATGCTGGGTTCGCTCACCGCACCGCACGTAATCGGCTGGTACACATAATTTCGATCATGGAAATGTTTCCATGACCGGAAAAATGCTCTCTTCTATAAGACCCAGAACGGTGCCGATGTGGGAGATCTGTTCATGAGTCTCATCCACACTTGTGAACTTTCCGACGCCAATCCGTTTGATTATCTGACTCAGTTACAGCGGCACGCCTCGGATCTGGCAGAAAGTCCCCGCGATTGGATGCCATGGAACTATTGCGCTACCCTGGTGCAGTTGGATACCGCCGCGTGATCGGGAACCCCCAACCAGGAGCAGCTCATGCCATCGGCTAAGAAGAAGTCCAGCAAACCGACCAGTTGTTCAGAATGCGGAGGCCTGGACTTGGTCAGAAAGATCACCACCTATCCCGTCCTACTCTCCGGCCCGCTGGAAGGTAAGCAGGTCCACGTTGGCCGTGTTGCTCTCCACGAATGCTTGACCTGCGGACACCTCATGCCCACTCCTGCTGGCCAAGCCAAGGTCGATCGTAATGTCGAGATGGGCATCCGCCTGTTCCTCGGACAACTACATTGATCGATCGGCTACCGTCACTTTTCCACAGGCTCCCACATGCTTGCCGCAAACTCACAGTAGTTTTACGGCCGCCGACGAGAAACTGGCTCTGACGCTCCATCATCGCGGTGTCTCGCTCCTCCACGTTGAGCATGCCATTTTGCTGGGCGCCCTGCGCAAGTACGCCGCGGTCCGCCAGGACGAGAACGGGGGACGCGGCACGCCGATCAGCAGCTTGCACTACTTCGCCAACCTCTTCGAAGAAGTCCAACAGGAGATATCGCCTCAGTACTGGAACTATGTCGCCCACAAGGTGAATAGATTCGA
>Ga0302326_10004031_pt1 | contig 34216 bp, 24 predicted proteins | sample Palsa_T0_3_FD_202264 | JGI IMG/M metagenome (GOLD analysis project Ga0302326, IMG submission 202264) | Peat permafrost microbial communities from Stordalen Mire near Abisko, Sweden - Palsa_T0_3 | ecosystem: Environmental > Terrestrial > Soil > Palsa > Peat permafrost | place: Sweden: Abisko...
GCGATGTCTGCGTGGGCTCGGGCGGAGCGGGTGTCTTCGCTTTGCCGGCGGGAATGTTACTGGAGGCGCCTGGGACACCCGTCGAGGCCAGGCCGCCGCCGGATTGATCCGAGGACTTCTGTTGGCTGAGCAGGGCGCTCACTGACGGATCGTACTTCTCCTGGTTTTCCTCTGTCGTGCTCTGATCCTGGTCGACGCGGACAGTGGCTCTAATTTTATCCAGGCCTACCACCGGTTCCAGCGTGCTGATCAGCCGCTGGGTCAAGCTCGCTTCCAGTCCCTCGCCATCATCCTGTCCATTGCGGCCCAACCCAAGCGATCTGGCTGAATCCGCATCGATGATTGAGACGTCTTCAGGCTGCAAAGATTCCACCGCTCCTGAGACCATGCGCGATATAGCCGTGACCGCACTTTTCGAGAGACCGCTGCCGCGAAGCTTCAAGATGACTGAAGCCTTGGCGGCGCGCTGCCGGTCGATAAAGTAGGAGTCCGTCGCCATCACCAGATGAACACGCGCGCTTGCCACGTCGCTGAGCGTCTCGATCGACCGCTGCAGTTCTCCTTCCAGAGCGCGCTGATACGTGACCTTCTGATCGAATTCCGTCTGGCCCCAGGACATCTTGTCGAAAAGCTCAAAGCCCTCCCGCTCGCCGCCCGGCGATCCAATCGAAGCGATAGCCATGCGCGCCGAGTCCAGTTTGGCCGCGGGCACACTGATCGTCTTTCCATCCGTACTGATCTCGTGGGGAATTCCCTGCGCGTCGAGTTGCCCCGCCAATTTCTGCGCGTCCGCTGACCCCAGTCCCGTAGAGAGAGTCTGATAATCGGGCGTGCCGATCAGGCGCGCGAACAGCACCAGCAATGCGACCGTGACCGCCGCGCCCGCCAGAAAGAACCTCTTCTGCCGTGCATCCCGGCTTGCCCAGAACTGGCGTGCGCGCCCCGATATTTCCTTGAAAGACGGCATAGAGCTTCAGTCCTAGAACTGCATCTTTTCGATGTCCTGGTAAGCGCTCACGATCTTGTTGCGAACCTGCATCATGAGCTGGAATGAAACATCTGCCTTCTCTACTGCGATCATCACGCTCGTCATATCGCCGCCCCCGCCTTGCAGCAGGCTGTTGACCTGCGCCCCGGCGCTCGAGTTCATCTGATCCACATTGTGAATGGCGTTCTTCAACACAGCTCCGAAATTCAATCCATTGCCGTCGCCGCCTGCTTCAATGGACGAGGTTTCGGGCAGATACGAATTTGGAATGGCGCCGAGGCTGACATTGCTCATCGTTGCACTCCCAAGTTACGAGGGTTTCAGTATGCTGATGGATTGTTCGATCATTTGCTTTTCCGCGCTGATGGCCGATGCATTCAACTGATACGACCGGACGGACCCCATCAGGTCGACCATCTCGGTAACCGGATTGATGGCCGGATAAGAGACATATCCCGTTGCATCGGCGTCAGGGTTGCCGGGTTCATACCGCCGCACCGCCGGAGTCGGATCGTCAACCACGTCCGTCAGTCGCACCGAACCCGCGGGCGCCATGTTCCCGGCACTCGAGAATGCGGCATGAAACAGCGAACCGTGCGTGGCGCTGAATACCACCTCTTTGCGCACATACGGGCCGCCTTGGTCGGTGTGCGTGGTCTCGGCATTGGCCAGGTTCACCGCAGTCACCTCCGCCCTCTGCCTCTCCGCTGCCAGAGCGGAAGCGCTGACTTGCATCATGTTGAACATGCCCATGATCAGGCCTCCTTGATTGCCGTGATGATCTGGCTGAATTGGCCCTTCACCAGTTGCACGCCGAGCTGAAACTGAAGCTGGGCCTGGGATAACATCAGGCTCTCTCTGTCGATGTTCACGTTGTTTCCGTCGGGACGCTCAGGCAGCCCTTGCAACTCCATCGAAGCCGGCTGAAGTTGCGCCTCACCGCCGCTACTTATCACTTGCCGCATCGCGGTTTGAAAGTCGATATCCTTGGTGTGATAGCCAGGCGTATCGACATTCGCCATGTTGGACACGATCACTTGCTGGCGATCGGTAAGAACTTTCAGATAGCCCTGCAGCACATCTATTCCTGGGGGTGAAGCCATGCTATGCGTACCTCCTTGGCGGAAGGCCATATTCTCGAATCTTGTTGCGCAGCGTCCGCAGGCTGATGCCCAGCATTTCGGCGGCATGCGTCCGATTTCCATCCGTCAGAGCCAGAGTGCTCTCCAGGTGCAGCTTTTCAATCTCGCGAATGGGCGTGCCGGCAAGCATCGGCGGCGCCTGCGTCTGCACCGGGAACGATGAGCGCTGTGAACCGTCAAACTCCTTTTCGAAGCAGCCGGCATCGATTTCCAGCGTGCCACTCAAAGCCATCACCCGCCTCATGAAGTTGGCCAGCTCTCTCACATTTCCAGGCCAGCTATGCGATTGCAGCCGATCGAGGAATCCGCGATGAAGCCGCGGCACGGGAGAGCGCAACTGGGCGGCAAATCTCTCCGCGAAATGCTGAGCGAGAACCGGAATGTCTTCGCGGCGGTCACGCAAAGGCGGCAGCGACAAAGGAATCACATTCAGCCTGTAATACAGATCGCCGCGAAACTTTCCGCGCTCGACCATTGCGCCCAGCGAGATATTGGTGGTGGCAATGACGCGAATATCCACGCGCACAGAGCGCGACTCGCCAAGCCTCTCGAACTCCCGCTCCTGCAGGGCTCGCAGGAGTTTGGGCTGCAGGTGGAGCGGCATTTCGCCTATCTCGTCCAGCAGAATCGTGCCGCCGTCCGCCTGCTCGAACTTGCCGGCCTTGGCTCCGACTGCGCCGGTGAATGCCCCTCGACCATGGCCGAACAGTTCGCTTTCCAGCAGCGACTCAGGGACGGCGGCGCAGTTTACGGCCACAAAGGGCTTGCGGCTGCGATCGCTGGAATCGTGAATGAACCGCGCCAGCAATTCTTTGCCCGTGCCACTTTCGGATTCGATTAAAACATCCGCGTCTGTAGCCGCTGCCGCGCGCGCACGTTGAATTGCGCGAAGCAACAGCGGCGCGCGGCCCACGATGTCCCCGGCCGAAGAAATGTCCTCCACCGGCATCCGGCTTGCTCGATGCATCACCTGAGCAGCGGTGGCCTGCAACTGCTCAAACGAGATTGGCTTGGTCAAATAGTCGAGAGCGCCGTCGCGCATGGCGCGGACTGCATCCGGTACCGAACCGTAAGCCGTCAGCAGAATGACGGCCGCTCCGGGAGACCACTGGCGAGCCGAACGCATGACCTCCATTCCGGTGCCATCCGGCATGCGAATATCGGTGACCACCAGATCGAACTCCTTGCCCTCAAGCGCACGCATTGCCTCGCGAACGCTGGACGCTGTCTCCACCCGCCATCCGTGGCGAAGAAAGTTGGCGCGCAGTGCGGTGCGAATGCCCGGTTCGTCGTCTACCACCATTACTGAGGAAGGTGCACCGCTGGTCATAGGGCTGCAAACTCCAATTGAAAGGTGCTGCCGCGATCCACATGGCTGGATGCGCGAATCTCTCCGCCGTGCGAAGTCATGATTCGCCTGCATACTGCCAGGCCCAGGCCGGGCGTATCCCCATTGGCACTAAATCCAGCTTCGAAGATGCGTTCAATTAGGTAATCGGGAATTCCGCAGCCTGTATCGGCAACCTCAACCAGCGCGCGGATAGCTCCATGCCGCGACACCCTCCGTGTCGAGGTCTCGATCTTCCCGCCCGCAGGAGTGTGGCGAATCGCGTTGCAAATGAGATTGAGAACGACCTGGCGAAGCAAGTTTTCGTTGCCTTGAATTGTCAGTTGACCGCCATCTTCCGCGAAGACAAGAGCCACACCGGCCTGCTCCGCGATGGGGCGTACAAACTCGACGCCACTCTGGACACAGGCGTTCAGATCAACGGGAGCAAGGTGCGGATTAGCTCCGCCGTGAAGGCTCAGCACATTGTTCACCGTGCCGGAGAGCAGGCGAATTCCCGCGCGAAGATGCGAAACCCATTGCCCTCGATTCCCGGGATCCTCGGCGATCAAACCGGCAAACAATTCCATGCTCGCTAACGGATTTCTAATTTCGTGGGCCAGGGTCGTGGAAACTTCGGCGAGCGCCATCGAACTTCGCGCGGCTTCGCGCTCCTGCTCTGCCAGCTTTCCGGCCGTGATGTCCCGTAGAATCCATATGCTCTTCAGGATGGTTCTGCCGCTCACGAGCTCCTGGCTCGCAGACACGCAGGACAGCTTCCTATTACCGATTGCCAGCCAACGCTTTCCGGAGGCGGAAGAAATGCACAGCTCCCTGTCGAGGCGGTCTTCGGATTCTGCTTCGGACCCAGCCTGGAGAGATTCGAAATCGATCCGGCTCACCGCGGAAAGAGTCTGCAAATCCGCCACATGCGCGCTTCCAAGCGCCAGCAGGCTGCGACCCTCCGGATTGATCATTACGATGGTCCCGGCGGTGTCGAGAACCAAGACTCCGCACGGCATCGAATCGATGATTTGCTGCAGCGCGGCGCGCATCCTGTCGTTCTCCGCCAGGCTTCTGGTGAGCGCGGCGTTGCGTTCTGCCAACTCGATGCCAAGATGCCTCACCTCCCGCTGCAGATCGCGGTAGGAAGCTTCAAGCAGCGACGACGCGGAGATGAATTCCGAAAATGCATCCGCGAGAAGCCCTGAGCCATAGAGGGGCTCAGTGCCGGCAGCAATTATTGGAGCCGCATGAGAACTGGGAAGCATTTGCCTATTGCAGATGCACGACGAGTGCCAAACTGGGACTAAATCAGGAGAACACTCGCAAAATGCTCATTATTGAACAGCGCATTAAATAAAAATGTGTTCGGCCTTGATTTCCTGCCCCGTACCCATGAGGATGGTCGCCCGTTCGATCGAGTTGCGCAACTCACGGACGTTGCCCGGCCAACGATGCTGAGCCAGAATCTCCAGGGCCTCACGGCCCAGCGCAACTCCTGGACGGAACCGCGCGGCGAAGGCCACCGCCAGATCTTCGAGATCGCCCATCCTGTCCCGCAGGGGAGGCAGGTGGATGGTGAACACCGCTACGCGGTAATAGAGATCCTCCCGGAACCGTCCCTCCGCGACCATTTTCTTCAGGTCGGCATTGGTCGCCGCCACCACGCGCACATCGACTTTGAAGTTATCGTTGGAGCCCAGCCGCTGCACTTCCCCCTGTTCCAGAAATCTGAGAATTTTGCTTTGCAGCGAGAGCGGCATGTCCCCAATTTCATCGAGAAACAGGGTGCCCCCGTGCGCTGCTTGAATGCGTCCAATCCGCGATTGCATTGCGCCGGTGAAGGATCCCTTTGTATAGCCGAAGAGTTCCGCCTCCAACAGCGTCTCTGGAATGGCCGAGCAATTCACCACAACAAACGGCTGCTTTCTACGCGGGCTAACCTGGTGGATCTCCTGCGCGACCAGATCTTTGCCGGTGCCGCTTTCGCCCGTGATCAGAACGGTGGTGTCTCTGGGCGCAACCATCCGTGTCAAGGTATACGTTTGCTGCATCGGCTCTGAGTCGCCAATCATGCCGCGCAGATTGATTCTGCACTCCGCCCGGTAGCGCGCATCTTCCGCGCCGCTCTCCGGACTGGCGCCGGTCTGGATGGCGACTCCGCAGTTGACCGCGTCGACGATCCAGTTGGATAAGCGAGTCGCCGAAGTGCTCCCTACGAGCAGTTGGCCGGTATGGGAGTTCAACATCAATATCTGAGTATTGGGAATGCGATCCTTCACGATTCGTTGAAATTCGTTGGATTCCAAATCCGGCAGTATCGGGTCCAGCAGCAGCACTGCTTCATCACATCCGCCTTTGTAGAGCAACTCCAGCGCGCAAGTCCCGCTTCTTGCCAGGATCACGTTCCAACGCGGCGGGACCAGCTTGGCCTGAAGCATCTCACAGATTCTGGGGTTCGGACTCACGATGTAGACATCGATCGGAAATCGATCTCCGGCGCGAGCGAAATTAGACGAAGGGATTCCCATGTTCTGACTGCTTGCCATCGATGCTTCTTTCAGTGGAGAAATCATGCGCAAAACCCAAGGGCTCTCTTACGCCGTGACAACGATCCGCGATCGATCGTTCCGGTTCACACCACTGGCAACGCGGACTCGCCTAGACCAGGCGAGAACACGCGAGCCATCCAAATGTCATGTTTGAGCGCGCCGGTTCTGGAGGCCTATTACGGCGCGCCGCAGGGACGCGCTCCAGGCTATTCCAGGGCGACGCCCTGAGGATGTAAGCGTTAACACAAACCTAGGCAAGTAACGCAACTGCATATCCTATTCCAAGCCCCCAAGCGTTGGTCTAGGCACTACCAGTGCGATGATGCCGGGAGATTCACGCTTAAATCATGATGCTCCCGGTGGTGATCTTCAACGGCTGGCGCACTATCCGCACCGTCTCTTATTGCGATCACGAAACCCTTAGGCACTTGCAGCCCACTGCGATGGATCGAGCTTGGTGCTTGTCATTCCCCAGTCCTCGCGCAGTTCGTATCCGATGCCGCGAATGGTGTGAATCAGCCGGGGTTCTCCCGGGCCGTCCACCTTGTCGCGCACGTATTTCATGTAGACATCCACAATGTTGGTCGGAGGACGGCTGGGCGCGTTCCACACCTCTTCAGCGAGTGTGGCGCGCGAAACGGGACGCCCGGCGTTGCGCATCATAAATTCCAGGATGGCGAACTCGCGCGGCGTCAATTCGATTCGACGGCCGTTACGCTCCACCCGGCGCTCCTCCCTGTTCAGCGTCAACCCGCCCACGCTGGATGTATTTTGGATCAGGCAGGAATGCCGCCGCAGCAGGGCATGGACTCGCACAATGAGCTCCATGACCGAGAATGGCTTGGCGAGGAAATCATCCGCGCCGCTTTGGAAAGCGGCCACCTTGTCCTCAACGCGGCTGCGGGCAGTCAACACCATCATCGGTAAACGTGGATGAGCCAGCCTCACGCGCTTCAGCAATGTCAGGCCATCCAGTTTTGGGAGATTCAACTCAACGATCAACAGATCGTGCCGGCGCTGTTCCCGCAGCGTGCTCCACGCCGTCTCCCCGTCGTAGACCAAATCCACGGAAAAAGAGCTCTCGTGAAGTTCCCGGCTGAGGAAGTTGGCCAGAGGCACGTCCTCTTCCACAATGAGAAGACTGCGACCGGCCGGAGTAATGAACCCCATGTTGCTTCGGGGTACTATTGGCGTGTTGCGCTCAGCGATATTCAACCGGATGGGCCCTCTCATCGATTACCAATGTGGCTCATAGTACCTTGCGCTGTTGCAAAAAACAACAGACACTTCTGCCCAAAATTGACCATTTTCCGGCGCGAATGTGGAAATTGCGGCTTTAACTCTTTGAGTGAGTGCTTTTGCATTTTGCTCAGGTAATGCCCAAACGCAATCGATTGTGCACGGACGCGCCATCGGCGAGCTGCCGCGAAGAAAACATCTTCCGCGATAGTTTTTCTGCGAATCGGCTTTAATTTTTCCATTCACAGCCGATAGTAATACGTGGCTTTGCTCCTGGCAGACCCGAGTCAATCATGCAGAGATTTGAATATCGAGTTGCGCGCTTCTCCGTCGATCTTCCCGTTCGGTTCACTGAACGGAATATCGCGCTGACGGGGCGCTGCACAGAAATCAGCAAAGAAGGATTGAAGGTCAACCTAGGTGAGCCGCTTCATTCGAATTCCAGCGGAACCCTGTTCATAAGTTTCGAGGGCCGAACGCTGCAGTTCCGGGTGCGCGTCGCCCATGTTGGAGCGAAGTATTGCGGCCTGGAGTTCATCTACTCTTCAGAGGCAGAGCAGATCGAGCTGGCTCATCTCGTCGAATCCCTTGCTGTCCCCCAGACCCGGTCCGGGCCTGTTCTTCTAAAGGACTCCTAGAATCTATTTCGATTGCATTTCGCGATCGAATCCGCCGCAAGAGTCCATGACAAGTTCCAGGGATCCTTGATTCCGACAGGTCTCTACTTCGCTGTCATCGGTTGCTTCGACTGCATGAGGTCCGCCGGAAGAGGAAGCTCGGACCCTTCATTCACCAGGTACTGAACGATCAGCGAGATTCTGCGATTGGATGGGTCGTCTGGTTGCTGCGGCAGACGAAGGCGCTGATCGGCGAAACCACGAATCTGGGTTATCTGGTTCGGCTGAATGCCTTGACTCTGCATCAATCGCCGGGCTGCGTTTGCCCGATCAGACGAGAGATCCCAATTGTCGTAAGCCTTGATCCCCGAATAGGGCTTGGAATCGGTGTGCCCCTCGATGGATATCTTGTTGGGAAGCTTGCCTAGCTCCTGGGACAGCACCTGCAGCAGGTCACGCAGCGCAGGGGTCGGTTGTATGCTACCCAACTCAAAGAATGTACCCTTCGCCGACTCCATCAGCTCAATGCGCAGTCCTTCCTCAGTAATCGTAATCTCAATATGGTTTTTCAGTTTGTCCATTGGGTCCACGTGGTGGATCGACTTGATAATCTGTTCCTTCAACTTCTCCATGTCCTGCTTCTTCACCGGAATAAAGTCGGATCCGGCCTTGTTGTTTCCCACGTTCTTGGAGGAACCACGCGGATCACGGAAGTATCCGCCGACCGTCACCTGGACTTCCTTGCTGGCGCTCAAGAGCCACAGCACGATGAACAACGCCATCATCGCCGTCACAAAATCGGCGTAAGCCACCTTCCATGCGCCCCCATGAGGAGCGCTGTGAAGCGCCTTTCTCTTGATGATGATCGGCTGTAATGACTCTGCCACGCTCTCAAGCCTTCCGCATCATGGTTATGCTGCCTGTTCCGCTGCTGCTGCTTCCGCGACTGGCTCATCTTTTTCGCGGCAGGCTTTTTCCATTTCCTGAAAGGTCGGCCGCAGATGCTCGGGAATAGCGCGGCGTCCCATTTCTACCGCGAGGATGGGAGAGATACCTTTGATGAAAGAGAGCATCACAACACGCAGCACGTGATAATACGAGTGTTCGTCCTCCACGATCTTGCCCATGTTCGCTGCGATCGGGCCCACCATTCCATAGCACAGCAGGATGCCCAGGAACGTTCCCACCAGCGCCGCGGCCACTTTTTGGCCGATCGCTTCCGGGGGCCCTCCGAGCGCGCTCATGGTCAGCACAACGCCCAGCACGGCTGCCACAATCCCCATGCCCGGCAATGAATCGGCCGTGGTGGTGAGCGCCGCCACCGGCTGGTTTTCACCCGCGTGATGGACTTCCATATCCAGTTCCATCATCTGATCGAGGTCAAATGCCGTGGCGCCTCCGGTGATGGCCATGCGCAGCGTGTCGCACACGAAGTCGCGAGAGTGATGGTCCTTGAGGAAGCTTGGATATTTCGAAAACAGAGGACTTTTTTCCGGATCCTCAACGTCGCTTTCGATTCCCACCATCCCCTCCTTGCGAGCCTTCATGAAGAGCTGGAACATCATCTTGAGGGTATCGAGGTAGATCTTCTTCGACATTCTCGATCCTGCCAGCGTGCGCATCAGGCCGGTCCCTATCTTTTTCAACACGCGCACCGGATTGCCCGCCAGCAGGGCGCCGAACGCCGCGCCGGCGATGATCACAAACTCCGAGGGCTGCATCAGAACCATGAGCGGCCCTTTTTCCATCATGAAGCCGGCCAGCACTGCGCCCAGTACGATGACTACTCCAACGATCGCAAGCATGTTTTCCCCGCTGCCGTCCGCGCGAACTGCGGATCGGGCTCCTGAGCTGAACCCGCAGAAAGGGTTCGCGGTCTGGAGATCAGAACGTCCGTTGACTATCGGCATGTCGGGGAGAATTTTCTAGCTGCAGGAATCTGCCGGTACACATTTTGCAATCCTCGCTACCGCCGTGCAAACGCCTCAAGCTTCATGCGTTTTGATCGCACCCACTGACCAGGTTCTACCACTAAAGTCGTACATCGGACAGCCCAGACGAGACACACCTCGGTTCTCTTTACGCCTTATTAGAATGAATTAGTTAGCGTGAGATAGGATGTGCACATCCGACCGCTAATGTGAGCTTTTTGGCCTGACCGGAGCGGAGACAGTTACCGGAGGCACCCCGCAGCCGTTGAAAAGTCCCCTGCGCCTTGCCGATTAAAGGTCATGCATTCCACTGGGCTCGCCAAGGAGCCGCTCCACGGTTGCGGCCCTGATTCCAGCGCCACGACTATCAAGGGCGACAAGGCCAACGGGACAGCCAACTCCGCGCGGCTACAGCCGTTCCGCGAGCGCAGGCGCACCCGCCCTCTCAATGAGGCGCGTCATGAGGCTCTGGAATCAGTGAATCAACTGCTGATCCAGTACGAAAACACCATCGACAGACTCCACGATGCAGAAGAGGAATACCGGTCCATTTATGAGGATGCACAGGTCGGAATGTTTCACATCAGTCCGGCGGGCCGGCCCCTCAGCTTGAATCGCAGGATGGCGGAGATCTGCGGATACGATGCCCCGCAGCAATTCATGGCGGAGGTCCCGGACATTGCGGAACAGTTGCTTGTTGAGCCCGGCCTGCTGAAGCAGTGGATGGGCCTGTTCGAGTCGAACGACAAGGCAAGCGGCATCGAGGCGCAAGTCAGATGTCGCGATGGCGCCCAAAAGTGGCTATCGCTGAACATTCGGATCGTGCGGGATGCTCGCGGGCAGGTGATGCATTTCGAAGGAACCGCGGATGACATCACCGAGCGCAAGAGCACCGAGGAACGAATGCGGTTCCTGGCCTATTACGACGCTCTCACGGGACTACCTAATCGAACGCTCTTCGACCTGCAATTCGCGGAGGTGCTCACTGTTCTGCGGAGAAGAAAGAAGAGCGCCGCGCTGCTGCTGTTTGAATTTGCCCGCTTCAAAATCATGAACGACTCCTTCGGAAGCTCGTTTGGCGACCGTCTTTTGCGGGAAACCGCGGAACGGATCAAGCGGAGCGTGGGCGAAAAGGGTATTGTGGCGCGAGTTGGCGGCGGCGAATTTGCGATTGTGCTGACCAGCATCCAGGACGCCGGCTATGCGATGGCAACCGCTCAACGAGTGATCGCCGAGATGACCGCTAAGTTTTCCATCATGGGCCATTCGATGAACATCCCTTTCAACATTGGGGCCAGCCTGTTTCCCGAGCAAGGGTCGGACGCGGAAGAGTTGCTTCAGAATGCGGACGTAGCCCTCTACTCGGCGAAGCAGCATGGACCCAACGTGGCCCGGCTGTTCACGGCGGAGATGAATGTCCCGATCAAGGAGCAGTTGACACTGGAAAACGGTTTGGGCATGGCGCTGGACAGGAACGAATTGTTCCTGGTGTACCAAATGCAAGTGGATATTCGCACCAAGACCATCACCGGGCTGGAGGCGCTGCTTCGCTGGCAGCATCCAACTCTGGGGCTGGTGCCCCCCGCCAAATTCATCGGCGTTGCTGAGCATACCGGATTGATTGTGCCAATCGGAGAATGGGTGTTGAGAACCGCATGCGCCCAGGCCAAGAAGTGGCAGGACAGCGGGCTTCCCGCAGTGCCGGTTGCCGTAAACGTATCCGCTGTTCAGTTTCGTCAACAAGGTTTCCCCGAAGTCGTTCGCCGAGTCCTTCAGGACACCGGACTTGAGCCGAAATACCTGGAGCTGGAACTGACGGAGAGCCTGTTGCTCACGAACGCAGACGTGATGTTCTCGATCCTCCAGGATCTGAGAGAAATGGGAGTCAAGCTGACGATCGACGATTTTGGAACCGGCTATTCAAGCCTCAGCTACCTGCGCAAGTTCCGCGTGAACAGGCTCAAGATCGACCGCTCCTTCATCGAGGATGTGGCGGCGAGTCCAGACGACGCCGCTATTACCAAAGCCATTATCAAGATGGCCAAAGCGCTGAATCTCGAAGTGATTGCCGAGGGCGTGGAGACCGAGGCGCAACTATCCTTTCTTCAGGCGCAGCAATGCTTTGACGTCCAGGGCTACTATTTCAGCAAACCCGTGGACGCGGTCAAAACCGCTGCACAACTCGAAAGTGCTTCAATTGAGCCCGCCCCCAGTGTGCGCGCGGACTGATCTCAATGGTCAGCTCGAGCAGCCGGGTTTGAGCGCAGGCGCCGCACACCAAGAAAATTCCCTTCACATGCAACTGGCGGGTGCGATGCTCAACGCCCGCGATCATTTTCCTGAAACAAGAAAGCAAAATTAATGCAGTCGGCTGGAAAATCGGCAGGAAGATGCCGATAGTAGCTCAAACACCCTGCGCATGTTACATGCACTTCTGCGCTCAAGCTACTTCGCAGGCCGCAGCTGGAGCTGCGGCGAGGCAGCCAGCCGCGGGGAAGCAACATTGAAGTCCTGATTTTTTATGGAGGCACCATGAGCGGAGAGATTCTTATGTCGGGTAGAGACGCAATTCTGGTTGGAGTTCCTTTTATTGCTCTCGTGGCTCTTTTTGTCTTCCGGTTGGATGTGTTGATCTTCCGGCCCCGCGAAATTCCTAAGCGGCGGCCGCACCCGCTATGCGGGGTGAACGCAAACGGCCAGACGATGTTTTGTGACCCGGATGGCAAGCCGAGCCGTACAGACTAACGGATTAGTTCCGGGGCATTCCGCTCCAAGCGGATGCCCGCATGGTGGACAGTGGAGAACGTTCGAATGATTTCAATCAAGAAGTACCTTGACTCAGATGAACCCGGACTATCGATTGTAGCTCCGGAACGCGATGAACTTTCATCCCCGACCATGGAGTGCTATCGCGCCGCCCTGCTGGCAATCGGTAAAGTTGCCGTTCAGATTTCACCGGTCCTCGGTGCGGATCTGGACAAGTCGATGCGAGGAATTGAGCATCGATTGTCAGTCGGCTATTCCCCTGAATTCTTGAAGCGGACCGAACAGCAGGTTGAAGTCCAACTGCAGGAATGGGGAACGCGAACCTCCGGACAATTTAAGGCGCAAGCCGACGAGGTGAAGGAACTACTCATCGCCATGGCGAAGACCGCCGAGGCTGTCGGCAGCCGTGATCAAGGCTATTCGAGCCAATTCACCGATCTGACCAGTCGCCTGGAAAGGATTGCCGATCTAAACGATCTGACGAAGATCAGGTCATCTCTGGTGGAGCGGGTGGAGGAACTGAAGACCACCGTGGATCAAATGACCCGGGATAACCAGCAACTGGTGGAAGAGCTGCGCGCCGAGGTCTCGACTTACGAAGCGAGGCTCAAGTCGGTCGAGGATCTGGTCTTGAAAGATCCGCTCACGGATCTTGCGAATCGGCGCAGTATTGAAGAGCGAATCCGGTGGAACATCGAGTGTGGCCAGGAATTCTGCATTGCGATGATCGATCTGGACCACTTCAAGCAGATCAACGACCAGTACGGACACCTGGCTGGGGACGACGTGCTCAAGCAATTCGCAAGAGAGTTGCAATCGAATTCCCGGTCAGGCGACCTCGTGGGCCGCTGGGGTGGAGACGAATTCATCGTCATTCTTCCATGCAATTTGAAATCGGCCAACGCGCGCATGGAACGAGTACAGCAGTGGGTGCTCGGCAAGTACACGCTTCGAGGAGACGGCAAAAGCGACGTTATCATCCAGGTCGATGCGTCGATTGGAGCTGCCGAATGGCATCGAGGTGAGAACATGCAGCAGCTGATCGCCGAAGCCGACGCTACCATGTATTTGGATAAGAAGCGCTCACGCCAGAAAGCTTCATAAGGACTTTGAACAAGGAGCTGAGGGCGATCAGCAAATCCCGAGCACGGTCGCGGCCGCCCTTGATGCATGTCGGTTTTTCCATGCTGCCGTCGTGTTCGAAGCGAAATCGAAGAAGGTAGACAACCTGGTACAAACCCAGCCCCAACCGCAAAAGCGATCATACGCTTTGGGAAAAAATAGCTGCGCGCTGCCTCCGAGAACGATCACCGGTTGAACTTGACGGCTTGGACCGCTACAATTTCCAGTACGCTTCTGTCTCAGTTTGTGGGGTCAGCCCATGACCCAAAACATTCGAAATTGACGGCGCGCTTCATCGCAATTTTTCCTACGTCTCCCAGGCTTTGAATCCGCGGTTATTTGTTCCCGAAGCGAATCACCACGCCCGCACTGATGCGAAGGTTGTTCTGGTGGTTGTTGCTGCTGTTGTCGACGGTGGTGAGCAGGTAGTCGGCTTCAATGAGGCGGATGGCGAAGCGGCGATTGGCTTTGAGGTCGAGCCCGCCGCCTATGTTGGAAGCGAAAGCTGCGCCGGCATTGGCTGCGCCAGGGTTGCTGCCTTCAACCACAGTGCCGGAGGAGTGCACCAGCCCTGCGAGCACCTGGCCGAAGGGCTGGACGCGCGAGTGGTGAACGGGGAGAAGATAGCGCACGCCCGCGGTGAACGTGCTCAGCGTGAGGCTTTCGCTGGATGCAGAGACGCTGCCGGCATGCAAAACGGTGATGTCCCCTGCAAGCGCGAAGTGTCCGGGCTTCACCGGCCAGGCGTATGTCGCGCTGAATCCGTTCAAGTTGAAGCATGTGCATCCGCCGGGAGGCTCGTTGCTGCGCGCGTAGCTATAGTCGATGGCCAGTTCCGACCGAAGCGGCTTGTCGGGCGCCGCTTGCGGCGCCTGCGCGCGGACTTGATTCGCGGAGACCGCAGCAATGGCCAGCAACAGAACGAAAGTGTGTTTGCTCGTGAGTCGCATGTCGGTCTCCTCTTACTGCACGGTGAGTTGCACGGTTGTGGTCTGAACGTCGGTTCCGCTGGTGCCGGTGACGGTGACTGTGTAACTTTGCGCCGGCTGCGTGAGCGCGAATCCGCCGCCGCATGCGGTCAACGCCGTGAAGGCGCCGAGCGATGCAATGAGCAGAATCGCCGTGGTGATCCAACGCCTGCGCCGCTTGCCGGGAAGGAAGAGCAGACTGATCATCGCCAGCGCAGAACCAGCCAGCGGCCATGCGGGGCTGTGCCGAACAGAAGCTGTCGCTGTGGAAGCCGTCTGAATGCTGAGCGTCGAAGTTGCCGATGAGCTGCCCGGCGTGACCGATGGTGGCGTGAACGTGCCTGTTGCGCCAGTTGGCAAGCCGGAGGCCGAGAGCGCGACCGCATTCGAGAAGGTTCCGTTCTGCGCGGTCACCGTGATGGTGTAGGTGGCAGTTCCGCCTTGCTGGATGGTTTGCGCCCCGCTCGATGAACCGATGGTGAAGTTTGGCGGCGGCGTGCCGGTGCCGTTCAGCGTTGTCGACTGCGGCGAGCCTGCGGCGTTGTCGGCCACTTGCAGTATCGCAGTAAAGCTTGCGACGGATGCCGGCGTAAAGGTGACGTAGATCATGCAACTGGCATCGGCGGCCAGCGATGTTCCGCAGGCGTTCGCGCCGGTTGTGATGGCGAAGTCGGTTGGATTGGTTCCGGCGATGGTTATGCCGGTGATATTCAGCGTCGCGTTGCCGGTGTTCGAGAGCGTGGCCGTCTGCGCAGCGGTGGTTGCGCCCGAAACTGCGGTGAAGGTCAGTGTCGCAGGCGTGAGCGAAGCCACCGGCGCAGGAGGTGGCGTTCCGGTTCCCGTCAACGTGGTGGATTGCGTTGTTGGCGTGGCATTGTCGGTAACGGTAAGCGTCGCCGAGAAGCCTGTTGCCGATGCGGGCGTGAACGTGACGTAGATTGAGCAACTGGCGTCCGCTGCCAGCGTCGTTCCGCAGGCATTTGAGCCGGTTGAAATCGCGAAGTCGCTCGGGTTGGTTCCGCCGATGGCGATGCTGCTGATGTTCAGCGTCGCATTGCCAGAGTTTGAGAGCGTTGCAGCAAGCGCCGACGAAGTTGTGCCGACCATCGTATTGGGATACGTAAGTGAGGGAGTCAGCGAAGCTACGGGCGCAGCCGCCGCCACACCGGTCCCGCTGAGGCTCGAGGACTGTGTTGTCGGAGATGCATTGTCTGTGACGGTCAACGTTGCTGCGTAAGCCTGTGCCGCGGCGGGCTTGAAGGTGACGTAGATATTGCACGTGGCGCTTGCGGCCAGCGTCGTTCCGCAGGCGTTTGTGCCGGTGGTGACCGCAAAATCAGCGGGATTCGTTCCACCGATAGCGATGCTGCTGATGGTTAGCGTGGCGTTGCCAGTGTTGCTGAGAGTTGCAGCCAGCGCCGAGGATGTTGTGCCGACCGTGGTGCCGGGGAAAGCGAGAGACCCGGTCAGCGAGGCGACTGGGGCAGCTGCAGTGACTCCAGTCCCGGTAAGGCTCGATGACTGGGTTGTTGGAGATGCATTGTCTGTCACGGTGAGAGTTGCTGCGTAGGCTTGTGCCGCGGCAGGCTTGAAGGTGACATAGATACTGCAGCTTGCGCTCGCGGCCAGCGTGGTGCCGCAGGCGTTGGCGCCAGTAGTAATCGCAAACTCAGCGGGATTGGTTCCACCGATCGCTACGCTGCTGATGTTCAGCGTGGCGTTGCCGGTGTTCGAGAGAGTTGCCGCCATCGCGGAGGACGTTGTGTTCACCGTAGTGTTGGAGAAGGCGAGAGACATGGTCAAAGAAGCAACGGGCGCAGCCGCCGGCACACCGGTCCCACTGAGGCTCGATTGCTGTGTGGTTGGGGATGCGTTGTCTGTCACGGTAAGAGTTGCTGCGTAGGCTTGTGCCGCGGCAGGCTTGAAGGTGACATAGATACTGCAACTCGCACTCGCGGCCAGCGCGGCTCCGCAGGCGTTGGCGCCTGTTGTGATCGTAAAGTCAGCGGGGTTGGTTCCGCCGATCACGACGCTGCTGATGTTCAACGTGGCGTTTCCGGTGTTGCTGAGAGTTGCCGCCATCGCGGAGGACGTTGTGTTTACCGTAGTGTTGGAGAAGGCGAGAGACGTGGTCAAGGAGGCGACGGGCGCAGCCGCCGGCACACCGGTCCCACTGAGGCTCGATTGCTGTGTGGTTGGCGATGCATTGTCTGTGACGGTGAGAGTTGCTGCGTAGGCTTGTGCCGCGGCAGGCCTGAAGGTGACATAGATACTGCAACTCGCGCTCGCGGCCAGCGTGGCCCCGCAGGCATTGGCGCCAGTAGTAATCGCAAACTCAGCGGGATTGGTTCCACCGATCGCTACGCTGCCGATGTTCAGTGTAGCGTTGCCGGTGTTCGAGAGAGTTGCGGCCATTGCCGAGGACGTTGTGTTCACCGTGGTGTTGGGGAAGGCGAGCGACATGGTCAAGGAAGCAACAGGCGCAGCCGCGGCATTTACGGTCACGCTTACCGGCGATGAAGTCGATGTCGCGAAGTTGCTGTCGCCTCCATACACTGCCGTGATGGGGTGAGCACCAACCGCAAGGGCACTTGTGCTGAGAGTCGCAGTGCCGGAAGATAGCGTGCCCGTGCCGATTGACGTGCCGTTATCTTCAAAAGTGATCGATCCTGTGGGCGTGCCACTTGCGCTCGATGTCACGGTTGCGGTGAACATCACACTTGTGCCGACGGTTACGCTTGCCGAAGATGCCTTCAGCGTGGTGACGGTTGCTGCTGCTCCACCGGTGATTACTTCCGTGAGGGGGGCGGATACGGATCCGCCGTAGTTTGCGTCGCCGGTGTAGGCAGCCGAGATTGTATGTTTTCCAGATGCGAGCGTTGAGGTAGAAAACGCGGCCGAATTGTTGGAGCCGACCTTGACTGTGACCAGAGGGGAGCTGCCATCGAAGAACGTCATGTTGCCGGTTGGAAGCGCGGGGAGAAGTTGCGACGGCGACACGGTGGCTGTGAAGCTCACGCTGGAGCCCGCGACGGCAGGATTGCTTGAAGAAACAAGATTCACGCTGGTGAAGATGGACGCGCTGGACTCAACTACCTCCACCAGCACAGTCGACGTCGATTTGGCGTAGTTGGTGTCGCCGGAGTAAGTAGCTGTGATGTTGTGGGTGCCAATGGCGAGCGCAATTGTCGAATAAGTGGCTTGGCGATTCGTTCCAAGGTTCGACGACCCGAGGAGCGTGGCGCCATCGTAGAAGCTGACCGTGCCTGTCGCCAGCACACCGATCGGCGAAGCCACAGTCGCGGTGAAGTTGACGGCGTAACCCAGATAGCCGGGGTTGGGGTTGCCTGTGACTGAAGTTGTGGTCGCCGAGGGACCCAGGCCTGAGCCGTTCAACTCGACGACATTCGAAGTCGAAGGCGCGTATGGATCGGCTGCACCCGGAGTGTACACCGCATCCACATTGTGAACACTGGCGCCGCTCAAAACTACATCGTTCAGCGTCGCAGGCAGCGTTTGGGCGCCAAGCAGAATCGACACCGTCGCATTGGAGTAGTTGGTAACGGCAAGGCTGTTCAGTCCTCCGCCGGTAAAGTCGCCGAAAGCGATGCCGGTGGGAAACCCGCCTGTGGCCATCACGTTCTGCGCCGCGAATGTTCCATTTCCCTTGCCATTGAGAATGGACACAGTACTGTCAAATTCGTTCACGACGGCAAGATCCGGGATGCCGTCGGCGTTGAAGTCGGCGGCGGTCAGCACGTTCGGTCCGGTGCCGACGGGGTAGGCCGTCTGTGCGGCAAATGTTCCGTTGCCCTTATTCAGGAGAACGGAGACGGTGCTGTCAGCAGAGTTGACAACCGCGAGGTCTGGCGCACCATCGCCATTCAAGTCGGTGGCAATTACGGCCAGGGGTGTTTTTCCGGTCGCATAGGTGACCTGCTGCTGAAAGGTCCCATCGCCGTTTCCAAGCAGCACCGAAACCGTATTCCCGAACGAGTTGGTCACGATCAGATCGGATTTCCCGTCGCCGTTGACATCCGCAACGGCAATGCCTTCCGGCGTGGTCTCTCCGGCGTAGGCCACCGCAGTCTGGAATGTGCCGTCCCCGTACCCGAGCAGGACCAGCACGGTGCTGTCCAGGGAATCGGTGATCGCGATATCGAGACGGCCATCACGATTGAAGTCGCCCAATACCATGGCATAGGGAACGGCGTTGAAGTTGAACGCGCCTGGGTCAGGCGGCGCCAGCACTTGTTTTGGCGCTGCAAAGGTACCGTCCCCGTTGCCGAGCGCGATGAATATGGAGCCATCCCCATTGAGCAGCGCAAAGTCAGGCTTCCCGTCGCCGTTGAAATCGCCGGCCAGCACTTGCTGCGTATAGCTGGCGGAATAGGTGAAGATCACTTTGGGCGCGCCAAAGGTACCATCGCCGTTGCCTTTCTCCACGGCTACCGTCTCGTCGTTGGAATTGGTAATTACCAGGTCTTCGATGCCATCCCCGCTGAAATCTGCTACCGCAACAGAGGTCGGTCCGCCGCCTGTGGGGAACGTCACTTGCGGCAGAAGTCCGTAAGTCGCGGCGCCCAGGTTGGCCGAGCCGAGATCCGCGTTGCTGTTGCTCGTGTCCTGGAACATCAGGGTGGTAGCTGTCGGCGGTGCTTTGCCGTAGGCCAATAAATCCGCATTGAGGGTGTAGCCAGCCTCGCTTCCCGTGGCTGCCAGCGTGGTCTGGGTGATGTAGTTCTGCACCGGATCGACGGTGAGCGGGACCGGCGACGAAGTGCTCGCCGCAAACGCATTCTGCGCCTCGAGCGATGCCGTGAGCGAATGAGTGCCCACGGGCAGGATGAGCGTGGCCGTGGCCGTGCCGGAACTGTTCACTTCACCGGTGGCAATCAGTTTAGGAGTCGCTGCGGCATCGATGAAGTCGACCACACCCTGCGTCACCGGCTTGGACGCGCCGGTTTGCACAGTGGCTGTGAGTGTTTCCGCGGTCTCAGCGGGGACACTGCCGCTGGCTGAGAGCTTGAGCGCGGTGCTTGTGCTCACTGAAGGCGCCAGGACGACGATGTTGCTTTGCTTCGCAGTGTTGGTCGTCAGGCCTGAGGTGGTCGCGGTGATGGATTGCGTCCCCACGGTCTTGAATGTGACGGCGAAGGGCGCGTATCCGTTATCGGCGCTTGTGAAGGTGTGGGTCGCCGGGGAAATGACCGCCGCGGTGTCTGAGGTGGTGAGCGTTACTGTTCCAGTGAATGCTGGAGTGGGGTTGCCATACTGGTCTTCCACCGATACGCCCACCACGCCCGGGACACCTGTCGCGGCAGGTGTGATGTAGGGATTTGAGAGAACAAGCTGACTGCTGGCGCCCGGCAGGACCGTGATGCCATAACTGCTGTTCTGCACATTCGTATTGGGAATGGAACAGTAATACACGTACAGGCCGGCTTCGGTGGGCGCAACGATGGTGCTAGTGAAGTCCGCGTATCCGTCCACCGCGTTTACGGTGTAGGACTGCGTGTAAAAAAGGGAAAAACCGACAATCGTCACCTGCACTGGGCCGTTGTAATTAGATTCCACTTCGCCATCGGTGACGACCTCGACCGTAACCGCGCCGCCGGGTAATTGACCCGCGAAGGTTGTGGTGGGAAGATTTGGAGTGAACAAGACCGACTGAGCCAGGGATCCGCTTACCAGCACACTGTTGGAAAAGGAGGTCACATACGCATCGTTCGGTCCCGGAACATACTTCGCATAGACAGCGTGTTGCAACGTGTCCGGGATGTTCACAGGCGTCAGCGTCAGCGAGTAGGTTTGAGCATCGGCGAGCGAGGAAATGGCAAGTTCCTGATCTTGCAGGTTGTAATAGGAGGGAATTGTCTTGTTGGTCGCCACCAGCGTTGGCAGGCCGTCGTTGAGAAAGTCGCCGGATACCAGGCCGAGAACCGACTGTCCGAAGGCCATCTGTTGCGTCACGTTATCCAGGAAGCCTCCGGGGTTTCCCTGGACAGTAATCACGCCGGACCCTGTTGCACCCGCGTACCCTATCGCCAGATCCAGAATCCCATCCTGGTTGAAGTCACCCACGGCAAGTGACATGGGCTGGGCAACGTTGTTGCCGCCGGTGACTCCGCCGTTCTCCTCGAAGGTGCCGTTGCCCGCGCCGCTGAAGGCGTCCGTGAGGTTCATTGAAGGGATGGTTACCGCCACGTCCTGATGCCCGCTGCCGAAGTCGGCAGCCACGATCGCGGAGGTTCCTCCCTCTGTCTCAATCGTTAGCGGCGTGTCGAACTGGTTGCCCCCCTTGCCGAACAGGACCGTGAATGCGCTGTCTTTGAGTGAAGTCACGGCCAGATCGGGAATGCCATCCTCGTTGAAATCGGCAATCGCGATCCCATTGGGCGCATTCCCGACCGTCAATGTGCTCTGCGATTTGAAAGTGCCGTCGCCATTTCCATACAGAATGGAGATGGTGTTTGAGCCTGAATTGGTGATGAGCGCATCCAGGTTGCCGTCCTGATTCACGTCGGCTACCACCACTGCGGTGGGACTTGCTCCAGTTGAGACCGAGATCGGCAGTCCAAATGTCCCATCGCCTTTGCCCAGCAGCACATCGGCCGTATCGTCGCCAGTATTGGTCACGATCAAGTCGAGGATGCCGTCGTTATTGAAATCCGCCAGCGCGATGCCGGTGGGAGAATGGCCAACCGCGTAGACCTGCGTCTGGGTGAAGTAACCGAATCCGTTACCCAGGTAGACAGTGACGGTATTGTCGGTCGATGCCGAATTGACGGCCACGACGTCGAGAATGCCGTCCCCGTTGATGTCCCCAGCAGCCAGGGCATAGCCGGAGGTGCCGACACGCGTGTCGTAAGTCTCGACCACGAAGTCGTAATAAGGACCCGTCGGCGTTAGAGAGCCCAGAACATTGCCTGAATTGCCGTCAATAAATTGCACCTGCCCGGTGGGTTTGGGCTGCGCGAAGAAGCCCGCCGCATCCAGGAGCGTGGTATAGCCAGGGGATTGGGTCGACGTGAGCAGTCCGCTGGTTGCAAAGGCTTCAGTGCCGTTGACGACATAAGACAGCGACGCCGATGGGTTGGAAGGCGCAGTCGCGGTTCCATTGAACGTGGCGGTCAATGGATGTGTGCCAACTGGCAACACAGTTTTGAATTGAGCTACGCCGGAGGTGCTCAACTGCGCTGTGCCGATCAGCGCCGGCAGGCGGGAACTGTCGTAGAACGCGACCGTGCCGGGATACTGCGGGCTTGAACCATTGACCACGGTCGCGGTCAGTGTCTCGACAGCCCTGGTGGCTGCCGGGCTGGCCGGAGATACCGCCAGAGTCGTCTTCACCGTCGCCGAAGCCACCGTGATCCCGGTTTGCGAAACGCTTGTCAAACCCGTCGAAGTGGCCGTCAGACTCTGCGTGCCCGCTGTCTTCAAGGCGATCTGGAAGGTATAAACGCCTGCGTCGGCGGCCACGAAGGTGTGGCTTACGGGAGTAAATGTAGCAGCTGCGTCAGAACTGGATATTGTCACGGCGCCAGTAAACGTGGCCACCGCGTTGCCGTTCTTATCGACAGCCGCAATGGTCCATGGAGTGGCAACACCGGGATTGGCAGGCGTGGGGAACTTGTTGACAATCGCCAGAGCTATTGGGGTGGTCACGCCGGCGACGACCGTTTCGTCTGCCTCGGCGCCCCCGATAAGTACGACGCTTGAAGAGCCTGCGAAATACACGTAATTTCCGGCCTTGGTGAGAGGAGGAAGCGTAGTGAACGTTGCGATTCCATTGGACGATACAGCGGAATAGCTCGGAGAATAATCGTCTGGGCCGGTTACGATCAGCGTCACGGTTTCGTTCTTGACGGTAAGCACCTGGCCGTCGACGTACACAGTCACGCCGACAGCACCGGGCGCCTGCCCTGCGGTGAGCGTTGTGGGCGGCGGAGTCGAAAACGAAACGTAGTACTGCGACGGATAGAGCGTCTCCACATTGGATTTGCCCGACTTATAAGGGTCTGAGGCACCCGCGGAATAGTCCGCCTGGGCGGTCTCCATGGAGGTTACGAGTACGCCGGTTATTTCGGCGGAATAATTCGAATTCGCGAGCGTAACGCTGAGTCCGCTGTCCTCAGTCCCGGCGACGAAACTCAGCATGCCTGACCCATCAAGGTCCGCTGCCAAGGGCGCGCCGGTTCCCGAGCCTCCGGCAACCGAATATGCTGTCCCGAAGGTCCCATCGCCTTTTCCGGGCAGAACATTGACGTAAGTGTTGCCATAGGTGTAATCGTTGATCGGCACGGCCAGATCGAGCTTGCCGTCTCCGTTGAAGTCCCCAATCAGAACTGCGCCCCCAAAACTGCCAGAGGTGTATGTGGCCGCGGCGGCCAGCGTTCCACCGGCCTTGCCAAGCAGGACATACGTGTCCTGGGTCGACAAATCGCTGTTCACCACTACATCCGGTATGCCATCCCCGTTGAGGTCCGCAATAGCCAGCCCGGTGGGGTTGCCGGGAAGAGCGTAGTCGACAGGATTTGCGAAAGTACCGTCTCCTTTGCCTAACATTACTGAGAGGTCTTGCATGTTCATGCCGGAGTAGCCTTGGTTGGCGAATATAATGTCGGGAATTCCATCGCCATTCAAGTCGGCGATAGCGATTGCGTCCGCGTTAACGTCGGTGAATGTATTGGTCAGGAAGGCCGCGGCCTGAAACGTGCCGTCGCCATTCCCTAGTGCAATCGCTATCGGGGCGCCACCGAAGCCGGGGTCGAATCCGCCGTTGACGAACACCAGGTCCAGTTTCCCGTCTCCATTGACGTCGGCGACCACCATCGCATTGCCCCCGGCGTTGATCGGAGAGGTTGCCGCCTGAAATGTTCCATCTCCATTTCCCAGCATTACCAGCATTGCGCCCGTGTAGTTATCAATGCATATGAGGTCGAGATTGCCGTCGCCGTTCAGGTCGACAGCCACAGGTTCCCCGGGCTCGGTCCCGGCGGTATAGGGCACCCCGGCGGCAAATGTTCCGTCCCCATTGCCCAGGAAGATTACGATTTGGCTGTTATTGTTTGAGACTGCCAGGTCGGGAATGCCATCGTTATTGAAATCCCCGGCGGCGACTCCGACAACCGACGAAGCGCCGTCGGCGGTGCCGGTGCTGTAGAGGACGTACGGGTCGAAGTTCAGGCTCTGGAAGGTCAGCGGGGACGTTCCAAGGGATGCGTTGCTGTTTGAAGGCGAGACGAAGTTGACGCTTCCTGTGGGTCCGGCCTTGGCGTGGAATGAAAGATTGTTGGTGAGCGTATAGGTGCCCTGCACCTGTTGCGCCATCAGGTTGCTGAGAAAAGCAATGTTTCCCTTGGCCGTGACGGTCATCGGCTGGGCAGCCGATGCGCTTGCCGCATAGGTTCCTCTTGCCTCAAACTTTGCGGTCAGGGAATGCACGCCGATTGTGAATACTGTCCGGAACACGGCCTTGCCGGCAGAAGTTAGCTGACTGCTGCCGATGGGCAGGCCGGGACTATAGGTGTCATAAAAATCGACCGTGCCGCCAGCCACCGGCGTAGATCCCGCAAGTACCGTTGCGGTCAAAATGACGTCAGTCTGCGCGGTCACGGGCGTGGATGGGCTCACCGTGAGCGAAGTTGTGGTTGCGGTGGCCCATGCCGCAATTCCTGAAGAGAGGATGAGAGCGATTCCGGCAATCCGTGCCGTCCCCCGCCCCAGGATCCTGCGGGCTTGCGGTGTCCGGTTGAACAAATGGCTAAGAAGGGGCCTTGGGAAATTGCGAGGGCTAACGCGCATGCGGATCTGCCTCCTGCACACAGATAGCGCGAAGCATGGAAAAAATGAATCACGCCATTTGATTTTGCGGAGAAGTACAACCATTTTGCGGTAAGCGGCCTGGCGGCAGCACCTGTTCTTCGGGAAGATCGGGGCTCAAGTTCGACTTCACCTCAAGTACAGTCGGAATCTACACATTCTTCTTGGCGGCAGCAAGAAACCCGGCGCGCCAGGCTCATTCCAGGAGAGTTGTCGATTATTAGTGCGGCTTGAATGTCTTCCCGGTTTCGAAGACCGATCTGAGACGGGAGAAAATGCACGGCCAGCCGCCAACGCGGGGGCGTGCCCAGCATCATTTTCCATCCAGCGGTCCTCTGTGACGGAGACTGATCGTCTCCGGTATCTCTGAGCTGAGCTAAATGTGTGCTTCCAACAAAATTCCAGGTCATGAGACCTGTACACAACAGACCCTTCAAGAACCACAAAGTTCCACAACTCAACGAGCGAAATATCACCTGACTGTAGATGATTCTGTGGATGGTGTTGCATCCGGGGCCGCGTGCTAAACCCACCGCTGGCGCGCCTTCCGGCACTAGAGCACCTGGGTCAACGCTAGAGGGTCGGGCATGTCGGCTTATAAGTCATTGATTTTATTGGTCGGCGATATTGTTCGCAACCGAAACGCAAGCTCGGCGCAACTGATTGGTGAGCCCGAACCGTTCCGAAGCTGGGAAGGAAGATGTGAGCCGGTAGATTTCCAGACTCATCTGGACTGCCCGCTGCCACACCATGAGATCTTTGAAAGATTCGTTCATTTCTTGGCCGCTCATTTCCTTCAGAGCCGATACAACCGTCGTCATCTGAAGGAAAAAAACAGCAGCAAATAAGCAGCGAACTTGAATGGTGCAGTAGGAGCCGCCCGCAAACTCTTTTGGCAAAGTCGAGACGCGATCACACGCAGCCAGCCGGTCAAGCGGGTTTTTCTATTCCCTATTCCCTGTTCCCCGTTTTTTCACACGGGTTGCGGATAGTTGTCTTCTTCCTCTTCTATCCCATATCGCCGCAGAAGATTCGGCAAGGTCTGCGAGAACGCCGAGCGCGGCATCACCGTATCGCACCCCGCTTCAATCGCCTTCAACTTCAAATCACCTTGCAGGTGGTTCAAGAATCCCACAATCGAAGTGGCCTTCTTGAACTTTGTCTTGAACTTCGGAATCAGCGTCATCGGCTTGGCGTTGAGGTTGTTCAGGTCAAACACCATCAGAGCTGGCCGGTCGGCCTCGGCCAGATCCGTCAGCCTGGCCACGGACTCCTTGTCGTTCTTGACGAACTCAACCTTCACACCCAGCTTCTTTGAAGTTTCTTGAATCTTGGCTTGAAAGAACAGGTCGTCAATGAAGCAGAAGATGCGCGTCGGCGCGTCTTCCCGCACCAGCGCGGCAGGCGCCGTATATGCTTCCTGGTAATAGCCACCGCCGTGGCCGTTGCTGCTGGTGATCTGAATCGTCGAGGGAGGGCCGTCCGCTACGTTGCCGTTCACCGCGCGGTAGCTGTGGTCCATGGGACCCACAAACTCGCGCGGCCCGCGCTGTTTGCCCTTGCGCTTGCCCTGCGAGCCGCCCTGCGTATTTCCGGGCTGATGGCTCAGGCCATTTTGAGACGTGTTATTGCCCGGCTGCGCTCCGCCGCCCGAACCCTTCTGGAAGAACTTCTTCTTCTTCCGTCCCTGGCCCTGGTGCCCCTGGCCCTGATGCTGACCCGGCGGCCTCTGCTGCTGAGGAGGCGATGCCAACTGTGCCACAGGTTGTGCCGGTGGCGCCTGACCTTGCGGCTGTCCCTGCTGCACCTGGGCCGCGCTCTGTTGGCTGTTCTTGTTTTTGCGGCGGCGCCGCCGGCGCCGATGCCCTTGCGACTGCACCTGGCCATTGGCCGGTGCCGGCCCCAATTCAGTTTGGGGCTGCGTCGATTCTGTCGTCATGCGTGTACTTCCTGGCAATGTGCTGTGTGGTGCATTGCGTTCTCGCGTTCAGCTGCCTGAGCCTCGCCGCCGAACTCCCTTTGCCTGCCTGCGCTCCACTCGCGAACGGGAACTCCTCAGCCTGCAATCTGGTCACGTGAAGATTCCCGGCAAACTGCGCTCAAGCTAATCCGCCCCGCGCATTCTGCCACAATCCCCCGAAGACTGGCCCAATTCTGACTTTCCCGGCCTCTGCACAGGAACTCCGTGAGAGTTCCCTCCGGTTCTCTGAATCGATTCGGTGTGGCCGGTGCTTTCCTCTGGTAATGCCCTTCCTATGGGAGTTTCCGCCGCGCGTCATCTGATAAAGAAATCTGCAATGTGGCGAAACTTCCTTGCTCGGCGGCGAGCGCGCTCTACCCGCAGCAGCGATTTCACGGATGCCGTCAGGAGAAGCCGATATGCTCAGGTGGCTTTTTTGATGGAGAAAAAGCTACCTTGCTGGCCCTCCGCTGTGCCACTGCTCCCTGAAATTGCTTTTTGGGTGGCTTGCGTCAGCCGCTTGATAGGCAAGTTCGATACTACAGGCAAGTGCATAGGCTGGCAAGTCCACTTTGGGGTCACAACTGTTTTTGACCCATGCCACGTCAGCCCAATCGAGCCCCGGAAACACGAAACGCCACTCCCAGTAGAGTGGCGTTTCGCTGTCCTGTGCCGGTCACTGGCCTCCCAAGCATGTGAGGACGGTGGTTATATCCACCGCGCCTTCCGCAGGCTCATTCCGGCCGGTTTCCCCTTTGCGGGGCCGCTTCTTTGGCGGTGGCTCTTGCCGGGTCCTGCTCTTCTTTGGGCTGGCCGGGATTCTCTCCAGCAGCCGGTACATCACTGGCACCCTCTGGGTAGCAATTCACGGACCGTTCCATTTCTTCCATGTTTTCAATTACTTGCGCACACTCGAATGCTTCGCTTGTCTATATTCTGGTATTTGCATGGGACAAAAAATCCAATAAATAATAGATTCGCCCTCAGCTCTGGCACTGCGGACAATAATGTGTACCCCTGCCCGCCACCACAATTCGCCGGATCGTTGTCCCGCACTGCCGGCACGGTTGACCAGTCCGCAGGTAAACGCAATGCTCCAGTTGAAAGAAACCCCGCACCCCATCTGCATCCACATAGTCCGACACGGACGATCCGCCCATCCGGATCGCATGTTCCAGCACCGCAAGCAAACCAAGCCGCAACCGCTCCAGTTCGGCTTTCGTCAACCGCCCGGCTCGCCGCCGCGGTCGGATTCCCGCCCGAAACAGGCTCTCATCCGCATAAATGTTCCCCACCCCTGTCAGCAGAGTCTGGTTCAGCAGTGCCGCTTTGATGACCAGCTTGCGCCCCCGAAACAGTGCGGCAAATTCGTCAGCTCCAATCGTCAGTGGCTCCGTTCCCGCGCCTTTGAAGACCGCCGCGCTCCCCAAGTCGCGAAACTCCAGCCGTCCAAATCGGCGCGGATCAACAAAGCGAATTTCGCGCCCGCTCTTCAGGCGGAGCCGCGCATGGGTATGATCGCCAACAGGACCATCCGGAGTAGTCACCAGCAGCCGCCCTGTCATGCCCAGATGCACAATCCACTGAGCGTCTGGTTCGCCCTTGCTCTCGTCCAAGGGTCTGCCGCATGCAGTACCCAGCTCGCAGACAATGTGTTTTCCGGTTCGATGGACTGCAAGAATGGTGCGGCCTTCAAGACCTTTGGCCTGCTTCAGCGCCGATGTCTTGAAGGGCTCGCGGTAGCTGCTGAACCAGGCTTCGACGATGCGGTCTCCGCGCACGCGCGCATTCACCCCGCGCGCAATGGTCTCCACCTCAGGCAGTTCCGGCATCGGTCCATTGTAGAAGACTGCGGCGTATTCGACGGAGGCCCGCGTTACCCGTAGTTCTCCGTCAGCCGGTCCTCTTCCCGGGCCAGGCTCGTTTGTCTTGCGCCCCACTTCTCCAGATACAGCAGTCCCAATCCGAGGCCGGCAAGAAACACTCCCACGGAGGAGTACTCAACAATGTCCAATCGCCGGTCTTCAGCCGCAGTCTGGTACACCACGATCCCATGGATGTTGCGGGGCACCGTGCGCAGTTCCTGTGGTGACGGCCACTTGGGCATCGTGTCCAGGTAGTGGCCTGAGATCATCGCCGATACAATCAATCCCGCTAAACCAGGCAGCATCAATGTCAACGCGATCGCCTTCAGCCGTGCCAGTTGCTTCGTCTTCATTGTGTCCCCTTCAATCCGGCACAATTAGTTGTTAGAAGGTGTTTATAACAGAATCCGGGCTCCTGCCCGTGATAAGGCAAAACGCACGGCGCTCGCAAGTAATCTTCGAAGAAGATAAAAGTAACAATGCTGCGCGGCTGCGGCCGTAGGATTTCAACGCCGTTCCCTTTGCGGGCCCTGGCCTATTTGTGCTCGCCGTGTTCCCCGGGGTCGCGAATCTTGCTTACCTCGAAGCTCACAATCTTCCAAGCACCTGTGGCATCGCGCACATACACCCGCGTATAGCGGTAGCTGCCTGACACCTCGCCATCGCCTGTAGCGCCTTGCACTTCGGCAAGCGATGTGACCAGTGCAGTTGTCCCATAAAACCGGACTTTGCGATCGGAAATATCGAGCGTGGTGAAGTGCACCTGTCCGGTGCGCAGACTGTTCAGCGCCTGCTCCTTGGTTTGCAGGGTTCCGTTGGCGGTAATGGCTATGTAGTCATCCGCCAGCAGCCCGTCCATCACCGCTGTGCTGCCTTTGAGCACGGCGTTTCGCCAGGTTTCCTCAAGCTGATCTATTTCGCGACGGCTCTCATGCTTCTGCGGTCTGGGCGATCCCTGGCTGAGCGCAACCGGTACCGCGCACAATGCCAGCAAGATGAAAGCAGCAAGCATTGGCGCATGGTTCATCCCATGCATTGTTTCAGGCGCTATCCACCGGAATCTTGGCTTCAAGAGGTTGGTCATGGCACGGGGCATGGGCGTATCGGATACTAGTCTTGAAAAGGCCTGCCGGTCAATTGGAATAAGGTCGTATCGTTGCAGGCTCACATTACCACTGGCTCAAAACCGCAGTGACCCCTGACTCTGGGCCGGCCCAATCCTTGGACGAAACTCCTCGATCAAATGAGAGCAATCAGATTCTCCACCCGCCGCTCACGCATCTTCTGGTAGAGTCCGCCCACCGCGTGTTTCTTGAAGTGCTCCGTGGCTCGGTGTGCGGACAACGCCTTCTGGTCCAGATACTGCTCGTAGATCACCACCGTATCCGGATCGTCTTCCAATCGGTGCGGAATATAGGTCACACAGCCCGGCTCCTGGCGCGAAGCCTCGGCCAGCAATCGCAGAGTCTCCGTCACGTCGGCGCGATCTTCCTGATTAAATGTAAGACGAACATTGAAACTTACCATCAGAGTCGTTTTCCCTCTCCGCGAGACATTCCGCCCACCCGTTCCGCCCAAGGTTTCCGGTCCGCTTGCATCAGTCTATCCGTGAATGCTGTCCAGGGCCGCTGCGAACTCCGGCAGCACCATCGTCTGCTCCCGGTCCGGCCCGGTTGAAACCATTCCGATCCGCGCGCCGCTCTCCCGCTCCTGGAAGCGCAGATATTCCTGCGCCGCTTGCGGCAGCCGCCCAAACTCCGTAATCCCCTCGGTCGACTCACTCCAGCCCTTCAGCGTCGTGTAGACCGGTTTGACCCGCTCCAGCCCATCCACATCCGCCGGAATCTCATCCGTTACCTTGCCGTCAATCTCATACCCCACGCAAATTGGAATCTCCTCGAGTGTATCCAGCACGTCCAGCTTGGTAATCACCAGCCACTCGGCGCCGTTCACCTGGTTCGAATAGCGCAGCAGTGGAATGTCCAGCCAGCCGCACCGCCGCGGCCGTCCCGTCACCGCTCCATACTCATTGCCGCGCGCCCGCAACTCTTCGCCCGCCGCGTCATGAATCTCGGTGGGAAACGGTCCTCCGCCCACCCGCGTCACATATGCCTTGGTCACCGAGATCACCGTTCCAATCGCCGTCGGCCCCACTCCGGTTCCAGTAGCCGCGCCGCCCGCCGTAGCCGACGACGAAGTCACAAACGGATAGGTCCCATGATCGATGTCCAGCATCGTCCCCTGCGCGCCCTCGAACATCACGCTGCCGCCCTCGGCCAATATCTTATTCAGCAGCCGCCCCGTATCCGCCACAAACGGCCTCACCTGCTCCGCCGCCGCCGCGTACTCGTCGAACATCTTTTCCGGATCGAGCGCCGCCGTGCCTGTCCCAAACAGCGCCCGCACAATCGCGTTTTTCTCCGCGCAGGCCGCCTCGATATGTGTCTTCAGCAGCGCCGGACGCAGCAGGTCCACCACGCGCAAACCGCTGCGCGCCATCTTGTCCTCATACGCCGGACCAATCCCCCTGCTCGTCGTCCCAATCTTCTGCCGTCCCGGCGCGCTCTCCGCCGCCAGCTCGATCATGCGGTGGTAAGGCAAGATGACCTGCGCCCGATTGGAAACAAAAAGCTGCTCGTCGACAGCCACGCCCAGCCCGCGCAGCTTCTCCACTTCCTTCAGGAACGCAATCGGATCAAGCACCACCCCATTACCAATGATGCCTTTGCATCCCGGCCGCAGCACTCCGCATGGGATCAGTTGGAGTACAAACCGCTGCCCGCCAATGATCACCGTGTGCCCTGCGTTGTGCCCCCCCGCGTAGCGCGCCACGGCGGCAAAGCGCTCGCTCAGCACGTCCACAATTTTCCCCTTGCCCTCGTCGCCCCACTGGGCGCCCAGCACTACAGCTGTTCTTGCTCGCATCATGTTCCTGTCTCTGGAAAGAACCCCGAAAAATTATCAAAAAATTAAAATCTGCCGTCCCGTGGGCTGCGCACTCGAGCGACTCCCGTTTTCCTCAAACAGCAGACGCACGTATGCTAGCGCATACCATCTTCGATCATAAACCCTGCGTGAGTTCAGTGGGTCCGGCGACACTTTGCTGACGCCGGTCGTGCTTTTATAGGAACCATTCCAATCGCCTGCCTTTTGAAGGGTCTTAACATTCTCCCGGCCTCGCGCCCATCAAATCGCATCCCCTTCATAGCGAATATCCACAAGAGTCCAGTCGTCCTGGGCCTCGTTGGATGCCTGAAACTTCGCCAGGCAATCCAACATCCCGCCCAGGCTCGTCAATTGAATCACTCGATCAAGCTCGGCGTCGCCAAACTGCTCTCCGCTGCTGTTTTCCACCTCAGTAATTCCATCGGTGACAAGAAGAATGCGCTCGCCCGGCGACAGCTTGCAACGCGAAGCTTCATAGCTCGCGTCGGCAAGCAGCCCCACGATCAGGTTATTTTCCTTCAGCCGCCGCGTCCCGCTGCCTGTTACCAGCAACGGCGGAATATGGCCGCAGTTGATGTACTCCGCTTGCCCATCGGGATAGAGCTTGAGCAGTACCATGGTTGCGTACTTTCCCACTCTGCGCGTGCAAAGGAACCGGTTCACCAGCGCCGCAATCTCCGGCAGGCCCTGCCCGGTCAACATCAGCGCGTGAATAATCCCCTGCAGCGTAGCCGCCACAATGGACGCGGGCACGCCTTTTCCGGAGACGTCGGCAATGGCCACGCATACGCAATCGTCCAGAGCTACCGCATCGTAGAAGTCCCCGCCAATCGCCAGGCAAGGGATGCTCTTGGCCTCCAATGCCGCATAAGAAACCGTAGGCAGCGTAATCGACATCAGGCTGGAATGGATTGCAGCGGCTACGGCAAGCTCCTCCGCCGCCAGCCGCGCCTTCGACTCCAGATCGGCAAGCAGCGCGTTGTGCAGCAGCGCGGCTGCTTCGATTGCCACCGTATCCAGCACCTGGTGGTCGATTTCACTCAGGCTCCCAGCGCCGATCTGGCTGTCGAGATACAACAGCCCCAGCAGCCGGTTCGGTTCCGTCGGCGAAATCTGCTTGCGCAGCGGGATGCAATAGATGCAGCGGATGGAATTGGCCATCACGCTGGCCCACGCCGATGCATCGTTGTCGGCCAGCGTATCGCTTACTGAAAATTTCTTCTCACTCGCAATCGCCTTCTGCATGGCCCGGCGCGATACCGTCGAGTCCTCCGCAACAATGGTGCCGTCAGAACGTAGCCCCAGCGCAAGACGCATCTCGCCGCCCTCGCGCAGGAAGACAAATCCACGTTCCACACCGGTGAGCTGAATTGACAACTGCAGCAGAGCCTTGAAGATGTCGGTAATCGCTCCGCCCGCATTCAGTTGCCGAGCCGCGTTGAGAAGGAAGTTCAACTTCTCCATCTCGCGCCCCGTTTGGCGCGTGTCTGCCAGATCGGGAGCAAGCACGGAGACCGCGGAAAGAAGTTCGTCGGCAAGGGAATGGGTTGCGGTGCTGCCGGTTCCCGTATCCAGCAGAAACTGGAACTTCGCGGAGCTGAGCGACCCGAACTGCACGGTGTCGCCGGGATGCAGCGTAGCCCGTTCAACCCGCGCTCCGTTCACAAACGTCCCGTGCGAACTTTTCTGGTCAATCAATTCATAGTGGCCGTCCTGCCGTTGAATCAGCGCGTGGCGGCGCGAGACGAACGGCTCGTGCAGCACCAGATCCTGGTCTGGCGATCGGCCAATCCCGGTTGAGTCGCGTTCCAGGGTGAGAGAATGCTCTCCATCCTGGTCGCTATAACTCAGCCTGGGCTGATTGCGAAGAAGACTCATCGCCCACATTCTATGCCCTTTTCCCTCACGCGGGAATCGGGAAAATGCCCTCCATCGCCAATGCAGCTCGCTAACTCGCTAACTTGCCATGCTCGCGCAGCAGGCGCTAACTCGCTGCACCTCGTTCAACACGTCCTCCGCCTCCCAAACCCGCACGCAAGCTTGTTCTCAGTCTCCGGCCCAGCCAAATTGCCTCTCGCTTGCCTCAGAATCCTGATCCCTCTCGAAAAACCCAATTCTTTTGCCCCCGCTCAACATTTCCCCGCAACAATCCCCGCAACATTGTGTTCACACCCGAATAGCAGTCCTCCGCCTGCCTCCGCGGCAACTCCCCGCAACGCAGGATGAGCAAGTCTCGTTTCGGGCGAGCACCAGGGCATCTGTGAGGAATTATGAAACCCCGTTCCTGCCTGCAACTTTCGCGCGCCGCGCTGCCCCTGCATCTCTCGGCTGAATCTGTAGCGCCTCGGCAATTCAAACCCCAGCTTCTCAATCACGCTTCGGCGCTGGCCCTGTTTTTGTTGCTTGCAGCTCTCCTCCAGCGGTCGCTTCATGCCCAGGCTTACCCCAGCTACGCGCCGGCACCGCAGTACCAGCAGCAGCCCTACTATCCCCAGCCCCAGTACGCCCAACAACCGCAGTACGCCCAGCAACCGCAGTACGCGCAGCAACCCCAGTACGCACAGCAGCAGGCCTACGCCGACCCCGGCCCCGACGATCAGCAGTACCCCCAGCAAGCCAAACCCCCCATTCAGGGCTTTGCCGCCGATCAGCTTGAGCAACTCGTCGCCCCCATCGCCCTCTATCCCGACAGCCTGGTCGCGCAGATCCTCGCTGCTTCCACCTATCCCGCCCAGGTCATCGCCGCCGACAACTGGCTCCACTCCCTCGGCTACGCCACCCCCGACCAGATCGCCTATGGGGCCGACGCCCAGGCCGACTGGGATCCCAGCGTAAAAGCCCTCACCGCCTTTCCCCAGGTCCTGGACCTGATGAATCACGACCTCCGCTGGACCACCGACCTCGGCAACGCCTACTACAACCAGCCCCAGGACGTTCTTCAAACCATCCAGGTGATGCGCCAGCG
>Ga0302326_10004033_pt1 | contig 34201 bp, 26 predicted proteins | sample Palsa_T0_3_FD_202264 | JGI IMG/M metagenome (GOLD analysis project Ga0302326, IMG submission 202264) | Peat permafrost microbial communities from Stordalen Mire near Abisko, Sweden - Palsa_T0_3 | ecosystem: Environmental > Terrestrial > Soil > Palsa > Peat permafrost | place: Sweden: Abisko...
TCTTCATCGGATTCTGGCTCTCGCACGTGCCGCCCGAGCGCTTTGCGTCGTTCTGGACGCTGGTGGCTGACTGCCTGAAGGAAGACGGCCGCGTATTCTTCGCCGACGACGCGTACCGCACCCCGGAAGAACTCGTGGAAGGCCCCTCGTCCGCCACGATCCGACGGCGGCTTGATGACGGAACCTCCTACCGGATCGTGAAAGTCCCCCACCGGCCTGCGGACCTTGAACAGCGGCTCCGGCGACTGGGCTGGCACATCACGGTCACCGCCACGTCAGGGCAGTTCTACTGGGGAGCCGGAGGCAGAAGCTGACCAGGCGGTGCAGGCCGGCAGGTGACCGCGCCGCTCACCGCGGTAACCGGGAAGGAACCTACACCGCGGTAACCGGGAAGGAACTCACGAGGTGCTGCACTAGGGCCCTGGAGCTCTAGGCCGCGGCGAAGCGCACGCGCAGCCCGGACTTCCGGATCACCGAGAAGAACCACAGCGCGGACAGGGCCGCGCCGACCACCACGGCGCCGGTGGTGACCGCCGTTGTGAGCAGCAGGAACAGCGTCATCGGCTCGGTGACCATCATCACCGAGAAGCCCACGGTCATCAGGAAGAACAGGCCCGCCCAGAACCACGTGGCGCCCTGGAAGAAGCGGTGCAGCGCGGGGTGGTGCGTCGACGGCTGGCGGAGCGCGACGACCTCCGCCGCCAGCTGCGCGATCAGCGGCTTGCGGGTCGGGGCCGTCCGCGCGAACAGCAGCGCCATGGCCAGGTTGGCCAGCGGGAACTGCAGCAGGAAGAAGAACACGTTGCCGGTGCTGACCACCACGACGGCCTGCACCGTCATCACCAGGGCCGTGATCGTGACGAGGCCCGGCACACTGCCGGTGATCACCTTGCGCACCAGGGCGGTCAGCCACAGCACGGCCGCGGCCGCGATCATCGCTGCGTTTCGGCCGGCGAGTTCCTGACCGATCACGTAACCGACTCCTGGCAGCCCGACCGATTCGGTCAGGTTCCAGGCCACCGTGCGCAGGAGCCGTCCGGGGCGCGGCAGCTCGAGGTGCTCAGCCATGCCGATGAGAATACGGGGCTGAGCCTGAAGGCAGCCCCCATATCGTATGAAGGGGTCCGGAGTCCGTTAGAAATTGGCCACTGAGCTCGGGAAAGCCCGTCAGAAAAGAATTCCGGGGCGTGCCGGCGGCGATTTACTGGTATGGGCCCGGGGGCGTTTCCCGGGCATGTCGGCTGGTCCCGTATTGGGCCGCCGTCCTGGGCTGTAGCTCGCGACCAGCCGTAATTGTCGGTGCGCGGCACTACATTGAAGTCATGTCGCGAGGAGGCGGGGCTGTGGGCGGCGAGACACGCGGGGAGACACTGGGCCGGCGTGATGCCGCGCGCGCGTCCGTGGTCTGGGAGGTGCTGCGTGGCGTGCTCGCGGCACGGACCGCCGACACTGGCCGGGACCGGCTGGACGTCATCGACGCGGGCGGCGGCACCGGCGGCTTCGCCGTGCCGCTGGCCGCCCTGGGTCATTCGGTCACGGTGGTGGACCCGAGCCCGGACTCGCTGGCCGCTGCGCAGCGCCGTGCGGCCGAGGTGGACGTGCGGATCAGCGCCATCCAGGGGGAGGCGGCCGGACTCGACACGGTCGTGGGGGAGCAGGCTGGTGACCTCGTGATCTGCCACAGCGTCCTGGAGTACGTCGAGTCGCCGGCTGACGCGCTGGGCGCGATTGCCCGGGTGCTGCGGCCCGGTGCCACGGTGAGTGTGTTGGCCGCCAGCGTCGCCGCCGCCATCCTGCACCGCGCCGTCTCCGGCCGGTTCGCCGACGCCCGTGCGCTGCTGGACCACGCCGCCGGGGCGAATCCGGCGGCGGCGGAGGTGAGCCCGCGGGCCTTCACGCTGCCCGGGCTTACCGCGCTGATCGAGGGGGCGGGGCTGCAGCCCGGTGCCGCCCACGGCGTGCAGGTCTTCGCGGACCTGGTGCCGAGCGTCCTCGTCGACGCCGATCCGGGCGCCGCGGATACGCTGCGCTCCCTGGAGACGGCCGCCGCGACCTATCCGCCGCTGCGCGACATCGCCGCCAAGCTGCACGTGCTCGGGCGCCGCTGAGACCATGAGATGACCGGCCCGGGGAGTTTCACGGAGCTCGGCAACACCGGGCCCGACGATGCACAGCCCGACGATACCGGCTGCCACATCCTGCATGTGGACATGGACGCCTTCTACGCCAGCGTCGAGATCCGGGACCGGCCGGAGCTGGCCGGCCAGCCGGTGATCGTGGGCTCACCCAGCGGGCGCAGCGTCGTGCTGTCCGCCTCCTACGAGGCACGGAAGTTCGGCGTCCGGTCCGCGATGCCCGCCACCCGGGCCCGGCGGCTGTGCCCGCAGGCGGTGTTTATCCCGCCCCGGCGTTCCGTCTACAGCGAGGTGTCCAAGCAGTTCATGGCGGTGTTCCGGTCGGTTACGCCGCTGGTGGAGCCGCTTGCCCTGGATGAGGCCTTCCTGGACGTGGCCGGCGCGCAGCGCCGGCTGGGTTCCCCGGCGTGGATCGGTGCGGCGATCCGGCGGCAGGTCGAGGCGGAGCAGGGCGTGACCTGCTCGGTCGGCGTGGCGCCCAGCAAGTTCGTGGCCAAGATCGCCTCCGCGCGGTGCAAGCCCGACGGCATGCTGATCGTCCCGCAGGACGGCGTGCTCGATTTCCTGCACCCGCTGCCGGTGTCCGCGCTGTGGGGGGTGGGCGAGCGTACCGGGGAGACCCTCGCCCGGCTCGGGCTGCGCACCGTGGGTGACATTGCTCACGCCCCGCTGGTCACGCTGCAGCACAACCTGGGCGGCGCCGTCGGCTCGCACCTGTCCGCACTGGCCTGGGGCCGCGACCACCGCGCGGTGACCCCGCACACCCCGGACAAGAGCATCGGGGCCGAGGAGACCTTTTCCACTGACGTCAGCGACCCGGACGTGATCCGGCGCGAACTGCTCCGGCTGTCCGAGCGGACCGCGCGCAGCCTGCGCGAGGCCGGCTGCGTGGCCCGGACGGTGACGGTGAAGCTCCGGCTGGCCAATTTCACAACTATTACCCGCTCCCGGACACTCCCCGAGCCCACCGATCTCGCCCGTAAGATCTACGCCGTCGCGTGCGCCCTGCACGAAGGCTCTGGGCTCGACCGGCAGGCCCGGCTCCGGCTGGTGGGCGTGCGTGCGACCGGCCTGGCTCCCACCGCGGCGGCCGCTACCCAGCTGGCGTTTGGTGACCGGCCCACCGGCTGGCGCGAGGCGGAGCAGGCCATGGACCGGATCGCCGCGCGGTTCGGCACCGGCACGGTCCGGCCGGCCGCGCTGGTCGAGGACGATACTGGTGGTGGCGCATCGCGTGGGGATGGGTGAACCATCGGAACCGGGTGTCAGGAGGACAGGGAGGTACGTGTGCATCGGGCAGGTCGGGGTGCGATTGCGTCCAGAGCCGGCCGCTCTTCCACGGGGCCCGTTATGGCTCGTATTCTGGAGGTGGATCTGGGCACGCCGGTGGGAGTCACCGGACCCCGGGTCCTGCGCGCAAGGTTCCATGGGAGGCGTCGTGCCGCTCTCTGAGCATGAGCAGCGTCAGCTCGAGCAGATCGAGCAGGCGCTTTACAGTGAGGATCCAAAGTTTGTGCACACGGTTCGCTCCAGCGATCCGCGGGTGCACTACAAGCGCCGGGCCTACCAGGCCGCGGCCGGATTCGTGCTGGGTGTCGGACTGCTTCTCGGCGGAGTCATATCTCAGCACATCTGGGTGGGTGTCGCTGGCTTCATCGTCATGTTCGTCTGCAGCATGTGGGCCCTGACCAGCTGGCGGCACATCAGCGGGATGTCGGCGACGGCGCCTTTCGGTGCGGCCCGGCCGAAGCGAAACGGACGCGTCCGCCGTTCCCGTGCGGAGCGGCGCGCGGCCGGCCGTCCCCCCCGCGGGGCCCCGCAGGGCATGATGGAGCGTCTTGAGGAGCGATGGCGGCGCCGCCAGGAAGGCGGCTGACCGATACCGCGGACCTCGTCCGGCTCCGCCAGGCCCGCGACCAGATGGACCGGGACTACGCTGAGCCGCTCGACGTCGCGGCACTGGCGCGCACGGCCCTGATGTCCCCGGGGCATTTCTCCCGCAGCTTCCGCTCTGCCTTTGGTGAGACCCCCTATAGCTACTTGATGACCCGCCGTATCGAGCGCGCCAAGGCGCTGCTGCGGCGCGGTGACTTGACCGTCACCGACGTCTGCTTCGCCGTCGGCTGTACCTCGCTCGGCTCGTTCAGCTCACGGTTCACCGAGCTGGTCGGCGAGAGCCCGAGTTCCTACCGTGCCCGCCCCCACGACGGGGGTGCCGCCATCCCAGCCTGCTTCGCCAAAATCGTGACCCGCCCCGTGCGCCCCCTGCGGTCAGGCAGTGCCGGGTCAGGCAGTGCCGGGTCAGGCAGTGCCCGGTCAGGCAGTGCCCGGTCAGGCAGTGCGCCGTCAGGCAGTGCCCGGTTAGACAGCCGGCAACATGCTGCGGTTTAACCAGGCCCGGGGTCGTTAACGGGGTCGCGCCGCCAGAGACGGAGCCGCCACCTGCCGGCCGGGGCCCGGGCGGCGGCGTCGGCCAGCTGGGCGAACCCGGCCCGGACGGGCGGGAACGCGGAGGCCGGGAACAGCCAGGCCCGCCAGCGGGTCCGGCGGTCCGCCGAGGCCGCCAGCCCGCGCCGGATGACGTCCAGATCGCCGCGGCCGGGTTGGTCGGCGCTTGGCGTGCTCGCGTACCGGGCTCGCTCCTCCGCGAGGGCGGCCCGGCTCAGCGCCGCCGCAGCCGGCGGTGTGAGGCAGGCCTCGTTCGTGACCCGCCGCGCGACCGCCCGTGGTGACTCGTCCGGCCGCGGCCCGAGGCGGTAGTCGGCGAGGTCGTCGAGCACCTCCCGCCAGATGGCGTGCGTCCGGTCCGCCTCGCTCCCGCGCAGGAGCCGGCTCTGCCGCCGGACGGACCGGGCGGCCCGCGGGGCAACGGCCACGACGGCCAGCAGGGCCAGCACGGCGAAGCCGAGCGGTTCCCAGGGGATGCCGGTCGCCGCGGTGACGACGCCGGACCCGGGACCCCCGGGGGTGAACCGGTTCGACCCCGCTTTGTAGTTCGCGCCGCCCCCCTTCGTGCCGGACGTTCCCGTGCCCGGCTGACTGACGGCCGGGCTGGTGACCGGGCTGCCGGCGGCGGGGTCTGTCGGCGAGATGGTGTAGGCCGGCGGCGTGGCGGTGCCCTGGCCGGCGCTGCCGGTGGGGGTGGGCTCGAACCGCAGCCAGCCGGCCCCCTGGAAGTAGAGCTCGGGCCAGGCGTGCGCGTCGCTGGTCTTGACCTCCCAGGTGTTGATCCCGGTCTGGGTGCCCGCCGTGAAGCCGATCGCGACTCGCGAGGGGATGCCGAGCAGCCGGGCCAGCACGGCCATCGCGAAGGCGAACTGCTGGCAGTACCCGCGCCTGCTCACGGTGAGGAAGTGGCTCAGCCCGCTCGCGTCCGGCGGCTCGGTCGCGCTCAGGCTGTAGGTGAACTGGCCCGAATCGGCGAACCAGCTCTGCAGCGCGATGGCCTTGGCGTAGGGGGTCGCCGCATTGGCGGTCACCTTCCTGGCCAGCGCGGTCAGCGAGCGGAACGCCGACGGGACGGCAAGGTACTCGTCGGCGATGGCGGCCGGCGGGGCCGGTGCCCTGGTCAGCTGCTGCACCGTCGGGTCGATGTCGTCGCTGGTGACCGTGTAACCCAGGCCGGACAGCGAGGTATCGAACCCCACCACCATGGACGTGCCCACGTTGTTCACCCAGTGCCCCGGCACGGTGATCGCGGTGGCCGGGTACGGCACCGGCAGGAAGCTCATCCCCGAGGTGGCGCTGGCCGCCCCCTTGCTGATGGCGACGTGGGTCGTCACGGTCGTGCGATCGGCATCGGTCAGGCCCTGCGGCGAGGCCAGCTTGCCGGTCACCGTGGTCGTGGCGCCCTGGAAGGGGCCCATCGTCCAGGCCGTGGTGGATAGGTCGCCCAGCGTGTACATCTGCAGATACTGCGGCTGCGGGTCGGTGCTGCGGTAGGTGAGTACCACCGACGGCTGGGCCTCCCGCAGATCCTGGGACATGATGGCCAGCGGATTCGGCACCCCGCTCCCACTCCCGCCGAGCGCCGAGGCCGCCGGCCCGAAGATGTTGACGTGCGCGGGGAACATGCGGTTGACGCGGAGCCCGGGCACGAAGAGCGGCACGCACAGCGCGACCACGATCGACGCCGCCCCGACGCGCCGGCCCGCCGAGGCCAGCGCGCCGAACTCGGAGGTTCGGGGGCGGCCTGGGGCCCGGCTCAGGCCGTTCCGGCTGTAGGCGTCGGCGCGCCAGAGGCTGACCGTGCGTCCCCACCGCTGGATCTGCTCCCGGCCGTCCGCGGCCAGGATGAGCAGGTACCCACAGGTGCCGAGGCAGAAAACGATCGTGGTGCCCAGTCCGCTGCGGGCGGCCGGTGTGGTGCTGGGCACGATAAACAGGGCCAGCAGGGCCAGGCCAGCCACCGCGGAGCTTCGCAGCCGCACCGCCACCGTGTCCGTGGCCAGCGCGGCCAGCCCGATGCCGGCCGTCGAGAGCAGCATGAGCCCGGGCGTCAGCGGCACCGGCGGCGAGAACCGGTCCGCGTCGGTCATGCCCTGGGTGGTCAGCTGGGCCAGGTAGCTGAGCGAGGAAAAGTTCGGCACCACCAGCAGCCAGGAGCGGGCCGAGGCGAACAGCACGTTCAGGTAAAGCACCAGCCCGGCCAGGTCGGCCAGCACGCAGGCGATGACCGGCAGTGGCCGCAGCCGGGTCGCCATCCCGATCCCGGCGACCAGCGCGATGGCGCCCACCCCGGCCCAGAACCAGGCTAGGCCGTCGAACAGGACGTACAGGGCGGTGGAGGCGAGGGCTGTACCGGCCGCCGCGGCAAGCGTCAGCCGGTACCTCATCCGGTCACCTCCGGCGGAGCCGCCGCGGGCACGTGGAGTGCCGGGCCGGGTATCGGCGGCGCCTCAGTGCTGACGGGCCGATGCAGGAAGCCGGCTGTGGCCGGGCGGTGCAGTTCCCGCCAGGCCTGAGCCAGTGATGTGCCGCCGGTGACGACCGAGACCCGCCACCCCGCCGCGGTGAGAATGTCGGCGGCGGCTCCATTTCCATTTCCGCCCGCGGTCCCGCCCCGGGCGGAAACGGAGCGGCCCGAGTCCCAGTTCAGCCCGTCCAGCAGCATCGCCATGGCCGGGGCTGTGCCCTGGTGGCTGGCGGCGAGCAGCCGGGCCTGGTCCGGCGACAGCATGCCGGTCACCGCGATGACCTGCCCGCGGCTGCTGGCCCGCAGAGTAGCCACGCCCCGTCCGAGGTCGGTCTTGCGGGACGGCTGGATCACGGCCAGCCGTTCCAGCAGCGACTCGGCGGCCGGCCCGGCCGGGGTGACCTCACCCGATTCGGTGATCAGCCGCGTCTCGATGCCCTGCCCGACCAGGTGGACACCGATCGATGCCGCCGCGCTGACCGCGAACTCGAACGGCGACCCGGGCCCGCTGCCCACGTACGCGCGCCGCCGCACGTCGATGAGCAGCAGCGCGCGGTTGTGCCACTGCTGCTCCTCGCGCCGGACCATCAGTTCCCCGTACCGGGCGGTGGATCGCCAGTGCACCCGGCGCAGTTCATCCCCGTCCCGGTAGGCGCGGGGGGCGATGTCGTCCTCACCCGCGGCGGCGACCGTGCGCATTCCGCTTTCGCCGTCGCCGAGGCGGCTCCCGGGGATCGCGACCCGGGGCAGCGGGGTGATCTCCGGTGTGACGACCAACGTGCTCTTGCTGGTGAACGACCGGCCGATCGCGACTAGGCCGAAGGAGTCGGCCACCCGGATCTGCAGCGGGCCGATCGTGTATTTGCCCCGCTGGTCCATGTGGACCCGGTAGCTAAGGTCGCGGTTGCCGCTCGCCTCGATGCCCTCGAGCACGAAACGTTGCCGGGTGGGTGTGTGCGCGTTGCTGTCTTCGGCCAGCAGCAGCCCGGTGCGCAGCCGGGAGATGTTGGCCAGCCGGATGCGGACCTCGGCCTCGTGCCCGGCCGGTATCCGGCGCGGCAGCAGCTGGCGGGTGCAGGACAGCCGGTACCGGGCACGGGTGGCGGCCAGCGCCGACAGCAGCGGGAGCATCATCAGCAGCACACCGATGCGCAGCAGATCGGCCTCGTTCAGGCCGAAGCCGCAGATGGCCGCCGCGCACCCGATGGCCAGGAAGGTCTTGCCCCTGGTGGTCAGCGCGTGAATCAGTGCCCGCATGGCGCACGCCGGCCGGTTACCGCCGGGCCGGCAGCGGCAGCCGGGCCACGATGCCGGCCAGTACCTGCTCAGGCAGCTGCCCGGCGACCAGCGCCTCCGGGGTGGGCAGCAGCCGGTGCGCGAGCACCGGCACGGCCAGGGCCTGCACGTCGTCCGGGATCACGTAGTCACGGCCGTCCAGCGCCGCCCAGGCCCGGCTGGCCCGCAGCAGATGCAGCGTCGCCCGCGGGGACGCGCCGAGCCGCAGCTCCTCGTTCGACCGGGTCGCGTTGACCAAGCTGATCACGTACTGCTTGAGCAGGTCGGAGACCATCACACCGCGGACCGCCGCGGCCAGGTCCCGGATGTCGCTGGCGTGGGCCACCGGCTTCACGTCGTCCAGCGGAGACGCCGTCCCGTGCGTCTCGATCATCTCCAGCTCGGCGGCGGCCGTCGGGTAGCCGATGGAGATCCGCGCGGTGAACCGGTCCCGCTGGGCTTCGGGGAGCGGATAGGTGCCCTCCATCTCCACCGGGTTCTGGGTGGCGATCACCATGAACGGCGACTCCAGCGGGAAGGTGGTCCCGTCGACCGTGACCTGTCCTTCCTCCATGCTTTCCAGCAGCGCGGACTGCGTCTTGGGGGAGGCGCGGTTGATCTCGTCGCCGACGACGATGTTGGCGAACACCGGGCCCGGCTTGAACTCGAATTCCCGCCGTTCCTGGTTGAACGCGCTCACCCCGGTGACGTCGCTGGGCAGCAGGTCGGGGGTGAACTGGATCCGCTTGACCGAGCAGTCGATTGACCGCGCGAGCGCCTTGGCCAGCATCGTCTTGCCTACGCCCGGAACGTCCTCGATCAGCAGGTGCCCCTCGGCGAGCAGCACAGTGAGCGTCAGCCGGACCGCGTTTGCCTTACCGTCGATGACCGATTCGACGGCTGCAGCGATGCGGCCGGCCACGGCCACCAGGTCGTCGAGTGCGCTGGCTGGATCGCGCCCCGTCTCCACTACCACCTGGCCTCCTCGATGGCCGTCAAGCCGCCCCCGGCCACCGGAGGCCGAGCGCTGCTCCGCCAGTGCGGCTTCATAACGACAGTACGTCCTACCTCACGAGATGCGCGACGCTTCGCGCCGGACCGGGGGCAACGGAGGTACTTGCCCGCTATCGAAAAGATTGCCCGGTCGGTACCTATTTATTGCACCTGGGCTCGGCCGCTTTATTGCACCTGGGCCCGGCCGCCTGACGTATCCGCCGCCCCGGCCGGGCGGGCCGGCCTGCCGCCGCGCTGCCGCTCTGCTGGCCGTGGCCCCCGGCTGGCCGCACCCGGGGTCGCCCCCATTTTCCCCCCACTCCGCTCCACCGCCGTTGAGCTGCGCCTATGTGGGGCCGACAAGTCCGGACGGGTAGGTTTTACCGTTGACGGTGGGGGGATGTGGAGTACAGTGGAGCGCTGTGGGGCAGTACTAGCCGTACGGCGCTACTCGCGGGACTCAGGAGGTGGGTGCGGTGTTCCTCGGCACGCACACCCCCCGGCTCGACGAGAAAGGGCGCCTGATCCTGCCCGCCAAGTACCGCGACGAGCTAGCCGAGGGGGTGGTAATCACGAAAGGGCAGGAGCGCTGCCTCTACGTCTTCCCGGTAGAGGAGTTCGGCCGCATTACCGAAGCCATGCGTGACGCCCCCGTCACCGGCAAGGGACTCAGGGACTACAGCCGGGTGCTGTTCGCCAGTGCCTCCGACGAGGTGCCGGACAGGCAGGGCCGGATCACCGTTCCGCCCGCGCTGCGGGCCTACGCGGACCTGGACCGGGACTGCGTCGTGATCGGGGCCAACACCCGGATGGAGATCTGGGACGCCGCGGCTTGGGAGACCTACCTGGCTCGCCAGGAAGAGGCCTTCTCTGACGCGTCCGAGGAGGTGCTACCCGGAATTTTGTGACGGGTACCGGGCGCGCCCGGTACCAGATGCCCGGCGGGGTCCCCATCCGCGTCGGGCCGCCGGCCGGCTGGCATCACTTCCCCGGTGCCAGGCGCCTGGCGGCCCCCACCGCGTGGCTGGGGACCCGCCCGGGGCACGGACCCGCGCGCAGCGCGCGGGCAGCCCGACACCGCACAGCCAGCCCGACACCGCACAGCCAGCAGAGACTTGGGGGTCTGATGGGCGAGTCACCAGCCGGTCACGTGCCGGTCATGGTCGACACCGTCACGGCCCTCCTCGCGCCCGCCCTGGAACGGGAGGGCGCCGTCCTCCTCGACGCGACGCTGGGCCGCGCCGGTCACGCCCGGGCCTTGCTCGCCGCCTTTCCCGGCCTAATCCTGATCGGCGTCGACGCCGACGTGACCGCGATCGAGCGCTCCCGTGAGCTGCTGTCCGGCTACGCGGACCGGGTAACGCTCGTGCATGCCTTCTACGACGACATCCCCGCCATCGTGCACGCCGCCGGCCTGGACAGCGTGCAGGGCATCCTCTTCGACCTCGGGGTGTCGTCGCCCCAGCTGGACGACCGCGAGCGCGGCTTCGCGTATTCCTACGACGCACCGCTGGACATGCGGATGGACCAGACCCGGGATCTGACCGCCGCCGAGGTGGTCAACCGCTACCCGGCCGAGGACCTGGCCCGTGTGCTGCGTGAGTACGGCGAGGAACGGTTCGCCCGGCGGATCGCCGACGCGGTCGTGCGGGAGCGGTCCCGGACGCCGGTGACCTCTACCGGACGGCTCAGCGACATCGTCCGGGATGCGATCCCGGCCGCCGCGCGGCGCACCGGCGGGCACCCGGCCAAGCGCACCTTCCAGGCGCTGCGGATCGAGGTGAACGGTGAGCTGGCCGTGCTGGGCCGGGCCCTGCCCGCCGCGCTGGACCTGCTCTCGGTGGGCGGCCGGATCGTCGTCCTCGCCTATCACTCGCTGGAGGACCGGATGGTCAAGCGCACCCTCACGGCGGCCGCGGCCGACACCACTCCACCCGGCCTGCCGGTGCCGCTGCCCGGCAGCGGGCCGCAGTTCCGCCTGCTGACCAGGGGAGCGCCGCGGCCCTCAGCCGAAGAGCTCGCCGCTAATCCTCGTGCGGCATCAGCGCGGCTGCGCGCCGCGGAACGAATCCAGAAGGCGGCGTGACGGCGATGAAGGGGCGGATGACATGGCGACCCGAATTACCGGCTCAGCGCCTCCGCGTACCCGGGGCGACCGGGATCTCCGGGGCAACCCCCGTGCCGCGCGGCCGGCCCCGCGCGGGCCGGTTCCGCCCGGTGCGGTGCCCCCGCGGCCTGTCCCGCCGCACGCAGCCCCGCCCCGGGGAACCTCCCCAGCCCGGGGCACCCGATCGCAACCGGCCCGCCCGCCGGCGCGGACCGTGACCCCGCCCGGCCGCCCAGGGCTGAAGGCCGTGCTCGCGCTGGGCACCGAGGCCCCGCCCCGGGCGAGAGCCGCCGCGCCGCCCAAGACCGCGCCCAAGACCGCACCGCCCAAAACCGCGCTGCCTAAGACCGCGCTGCCTAAGACCGCGCTGCCCAAGACCGCGCTGCCCAAGACCGCGCCCCCCACCGGGCCGGTCCCGCGCGCCACGCCCCGGGCCGCCACCGGGGCGGCGAGCCTGGAAACCGCGGACGTCGGCGGTGCCCGCCGCCGGATGCCGTTCCTGCTGCTGATCGTGGGCATGCTGTGCGGTGCACTGGTGTGCCTCCTGGTGATCAGCACGACCCTCGCCGCGGGCTCGTTCCGCATCACCAGCCTGCAGCAGCAGGACCAGGCGCTCGCGAAGCAGCAGCAGCAACTGCAGCAGCAGGTGGCCCAGGACCAGGCGCCGAGCGTCATCGCCCAGCGGGCCAAGCAGCTTGGCATGCGGCCGGTCACCCAGCTCGAGTTCCTCAACGTGAAGACCGGCAAGATCTCCAGCGACGCGGCGACGGGAGCCGACGCGCAGATCCAGGTCCCTGGCTACACCCCATGACGGTGCGCGGCGGGGGACGTGAGCCGCGCGGGGGTGGGCGTGGCTCACGTGGGGGAGCAGGCGCAGGTCGCTCCGGCCCGGGGCCGGGCCGTCCGGGGTCGGTGCGCGGTGCCCGGCGTCCCGGCGAGGACCGGCGCGCCCTGGGTAACGGCGGTCAGCGGTCCCGTGGGCACGATGACCGGGGCAGCGGCAACCGCGCGGTCCGCGGAAACGACAGCCGGGGCAACGGGGAGCGGTCCGCCCAGGGAGCACCGCCCGGGCAGTGGCCGCGGCGCAGCCAGCGACCGCGGTCGGCCGGTCATCCGCCCGCCGCGCGGCCGGGTCTCGTTCGCAACGGGCGCCCACCGCGGCCGCGCACGATGGTCCGGCGGGTCCTGCGGCCCCGGGCCGACCCGGGTCGGCGGCTCGGGGCCACGCTGCTGGCCATCGCGTTCGTGATGTCGCTGTTCGTCGGCCGGCTGGTCCAGCTCCAGGGGTTCGAGTCGGGCAAGTTTGTGAAGATCGCCGAAGACCAGCGGCTGCAGACGGAGAGCCTGCCCGCCGTGCGCGGTAACATCACGGCCGCCAACGGCCAGGCGCTGGCCATCACCGTGGAGACCTATCTGGTCTACGCGGACCCGGTGATGATGTCGACGGCCCAGTTGCCGGAGGTCGCCGCCGACCTGGCCGGGCCGCTCGGGATGACCGAGCCGGACATCCTGAGCCTGCTGCAGCACCCGACCTCGCCGCAGTACGTGGTGCTCAAGAAGAACGTCTCGCAGCAGACCGCCAACCAGATCAAGGCGCTGGAACTGCCCGGGGCCACCGGAACCGGCGCCGTGACCGGCACCGGCACGACGACGACCGGCAGCGGGCTGCCCGGCGTCCAGCTGCAGGCCAGCTACAGCCGCGTCTACCCCGACGGCGACGCGACCTCCAACCTGCTCGGCTTCACCCACCCCACTGCCAGCGGCAACCTGACCGGCGCGGCCGGCCTGGAGTACTCCGACAACGCGCTGCTGGCCGGCCGGGCGGGCAGCGAGCAGTTCCAGGTCGGCACGCTCGGGGAGCAGATCCCGCTGGCCGCCGACAAGAACACGCCGACCGTCAACGGGAGCGGGCTGCGCTTGACGATCATCCCGGCGCTGCAGTGGGAAGCCCAGCAGGCCTGCGAACAGCAGGTGCGGACGAGCGACGCGGACGACTGCACGGTCGTGATCATGCAGCCCAGCACGGGCAAGGTCCTGGCCATGGCCCAGTGGCCGGCCTACAACCCGGGAGTGTCCAGCAATCCGTTGGCCTCGTCCAACCTGGCCGTGCAGGACGTCTTCGAGCCGGGCAGCACCGGGAAGGTGATCACCGCCTCCGCCGCGCTAGAAAAGGGCGGCCAGTCGATCACCAGCACCTACACCGTGCCCGATGCCATCACTGAGGATGGTTACCCGTTCCGTGACGCCGAATATCACCCGGTGGAGCGCTGGACGATCGCGGGCATCCTGGCCAACTCGAGCAACGACGGCATGGTCCAGGTGGTCCGGCACGTGTCCCCGCAGACGCAGTACGACTACTTCAAGGCGTTCGGTATCGACTCACCGACCGGCCTGAACCTGCCGGGGGAGTCGCAGGGCATTCTGCCCTCCCCGTCGGCGTGGTGGGGCGACGAACGGTACACGCTCTCGTTCGGCCAGGGTGTCGACGTGAACGCGGTCCAGATGGCCAGCGTGTACTCCACGATCGCGAACAAGGGCGTCCGGGTCCAGCCGACCCTGGTGGCGGGCACCACGAACAGCGCGGGCAAAAACACTCCGGCCCCGGCGCCGGAGTCCCGGCGGGTCATCCAGGCCAGCACGGCCCGCAGCCTCATCGGGGCCCTGCAGCAGGTGCCCGCGGTCGACGAGGAAGCCAACGAGCCGTGGGGCATCATCCCCGGCTACGCGATCGCGGCCAAGACCGGCACCTCCCAGGAGTGGGACGCCACCAAGAAGTGCCTGTGCAAGTACGGGGCCAGCTACATCGGGATGGCACCTGGGAACAACCCGCAGGTCGTGGTGGCGGTCAACGTGCAGAACCCGAAGAAGGGCGGCTACTTCGGCGACGTGGTGGCCGGCCCGGTCTTCTATAAGGTCATGACGTTCGCGTTGCAGACCCTCAAGATTTCGCCGCCTTGGACCCAGCCTGCGGACGTGCCGCTCACCGGGCCCTGATTGGAGGTAACCTCTCCGCGTGTCCGTGGCCATCCGTCCCAGCCGAACTTTGCGCCGCCCTCTCTCCGGCCTGGGCGCGCTGCTCGAGGTGACGCTGTGCGCCGATCGCGCAGATCCCGCCGCCCCGCCCACGTCTCCTGCTAACGAACCTGGCGTAACGGGCGTCACCCACGACTCCCGGGCGGTCCAGCCGGGAGATCTGTACGCCGCGCTGCCCGGTACCCAGATTCACGGCGCCGAGTTCAGCCAGGCCGCGGTGGCCGCCGGCGCGGTGGCCATCCTCACCGACCCGGCCGGCCGGGACCGCGCCGCGGCCACCGGGGTACCCGTCTTCGTGGTCGCCGATCCCCGGGCCCGGCTCGGCGAGGTCGCCTGCTGGGTGTACGGCGACCCGTCCGGCCGAGTGCGGCTGATCGGCGTGACCGGGACTAGCGGCAAGACCACCACCAGCTACCTCATCGAGGCCGGGCTGCGGATGGCCGGGCACGAGACCGGCCTGATCGGCGGGGTGGAAACCCGCATCGGCGCCGACGTCCAGCCCAGTCAGCTCACCACGCCCGAGGCCACCGACCTGCAGGCCCTGCTGGCCACCATGGCCGAGCGCGGGGTCACCGCCGCCGCCATGGAGGTCTCCAGCCACGCCCTCGCGCTCGGCCGGGTGGCGGGCACCCACTACGACGTGGCCATCTTCACCAACCTCTCGCAGGACCACCTGGACTTCCACGCCGGTATGGAGGACTACTTCGCGGCCAAGGCCACGCTGTTCACCCCGGGGTACGCCGACGCGGGCGTGGTCAACCTCGACGACCCCTACGGCCGGCGGCTCGCGGCGAACGCACCGATCCCCATTACCACCTTCTCCGCGACCGGGAACGCGGCGGCGGACTGGCGGGCCGAGAACGTCCGGGTGGGCGCGGACGGCAGCACGTTCCGCGTCATCGGGCCCGGCGGGGTGGAAGCCGACGCCTCGCTGAATCTCGTCGGCCCGTACAACGTGGCCAACGCGCTCAGTGCGATCGTGGGCCTGGTGGAGGCGGGCACCGGGCTGGACGACGCGGTGGCCGGCGTGGGGTCCTGCCCCGGCGTGCCCGGCCGGCTGGAACGGGTTGGCGCCGGCGGTGCCGCACCCGACCTGACCGTGCTGGTGGACTACTCGCACAAGCCCGGTGCGGTGCAGGCGGTGCTGAGCGCGCTGCGCCCGGTCACCCAGGGCAGCCTGATCATCGTGCTCGGCTGCGGCGGCGACCGGGACCGGGCCAAGCGCCCGCTGATGGGAGCCGCCGCGGCCAGCCTGGCCGACGTGGCCATCTTCACCAGCGACAACCCCCGGTCTGAGGATCCGCTGGCGATCCTCGCGGCCATGCTGGATGGCGCGCTCGGCGTGCCGCAGCGGCACCGCGCGCACGTGATCGTCGAGCCGGACCGCGCCGCGGCCATCGGGCTGGCGGTCTCGGCGGCCGCCAAGGGAGACGTGATCCTGGTGGCCGGCAAGGGACACGAGCGCGGCCAGTACGTGGCGGGCCGCGTCCTGCCGTTCGACGACCGTGCGGTCACCGCCGACGCACTGCGCCGCCGGGCATCCGAGACCCGCACCGCTCACCCGAAGGGGGAACTGTGATCCCGCTCCCGCTGGAGGAGATCGCCCGGATCACCGGAGCCCGGCTGGACGGCGGCGCGGATCCAGCCGCCGTGCTCGACGGCCCGGTCGTCATTGATTCCCGCCGCGCCGGTCCCGGTGGCCTGTTCGCCGCGGTGGCGGGGGAGCGGGCCGACGGGCACGACTTCGCCGCCGCCGCCATTGCCGCCGGCGCGGTCGCCGTGCTGGCCACCCGCCCGTGCGGCGCGCCCGCGCTGATCACCGGCAACGTGCCCGCCGCCCTGGCCCGGCTGGCCCAGGAGGTCGTGGCCCGGCTGCCGCAGATCACGATCGCGGGCATCACCGGCTCATCGGGCAAGACGTCGACCAAGGACCTGACCGCCCAGCTGGTCGAGCGCCTCGGGCCCACGGTCGCCCCGGAAGGCTCCTGGAACAACGAGTTCGGCTTCCCGCTGACCGTGCTGCGCGCGACCCGCGGCACCCGCTACCTGGTCCTGGAGCTGGCCGCCCGCGGCGCCGGGCACATCGCCAGCCTGTGCGAGATCGCCCCGCCGCGGATCGGTGCCGTCCTCAACGTCGGGCACGCGCACACCGGTGAGTTTGGCGGCATCGAGCAGGTCGCGCGGGCCAAGGGAGAACTGCCCGCGGCCTTGCCTACCGCGGCCGCTGGCGGCGTCGCCATTCTGAACGCCGACGACCCCCGGGTGATGGCCATGGCCGCGCGGACCGAGGCCCGGGTCGTGACGTTCGGGCTCGCCGCCATTAGTGCCCGCCCCACCAGCCCTGCTGACCCCGTCGGCCCCATCGGCCCCGCCGGTCCCACTGACCCCGCAAACCACAGCAGCACCAAAGCTCCCGACTTCGCCGCCGCTGGCATCCGCCTGGATGACCTCGGCCGCGCGAGCTTCACGCTGCTGACCCCGGCGGGGTCGGCGCCGGTGCGGCTGTCCTTGCACGGCGCCCACCATGTGCCGAACGCCCTGGCCGCCGCGGCTATCGCCGCCGAGCTGGGCCTGGGCCCGGCTGAGACCGCGGACGCCCTGGCCGCCGCCACCGCGCGCAGCGGGGGGCGGATGGAGGTCCGCCGGAGCCCGGCTGGCGTAATCGTCGTCAACGACGCCTACAACGCCAACCCCGAATCGGTTCGGGCCGCGCTGGAGGCCGTGGCGCACATGGCACGCGGCCGGCGCTCGTTCGCCGTCCTCGGCCAGATGGCCGAGCTCGGCGACGAATCCCGGGCCAGCCATGAGGAAATCGGCGCGCTAGCCGCCGGAACCGGGGTCACCGGCCTGATCGTTGTCGGTAAAGAGGCAGAACCTATCCTTGACGGGGCTCTGGCGCGGAATGGGGCGGGGACCGAATGGCGCGGCGAGGCAATCAGCGTGCCCGATGGCCCGGCCGCCGTCGCGGCGCTCCGCGGCCGGCTGGCCGACGGTGACGTCGTGCTCGTCAAGGCCTCCCACGCCGCCGGGCTGGAACGCGTCGCCGCACAGCTGCTCTCGCAGCCTGACCTCGTGAAGGAGAAGGCGCAGTGACGACCCTTCTCGTCTCCGCCGCGGTCTCGCTGGTGGTAGCGCTGCTCGGCACGCCGGTGGCCATCCGGGTGTTCTCCCGGCACGGCTACGGCCAGCCCATCCGCGAGGAGGGCCCGGCCGGCCACGCCAACAAGCGGGGCACGCCCACGATGGGCGGCACCGTCATGATCATCGCGACGCTCGTCGGGTACTTCGCCGGGCACCTGGCCACCGGCGAGTCGGTCTCCGTGTCCGGCCTGCTGGTTTTGTTTCTGATGACCGGCTTGGGCGCGGTCGGGTTCGCCGACGACTTCATCAAGCTGTACAAGCAGCGCAGCCTCGGCCTGCGCAGCGGGGCCAAGCTCACCGGGCAGGTGGTGGTCGGCGCCGTGTTCGCCGTGCTGGCCCTGCACTTCCCCGACGGGTACGACCTCACCCCCGCCTCCACGCACCTGTCGTTCCTGGCCGACTTCGGCATCTCGATCGGGCCCATCTTCTTCGTGGTCCTGGTCGTGGCCATGGTCGCCGGGGCCTCCAACGCGGTGAACCTCACCGACGGGCTGGACGGGCTGGCCACCGGCGCGGCCATCCTCGTGCTGGCCGCGTACGTCATCATCGGCAACTGGCAGCTCCGCAACGACTGCACGCTGTCGCTCGCGCCCAACTGCTACGACGTCCGGGACCCGCTGGACCTGGCCGTGGTCGCCGCCGCGCTGATGGCGGCGTGCGTCGGCTTCCTGTGGTGGAACGCGCCGCCCGCCCGCATCTTCATGGGGGACACCGGCTCGCTCGCACTGGGCGGCGCGCTGGCCGGCCTGGCCATCACCACCCGGACCGAGCTGCTGCTGGGCCTGCTGGGCGGCCTGTTCGTGATCGTCACGCTGTCGGTGATCATCCAGGTCGGCTCGTTCAAGCTGACCGGTAAACGGGTGTTCCGGATGGCCCCGCTGCAGCATCATTTCGAGCTGCTCGGCTGGGCCGAGACCACGATCGTGGTCAGATTCTGGGTCATCTCCGGCATGTTCATCGCGCTGGGGCTGGGCGTCTTCTACGCCGCCTGGATCCCGAAGTAACGCGGGGCCATCCGCTCCGCCTGTCACCGCCTGCTTGCCCGCCCCGCCTCCTGGCCTGGACCGCCTGATCCTGCCGAATTCCACGCCTCTTCCGCGACACGCGCCGGATCTCCCCGGTATGGGCCCGGCTCCCGCCGAGACTGGAGCAATGGAGCGCGTGATCGATGCCCAGGCCGGGGGAGCTGCGGACGACGCCGACCTGGCCGCGGCGGTCGACGCTGCGGCCCCCGCCCCCGGGGCCCGGGATCGGATCGCGTCCTGGATCGCGCTGCTCGACCGGCCGCTGACGTCGTACTACCTGATCATCGGGATCACCGCGCTGCTGCTGGGCCTCGGCCTGGTGATGGTGCTGTCCACCTCGTCGGTGCAGGACCTGAGCGAGGGCCTGCCCCCGTACTCCGACTTCAAGAAGCAGCTGCTCGGCGCCGCCGTCGCGCTGCCGCTCGTGTACGCCGCGGCCCGGTCCTCGCCGCGGGTGTTCCGCGCCGCGGCGTACCCGCTGCTCGTCGCGTCCGTCCTCGGTCTCGGGCTCACGCTCATCCCGGGTGTGGCCGTGTCGCAGAATGGCGCCGCCCGCTGGATCCAGCTTGGCCCGTTCCCGGCCCAGCCGTCCGAGCTGGCCAAGATCGCCCTGGTGCTGTGGGGCGCCGATCTGCTGGCCCGCAAGGAGCGGCTCCGCCAGCTGGACGACTGGCGGCACCTGCTGATCCCGCTGCTGCCGGGGGCGGGGCTGCTCTGCATGCTGGTCATGGCCGGCGACGACCTGGGCACGACGTTCGTGCTGCTGGTTATCTTCATCACGCTGCTGTGGGTCATCGGCACCCCGGGGCGCATCTTCGCCGGCATGATGGCGCTGATGTGCCTGGTCATGGTGTTGCTGGCGGTGACGTCGGCGTACCGGCTGAAGCGGCTGACCGGGTTCGTGAACCCGCAGGGCGGCCCGATGGGCCCCGACCAGCAGGGCATCCAGGGCAAGTACGCACTCGGCTCCGGCGGCCTGTTCGGGGTCGGGCTCGGGGCCGGCCGGGAGAAATGGGGTTACGTGCCCGAATCCACCAGTGACTTCATCTTCGCCATCATCGGCGAGGAGCTCGGCCTGGTCGGCACCTTGTGCGTCTGCTTCCTGTACGGCGGCCTGGCCTTCGCGGGCCTGCGGGTGGCCCGGCGGCTGCAGGACACCTTCAGCCGGCTGGCCGCGGCCGCGATCACCGCGTGGATCGTCATGCAGGCGGTGGTGAACATCGGCGCCGTGATCGGCGTGCTGCCGATCACCGGCGTGCCGCTCCCGTTGGTTTCCGCCGGCCTGTCCTCGCTTCTCGTGACGATGCTGGCCCTGGGCATGCTCATGTCGTTCGCCCGCCTCGAGCCCGGGGCCCGGGAGGCTCTCGCCGCTCGCGGCCCCGCGCTGCCGCTGCGCGTTCTAAGCTGGCTTGGCCTGACGCAGCGAAGCGAGTGAGGCTCTGGCCGCCGCCTCGCGGTCCCCGGGACACCCGGCGACGCGGAGCCGGGCCGGCATCAGTGGCGAAGAGGAAGGCCCGCGATGAGGGTTGTACTAGCCGGCGGCGGCACCGCCGGTCATATCGAACCTGCGCTAGCGCTGGCTGATGCCCTGCGGCAGGCTGACCCGCGCGCGGTGGTGGTCTGTCTGGGAACTGAGCGTGGCCTGGAAACGCGTCTTGTCCCGATGCGCGGCTACGAACTCGCGCTCATCCCGGCCGTACCCATGCCACGGTCAGTCAGCCCGAAGCTGCTCACCGTGCCCGGGCGGCTGGCCGGGGCGGTCAGCGCGGCGGCCGGCGTGCTCGACCGAGTGCGGGCGGATGTTCTGGTGGGCTTCGGCGGGTACGTGGCCACCCCGGGTTACCTGGCCGCGCGGCGCCGCCACATCCCGATCGTGGTGCACGAGGCGAACCCGCGCCCCGGACTGGCCAACAAGCTCGGCGCCCGGTTCACCGAACACGTCTTCACCGGCAACCCCAACACTCAGCTGGCCCACGCCACGTACATCGGCATCCCGATCCGCCGGGAGATCGCCGACCTGGACCGGCTCGCGCTCGGCGACAAGGCCCGGGCCCACTTCGGCCTGCGCCCCGACCTGCCCGTGCTGCTGGTGACCGGGGGCTCGCAGGGCGCCCAGTCGCTGAACCGCGTGCTGTACGGGGCGATCGGCTGGCTGCGTTCGTCCGGAGTGCAGGTGCTGCACGTGACCGGTCCGCGTAACGCGGCGGAGGTCCCGGCCGGTTCCGGTGGGGCGCCCTATGTCCCGGTGCCCTTCGTGGACCGGATGGACCTGGCCTACGCGGCCGCCGACTTCGCGCTCTGCCGGGCCGGCGCCATGACCTGCGCTGAGCTCACCGCGGTCGGACTGCCCGCGGCGTTCGTCCCGCTCCCGCACGGGAACGGCGAGCAGCGGCTCAACGCGGCCCCCATCGTGGCCGGCGGCGGCGGTCTGCTCGTCGATGACGCCGACCTTACGCCGGAGTGGATCCGGGATGTCCTGCTGCCCGTCCTGCTCGACATCGACCGGGTGGCGAACATGTCGGAGGCGGCTGCGGGGCTGGGCCGGGCGGACGCGGACCGCGCCCTGGCCCGCGCAGTCATCGAGGTCGTCGAGGCGGCAGAGCGGGAATCACCGGTGCCGCCGCAGGCCCCCGCAACGGCCGAGAACGCCGAGCACTGGTTCGACCCCGCGGCCCGGGGCGCCCAGGCCGGGACGGTCCCGCCCGGTTCGGGCCCATCCGGTCCGGGCCCATCCGGTCCGGGCCCATCCGGTCCGGGCCCATCCGGTCCGGGTCGGCCGCAGATGATGCCCGGCGACCAGCCCATGCCGGGGCGGCCCCAGCCCGGCCCCGGGCCCTCCTTCGCCCCGGCCCAGCCCGGGGCTACCCCCGGAGGGCCGCCTTGGGCGGAAGCCGAGCCGCAGCCCGATCCGGGTCCCCGCCACGGAGCCCCGGGCCGCCGCGGACAGCCTCGGCACGGCCGCCCCCGCCGCGGCAGCTAGCACCAGACACCCATCCAGGACGGAACGGCCCGGCGAGACCAGCAGCCGCACGAAGCACGGCAGGAGGACACGTGCAGGAGGACCTTCGATGGCCCTGGTGACCCCGGTGGACACCGTGCCGCTGGATCAGCTCGGCCGCGTGCACTTCGTCGGCATCGGCGGCGCGGGCATGTCCGGAATCGCGCGGGTCATGCTGGAGCGGGGCGTACCCGTCTCGGGCAGCGATTCCGGCTCGGCCGGGATGCTGAGCGAGCTCGCCGCGCTCGGCGCCGAGGTGCACACCGGTCATGCCGCGGCCCACCTCGGGGCGGCCACCACGGTCGTCGTGTCCAGCGCGATCCGGCCCAGTAACCCGGAGCTGGCCGAGGCGCGCCGCCGCGGCCTGCGGGTCCTGCCCCGGGCGGCCGCGCTGGCTTCGATCATGATGGGACGGCGCGCCACCGCGGTGGCCGGCACGCATGGCAAGACCACGACCACTTCCATGATCACCACCATCCTTCGCGAATGCGGGGCCGGGCCGGGCTACGTTATCGGCGGGGTGCTCGCCGAGACGGGCCGCGGCGCCGAGAACGGCTCGGGCCAGGACCTCGTGGTCGAAGCCGACGAGAGCGACGGGTCCTTCCTGATGCTGGCGCCGCAGGTGGCGGTGATCACCAACGTCGAAGCCGACCACCTTGACAACTACTCCGGCCTGGCCGAGATCCGGTCCGCGTTTGCGGGCTTCGCCCGCCGGATCAGCCCCGGCGGGGTCCTCATCACCTGCGCCGACGACGCCGGAGCCAGCGCCGTGGCCGAAGCCTCCCGCGGCCGGCCGATCCGTCTCCGCAGCTACGGTACGTCACCGTCCGCCGACTACCAGGTGTCCGCGATCACCGCGCGCGGCATGGGCGCCGCGTTCACCATGACCACCGCCGCCGGGCCGGACACCCCGGGATTCACCGGACCGGTCCGCATCGCGGTCCCCGGCCGGCACAACGTGCTCAACGCCGCGGCCGCCTTCGCCGCCGCTGCGGAGCTCGGCTTTCCCGCCGGCCAGGTCGCGGTCGCCCTGTCCGCCTACGGCGGCGCGCAGCGGCGGATGGAGCCCAAGGGCGAGGAAGACGGGGTCCGGGTGCTCGACAGCTACGCGCACCACCCCACGGAACTCGCCGCCGATCTCGCGGCTGCCCGTGACCTTGCTGACGGCGGCCGGGTGATCGCGATCTTCCAGCCGCACCTGTTCAGCCGGACCCGGATCTTCGCCGCTGAGCTGGGCGGCGCCCTCGGGCTCGCCGACGAGGCGATCGTCCTGGACATCTACGCCGCGCGGGAGGATCCCGAGCCCGGGGTGACCGGCCGCCTCGTGGCCAACGCCGTCCCGGCCGGGCGCGCGCGTTATGTCCCCGACGCGGCCCAGGTCCCCGCGGTGATCACCGAGATCGCCAAGCCGGGCGACGTCGTGCTGACGATGGGCGCCGGGGACGTGACCAAGCTCGGCCCCGTGATCGTCGCCGCGCTGCGGGCCCGCGGAGCGGCCGGATGAGCGGGGCAGGACGCGGGACCGGCGCTGCGGACCCTGACGAGACGGCTGGCCCCGTCTCCGTGGCCGAACCAGGGGAGCGGCAGCCCGCCTCCGGGCGGCCACCCCGGAGGCTCGGCCGCACCCGCCGGAGCCCGTGGCGGGCAGCGTTCTTCGGCGTCATCGCCGTCGGCGTGCTGGTCGGCGTCAGCTACGCCTTCCTGGGGCCGAAGGTGCTTGTCGTCCGGTCGGTCGTGGTCAGCGGGACGCACCTGGTGCCGGCCAGCCAGGTGCGCGTGGCGGCGGATATCCCGCTCGGCGAGCCGCTGCTCCGGGTGAACACCGCCGCGGCCGCCCGCCGTGTCGAGGCCATCACGCAGGTGCGGTCGGCGCAGGTCAGTAAGTCATGGCCGGACCGGATCCTGATCACCGTCCGGGAGCGGACGCCGGTGCTGGCCGTGGCCCGGCCGGGTGCGGCCGGGAGCACGTCCACCGCCGCAGGCGGCGGATACGACCTCATCGACGCCTCCGGAGTAATCGTGCGGACGGCGCAGGCCAAACCGCGCGGCATGGCCGTCTTGTGGCCCTCGGTTCCGGTCACCGCCCTGCAGGGCAGCCCGTCCGTGGCCGCGGCAGCCGCGGTGCTGCGCGAGGTGCCCGCCTGGATCGGGCAGTCCGTGGCGGTGGTCGGCGCGTCCAGCCCGCAGAACGTGACGCTGGGGCTCTCGGACGGGATCACCATCGTCTGGGGGAGCACCGCCCGGGCGACCGCCAAGGCGGCCGAGCTGTCGGCCCTGATGCGCACCCACGCGCACTATTACGACGTGAGCTCGCCCGGGACGGCGGTGACAAGGTGATATTCGCTGCGACACGCCGCGCGCGTTCGTGCGTGGCTAGTTGACCCTGATGACCTGCCACCCTACTGTCCCTAGCAATTGCCGGGCTGACAAAACTTTAAATCTCTACCTGAAGGTGAAACCTGATGGTGAGGCCGGGGGCACGGCCATTACCCAATGGCGGCGAATTCCGCTTCGCTAGCAAGGTTTCCCGAGCCCAGCGCCCTGGTCGGCCGGAATTAGCGGCTCGGCCGGAATGGCGATCGGGAACGTGGACGAGTTAAAACGAGCGGAAAGGTACCCTCCTCGTGGCAGCACCGCAGAACTACCTGGCGGTCATCAAGGTCGTAGGAATCGGCGGCGGTGGCGTTAATGCCGTTAATAGAATGATCGAAGAGGGGCTCAAGGGCGTCGAGTTCATCGCGATCAACACCGACGCGCAGGCTCTGCTGATGAGCGACGCCGACGTCAAGCTCGACGTCGGCCGGGAGCTCACCCGTGGCCTGGGAGCTGGAGCCAACCCCGACGTCGGCTGCCGGGCGGCCGAGGACCACCGGGAAGAGATCGAAGAGGTGCTCAAGGGCGCCGACATGGTCTTCGTCACGGCGGGGGAGGGCGGCGGCACCGGCACCGGCGGTGCTCCTGTGGTCGCGAACGTAGCCCGTTCGCTGGGCGCGCTGACGATCGGCGTGGTGACCCGCCCGTTCGGCTTCGAGGGCAAGCGCCGGGCCATTCAGGCCGAGGCCGGGATCGAGCGCCTGCGCAGCGAGGTTGACACCCTCATCGTCATCCCGAATGACCGGCTGCTGTCCATCTCCGACCGCCACGTCAGCGTGCTGGACGCGTTCAAGGCCGCCGATCAGGTGCTCCTTTCCGGTGTCCAGGGCATCACCGACCTCATCACCACGCCGGGGCTGATCAACCTGGACTTCGCCGATGTGAAGTCCGTCATGTCGGGCGCTGGCTCGGCGCTGATGGGCATCGGCTCCTCGCGCGGCGAGGACCGTGCGGTCGCCGCCGCCGAAATGGCCATCTCCAGCCCGCTGCTCGAAGCCAGCATCGATGGGGCGCACGGCGTGCTGCTGTCTATTCAAGGCGGTTCCGACCTGGGTCTCTTCGAGATCAACGAGGCCGCGCAGCTCGTATCCAATTCAGCGGCTGTGGACGCCAACATCATCTTCGGTGCGGTCATCGACGACGCCCTGGGTGACGAGGTGCGGGTGACGGTCATCGCGGCCGGGTTCGACGAGAACCAGATGGGCCGGACCGCCCCCGGGGCCGGGGGCCGCAACGCCGCCGTGCTCAGCCCAGGGACCGCTGCGGCCGGCCGTGTCCCCCCACCGCGGGGCAACGCCGCCGCGTCCGGCCTGGCCGGGACGTTCGGCGCGGCCTCCGCCGCGGGGTCGCACCTCAGCCCGGCTGCCTCGTCGTACGCGGGTTCCCCGGCCCTGCCGCATACCGGTCCGCTCGCGGGTGACCAGGCCTCCTGGTACGCCGACAACGTCGCGGCCGCGGACGACGATGACCTCACCCGGTCCGCCGCCGAGGCGGCCCCGGCGCTCGATGTCCCGGTCAGCGAGAGCGCCACCGGCGACGCTCCGGCCGGCCAGCCGGAGGGCGCGGGCGAGACCCCGGATGAAGTGGCCGCGGCCGCCTCCAGGACGGCGGCAGCCGCCGAGGACCTGGCCGAGGTCGGCGGTTCCGCCGACGCGACCGTGGACGCGGACGCCGACACCCCGGTCAGTACGGACATTCCCGCTGATTCCGGCCAGACCGCGCCCTGGGACATCCCGGGCGCCCCGGCTGACATCGAGCCGGGCGGGGCCGGGGCGGGCGAGAGCTCCCGGACCGGCGCGGCCGCGCGCGTCTTTGACGTCGCCACCTCCCGGCGGCGGCCGGTCATCTTCGATGAAGACGACGATCTGGACATTCCCGACTTCCTCAAGTGAGCCAGCCCGGGGAGCCGGGCCAGGATCCGGCGCGGCGCGCCGAACTCGCTGACCGGCTGCACCGGGTCCGGGAACGGATCGACGCGGCGTGCGCCGCGGCCGGGCGCGACCCGGCGGAACTAACCCTCATCGCCATCACCAAGACCAGACCGGCGTCGGACGTCCGGCTGCTCTATGAGCTCGGCCAGCGGGATTTCGGGGAAAACCGCGACCAGGAGGCCGCCCCGAAGGCCGCGCAGTGCGCTGACCTGCCCATCACCTGGCATTTCGTCGGCCAGTTGCAGACCAACAAGGCCCCCAGTGTGGTCCGCTACGCGGCCGTCGTCCAATCCGTCGACCGCCTCCGGCTGGTCCGGGCGCTGGGCACCGCGGCCCGCCGTCAGGAGCGGGCCCTCACCTGTCTCATCCAGGTCCGCCTGACCGGAACGGCGGACGATCCAGGCCGGGGCGGTGCGCCCCTGGACGAGGTTCCTGCCCTGGCCGAAGCGCTCGCGGCGGAGGAGGGCCTGGTGCTCGGCGGGATCATGGCCGTTGCTCCGCTGGGCGTCCCGGCCGCGGACGCGTTCGCCGGGCTCACTCCGGCGTCGGCCGCCGTTCGGGCGGTGTGGCCTTCGGCAACGATCATTTCGGCCGGTATGAGTGGTGATCTTGAAGAGGCCGTTGCGGCAGGCGCGACACACCTGCGAATTGGTACGGCGTTGCTCGGCGATCGGCGGCCCACTGTCATGTAATGTCCCTCGCGTGGGCCTGTATCGGGGCGCACACCAGCGTGGAAGTGGTTCGCAGTCGAAGTTGCGGGGGGTTCCGGGAGATCGCTTCCGGGCTAGCGCGGGGGGCTGCCAGATAGGCACAACGGAGGACTGACGGATGGCCAGCGCAATGCGCAAGATGGCGGTCTACCTCGGCCTCGTGGAGGACGATCACCGCTACCAGGACGGGTACGACTCCTACGACGAGTACGAGGACTACGAAGACCAGGCGGACCGCTCCGATGGCCGGGACGATCCGGACGGGCAGCCCGCCGACGGCGCCCACCCATCGTCGCCGCCGCGCCAGGACGGCGCCCGGCAGATGACTGACCTAGCGCGGATCACTACGCTGCACCCTCGCACCTACAATGAAGCACGTACCATTGGGGAGCATTTCCGCGAGGGGATCCCCGTCATCATGAACCTGACCGAGATGGTCGACAGCGACGCCAAGCGCCTCGTCGACTTCGCGGCCGGGCTGATTTTCGGCCTGCACGGGAGTATCGAGCGGGTGACCAACAAGGTCTTCCTGCTCTCTCCCGCGAACGTCGAGGTGGCGGCGGAAGACAAGGCTCGCATCGCGGAAAGAGGCTTCTTCAACCAGAGCTAGCCGACAGTGACGGTGTGATGCGGACCAGCAAAGCTGTTGCTTGCGAGGCCCCAGGCGGGCTTACCGACAAGCGAGGACACGGCCATGGGCATCCTTAAGGTTGTCCTGACCTACGTCCTGACGATCTACCTGGTCATCCTCATCGCGCGGATGATCTTTTCCTGGATCCAGATGTTCGCTCGACAGTGGGTCCCGTCGGGAATACTCCTGGTCATCGCCGAGAGCATCTTCACGGTGACCGATCCCCCACTAAAATTTCTACGTCGCTACATCCGACCGCTCCGCATCGGTACAGTAGCCATGGATCTCAGCTTCATGGTGCTGTTCATCCTGATCCTGATTCTGCTCGACGAAGTCGTGCCACGGATCTGATGAGGTATGTAGTACCGTCTGGTGATCCCAGCCAAGCGCGCCGAGGAGACAAGATGCCGCTGACGCCCGCGGATGTGCGGAATAAGCAGTTCAGTACGACCAGGCTCCGGCCCGGCTACGACGAGGAAGAGGTTGACGCCTTCCTCGACGAGGTCGAGTCCGAGCTCGACCGGCTGATCCAGGAGAACGAAGAGCTCCGGGCGAAGCTGGCAGAGAGCCTGCGAGGGGGAAAGCCGTCTGTTCCCGCATTGAGCTCGCCGCTGGCTGAGACGAAGATGGACATGGCGGCCCCCGAGCCGCCGCGCCCGGAGCCAGAGCGCAGGCAGCCCGAGCCGGTGATGATGGGTTCGATGGCGCCGCACGAGGACAGCATGGACACCGCCGCGCGGGTCCTGTCCCTGGCCCAGCAGACCGCCGACCAGGCCATCGCCGACGCGCGCCGCGAGGCCGACGAGACGCTCGGCCGGGCCCGCCGCGAGGCCGACGAGGTGCTGACCAAGGCTCGCCGCCAGGCCGAGCAGATCACCGGCGACGCCCGGGCCCGCGCTGAGAGCCTTGAGCGCGATGCCCAGGAGCGTCACCGCCAGGCCATGGGCTCGCTTGTTCAGCAGCGTGAGGAGCTTGAGCGCCGGGTCGACGACCTGCGTGCCTTCGAGCGTGAGTACCGCAGCAGGCTGAAGGCGTACCTGGAAGGCCAGCTTCGCGACCTGGAGGCCGGCGTGACCGACAGCGGAGCGTTCCCCACCATGGGCTCCGCGCCGCAGCCTGTCCCGGCGGGGCTGGGCCAGCCCGCCCCACGTAACGGTGGTGCGCCGTCGACCGGGCAGTACGCAGTGCCCGAGGTTGTTCAGCACGCAGGCAGCTTTCACGGAAGCGAGGGCGCGCCCGCGCACGAACGGCGGTAACTGATCGATCCCCGCGGCCTGGACGGTACTGATCGCCCAGGCCGCGGGGTATTTTTGCTTGAACGGGGCGGCGCGGCCGCCAGGGCGGGGCCTTCCCCACCCCGGCGGGAGTGTCGCAAAGGTCGGCGGCTGGGTGGGCCGCGCATTCTGGGAGAACGCCAGTGATCAGGTTCAGTGCGTTCCTCGTGGCCGTCGCGGTGGGCATACTCGTCGCGGGGGGCATTACCAGCAAGCTCTTGCTCGTCTATATCGCGATCGCCGTGAGCGCGGTCGCGCTCCTCTTTCTGCTCATCGGGGCCTTCCTCGACCGCGATGAGCTGCGTGCTCCGGCCGAAGCAGCACTGGCCGGGGCCGACGAAAGAGCGGACGAAAGAGCGGACGAAAGACGCGCGTCGGACCGAGCCCTCGCCGATGAGGCCGGCGTAGCGGCTGCGGCGGCCAGGATCGAGATGGCTGGCGAGGATAGGACGCCTGCTGCGGATGGGCCGACGGAGGGCAGGCCGACTGAGGTTTGGCCGGCGGAGGACAGGCCGGCGGAGGACAGGCCGGCGGAGGACAGGCCGGCGGAGGACAGGCCGGCGGAGGACAGGCCGGCGGAGGATACGGCGGCCGCTGGGGATGGGGACGACGCCGCGGATAGGGACGCTGGGGACGCCGGAATCGCTGGGTCCAGCTCGTCCGGGGATTCCAGCGGAGTCGGCCGTTCCCTAGACCGCGAGCGGTCGGAAAGCTTCGCATACCGCGATGAGCTGGTCTACCGGGAGAGCACCGCCTTCCGGTCGCCCGAATGGCCGGGCCGCCCGGGCAGTTACCGCAGCCCCCAGACCGGCCAGGACCGGCCCCCGGGTCAGCACGGCCGACCCAGCCAGCGCCCAGCCCCAGGCGACCCGGGCCCCGGCCCAGACCAAACTTCGGCTCGTTCAGATCCGGCCGGGACTCGTCCCGAACCGGTCCAGGCTCGCTCAGCAGACCCGGCCGGGGCTCCTCCCGAAACGGTCCCGATCCGCCCAGACCCAAGCGGGACTCGTCCCGAAGATCGGCCCGCGCCCGGCCACAAACCAGCCGAAACCCGGGCCGACCTGACCGTCGAGCTACCTTTCCCTGCATCGGGCCAGCCGGGCCTATCCGAGCAGCCCACCGTCCTTGAGCAGCCCACCGTCCTTGAGCAGCCCACCGTCCTCCAGCGGCCTGCCGAACCCCAGCAGCCCGCTGCGACCGATCAGCCCACTAAGCCCCCGGAGCCCAGCCAGACGGCCGAGCCCCGTCCACCTCGGGCGACCGACCCAGAGACCGAACGGGCCCAGGAGTCCAGTCCAACCCCCGAGGCCGGCCCATCTCACGACCATGCGCCATCCGCCGAGGCCGAGCCGCCCGGAGCGCAGGGAAACGGGAGCCTGCCCGACCATCACGAAGTGACCGTGGTCCCGGGTGTGCCTCGCTACCACAAGAGTGAATGCATCCTGATCCGCTTCATGGGAGATGGCGACCTGCAGAAGATGGAAGTCGCAGCGGCCCGGGACGCAGGCTGCACGCCCTGCCGGGCCTGCCAGCCGGACGGTGCGGAGGCGGACTAGCGAGGCGTCGCTCGGCCAGCGCCGGGCAGAATCCCCGCTACGCCCGCCGGAGCCAGAACCGTAGGCCCAGCAGGTCGTCCCTATGCTCGGCGAACCCGGCGTTGGCGGTTTCCGGGGACGGCTCGCCGAGCTCGAAGCTCGTGGCCAGCACCTCGGCCGCAATCACCGGCGCCTGCTCGGTCAGCGCGGCGGCCAGCTCCGGATCACTGGCTTCCCACCACAGCGCGATCCGGTCGGTGACATCGAGGCCGTCGCTCTTCCGCGCGTCCTGGATGAGCCGGATCACCTCCCGGGCCAGGCCCTCACAGCGCAGCTCCGGGGTGAGCGTTGTCTCCAGCGCCACCGTCTCGCCACCGTCGCTGGCGACCGTCCAGCCCGCCTTGGGCGTCTGGGTCACGATCACTTCGTCGGGACCGACCGATACGGCTTGCCCGTCCACGGTGACGTTGGCGGCCCCGGCCGTACGCAGCTCGGCAGCCAGGCCCGCCGCGTCCGCGGCCCCGATCGCCTTGGCGACCGTCGGCGTGGCCTTGCGGAACCGGCCCCCTAGCGCACGGAAGTTCGGCTTCACGACGTAATCGACCAGTTCGGCGTCGACCGTGGCCAGCGTCTCCAGCGCGTGTACGTTCAGTTCCTCGGCGATCTGCGCCCGCAGTTCGGCCGGCAGCGACGCGAACCCCGGTGCACTGATCAGGGCCCGGCCCAGCGGCTGGCGGGTCTTCACCGTGGCCGCGGCCCGCGCCGAACGCCCCAGTTCGACCAGCCGGCGCGTCAGCGCCATGTCCGCGGACAGGTCCTCGTCAATGAGAACGGCGTCGGCCACTGGCCAGCTGGCCAGGTGCACCGACTCCGGCGCTCCGGCGGCGCGCAGCGCGCTCCACACGTAGTCGGTCAGGAACGGCGTGATCGGGGCCATCAGCCGGCTCACCGTCTCCAGGCACTCGTACAGCGTGGCGAACGCCGAGCTGGACTCCGCAGTCCGTGGGCCTTCCCAGAACCTACGGCGTGACCTGCGCACATACCAGTTGGACAGGTCATCGGTGAAGGCTGCGATGCGCCGTCCCGCGCTCGCGGTGTCGAAGCCCTCCAGTGCGGCGGTGACGTCCCGCACCAGGGTGTGCAGCTCGCTGAGGATCCACCTGTCCAGCACCGGCCGGCCCGCGGGCGCGGGGGCCTCGCTCAGCCGTTCCGGGCCCCAGGCGTTGCCGTCGGCGGCGGCCGCGTTGGCGTACAGAGCCAGGAACGAGACGGTGTTCCAGTAGGTGAGCAGGACCTTGCGGACGATCTCCTCCAGCGCCGCGTGTCCGACCCGGCGGGTCGACCACGGGGAGCCCGATGCGGCGAAGAACCAGCGCAGCGCGTCCGCGCCGTGCTGCTCCATCAGCGGCAGCGGCTCCAGCACGTTGCCCAGGTGCTTGCTCATCTTGCGGCCTTCTTCGTCCACGACGAGCCCGAGGCACACCACGTTCTCGTAGGAGGACCTGCCGAACACGATGGTGCTCACCGCCATCAGTGAGTAGAACCAGCCCCGGGTCTGGTCGATCGCCTCACAAATGAACTGCGCGGGGAAGGCCCGCTCGAACTCGGCCTCGTTATGCCACGGTGCGCCGAACCGCGCGAACGGCATCGAACCGGAGTCGTACCAGGCGTCGATGACGTCGGGGACCCGCCGCGCCCGCGCGCCGCAGTCCGGGCAGCCAAACGTCACCTCGTCGACGAACGGCCGGTGCGGATCGAGCGCGGACAGGTCCCGGCCCGCCAGCTCGGACAGCTCCGCCCGGGAACCGACGCACGTGGTGTGCCCGTTCTCGCACTCCCACAGAGGCAGCGGCGTACCCCAGTAACGGGTACGGGACAGCGCCCAGTCCACGTTGTTACGCAGCCACTCGCCGTACCGGCCGTGCTTGATGTTCGGCGGCTGCCAGTTGGTCTTCTCGTTCTCGGCCAGCAGCTGGTCCTTGACCGCCGTAGTGCGGATGTACCAGGACGGCAGGGCGTAATAGATCAGCAGGGTGTGGCAGCGCCAGCAGTGCGGGTAGCTGTGCTCGTACGGCTCGGACCTGAAGAGCAGGTCCCGGTCGTCCAGATCCTGGATCAGCCGCGGGTCGGCGTCCTTGAAGAACATGCCGCCCACTAGGGGCACGCCGTCGTCGAACCGGCCGTCCAGGCGGATCGGGTTGACCACCGGTAGCCCGTGAGCCCGGGAAGTCTGCATGTCATCCGCGCCGAACGCGGGCGCCATGTGCACCAGGCCGGTGCCGTCCTCGGTGGTTACGAACGATCCGGGCACCACGACGTGCGCGTCCGGGATCTCGATCAGGTCGAACGGCCTGTCGTACGTCGAACCGAGCAGCTCGCTGCCCGGGAACCGGGCGGCTACGTGCCAGCCTTCGCCGAGCACGTTCGGCATCAGTGCCTCAGCCACCACCACGCGGTCGTCCTCTAGGGCGCTGTCGCTGGGCCGCCGGGCCACCACGTAGGTGACCTCAGGGTGCACGGCGACCGCGGTGTTGGAGACCAGCGTCCACGGTGTCGTCGTCCAGACCAGCAGGTCCGCGCCGACCAGCTCGGGGCTCGCGCCTTCCGGCAGGCTGGCAAGCGGGAAGCGCACCGTAACCGACGGGTCGGTGACCGTCTGGTATACGCCGGGCTGACCCATCTCGTGGTCCGACAGCGGGGTACCGCAGCGCGGGCAGTACGGGCTGATCCGGAAGTCGCGGACGAGCAGGCCCTTGGCGTAGACGTCCTTCAGCGACCACCAGACGGACTCGATGTAGGACGGGTCCATCGTCCGGTACGCCTTGGACAGGTCGATCCAGTAACCCATCCGCTCGGTCAGGTCGGTGAACGCGTCGACGTGCCGGAGCACCGACTCGCGGCAGCGCTCGTTGAACGCGGTGATGCCGTACGCCTCGATGTCTTTCTTACCCGAGATGCCCAGCTCACGCTCGACAGCCACCTCGACCGGCAGGCCATGGCAGTCCCAGCCCGCCTGCCGGGGCACGTAGAACCCCTGCATGGTCTTGAACCGGGGGAAGACGTCCTTGAAGACGCGGGCCTCCACGTGGTGGACGCCCGGCATGCCGTTGGCGGTCGGCGGCCCCTCGTAGAACGTCCAGGGCAGGCCGCCTTCGGTCTGCATCAGTGAGCGTGTGAAGACATCACCGTCGTGCCAGCGGACCAACATCTCGCGCTCCACGGCGGGCAGGTCGATCTGCGCCGGCAGCGCGGGGAAGCGGGGCGTGCTGCCGTCTGCCTGCGGTGCGGTCTCGGATACCTGCGACATGATGCCGACGCCTCCAGCAATTCCGAACGGGACTTTGCTGGAGGGACGAGATCGCCGTGCGGCGTTCCCGCGGTACCACCCTCCTTGGCCGCTGCCGGTGCCAGGCGTGCGCGACCCTCTCGAGGATTCCTGCGGCCGGTTCTACTGAGCCCGGGCCACGTCCGGGGAAGGAGTGGAGGGGGCCGTTCTTCCGGCAGCTCCGGGGTGATCTGGTCCGCTGGGCTGGCCTCCGGGCTCGCACCGTCCCCGGATCGCTCCTGGCCTGCGGTCAGCGGCAGCTGTCCCCATCAATGCCGTGCAGGTATTCAGGATATCTGAACGGCCCACCGGACCGAACTTATTTCCTGACCGCCGGCCGCCGCAGGACCCGGTGCGGCGGCCGCCGCAGGACCCGGCAGGCCGACCCCGGGGGCTGGGCCGGCCCGATCTTGAGGCATCTGCAACCGCGGGCGTGAACCGGCCGAAGTACCCGTACGTGAGTGAACTGACATCTCATTTGCGGAGAAACGCGATGTGACTTATTCTCCGTTGACCGTTCATATTCATGATCGTCTATAGCCCGTCGTGGGAGGCGTTAGATGGCCACAGCCCCGCGTACCGACGCCGCAACTCTTCCGGTGCGGCCAGGGGAGGAGCCCTGGACCGGCTCCGAGCTCGCCGAGGTGCGGGACGCGCTCGAAGCGGAAGCCGCCGGGCTGCGTCGTGACATCGAGGAGGCTGAGTCGCATATCGCTGACCGGCTAGGCGATGGAATCCGCGAGGCGGGCGACGACGAGGCGGACGTTGGGGTGAAGACGTTCGAGCGCGAACACGAGTTC
>Ga0302326_10004034_pt1 | contig 34197 bp, 25 predicted proteins | sample Palsa_T0_3_FD_202264 | JGI IMG/M metagenome (GOLD analysis project Ga0302326, IMG submission 202264) | Peat permafrost microbial communities from Stordalen Mire near Abisko, Sweden - Palsa_T0_3 | ecosystem: Environmental > Terrestrial > Soil > Palsa > Peat permafrost | place: Sweden: Abisko...
AGAGCCGCGCGAAGCCCCACGCCAGGCCCACGCCAAGCAGCGGCACCCCGAGACCCAGCAGAGCGCCGCGGCTCTCGAAGCCGACGAAGAGCCCGAGCGCCCCCATCGCCAGCCATGGTGCGCGGCACGCGATCGCCGTCGGGACGACGCCGTGTCCTTCGTCCTGGCGATCGAAGACGGCCACGGCGAGGCCCCCAAACGCCATCGCCAGCCCCGACATCGTGCAGATGTCGCCCAGCATCGTGCGCGCCTGGACGAAATAGAGGGGCATCGTCGAGAGCACCACAGCCGCGTACACACCCGTGCGGCGGTCGAAGAGGCGAGCGACGAACCCGTAGGTGGCGAGGACCCCGAAGAGCCCCCAGATCGCGAGCGGAAGGCGGCCCGCCCACTCGTGCAAGCCAAAGACCCTGAAGCCCAGAGCAATCGACGAAAAGGGCAGCTGCGGCCGGCCAAGGTCGTTCAGGTGCGGCAGCGAGTTGTCGGCCCCCGTCAGCGCCAAGCCGGAGGCCCCGTAGAGGTTATAGGCCACGCGGCGCGACAGGTCGGCGACGTTGAGTTCGTACGGGTCCCACAGGCCGCTCTTCGACAGAAAGGCGAGGAAAAGGACCGCGGGGACGGCCGCCGCCACCGCCAACGGCACCCACTTCGTCCAGGAGGGCGGCGAGGCGGCAGGCGCCGCAGAAGCCCCATCGGGCCCCGGTCCCTCCCCCGCGACCAGCGGCGCGGGCGCTGCCGCGGATACGGTTTGAGGGTCGTCGGTCATGGCGGCGATGGTTCCCGGGCAGGCGGGCGCGGGGGAAGCGCGCGGACACTACTTCCAAGGTCCGCCGCGGCGCAAGCCGGCGCGTGCTAAAGCGCGGGCTGGCCATGTCCCGGTCGCCGAGGCGCCGGGGCCCCCACGCATGAGCAAGACGATCCCCGAAGGAACCGCCGACGCGGAGGCGACGCCTCGCGCCGGGCGTGTGGCGCTCGTCGGGCGCCCCAACGTCGGCAAGAGCACGTTGCTGAACGCCCTCCTTGGCGAGCCAATCGCGATCATCAGCCCGCACCCGCAGACGACGCGCGAGGTCGTCCGCGGCATCCTGACGGTGCGAAACGCGCAGTGCGTCTTCGTGGACACGCCGGGCGTGCACGCACCGCGCACGCGGCTCGGCCGCTGGATGAACGAGGCCGCCAACGAGGCGGCGCGCGAGGCCGACGTGCTGGTCCTGGTCGCCGAGGTCCCTCAGGCCAAAGACAGCGCCCGCGATTTGCGCCCCGACCCGGCGGATCTCAAGCTCGCCGCCGAGCTTCCGAGCGCCCGTACTGTGCTCTGCCTCAACAAGGTCGACCGTATCAAGGACAAGGGTCGCCTGCTGCCGCTCATCGCCGCGTTCTCGCGCGCGTGTCCGTTCGCCGCGACGGTCCCGATGAGCGCGAAGCGCGAGCAAGGGGTCGAGGCGCTCCTCGAGGAGGTCCGCGCCTTGCTACCCGAGCAGCCGTTTCTCTTCGAGCCGGACACGCTGTCCGATCAGCCGGTGAGGTTCTTCGTGGCGGAGTTCGTCCGCGAGCAGATCCTGCAGCAGACCAAGCAGGAGGTGCCCCACGGCGTGGCCGTCGTGGTGGAGCGGTTCGACGAGGGAGGGAACATCGTGCAGATCGAGGCCACGGTGCACGTCGCGCGCGAGTCGCACAAGCGGATCCTCGTCGGCGCGCGCGGCAGCATGATGAAGAACATCGGCATCGCCGCTCGGCAGCGGGTGGAGACGATGATCGAACGCCGCGTGAACCTGCGCCTCTGGGTCCGGGTCACGCCCGGGTGGATGGAGAACGCCGAGCGCCTGCGTGAACTGGGATACTCCCCACCCCAGCGCGGCGAACCCGAGGTAGCGCCCGACAGATGACCCGTCACCGGACCCCTTCCCTCACCCGCCCCGCGTCGCTCCCGGGAGGCCTCGGCGCGACGCCGATCGTCGCCATCGTGGGACGCCCCAACGTCGGCAAGTCCACGCTGTTCAATCGACTCGCGCGCGCGCGCATCGCGATCGTCCACGACGAGCCCGGCGTGACGCGCGACCGCAAGTACGCGGACACAACGGCGTTCGGCAAGCGCTACGCGATCGTCGACACGGGCGGCTTCGACCCGCACGACGACGATCCGATGCGCGTGGGGATCGCGTCCCAGGTCCGCTCGGCCGTCGAAGAGGCGGACGCCATCGTCTTCGTCACGGATGCCACCGCAGCGCTGACGGAGGCGGACACCGCCGCCGTGGCGCTGCTTCGTGCGAGCGGCCGCCCGGTGTTCTTCGCGGCGAACAAGGCGGATTCGCCGCAAGTCGATGCCGACGCCTTCGAGCTCTATCGCCTCGGCGTCGACCGCGTGTTTCCGGTGAGCGCTCTGCACGGCCGCGGCATCGGCGAGCTCGAGTCGGCCTTCGTGGCCGCGCTTCCGGACACGCCCGAGGAGACGGAAGCCGAGGACACGCTTCCGCGCATCGCGCTCATTGGTCGTCCCAACGCCGGCAAGAGCAGCCTGCTCAACCGCATCCTCGGCGAGGACCGAGTGCTCGTCGACGCGCGGCCCGGCACGACGCGCGACGCCATCGACGCAGTGCTCGAGCGGGACGGGACGCGCTATGTCTTCATCGACACGGCGGGCATCCGCCGCAAGGGCAAGGTGGCCAAGGAGGCCAGCGAGGTCGAGTCGCTCAGCGTGCTCTCATCCATCCGGGCCATCGAGCGCGCCCACGTGGTGGTCATGCTCTGCGACGCGCAAGAAGGCGTGGCCGAGCAGGACGCGAAGATCCTTGGGCTCGCAGAGGAGCGCGGGCGCGGGATGATCGTCGTCCTCAGCAAGAGCGACCTCCTGCCCAAGACCGAGATGGCGAAGGCGGAAGAGATGGCGCGCGAGAAGCTCGCGTTCGCGCCGTACGTGCCGGTGGTCCGCGTGAGCGCCAAGGATGGCCGGGGCGTCGGCGAACTGTTCGAGACGATCGATCGGGTTCGCGACGCTTCACGCAAGCGAATCTCGACGGGGGCGCTCAACCGCTTCTTCGAGGAGGTCATCGAGATTCGGCCGCCTCCGACGATGGGCGGCGGCCGCGCGCCGCGCCTTTACTATGTGACTCAGGCCGAGGTGGGACCGCCCACGTTCGTCGCCATGACCAATGCGCCCGACCACATCCATTTCTCGTACAAGCGCTTCGTCATCAACCAGCTACGCAAGCGCTTCGGGTTCGAGGGCGTGCCCGTCCGCGTGCACTACAAGGCGCGAAGGCGGCGCGGGGAAGACAAGCCGAAGCCCTAGCGGGGGCGCAGGGAGAGGCGTCGGCCGTCTCGGTGCTCGCGTCGGCTCGGCCCCGCACAGGGGTGCGGGGACCCCACCTCGCCGCCGCTGCGCGCCGAGACGGCCGACGCCTCTCCCTGCGGCCTGCTGGCTGGATCGTGTGGCTAGATGCCGCCTCGCATGAGCATGTCGGAGATGGCGCCGAGGTTCTTCAGGTCGTGGACGTCGCTCGCGAGCTCGGGCACGCGGACGATGGGGACCTCGCCGCCCGAACGGCCTCGCAGATTGCTCACGTGGTGCTCGTCGAGGGCCGCCAGGCGGACCGCATCCGCGTACGCCTGAAGGACGCGCGCGGCGCCGTCGGCCCCGAGGGGAAGGCCGCGCGCGGCGATCGCCTCGGACGCGTCGCGTTCCGTCGGTGGCGACGAGCCACTCGGGAGCGAGGGGACCTGCCGGTATCGGTTCACGACGAACGCGCCACGCGGCATCGACGCCGCTTGGAGTCGCTCGCTGAAAAAGACGACCTCTTCGAGGCTCATCGGCTCGGGGCTCGTCACCAGTACGAACGACACGTCGGGGCTGCGGAGCGCGGACTCCACCATCTGCGCGCGCTGCCGGAAGCCACCGAACAGATCGTTCATCTCCGTGATGAACTCGGCCATTGCGGCCAGAAAGCCGGCCCCGGTGATCCGGCCGAGACCGCGCAGCACGAGGGCCGCCGACCGCGCCAAGAGATTGAAACTGACCTTGCCGGTCGACTGGAATGCCTGGAGAAACCACCGGATTGCCGCCGAATCCAGCGCCTCGACCATCCGTCCGGGCGCGTCGAGGAAGTCGAGGGCGTTCGCGGTGGGGGGTGTGTCGAGGATGATAAGGTCGAAGCGCGGATCGCGCTGCACGGCCACGAGCTTCTCCATGGCCATGTACTCCTGCGTCCCGGCGAGCGACGCGGACACGTACCCGTACAGCTTGTTGTCGAGGAGCTTGCGCGCGCGTTCCGGCGAGGACGAGTACTTCAGAATGAGCTCGTCGAACGTGCGCTTCGTGTCGAGCATCATCGCGCTGAGCGCCCCGGTCATCGGCAGGCCCGCGCGCGCGAATAGCTCCGGGGCGACCGCTTGCTCGTCGCTCGACATCCGCTCGAGGCCGAGCGACTCGGCGAGGCGTCGGGCCGGGTCGATGGTGAGGCAGAGCACGCGCCTGCCGCGCGCCGCCGCCGCCACGCCGAGCGCCGCGGCGGTCGTCGTCTTGCCGACGCCCCCCGCTCCGACGGCGACGAGCACGTGCCGCGTCATCACGAGCTGCTCGAGGGTCTCGGGCGCTGTCCTGTTCGGCACCGCGGTCATTCGTGGTCCCCGCTGTATTCGCCGTCGCCCAGGTTCTCGAAGCGCGTGTACTGGGCGTCGAACTTCACCTTGACCGTGTCGGTGGGCCCGTTGCGCTGCTTCGCGATGATGAGCTCCGCCACGCTCCGGTCGGCGGTCTCCTTGTTGTAGTACTCGTCTCGGTAGATGAAGCAGATGTTGTCGGCGTCCTGTTCGATGGCGCCCGACTCACGGAGGTCGGAGAGCTGCGGCCGCTTGCTCTTCTCCCCGCGAGTCTCGACGGCGCGATTGAGCTGGCTGAGCGCGATGACGGGCAGGCTGAGCTCCTTGGCAAGCTGCTTCAGGCCGCGGGAAATCTCGCTGATCTCTTGCTCGCGCGATGCGGCGTTCTCCCGCCCCCTCATGAGCTGCAGGTAGTCGACGACGACGAGGCCGAGGCGCTGCGTGCGCTCGCCCGTCTTGGGATCGACCGCGTCGAACTCGGACTTGAGCCGGCGCACCTTGGACCTCAGCTCGAGGATCGACAGGGCCGCCGAGTCGTCTACCCAGATGTGCAGGTTGGCGAGGTGCGAGGCCGCCTGCGTCAGCTTGGTCCAGTCGCTCGGCGTCAGCATGCCCGTGCGCACCCGGCTCACGTCGACGCGCGCCTCGGCGCAGAGCATACGGTTGACGATCTGCTCACGCGGCATCTCGAGCGAGAACACGACGACGCCCTGCCCAGGCTCCGTCCAGCGCTCGTTGGGATCGTTCGCGCTCTCGAGCTGCTGAGGGCTGGCGACGTTGACCGCCATGTTCAAGACCAGGCTCGTCTTGCCCATGCCCGGGCGCGCCGCCACGATCGTGAGCTCGCCGTCGTGAAGGCCGCTCGTCATGCGATCGTAGCGGTCGAAGCCCGTCGGGATGCCGATGATGCGCGCGCCACGCTCGGTGGCCTTGGTGATGCGCTGGAACGTCTCCCGCATCACGTCGCGCAGCGGTTGGACGCTCGTCGAATCCTGCGTTCGCGCGATGTCGTACACGGCCTGCTCGGCCGAATCGATGAATTCTTTCGCCTCGCCGTAGCCCGCATAGCCCTGCGCCGCGACGCGCTGGCAGGCGAGGATGAGCTGCCGCACCCGCCACTTCTCGTGGATGGTCCGGCCGTACGAGACGACGTTCACGACGGCCGGGGCGGCGTTGAGGACCTCGGTCAGGTACGCCATGCCGCCCACCTGCGCGAGGCGATCCCGGTCGCGCAGCCACGAGGCGATCTGGATGACGTCCACGGGGCGACCCTGCGAGCTCAGCTCCGTGGCTGCCTCGTAGATGCGGCGGTGGGCCTCCGAGTAGAAGTGCTCCGGCCGGAGGAACTCGTTGACCTTGTCGAGCGCCAGAGGGTCGACCATCACGGCCGAGAGCACGGCCGCCTCCGCGTCGAGGTCGTGCGGAGGCACGCGCGCTTCGACCACGCTCGTATCCGACCTGTGTCCACCGTCGACGCGCAGGTTCTCCACAAGACCTCAACAGGCCGACGCGCCGGCCTCGTGGAGATCGGCGGCGCGCGCCCGCAAATCCCTTATCTCACTACTCCGGCTGGTTGTCTTGCCGGTCGAGCGCGCTTACTTGGCGACCACGTCCACCTTGACGGTAGCGGTGACGTCCGAGGCCAGCTTGATCACGACCTCGTGGGTGCCGACGGTGCGAATCGGCTCGGTCAAGTGCACGGCGCGGCGGTCGACCTTGGTGCCGCGCGCGGCAAGAGCGGCCTCGATGTCCTTGACGGTCACGGATCCGAAGAGGCGGCCGTCCTCGCCTGCCTTCTGGGCGATGGTGATCGAGACGTTCGAGAGTGCCGTCGCGACGTCGCGCGCCTCCTTCTTGGCCTTCTCGGCGCGGGCGATGGCAACGGCCTTCGCGTGCTCGATGCGGCTCACGGCGTCGCTCGTCGCGGGGACGGCGAGCTGCCGCGGGATCAAGAAGTTGCGGGCGAAGCCTGGCCGGACGCGCACGAGCTCGCCGCTCTTGCCGACCTTCTCGACGTCGTGTTGAAGGACCACCTGGATGTTTGCGGGCATGGGCGTTGTCTTCCGTAGCGGAGATTCAGTGCGTCACCGTGAACGGCAGCAGGGCGATGTTGCGCGCGCGCCGCACGGCGAGCTGCACCTTGCGCTGATGCCTCGCGCAGTTGCCGCTGATGCGCCGCGGAACGACCTTGCCGCGTTCAGTGACGAAGTACTTGAGGGCCTGCGGGTCCTTGTAGTCGATGACCAGCGTCTTCTCGGCGCAGTAGCGGCACACACGGCGCTTGCCGCGCCGGCGACCGATCTCGGCGTTGAGATCCGGGCCACGGGTGATGTCCCTGTCGTCGTCCATCATCGCCATGGCTACTTCTCCTCCTCCGCTTCCTTCTCCCGCACTTCTTTCGGCGTGCCGTCGTCGGCCTCGTCCGCGTATTCTTCGACCTCGTCCGGACGGCGTATGCTGCGCGGCGCCTCGGGGCCGAGGTCGATGAGGCCGAGCTGCTTCTCGCGCGACTCTTCCTTCTCGTCCTCGGGCGCCGGCTCGATCTTGCCGAGCTTCGTCTCCTCCGGATCGATCTGAAGGGCGGCGAGGTCGACGACATCGGCCGTCTGCACCGTCATGAACTTGAGCACGGTGTCTTGCAGGGCGAGGTTGCGCTCGACCTCGGCCACGAGCCCGCCTCCGCCCACGTACTTGAGGTAGATGTAGAGGCCCTTCCGCTGCTTGCCGAGCGGGTACGCAAGCTTGCGCCGGCCCCAGGCCTCGACCTTCACCAGCTTGCCGCGCTCGCGCTCCAAGGCGTCGGCGACGCGTGACTGGATCCGCTCCGCGGTGTCGGCGTCGACATCGGAGCGCAGGATGTAAATGGTCTCGTATTCGCGGGCCTGGGCGTGCGCATTGACGCGCACGGGGGCGTTCGAGGTCGTCGCTGTCACTTTTGGGGTTCCTCTTGGGCTACGTCCCCGATGTGGGGGCGCGGGCCCGTGGGACGCAGTGCCCACGAGCGAGGGAGAGCGCGGGCTTTTAGCACAACTTCGGACCAGTACAACAGCGCTTGAAAACTCGGGGGCGTCTCACCCCAAGCGGGCGTGCTGGCAGGTCGTGGGGGAGTTCGAGTCGGAGGTGCCTTCGGACGGGCGGGGAGGTGGCCCGTGACGGCGCCTGCTGCCGCCGGCCAGACAGGAGGGGCCCCCGCCCGGCCGAAGGCACCTCCGACTCGAACTCCCCCCAACGCCCTGCCAACACGCCTCTCGGGTTGAATCGCGGGCCCTAGCGGACGGAGTTCGCACGCTCCAGCACCAAGGACACGGCCCGCCCGATCACGTCCGATAGATCCGCGCGCTCGGCGGCGTCGAAATCGCTCAAGACCCAGTCGACTACCTGCCCGCGAAACCCGGGGGCAGGACGGCCGATGCCGACGCGGACACGCGAGAAGTCCGCGGTCCCGAGGGCCTGCACGACATGGCGCACCCCGTTGTGCCCCGCGTGGCCCCCGCCCACCTTCGACCGAACCTCCCGCCACCGCAGGTCCAGCTCGTCGTGCACGACGATGATCTCCCCCGGCTCGGATTTGAAGAAGGTCGCCGCCGCGCGGACGCTTTCGCCGGACAGGTTCATGAACGTCTGCGGCTTCAACAGGACGGCCGGGACGCCGTTCGGCAGATCCCCGCGCGTCCAGAGGCCAGAGAACTTCTCCCGGAACGCCGGAAACGAGCCCTCGCGCGCGAGAGCGTCGACCACGAGGAAGCCGATGTTGTGCCGGTTGCCCCCGTACGAAGGGCCGGGATTGCCGAGACCCGCGACGAGAAGCACGGACAACCCGAAGAAGCGCTACTTCTTCTTTTCTTCCTTCTTGTCGTCCTTCTTGGCCTCGGCGGCAGGAGCAGCGGCGCCCGCGGCAGGAGCAGCAGCACCCGGCGCAGCGGCAGCCGCACCAGCCACCGGCGCGGCGACCTCTTCGACTTCCTTCTCCGGGGCGACGACGGCAACCAGCGTTTGCGTCGCGGCGAGGCGCACGACCACGCCGGCCGGCAGGGTGAGGTCCTTCGTTGCGATGTGCTCTCCGAGCTCGAGGTGCGTGACGTCGGTGCTGATCTTCACCGGCACGACGTTCGGCAGACACCGCACGGGCAGCATCCGGTGCACGATACGAAGGACGCCGCCCTTCGCGACGCCCACGGCCTTGCCCGTCGTGACCAGGGGCACCTCGACATCCACCGCCTGGTCGAGCTTCACCTCGACGAAGTCGACGTGCTCGAGAGACCGCGCGAGCGGGTGCAGCGTGAAGTCCTTGATCATCGCGAGGAGCTTCTTCCCGTCGAGATCCAGCTCGATGAGCGTGTTCTTTCCGAGCTCGCTCCGGAGGATCGCGGCGACGTCTTTGGGGCCCACGGCGATCGACGTGGCAGGGAGACCTTTGCCGTACGCCACGGCGGGGACGAGGCCCTCCTGGCGCAGGCGCCGCGCGGCGCCCTTTCCGTCGGCCTGGCGCGGCTTGGCCGCGAGCGTTTGCATGGTCGTGGCGGTCATTGGGGGCCGGCTACGTAGCACCCCCGGGGCCCCCACGCAATTCACGCAAAGAGAGAGCTGACGCTATCGGAGCTGTGGATCCGCTTGATGGCCTCGCCGAGGAGGCGCGCGATGGAGATCTGCTTGATCTTGGGACACGCCCTCGCCGCGTCCGAGAGCGGGATGGTGTCGGTCACGACGACTTCGGTGAGCGGCGACTCGGCGATCCGCCTCACGGCGGGGCCCGAAAGCACGCCGTGCGTCGCGCACGCGACCACGGTTCGAGCTTCCTTCTCCGCGAGGGCCCTGGCTGCGCCGCAGAGCGTGCCCGCCGTGTCGATGATGTCGTCGATGATGATGCAGTCCTTGCCCTTGACCTCGCCGATGAGGTTCACGACTTCGGACACGTTCGCGCGCTCGCGGCGCTTGTCGATGATGGCGAGGCTCGCGCCGAGGCGCTTCGAGTACGCGCGCGTGCGCTCGACGCCGCCCGCGTCGGGCGACACGAAGACCGTCGACGAATCGAACTTCTTGCGCAGGTAGTCGTCGAGAAAGACGGGCAGCGCGTGCAGGTGGTCGAAGGGAATGTTGAAAAAGCCCTGGATCTGGCCCGCGTGCAGGTCGACCGAGACGACGCGCTGAACGCCGGCGACCTGGAGCAAGTCCGCCACGAGCTTCGACGTGATGGGCGTGCGGGGCGCGACCTTGCGGTCCTGCCGCCCGTAGCCGTAGTAGGGCATGACGGCCGTGATGGATCCCGCGGAGGCCCGGCGCAGGGCGTCGACCATGATGAGCAGCTCCATCACGTTGTCGTTCGTGGGGCTGCTCGTCGACTGGATGACGAAGGCATCGACGCCGCGGACGTTCTCGCCGATCTCGACGAAGCTTTCGCCGTCGCTAAAGCGCGTCACACGACACTTGCCGAGCGGCGTCTCCAGGTAGACGCCGATGGCAGCGGCCAGCTCCGCGTTCGCGTTCCCGGAGAAGAGGCACACCTTCTTGAACACTTACGCGAACCTCCGTCGTGCGGGACTCGCGCCGCCGTTACGCGCCCCCGGCCCCCCAAGTAGCTTGGCGCGCAACAGGCTGTCAACGGACGCGCAACGGGCGCGCTCCGCCGAGCCCTTCGGCGGGCAACGCGCCGGGCCGCATTTTGGGCTCTTTGGCGGCGCCGCCGTCCAGTGCCGGGTCGCCCACGGCCGCCGCCGCGGCCGGCATCTGCGGCTCCGGAAGGACGGGAGCCGCGGGGTCGGGCAGCTGCGGCGGTTGGACCGCGACCGCCGCCGGGCGTCTGAGGGGAGCGCCGTCGTCATGCGTGAGCGTCTTCACGATCGCCGCGATGCAGAGCATGCCGGAGACACCCACGGCCACCCGGACGTACCGTGCGAAACGCGCGCGACGCGCGATCGCCAGCGGCGTCAGGCTGCGGACGCGCCTATCGCGCGCGTCGAGGCCGAACAGATCCTCTTCGGTTTCCGGGACCGTGCCGTGCGACGGGGGCGGCCATGAGGGCCGCCGCGTGGTGAAGAAGCGCGCGTCGAGGTCGACCGGTGGAACGCTGTGCTCGTCCTCGGGCACCTCGACGTCGGGCACCTCGTCGTCGGGTACCGAAACCGCGGGCGCCGACACCGCGGGCGTCGAGATAGCGGACGCCGAGACCGCCGAGGCTTCTTCGACGCGAGGGACCGCGACTTGCCCAGCTAGGGTCGTCACCTCCAGCTGCTCGCGTACCGTCTCGACCGCCGCCAGCCTCTTCTCGGATCTCTTCTTGGCTCGCCGGCTCTTCCGCTTGCTACTCATGCGTCGGCATCTCCGTCGATCATCTTTGCGCATCCATCCGTTCCCGTCATGGCCCATCGACATCCATCCAGCTCTGGCACACGGCCGACGGTCGAGGTCGTGCTCCGCGCTGCGCGCGCCGCGGAGCCACTCGGGCGCGGACACCCTTGGGTGTGGCAGGACAGTATTGCCGGCGGTCTGAAGGACGCCGAGGTCGGCGATGAAGTCCAGGTGCTGGCCCCCGATGGGTCCCCCGTCGGGCGCGGTCTGGCGGACCCAGGGTCACCCATCGCCGTGCGACTCTGGACGAAGGGACGCAAGCCGATCGGCGAGGACGTGTGGAAGGCGCGCTCCGAGCGGGCCTGCGCAATGCGGCGCCGTCTCTTCGACGACCACGCTACCGATGCCTACCGCGTCGTCCACGGCGAAGGGGACCGAATGCCGGGGTTCGTCGTCGACCGCTACGGGCCCGTCGCGGTGGCGCGGACCGACGGAGACGCGGCAGCCACCCGGATCGATGACTTCGCCCGCGCCGTCTGGCCCGAACTGGAGACGCTCGGCGTCGCGTCGCTCGTGCACCGCGCCGGCGCCAAAGGCGAGACGCCACGGATCGAGGTACTCCGCGGCCGTCCGCCGCCGGACACGATCGAGGTCCGCGAGCACGGCGTGCCGTTCGTCGTGGACCTGGCGCGCGGGCAGAAGACGGGGGCCTTCCTCGATCAGCGAGAGAACCGCGCGCGCGTCGGCGAGCTCGCGCGCGGCCGGCGTGTGCTGAACCTCTTCTCTTACGCGGGCGGCTTCTCGGTTCACGCAGCGCGCGGCGGCGCCACGCACGTCACGAGCGTGGACGTCGCTGCGGCGGCGCATGCCACCGCGCAGGCCACGTTCCGCGCCGCGGGCGTCGACGCGCGCGCCCACGCGTTCGTGACGGCCGACGTGCGCGCGTTCCTCGACGCGGCACGCGGGCGCGGGGATCGCTGGGACCTCGTCATCAGCGACCCGCCGAGCTTCGCCCCGAACGAGAAGGCGCGCCCCCGCGCGCTCACAGCTTACCGCGCGTTGCACGCCGCCTGCGCGAAGGTGCTTGCTCCCGGCGGCATCCTATGCGCCGCGTCCTGCTCGAGCCACGTCGACGCGGAGGCGTTCGCGTCCACGCTCGACGACGAGGTGCTCGGCGAACGCGACCTCTCCTTGCTCGAGCTGCGCGGCGCGGGCGCCGACCATCCGACGCTGGCCGCGTTCCCCGAGGGCCGTTACCTCAAGTTCGCCGTGCTGGCCTGAGCGGGGCGGTCGCGATCACCCCGTCTCGAGCTCGTAAAACGCGGCGTCGCCTCCGCGCACGTGATGCAGGCCGCAGCCGACCGGCTCGAAGTGAGCCGCGAGCAGCCGCCGATAGAAGCGCGCAGGCCTCGCCAACACCCGCGTATCCGTCCGGGCCCGGTCGCACACCTCTCGCAGATCGCGCGCCGTGACGGCCTCGAGATAGAGAAAGCCGCGGCACATGGCGGCCATGTTGGCCACCGCTTTCGCGCACGCGTCGTCGTCGAGGTACGGAAGTACGCCCTGGCAGACGATGAGGTCGTGCTTTTGCCGTCCGCGCCACGACGCGATGTTGCGGTGTTCGTGACCGTACGTCGCGCAGGCGTACTCGCTCACGTCGATGGCGCGGTAGGCCACGTCGGGCATGTGCGCGCGAAACCATTCGCCCCACAGCCCAGTGCCCGCCCCGACGTCGAGCACCCGCTCGATCTCCACTCCGAACCACCCGACGAAGCCCGTCACCCCGCCCGCCAGCTGTGCCACCTGGTCGGCCCCGTACACGCGCGACCGGCGCGATCCGTAGAAGCGCCGGAAGTACGATGCGTCGAAGCGGACGGACATGCCGGCGAGGCGATAGCACGCGACAGGCGCCGGGCAGTCAAGCTCGGACGAGCGTTGGCCGGCCGCCGGCGCTCGTTCGCGCGATCAGTTTGGTGCCTTCGGCGGGAGCGGCAACGGCGCGACAGTCCTCGCAAGACGTTCGGGGGCGCGGACGCCCTGTGACGACATCCAGGCGCGAGCTTCTCGCGCGAGCCCCGCCCCTTCGGCGCCTTCGAGGAGGTCACCGAGGCACTCGCGCGCAACCGCGGCGTGAAGCTGCATCCCGGCCCGGTCGGCGCTAGCCGCGGCCTCCCGCAGGCCCTCGATGGCCGCGGCTCGGTCGTTGCCGGCGAGGGCGACGCCGGCCGACGCGAGCGCGGCGAGGGGCGCGGTCCATTTCATGCCCTCGTCATCGAGCTTCTTCGCGAGCCGGGCGACGTCGCGCAACCTTTTGCGGCGCTCACCCACGGCGTCCGGGGCGAGCGAACCGAGCGAAGCCAATGCGCAGCGGGCCCGCAGGAAGTAGGCGTCGCCTCGGACGTACTGCACGTAAAGGAGCAAGCTGCGGCGAAGGCCGGGCCAGTGACGCATCACGAGCCCGTACGCCGCCGCGCCGTCCCCCTCGTAGAGGGCCAAGCTCACCTCGGCGACCATCGCGCGGTAGGCCTGCAGCGAGTAACCGCGCTGCGGCCACGCGGCCATCGCCTCGCGCACGTGGCGCCGCGCGCCGTCGACGTCGTCGTCGGCGAGCCAGACGCGGATGCTGTGGCCGATGCGCAGGTTGACCGTGGTGTAGAGTTCCCCCCGGTCTTCCGCCTCCGCGAGGCGCACCGAGTGGTACGCGCGGAGCTCGCGCAACCGGCCGAGGTTGGCGAGCGCGTAGACGTAGAACAGCTGCGCGTTGGAGTGCCAGCCCGCGGGCGACGTGGTGTACATGCTCTCGAGCCGGTCGGCCCGGACGACCACCTCCGGCCAATCGCCGTGCAGGAAGAGGCGCATCGTGGATGTGCCCTCGTAGAAGGCGCGCGAGTCCTGATCGCCCGCGCTCTCGGCGAGGCTCTCGGCCAGCGCCCCGAACTCCTCCTCGCGCCGGCCCACGGGGCCCCCGGGCCCGGCAGCGTGCAGCGCCTCGATGCCGGCCGCGCGGAGCAGCTGCATTCGGTCGCCGACCCGCAGCGCGAGAAACAGATGCCTCGCCTGAAGGCAGATCCCGAGCATCACGTCGACGAGCCCCATGCCGATGACGTAGGCGTAGAGGGCCTCGACGCGGAGGTGATCGACACGCCGAACGTCTCGGGTCTCGCGCACCAGGGCGCGCGACCCGAAGACCGCGATCGCGAAGCGGTACACGATCAGCGTACACACGGCGCCGAAGCGCCCGCGCCACGCCCGGATCCCCGCCGCTGCGAGGACCCGATCGAGCGCCGCCGTCCCCGCGCCGATGTGGCCCGAGAGCAGGAGCTGCTGGGCGGCCGCGCGCTCGAGGTCCATGCGCTCGAAACCTTGGCCATGCTGCGCCGCGGCGGCGTAGACCTCCGCAGCCTGTACGCCCCGCCGCGCCCGTTCGAGCACGCCGCCCAGCCGGACGCTCAGCCGCCGCCCCTCGGCCGATCGTGCGCCCACCGTCGCGATCGCCCGCTGGTAGAGGCGCGCCGCCTGGTCGAAGGCCAACTTGCCGGCCGCCAGCTCCGCTGCGCGTTCCGCGTGCTTCGCGGCCCCCTGGTCGTCGCCCGCCCCGTAGAGGTGCTCGGCGAGTGACTCCGCGTCGGCCCCCGGAACGGGCTCGATCGCGCGCACGAGGCGCGCATGATGCGCCCTCAGCGTCGCCGGCGACATCCCAGCGACGATCGTCTCGCGGATCCGGTCGTGCGCCATCTCGACGACCTCGCGCCCATCGCGCAGACCGGTGCGGACGAAACGTTGCTTCTGCAAGTCTGCGATGACCTCTCCGAGGCTGCCGTAGCGGCCCGCCGCGTCGCCGATGATCGCGATGGGCACCGGGCGCGCGCTCACCGCGATGAGCTCGAGCACGCGCCGGGCGTCCTCGCCGAGGACCGACATCCGCTCGGACACCACGCTCTCCAGCGTGATCGCGCCCGTCGCGGGGGATACCGCGCGCCGCAGCGGGTTCGCCTCGTCCACGGGGATGCGCGCGACGCTGCGCGCGAGCTCTTCGACGAGCAAGGGACTACCGCCGGACTCACGCGCGATCGCGTGCGCCGCGCCGCGCGCGATGCGATCGCGCGCGACGAGGAACGTACGGGCGAGGGCCTCGGCGTCGGCGAGCGCCAGCGGCCCCACGCCGACGTGGCGGACGTCCGCCCCGAACGGCCAGCGCATCCGCGTCTCGACGAGGAACGGACTCGAGTCGGCGTCCTCGTCGCGATAGGCGAGCACGACGAGCACCGGCGCCTCGAAGGGCGGCCGCACCAGCTCGACGAGCAGGCGCGCGCTGTCGACGTCTCCCCACTGCGCGTCGCGAATGCTGAGGATGAGAGGCTTCTTCGCGGCGAGCCCCGCGACCAGCTCGCGCAGCGCGACGATCGCGCGCCGGCGCGTCAACGTCTCGGACCCGGCGTTCCCTTCGCCCGCGACGCGGCCGACCTGATCGACGCGCCGCAGCACCGGAAACAGGTAGGCGAGCGCTCCGATGTCGCGCGGAAGCGTCATCGAAGGGTCCCGCTCGCCCTGTCGCACGAGGTCGCGGCTGAGCGCGTCGATCATGCTGTCGAGCGCCTTGTAGGGCATCGATTCGCGCTCATAGGCGCGGCCGCGCAAGGCCGTCGCGGCGCCCATCTCTACCTGTTCCTCGATGAACTCTTGCACGAGCGCGTCCTTGCCGACGCCGGCCGCGCCGTGGACGCGCACCGTCACCACTACGCCCGCCCGCGCCGCCTCGAAGGCGTCGGACAGGGCCCGCAGCTCTGGCTCGCGGCCGACGAGACGGACCCGGCTCGGCACCCCGTCCGGACCCGAGGGTGGGCGCCCCCCGCGCATGTCGCTCGAGATCCGCTCTCCAACGATGCGCGCGATCTGCGCCCCCGTCGGTCGATCGGCCGGGGCGCGCTGCAGGAGCGCGTGGCACAGGGCGTCGAGGTCCTCGGGGACATCCGTCACCAGATCGCTCGGCACCGGAGGGTCGACGAGGGTCTTGTGCAGCAGGACCTCGCGCGACGGGCCGCCGAACACCGGACGACCGACGAGCGCCTCGAAGAGCAGCGCCCCGACGCTGTACCAGTCGCTCGCAGTCGTCGGCGCCTCCTCGGTCGCCTGCTCGGGCGCCATGTACCGCGCCGTCCCGACGACCTCCTTCTCGGCGCTCGTGCGCCGCACCACGAGGGCGAGGTCGGTGGCCACGCCGAAGTCGAGCAGCACGACGCGGCCCTCCGGCGTGACGAGCAGGTTGGACGGCTTGATGTCGCGGTGCAGCTTGCCCGCGCCATGCAGAGCGGCCACGCCCGCGACGAGCTGCGCGAGCGCAGGCCGAAGGCGATCGAGGTCCGCCGGCGACGTCGTCTTCACGGCCTCGGCGCCGCCGCTGTCGAGCACCGCGGCGCCGAACGGGCCCGTGCGCTCCGCCTCGCCCCCTTCGCCCCAGGAGGGGTGCGAGGGGTCCCGTGGCCGGGGCAAACGCGATGGTACGGGCGTCGACGCTCCATTCGAGCGGAAGGACCGCGGGCTCGCTTCGAGCGGCGCCGCGTCGGGCCGTCGCACGTGGGCAAGAAAGTCGACCCCCCGCACCAGCTCCATCGTGAAGAACACGCGGTCATCGGTGGCCACGAGCTCGTAGAGCTGCACGAGGTTGGGGTGCGCGACGTCGGCGAGCGTCCGGAACTCCTGTTTGAACCTGTACAGCGCGGCCGGCGAAAATCGCTGCAACGTCTTGACGGCGACGGAGACGCCGCGCTCCACGTCGAGCGCCTCGTACACGACGCCCATGCCGCCGGTGCCGATGCGGCGCCGGACCTTGTAACGTACGGTCCCGGGCCAGTCGCCCGGCGCAAGCTCCTCGGACGGGCGAGCGTCGACCGGGCTTCCCTCCATCGGCTGCGTTCTCGACAATACCAGCGTGCGCCCTCTCGTCATCGTCAACCCACGTTCGGGAGGCCGCGCGCGCGACCCAGGCTCGCGGTATTGGGCAGACCTGCGCGCCGTCCTGGAGCGGCGCCTCGGCCCGACGGATGTAGCCTTCACGGGCCACGCCGGCCACGCCATCGATCTCGCGCGACAGGCCGCCGGCGCAGGGCGGGAGCTCGTCATTGCGGTCGGCGGCGACGGGACCTTGCACGAGGTAGCCAATGGCGTCCTGGCGGCGGGGACAGGGGCGGCGGTGGGCTACATCGGGCACGGGACGGGCGGCGACTTTCGGCGCACGCTCGGAATCCACCATCGCCTCGACGCTTACGTCGCGGCCATCGCCGATGGGCGGCACCGCCGCATCGACGTCGGCAAGGTGCGCTACCGCACCCCAGGCGGAATGATCGAAGAGCGCTGGTTCATCAACATTCTGTCGGCGGGCATGGGGGGCCTGGTCGACCGCTACGTCGCGGAGACGACCAAGGCCTTTGGCGCCAAGGCGGCCTACCTCTGGGCCAGCACGCGTGCCCTCGCCACGTGCCGGCGCGCGCGTGTCCGCTGCGGCACGACGCTGGGTGGTTCGCGCGAGGAGCGGCGCGTCGACACCTTCCTCATCGCGGTGTGCAACGGCCGCTACTTCGGCGGCGGCATGCACGTGGCGCCCATGGCCGCCCCGGACGACGGCCGCTTCGAGGTGATCTCGATCGACGCCCAGAGCAAGCTGGCCTTCCCTGGCGCGATGAACCGCATCTACGGAGGGCAACACGTCGGCGCGACCGGCGTGGCCCACTTCGGGTGCGACACCCTCGCGATGGACCTCGAGGACGAGCGCGCGCGGACGGTGTTTTTGCTCGACGTCGACGGGGAATCGCTCGGCGGCTTGCCGATCGAGGTGACGCTCGTTCCGAAGGCCCTCACGATCCGAGCGCCTCCGCCGCCGTCATGAGGGCGAGCGGCGCGTGTATCGCCGGTGCGTGACCGCCGGCTCTTCCTGCAGCGGAACCAGCGGTCCCGGCTCGAAGACGCGCTCGTCGATGTCCGGGGCACGCACGGCGCCGACGGCGTCGACGTGATCGGGGACATACGTGACGTCGATGACATCGACGTGGCGCATCGCTTCCTCGTAGATGCGGGCCCCGCCGATGAACCAGACGTCGGCGTCGCCCGCGAGCGCGAGGGCCTCGTCGATCGAGCGGACGCACTCGACATCGGGCACGTCGAGCGGCCGGCGGGTCACGACGACGTTGCGCCGCTTCGGAAGGGCCTTGCCCACCGAGTCGAACGTGGCTCGCCCCATGATGACCGTGGACCCCATCGTCACGCGCATGAAGCGCTTCTGGTCCGCGGGGTGGTTCCACGGGATCCGTCCCGCCACGCCGATGACGCGCTCGGGCGACATGGCGAAGATCATGCCTCTCACGTCCGTCGCCCTCGTCCTTCGCGCCCGTCTAGACGGCGACCTTGAAGGGGATCGCGGGATACGGGTCGTACCCTGCGAGCGTGAAGTGCTTCATGAGCGAAGCGGTGTCTTCCTCGAGCAGCGGGCGCAGGTCGTCGAGCGATCGGATCGCCGGATCGATCGTGAGCCGCGGCAGGGCGCGCGGAGTCCGCGTGAGCTGCTCGCGCAGACCGGGGACGTGGTCGTACTCGGCCATCGAGCCGTCGGCCTTGCGGGTGTAGATGTGCGCGTCGACGAGCGTATGCCCGAAGAGGCCCGGCCGGATGCCGCTGAAGCGCGCGAACAGCTCGAGCAAAAAGGCGTACCCGGCGATGTTGTACGGCACCCCTAGGGCCACATCGGCGCTGCGCTGCGTCAGGTGCAAGCAGAGCAGCGGCTCGCCGCGGTCGTCGAGTTGCACGTTGAACATGAAGAGAAGGTGGCAGGGCGGCAGCTTGCTCGCCTGCGCATTGCCGGGCGCCCACGCGCTGACGACGAGCCGGCGGCTCATGGGGTTTCTTCGCAGCTCCTCGGCCACCCAGCAGAGCTGATCGCTGGTCCCGACCCGCGCAGAGTCGCCGGAGCCCTCGTGGATCGGGAAGTGTCGCCAGAAGTTCCCGTAGGCGCTCGGCACGAAGCCGTCGTCGTCGGCCCACGGGTCCCAGAACTTGCACCCGTGCTTCTTGAGCAGGCCAATGTGCGTCTCGCCGCTCAAGAACCAAAGGTTCTCGACCACGATGTTCTTCCAGGAGATCTCCTTCGTCGTCAGCAGCGGAAAGCCGAGGCGCAGGTCAATCTCGTAGTTTTCGTTGAACGTCGAGATCGTGTCGACACCCGTCCGGTTTGGCTTGCGGGTGCCGCGCTCGAGCACGGCGCGGACCACGTCCAGGTACTGCTTCATCGAAGAGCCTTCTCCTCTTGACCGAGCTGGCCGATGGCGTCGAGGCACTTGTCCGCGATGCGCCGGTAGGTGCGGGGTCCGGCGGCCGCGTGCGCAAGGGGCCCGAAGTCGATCGGCGCGCCGAACACCACATGGATGGGGCACCCGGTGCCCGTCAGTCCGCCGCGGACTTGCTGAACGAGATCGTTGCCGAGGCCGTTGACGAACACCGGCACGACCGGCACCCCCGAGGCCTTGCGGATGATGCGACCGACGCCGCTCTGGGCCGGCAGAAACGTATACGGGTCGCCGTCCAGCTTTCGCGTCCCTTCCGGGTGCAGGCCCACGAAGAATCCCCCGCGCCGCAGGAGCGCCGCGACCTCGTCGAGGCTCGCCAGGTTCAGCGCCGCCCGCCGCCGCTCGCGAAAGATCGGCGGGTACATGGCAAAGAAGCTCATCAGGCCGTTGACGAGCGGACCCAGCGGGTGGTCGTAAAAGAAGGTCGACCGCACCGGGAAGAGGATGCGGTACGGGAGACCGCGCGCCACGAGCTCTGCCGTCGTCAGGTAGAGGTCGAAGAACGAGCGGTGGTTCGCGACGAGAATCACGCTCCGCGACGGGTCCCACGCTGGGAGACGATCCAGGCCATGAACGCGGCTTAGCCTCGCGGTGGCAGCGCGAATCCACCACTGGCCGACGCTCCGCTGCAGGGCGCGAATGAGGCGGTCGGCGGGGCCGGGCTGGAGGCTCGCGCGGATGGTCCGGATCTGCGCACGTTCCAGCAGCGAGAGGGAGTCGCCTGCCGCGCCGTGGATCTCCAGCGGTTCCTGCTCGTCGAGACCCTGAGCGGAGCCCTGGCCGTTATCGAAGTGGTTCGTGAAACGTTTCGGCGTCGGGCGTCTCCGGGCCAGAATCATGACGTGGGAAAGGTAGCCTGCTCCCGCAGACTTGGGGGGCGCTTGCACCCCTGTCCCTCGACCGATGGGGCCGGATGCCCGGTGAACCGAGGGCCACGTTAGGGGTCGATGTAGGTTAGGCCGCCGGTGGCTTTCCGGTGACAACCGTTGACTCTCGCGTCCGGCTGGACGATAGCCACGCGGGTGGCCGCGAGCTTCTTCGACGTCGACGGCACGCTCACGAGCACCAACCTTCTCCATCCGACCTTTTTCTACCTCACGAACCAGCCGAACCCGCTCCGTAGCGTCGGCGCGCTGGCCCGGGCGGCCCTCGGCGCACCGCGGATGGCGCTGGCGGAACTGGTGGACCGCCGCCGCTTCAACGAGCTCCTCTTCGCCACGTACGAGGGGATCTCGCGCGATCGGCTGCTCCTCCTGGCCGACGAGGCGTTCGACCGCGCCGTCCGGCGCGCCATCTACCCCGGCGCTCGAGAGCTCGTTCAGCGGTGCCGCTCCGAGGGGCACGAGGTCGTCCTCGTTTCGGGCGCGCTCGACCTCCTGATGAATCCCCTGGCGAAGTATTTGGGCGGAGCAGCGGTCATCTGCAATCGCCTCGACTTCAAGGACGGATACGCCACGGGCAAGCTGCTTCGCCCCGTCGTCGCGGGACCGGAGAAGGCACGGCTCGTGCGCGCGTGGGCGCGCGAGCACGGGCACGACCTGGAAGGCTGCTTCGCGTATTCGGACAGCTACTCGGACGTCCCGATGCTCTCGGCGGTCGGGCGCCCATGCGCCGTCAACCCGGATTATCGCCTCGCGAAGCTTGCGCGGACCTACGCATGGCCCGTAATTCATCTTGGCAAGCGGCCCACCGCGAGCCGCCTGCTGGACCACCTGCCATGACCACCCAGTCGTCGTCATCGCCCAAGGCCAAGAAGCGCACCCCATCGGGCACCCCGGCGCCGGCGGAGGAGTCGTCTCCGCTCGTTGCCGTAACGCGCGCCCGTCCGCGCTCCGATCACCCGCTCGTTGTGACGATCGACACGAAGAGCGCGCCCCGGGCCGTCTTCAGCGGCGACCAGGTCCTCGAGGTCGACCTGCCGGTCGGCACGCGCGTCGTCTACCCCCGTCCTCCGATGGACGCCCTGAAGGACGTCGACGCGGCGATCCGCTACGCGATAAACCACCCGACGGGCACCGCGCCGCTCTACGCGAAGCTCCGCCCGGGGATGAAGGTCGTCATCGCGATCGACGACATCTCGCTCCCGCTTCCGCCCATGCGCCGCCCCGATGTGCGCGAGCGGGTCCTGACGATCGTCCTCGAGCTCCTGGCCGACCACGGGGTCGACGACGTCACGATCATCATCGCCACCTCTCTGCACCGGCGCATGACCGCGAGCGAAGTGCGCCACGTCGTCGGCGACCGCATCTTCGGCGCCTACTGGCCCGACCGCCTCTACAACCATGACGCCGAGGACCCGAAGGGGATGAAGCGCGTGGGCGTGACCGACCACGGCGAGGTCGTCGAGCTCAATCGCAAGGCCGTCGAGAGCGATCTCCTCGTCTACGTGAACTTGAACCTCGTGCCGATGGACGGCGGCCACAAGTCCGTCGCGGTCGGCCTCTGCGGCTACAAGAGCCTTCGCGCGCACCACAACCCGCATGTGATGGGCGACTGCGCCTACATGGACCCGAAGGCGAGTGCGCTCGCCGACAGCGTCGACCGCATGGGCCGCCTCGTCGAGAAGGCGCTCGACGTCTTTCACATCGAGACGACGATCAACAACCGGATGTTCGACCGCCCGCTGTCCTTCTTCCACAAGAACGAGGACGACTGGACGGCGGCGGACCGGGTGGCGTTCAAGGGCCTCGCGTTCACGCTCTCGCGCCTGCCGCAGGCGGCGCGGCAGGCGGTGTTCGAGAAGATCCCCTCCCCTTACGGCGTGACGGGCGTCTTCGCGGGCGAGTGCACCGCGGTGCACGAGCAGACGCTCGAGCGCTCGTTCGCCCAGTACCTCGTGCCGATCCACGGGCAGGCGGACATCCTGGTGTCCGGGATCCCTCACATCAGCCCGTACAACGTGAACTCGTACCTGAACCCGCTGCTCGTCCAGGTGATGGCGCAGGGTTATCTCTTCAACTTCCACCGGGGCGCGCCGCTCGTGAAAAAGGGCGGCACGATGATCATCTTCCATCCCTGCTCGGACAAGTTCGACGCCGAGCACCACGCGCCGTACATCGAGTTCGTGCACGACGTCCTGCCGCAGACGCGCGACGCCGCCGTGATGCACAAGCAGTTCGAGGAGAAGTTCGCGACCAACCCCGCGTACATCGAGATGTACCGGCGAGGGCACGCGTACCACCCCGCGCATCCGTTCTTCATGTGGTACTGGGGCGAAGCCGGCCGGCGGCACCTCGGCCGTGTCATCGTGGTTGGCGCGGACAACGACTACATCCCCAAGCTCCTCGGCTGGGAGACGGCACGGTCGTTCGCCGAGGCCCTGGCGATGGCCAAGACGCCAGGCCAAAGCCCCGAGATCGCGATGCTCCACGCCCCGCCGATCGTCATGGCGGACGTCACGATCTGAAGGGCCGGGCCGTGCAGCAGGGCAGCACAAACGGCAGCAGAGGCACCCTCGACGTCCTCGACGTGGTGCGCGGCGCGCGCCTCGTCGTCCTCGGGGGCACGGGGTTTCTCGGCAAGATCTTCTGGGCGATGCTCCTCGACCGGTACCCCGAGGTCGAGCGCATCTACCTCGTCGTGCGGCCCAAGGGCGGCGGCACGCCGGAGGCGAGGTTCTGGCGCGAGATCGCTCCGAGCGAGGTGCTCGAACCGCTGCGCCGCACCCACGGCGACGGCTTCGAGGCCTTCCTCCGGGACAAGGTCGTCCCGATCGACGGCGACATCGAGAAGCCGTCGTGCGGCCTCGACGAGGCGCTCGTCGCCGAGCTCTCCGGCACGATCGACGCCGTCGTCAACGTGGCGGGGATCATCGACTTCAACCCGCCCCTCGACGAGGCCATCGGGGCCAACGCCTTCGGCGCGCAGAACCTCGTGAACCTCGCGCGCGCGCTCGGCGCGGCGATCTTCCACACGAGCACCTGCTACGTCTCCGGTCAGCGGCCGGGGCCCGTGGCCGAGGAACATCCGCTCGCTCACCCCTTCCCCCGCGCCGGGGAGCTCCCCGGCGATCTGTGGGACCCCGACCGCGAGATCGCCGAGTGCCTCGACGTCATCGATCAGGCGAACCATCGCTGCCAGGACGCGTTTCGCCAGAGTGAGTTCGCCGAGGCCGCGCGGCTCGCCCTGCTCGAGCGCGGCGACCCCACCCACGGACCGGCCTACGACGCCGAGCTCGCGCGGGTAAAGCGCAGGTTCGTCGCCGAGCGCCTGATCGAAGGAGGCCTCGACCGGGCCACGCACTGGGGCTGGGTGAACATCTACACGTACACGAAGGCGATCGGCGAGCAGGTGATCGCCAAGAGCGGCCTGCCCTTCACCATCGCCCGGCCCGCGAGCTGCGAGTCGTGCCTCGACTTCCCGGTGCGCTCGTTCTGCGAGGGGATCAACACAAGCGCGCCGATCCTCTACATGATCATGAAGGGGCAGCCGCACATCCTCGTGCAGCACGTGCCGCTGGATCTCATCCCGGCGGACTACGTCGTCGCGGGGATGATCCTCGCACTGGCCGAGCTGCTCGAGGGGACGGCGGCGCCGGTGTACCAGTTCGGCGCGAGCGACGTGAACCCGTGCACCGCACAGAGGTTCGGAGAGATCGCCGGCCTCTACCGGCGCAAGTACTACCGGCGCGGCACGGGCCACCCGCTGAGCGACGCCCTGAACGCGCGCTTCGAGCCGAGCTTCGTCGAGCGGCGCACCTTCGACCGTATCGGCGCGCCCGCAGTGGCGAAGGCAGCACGGGAGCTCGCCGGGGTCCTGCGCGGCGCCGGGGGCGCGCTCGCCCCGGCCGCGAAGGCGCTGGACGGCCTTTCGTCGAACTCGGACAAGATCGCCAAGATCCTCGGCCTCTTCGAGCCGTTCGCGGCCGAGGTGCAGGGCCCGTTCGACTGCTCGAACACACGCGCCGCGTACGCCCGCGCGTCGGAGGCGGACCAACGCAAGCTGCCGTGGAAGCCGGAGTCGATCGACTGGTTGGACTGGATGATGAACGTCCAGATGCCGGCCATCGAGAAGCGCGTCATGCCGGAGATGGAGCGGCGCATGAACCGCGAACCGCGGGCAAAGGCGCCGCACGCGACGCTCGCGTCTCTGGTCGACGAGATGGCCGAGCGCCACGACCTCGGGCTGGCGCTGCAGCAGATGACCGACGAGGGGCTCACGCGCGTGACGTTCCGCGACGTGAAGCGAGGCGCGGACGCTCTGGCGGCACGGCTCGCGGCGCTGGGGATCCGGCCGGGCGAGCGCGTCATCCTCAGCGCGCGCAACCACCCGGACTACGCGATCGCCTTCTTCGGGATCGTGCGGTCGGGGGCCACCGCGGTGCCGCTGGATCCGGCGCTCGACGCGGACGGGTGGCGCAACGTCCTCGCGGAGAGCGGCGCACGCGCGATCGTGTGGGACGCGGACGTGCACGCAAGCGCCGAGATCGCGGCCGACAGCGCCATTCCGACGCTCGACCTGCACCCCGCGGTCGCGCCCGACGACTCCCTCGCGCCGCCGCGCGTCGCTGTCGATGGCGCCGACGTGGCGAGCCTCATCTACACGAGCGGCACGACGGCCCGCCCCAAGGGCGTGATGCTGACGCACGCGAACTTCACCTCGCTCGTCGCCGCCCTGACGCCGATCTTCCCCCTCTCGCGCGGCGACGCCGTGCTCAGCGTGCTGCCGCTGCATCATACGTTCGAGTTCACCTGCGGCTTGCTGCTCCCCTTCTCGCGCGGCGCGCGCGTCGTCTACGTGGGCGAGCTCACCGGAGACCGGATCGCCGAGGGGCTCCGCACCGCGCGGGCGAAGGCGATGGTGGGCGTGCCGGCGCTCTGGCAGCTGCTCGAACGGCGCGTCCTGCAGCAGGTCGACGCCCGCGGCCCCCTGGCTCGCGCCGCCTTCGACCTCGCCACCGAAGCGAACCGGTGGCTCTCCGCGAACGCCGGCGTCGACGTCGGACGCGTGCTGTTCGGGCCCGTGCACGCCGCGATGGGCGGCAACGTCAAGTGGCTCATCTCCGGCGGGGCGGCGCTGCCGCGCGAGACGCAGGAGCTCTTCTTCGGCCTGGGGCTGCCCTTGACGCAGGGTTACGGCCTCACGGAGGCCGCGCCTGTGCTGACGGTCGCGCGCCCGGGACGACGCGCGGAACCCGGCGTGGGCAAGCCCGTCCCCGGCGTCGAGATCCGCATCGACGCCGCAGACGAGCGGGGCGTCGGCGAGGTCCTCGCCCGCGGCCCCAACGTGATGCTCGGCTACACCGACGAGCAGGCGACGCGCGACGCGATGGGCGACGGGTGGCTGCGCACCGGAGATCTCGGACGGCTGGACAAGAAGGGCCGGCTCGAACTTCTCGGACGCACCAAGGACGTCGTCATCTCGCCCACCGGCGAGAACGCGTATCCCGACGACGTCGAGCGGCGGATCGGCGCGGTCCCGGGCGTCGCCGAGCTGGCGATCGTGGGCGTCGAGGCGCGTGGGGGCGAGCGGCTGGCATGCCTCGCCGTCCCCGCGCCCTACCGGGGGCACGACCCTGCAGTCCGCGAGGCGCGCAACGACCGGGCACGGTCGGCCCTTCGCGCGGCGTTCGAGCGGCTCCCGCCGAGCCAGCGGCCGGCGATCGTGCACCTGTACGACGCGATCCTGCCCCGCACCGCGACCCGCAAGGTCCGTCGCGACGAGGTCCGTGCAATCCTGCAGCGAATCGTGGCGGCGAGCGCGCGGGCGGAGAATGGCACCGCCGTCGCGAGCCCGAGCCGTGCTGTCATCGCAGCAGTGCGGGGCCTCGATCCCGACGAGGTGAGACCCACCTCCACCCTCGAGGGCGACCTGGGGTTCGACTCGCTGCTGCTCACCGAGCTCCTGGAAGTGCTCGAGGGCCGCTACGGCGGCATCGACCCGGAGCGGCTGCAAGAATGCATCACCGTGGCCGAGGTGGACGATCTGGTGCGCGCGTCGGCCGGCGCGGTGGTGGCCGCTCGCGCGCGCGCCGAGGCCGGGGCGACGAGGCGCGTCGATGAGCCGATCGTCCTGCCGGAGCCCGTGCAGCAGGTCGGGCGGGCCCTCGTCGGCAAGGCGCAAGATCTCTTCTACCGCGAGGTGATGAGCCCGCGCGTCTTCGGCCGCGCCCACATCCCGCACAACCGGCAGACGATCGTCGTCGCCAACCACGCAAGCCACCTCGACATGGGTCTCGTTCGTCACGCGCTCGGCACCTACGGCCAGGGCATCGTCTCGCTCGCGGCGCAGGACTACTTCTTCGAGGGGCGGTTCAAGCGCGCGTTCTTCGAGAACCTCACCAACCTGCGGGCCATCGATCGCAAGGCGCCGCTGCGGCAGACGCTGCGCGACGCGGCGGAGGTGATCGAGCTCGGCAAGACCGTCCTCGTCTTTCCGGAGGGGACGCGCAGCACGTCGGGCGAGATCCAGGAGTTCAAGCCCCTGGTCGGGCAGCTCGCCCTCACGCACGGGATCGACCTCTTGCCGGTTCACCTGGGCGGGACGCACGCCGCGATGCCCAAGGGCGCGCCGCTGCCGATCAAGCGAGGGCTCGTGGCGCGCATCGGTCCGCCCCTGCGCGCCGCCGATCTGCGCCGGCGTACGGCGTCGATGACGCCCGCCGACGCGGCGCGGGAGGTCGCGAGGCTCGCGCGCGAGGCCGTGATCGCGCTTCGCGACGGCAGTGTGCTCGACCTCGGCGCCGCCGATCGGGAAACGTCGCCCGCGACGCGCGACGACTCGCTGCCCTCCGTCTTCGCGGAGCTGTCGGCCAAGTTCCGCGCCGGCGAGGTCGAGCGCACCGTCAGCTACTACGTGTCGCTCGGCAACGACGACCTCGCCAAATGGACCGTGCGCGTCGACGCGGCCCGCTGCGAGGTGACGCCAGGCAAGCCGGCGGGCGGCGCGGCCGACTGCGTGCTCAAGACCAGCCCGGAGCTCTTCACGCGCATCGTCCGCGAGGCGTACGTGCCCGGCCCGGCGGACTTCCTTTCCGGCGCCTTCAAGTCGAACGACGTCGCGCTGCTCATGACGTTCCAGCGCGTCTTTCAGCTCGACGAGCCGTCATGAAGTACCTCGTCACGGGCGCGACGGGGTTTCTGGGTGCGCACCTGGTGTACGCGCTCGAGGCGCATGGCCACGAGGTCGTGCCGTACTCGCGCGCGCACGGCGGCGACGTGCGCGACGGAGCGCGGGTTCGCGCGGCGGCGAGCGGGTGCGACGGCGCCTTCCACTGTGCCGGCCGCGTCTCGCGCAAACCGGAGGACGCCGAGGAGATGTACCGCGTTCACGTCGAAGGGACCAAGGCCGTGCTCGACGCATGCGCTTCGGCGCGCGTCGGGCGCGTGGTCGTCGCGTCGACGAGCGGCACCATCGCCGTCGGCGAGGATCCGGATCACGTCGCGACCGAGGACGACGACGCGCCGATCGGCCTCGTGGGCCGCTGGCCGTACTACCGCGCGAAGCTCTTCGCCGAGCGCGCCGCGTTCGAACGCAACGACGGTAGGCTCGAGGTCGTCGCGGTGAATCCGAGCTTGCTGCTCGGCCCGGGCGACGAAGGGGGTACATCGACCGAGGACGTGCGTCGGCTGCTCGAAGGATCGATCCCAGCGGTGCCTGCCGGCGGCCTGTCGTTCGTCGACGTGCGCGACGCCGCCGAGGCCATGCGCCTCGCCATGCTCCGGGGCCGCCCCGGCCAGCGCTACCTCGTCGGTGCGTGCAACCTCACCGTGCGCGACTTCTTCGGTCGCGTCGCGCGTGCGGCTGGGACGGCGCGGGGGCCCTGGCTCCCGATGCCCAAGGGCGCCAAGGTCGCCCGCGCGGGTGCCGCGTGGATCGAGCGCGCAGCGGCTTCGCTGGGCGTCAGCACGGGAGTCGACGCGGTCAGCGTCGAGATGGGCCAGTACTTTTGGTACCTCGACGCGGGCAAGGCAGAGCGTGAGCTCGGATGGACACACCGCGATCCGAGCGAGACGCTTTACGACACGGTGGAAGACCTGCGCGCCCGCGGCGTCGTGTGGCCCTCCGACGCGATGGTCGAGGGCGCTTAGCGCCTAACCTCTCCGGACGAGCGCACCAGCGGGGACCAAGGACGCCGCGCTCCGGGCCGCGAACTCGCTCGAGCTGCGCGCATGCGCTTCGGCCATCCGCTCGCGCAGCACGGCAGCGGCATCCCCATCGCCGGGCGAGACGCGGCTGCGGATGAACACCTCGGCCGCCTTGTACGAGCTGCGAACCAGCGGCCCCGACGCGACGTAGACGAAGCCCATCCCGCGTCCCTGCCGCGCGAACGCGTCGAACTGCTCCGGCGTCACGTACCGATCGACCGGCGCGTGCTTCGGCGTCGGACGCAGGTACTGGCCGACCGTCACGACGTCGACGCCCGCGGCTCGCAGATCGCGCATCGTCTGCACGACTTCGTCGTCCGTCTCGCCGATGCCGACCATGATGGAGCTCTTCGTCAGCATCGGACCTGCGGCCCCACCCGCCGTCCCGGCGCGGCCACGCGCGCGCCGGAGGACGTCGAGGGACTGCGCGTAGCTGCACCGCGCGTCGCGGATGACGCGCTGGAGGCGCTCGACCACCTCGATGTTGTGCGCCCAGACGTCGGGCCCGGCCGCGATCGTCGTGTCGACGCAGTCGAGGTGGCCTCCGAAGTCGCCGAGGAGCGTCTCGACCAGCATGTCGGGGCGAAGCTCTTTCAGCCGGCGCACCGTGCGCGCGACGTGCTCCGCGCCTCCGTCGAGCAGGTCGTCGCGGTCGACCATCGTCATGACGACGTACTGCAGCGGCATACGCGCGAGCGCGCGCGCGACGTGCTCCGGCTCGCGGACGTCCACGGCGCCCCGCGGCTGCCCCGTCGTGACGGCGCAGAAGCGGCAGCCGCGCGTGCAGGTGTCGCCGAGGAGCATGACCGTCGCCGTCCCCTCGCTCCAGCACTCGCCGATGTTGGGGCAGCGCGCCTCCTCGCAGACGGTGTGAAGGTCGAGGCTGCGGAAGGTGGCCTTGAGCTCCGCGTAGCGTTCGCCGCCGGGCGCGCGGACCTTCAGCCAGGGGGGCTTCGGGGCGAACCGGACGACGTCGGACATGACGAGGTTCTAGCACTAGCTGCGCCCTCCAGCAGACCGGTCCCAGCGTGCCGCTGTCGAGATGCAGCGAAGCGCCCCCCTTGCTGTCATCCTGAGGCCGAAGGCCGAAGGACCCCATGGGCACCGAGGATCTGTGGGCGCAGTGGGGTCCTTCGCTTCGCTCAGGATGACAGCAAAAGCTAGTGCGCCAGCGCGGCCAGGGTCTCCTCGGACGGTGGCTTCGCCTCGCCACGCTCGGTGAAAAGGGCCGTCACGAGCCGCGCGGGCGTCACGTCGAAGGCCGGGTTGTCGGCGCGGACTCCGGCCGGCGCGACGACGGCGCCCGCGAACGAGAGCACCTCGTCCTCGTGGCGCTGCTCGATCGGGATGGCCGCGCCATCGGGGCAGGCGAGGTCGACGGTGCTCCACGGGGCCGCCACGTAGAACGGGATGCGGTGGGCGTGCGCGAGGCATGCGACCCCGTACGTCCCGATCTTGTTGGCGACGTCGCCCGACCGCGCGACGCGGTCCGCGCCGACGACGACCAGATCGACCCCACCACGCCTCATGAGCTGAGCGACCATGGAGTCGGTGATGAGCGTGACGTCGAAGCCGTCGCGCGAGAGCTCCCACGCCGTCAGCCGCGCCCCCTGCAGGACGGGCCGCGTCTCGCACGCGACGACCTTCACACGCTTGCCCTGCGAGCGCGCCGCCCGCACGACGCCGAGGGCGGTCCCGTATCCGCCGGTCGCGAGGGCGCCCGCGTTGCAATGAGTGAGGACCGTCGCCCCGTCACCGACGTGCGCCGCGCCGACCTTGCCCATGGCGACGCATGCGGCGACGTCCTCGCGGTGGATTGCGCGCGCCTCGGCGGCCAGCAGCCCGACCCGCACCTCGGGTGCCAGGGCTGCCGCGTCGCACGCCGCCCGCATCATCCGGTCGAGCGCCCACGCGAGGTTCACGGCCGTGGGGCGCGTCCGCCGCAAGGCGCTCGCGGCCGGCCGCAGCGACTCGATGAACTCCCCGGAGTCCCGAGGGGCCTCCCGCGCCGCGAGGACCAACCCGTACGCCGCCGCGATTCCGATGGCGGGCGCCCCCCGAACGACAAGCCGCGAAATCGCGTCCGCGACCTCCACCGCCCGCGTGAGCGTCAGGTACTTCTCCTCCGAGGGCAGCAGCCGCTGGTCCATCATCAGCAGCTGCGCGTCGCCCGGCATGAGCTCCACAGCCGAATACGTCGCCCCGCTCAGCGGCTCCGGATGTTCAAGGATGTTTCTCATCTTCTACTGAAAGGCGCCGGGGGCGATGCTCGCCGTCGTCGCGCGCATCTTCGCGAAGATGTCGTCGGCTCGGCCTGCGAGCTGCGCCGCCTCGGCCGCGGCGTCGGCGTTCGACTGGTGGCCCGGCATCCGCCGCAGCAATGCCGCATACGCGCGGCAACTGCGGGCGAGCTCGAGCTCGTTGCCCATCGCCTCGAAGATGCCCATCGACTGCTTCACCAAGGCCGCGGCCTCGGCCAGCGCCTCGGGACTGGAGCTCGCGCCGCTGCCCGCCGCGATCTCGCCGAGCAGACGCAGCGCCACCCCTTGCTGCGCGCGGCTGCCCGAGGTGGCGTAAAGGGAGACGGCGTCCTCGACGGACCGGCGCGCCTTGGCCAGGTCGCCCCGCTCGAGATACGCCCGCCCGAGCGCGCTGCGCACCTCTGCCAGCGCCAGCTTGTCGCCTCCCTCGTCGGCCGTGTCTTCGCTCTGCTTGAGCAGTGCCGCGCCCTTGTCGGCGTCGCCCCGGCGGTGGTGCATGCCGCCGAGGTTCGTCAGGATGAGCGCCGTGCGGTTGCGATCGCCCACTTCTTTTGCCGCGGCGTAGGCCTCCTGAAAGTAAGCGAGGGCCCTTTCGTCCTGGCCCATGTCGCGCGCCACGGCCCCGAGGCTGTTGAGCGTGCTGGCGGCGCCCACGAGGTCCCCGTTGTCGCGGCGGATGCGCAGCGCCTGTTCGAACGACTCGAGGGCCGACACGTGGCTCCCGGAGTCCTGCTGAACGACGCCGAGGCTGTTCAAGCTCGACGCGATGCGCAGAGCATCGCCCGCCTTGCGGCGCATCGCGAGCGACCGCGCCGTGTACTCGAGAGCGAGAGCGTAGTCGCCCCGGAGCCAGTGCAGGCGCGCGATGTCATCGAGCCCGTCGGCCGTGCCCGTCTCGTCCTGGGCCTGACCGAAGAGCGCCAGCGCGGCCGTGAGCTGCCGGCTCGCCTCGTCGAGGCGGCCCGTGTCGCGGTAGATGCGCCCGATGCGCTGGTGCGCGATGGCGCCCATGCTCCTCAGGTCGAGCCGCCAGGCGCGCGTGGCCATTTCGTCGAAGGCCTGGTGCGCCTCTTCGTTTCGGCCGAGGGCGCGAAGGACGTCACCGTAGCGGTGCAGCGTCTTCATGCGAAGGTCCTCGTCGGCCGGGTCGCATTGGTCGAGCAAGGCGAGGCCTTTGGCGAGAAGCTCGGCGGCTTTGGCGTTGGCGTTGCGTGACCGCGCTTCCTCGCCGGCTTCGACGTACGAGACCGCCGCCAGGGCCGTGGCGCCCGCCTTCTCGCGGTGGCGGGCGAGCATCTCGAGGTACTCCTCGCTCGTATCGGCGCTCTCGCGAAAGCTCAGGCACTCAGCGATCGCGCGGTGGTGGCGGCGCGCCGCAGCGGGTGACGTCAGCCGGACAAGGGCCTCGCGCTCGAGGTTGTGCTTGAACACGTACTCCTCGTCGCCCGCGAACGTGCTGTCCGGCAGCCGCAGGACGTAATCGCGATCGACCAGCTCCGCGAGCATCGCGCGGATGGCGACGACGTCCTCTGCCTCACCGCCCTCCCACACCTCGGGCGGCGACTCCGCGAGGCGATGGATGGCGACCAGGCCGCCGAGCCAGAACACGCCCCCCATCGCGGCCGCCCGTTCGAGCAGGACCCGTTCGTCGAGGGCGAGCGCGGCGATTCGCGCCTGCACGGCGTCTTGCACCGTGAGCGGCACTTTGACCGTCACGAGCTTCTCGGTGTGCACGCTCCACCGCTCGTCCTCGAAGTCGTCGGTGACCTCGAGCACGCCCGTGTCGTGGTAGAGGCGGACCATCTGCTCGAGCAGCGCCGGGTTGCCGCCCGCCATCGTGACCGCCGAGTCGACGAGGTCGTCGACCTCGGGTGCGTCGCCGCACGGAGCGAGCAGATCGCGCATCGTGATGGCGGCGTCTCCGTCGGACAGCGGCGAGAGATCGATCGCGGAGTGCCTCGCCGCGCCGGCGCGCCGCCAGCCGTCGTGGCGCGCGAGCATCTCGGGCCGGGTGAGGCAGAGGACGAGCGTCGGCCCACGCAGGTTCTCGACCAGGTACGAGAGCAGCTCGAGCGAGTCGTCGTGCGCCCACTGCAGGTCGTCGAAGAGCAGGATGAGCGGCTCTTTGGCCTTGCCCGCATCGGTGTCGATGAAGTTCTTGATGATGGCCCGCCGCATCGATCGCATCTGCTGCGGATCGCCCTCGACGGCCTTGATGAGCGGCGAGTCCTGGAAGCTCAGCTCGAGGAGCTGGCCGAGAAAGTAGGCGACGTCGCCGACCTTGCGATCCTCGAGCACACGGGCGAGCTGGGCGCGCACCTGGGCCTTGGCCGCTTCGGGCGCCATCCCCTCGATGATCCCGAAACGCGCGCGAAGGATCCGCGCGAAGACCTCGTGCGCAGGCCCTCCCTCCCGGGCCGACCCACGGAACACGCGCGACGCCCCCTCCGGGGCGGCCTCGCGCAGGCGCAAGAGGAAGTCGCGGACGAGCCGCGTCTTTCCGATCCCGGTGGCACCGACGACCGTCACCGTGTGGGTCTGCTGTCGGTCGCGGACGGCGGAGTGCGCGAGCTCGAGCGCGCGCATTTCTGCGGCGCGTCCGGCAAGGCCCGCGCGGCGCTCGACCGCGGCAAAGCGGCTGGAGGGAAAGAAGCTGTCGGTGGGCACGTTCGCCGTCAGAATAGCGTAGCGGCCGCGTCGATGCCGTCCTGCCGCGAACTTGGCCTCTTGCGTCACCGCGTGTTTACCGTCGTCCCCGTGCGCGCCGCCCCCATCGCCTTCGCCGCGCTCGTCGCGACCGTCACGCTCTCGACGGGGGCGTTTCCCGGGCCGCGCATGCAGGGGCTCGCCTCGGGCCCGGGCCTGAACGCGAAGGTCGCGGCCGGGATGGGGATCGGGCCCGCGGCGCTGCGGTTCGGGCGCAGCCTCGGGTCACCCACCCAGGGTCGCCTCATCGGAGGCATGCACCTCACCGAGAGCGAGTTTCTGCGCATCGTGCCCGCCGACGCCGCCGGCGACGTTCGCTGGGGCCTCGAGCCGCTCGTCGCGATGCTCGACCGCGCGGCGCGCTTGGTCAAAAAGCAGTTCCCCGACGCCGTGGAGTCGGTCGGGCACCTGTCGCGCGAGGGCGGCGGCGACGTCGACCAGCACAGGTCCCACGAGAGCGGACGCGACGCCGACGTGGGGTTTTATATCCGGAGCTTCAGCGGCCGGCCGCTCTTGCCGTCGCACTTCGTGACGTTCCGCGGCGACGGTACCGCGGCGACATGGCCGGGCGCCTACTTCGACGACGCGCGCAACTGGGCGCTCGTGGCGGCGCTCCTCGGCGATCCGCAGGCGCGTGTGACCCACCTCTTCGTCGCCTCCCCGCTCCGCGCCCGCTTGCTCGCCTACGCGGAGCGGACCGGCGCCCCGACGCACCTGCGCCTCAGGGCCGCCGAGCTGATGCAACAGCCGCACGGCACCCTCCCCCACGACGATCACTTCCATGTGCGCATCGCCTGCCCCGCCCACATGACGGGTTGCGTCGAAAACCCCGCCCCGCGAATCGTTCACGCGCGCGTCTCCCCCCCGTCGCACCCCCCTCGTCCCGTCTCCCCCCTCGGGACCCGCTCCTCCCGCGACGCCGACACCCCG